>LNFM01003996.1_pt1 | contig 110106 bp, 92 predicted proteins | sample 596031 | NCBI WGS metagenome assembly LNFM01 (sample SAMN04254537, study PRJNA301005) | activated carbon metagenome | isolation source: dual media filters at the Ann Arbor, Michigan drinking water treatment plant | place: USA: Ann Arbor
AACCAGGCCAGGATGGCGCAGGTCGGCAGCAGGAAGAACACGGTGCCGAGGATATCGACCCAGAGCTGCCCGCGACGGCTGAGCGTCATGTAGAGCAGGTCGACCCGGACATGCTCGTTGCGCTTCAACGTGTAGGAGGCGCCGAACATGACCATGACGGCGAACATGTACCACTGCACTTCCAGCCACGCGTTGGAACTCTGGTCGTAAGCGTAGCGGACCATCGCATTGCCGCCGCTGACGAGACAGGCCAACAACACCAGCCAGTCGCAGATTTTTCCCAGCTTTTCGTTGATCGTGTCGACGATCGTGCTGAAAGCCAGCAATGGTCGCATCCATCTCCCCCGTGCGAGTCTTGTACTCTTACCCCCTCTCGCCGACGGGGACTGTTCACGATGCGTCATAACGCAGCGCATCACGTGTCGCTACATCCCGGGATCGTTCCGGCGGTCGTGAACCTGCGTCAAGTCGCTACACCCCACGGCGACTACTCATAGCCTGCGCGACTAGATGGCCGGCAGCTCCATCCACCCTTCCGGCCCGAAGAATTCGAGCGGCCTGAACGCGCTCTTGTAGGCCATCTTGCTCGAATCGGCGATCCAATAGCCGAGATAGACGTAGGGCAGGCCGCGCCTGGCGGCATTCTCGGCCAGCCACAGGATCATGTGCGTGCCCAGCCCGCGCCGCGGATCCTGAGGGTCGTAGAAGCTGTAGACGGCCGAGACGCCGCTCGACAGCCAGTCGACCAGGCAGGCGCCAACGAGCCGGCCCTCGGCCGAGTTGTCCCGGAACTCGATGATGGCCGTCTCGACCGGGCTTTCCTCGACCATGGCGCGGTAGTCGTCGAAGTCCATGTCGGCCATGTCGCCATCGCGATGACGGGTCAGCACGTAGCGTGAGAAAAGCGAGAACTGCTCTCCGGTCGCCAGCGGCTGGACCTCGACGGCATGGACGCGCTCGTTGCGCCGCAGGATGCGCCGCTGGGCCCGGCTCGGCTCGAAGTCGCGAACCCGGATCCTCACCGGCACGCACGACCGGCAGCCGTCGCACAGCGGCTTGTAGACGAAATGATGGGACCGTCTGAAACCCGCGTCGGTCAGGGTGTCGTGCTGGGAGACGGCGTCAGGTCCGCTCAGTTCCGTGACGAGCTTGGTCTCCAGCCGGTGCGGCAGATACGGGCAGCGCATCGCCGGCGTCGTGCGAAAGAATCGCAGGGTCTGGATGTTCTGACGAATGAACATGGGGAGCGACAGTGTAGCGCGCCCACGGGCGAAGAAAAGCGTTCGTCTTATCGACCTAGGTCGATGATCCGTGTTCCGGTCCAGTCCGTTGTCGGCGGCTCGCCAGATGGCGCAGCGGCTTGGCCGCCAGCCGCACCAGCTTGGGCAGCAGCCAGACGAGCAGGCCGATGAAGACTGCCAGCAAGCACAAAAACGTGATCGGACGGGAGAGCGCGAGCGCGAGGCCGCCGAACACGCTCACGTCCTCGACCAGCGAGGCGACTATGTTGCTGAACGGCTCGGGCGAAGTGTTGATCAGGGCGCGCGAGCCGGTCTTGGCGACGTGCGTGCCCGCGGCCAGGGTGCCGCCGAGCAGGCCGGCGATGACGGCGACCTCCTGGCTGAGGCCCGCCGCCGCGCCATACGCCAGCAGGGCGCCGGCCGGCACGCGGACGAAGGTGTGGAGCAGGTCGTTGACGCTGTCGACGTAGGGGATCTTGTCGGCGAGGAAGTTGAGGGCGAACAGGATCGCCGCCACAGCCAGCACCCACGACGAGGCGAGAATCTGCAGATCGGGAGGCAAGGCGACCAGCCCCAGCCGTTGCGCGCCACCCAGCACCAGCACCGCGGCGTAGGCATTGAGCCCGCTCGCCCAGCCGGCCCCCAGCGCGACAGCGATGGCGGCCAGCGTCTCGGCACTCATGCCCGACGCCTCACAGGGCGCGCCGCGCCTTGAGCGCGGTCGCCAGCGTGCCGTCGTCCAGCCAGTCGAGCTCGCCGCCGACCGGCACGCCGTGCGCCAGGCGGGTCAGTGGCACGGCGGCGTGGGCCAGGCGTTCGGCGAGGTAGTGGGCGGTGGTCTGGCCGTCGACGGTGGCGTTCGTCGCCACGATCACCTCGCGAATGCCGCCCGCCGTCACGCGCTCGACCAGGGCCCCGATGTTGAGCTCGTCGGGGCCGATTCCGTCCAGTGCCGACAACGAACCGCCCAGAACGTGATAGCGGCCAAAGTAGATCCTGGCGCGCTCCATGGCCCACAGGTCGCCGACTTCCTCGACGACGCAGAGCAGGGTCTGGTCGCGTCGCGGGTCGGCGCAGATCGAGCAGGGGTCGACCGTGTCGAGATTGCCGCATACCGTGCAGGCGCGGATGGCCCGTGCCGCATCGGCGAGCGCCGCTCCGAGAGGCTGCATCAGGCTCTCGCGCTTCTTCAGGAGGTGGAGGGTGACGCGACGGGCCGAGCGCGGCCCCAGCCCGGGCAATCGGCTGAGCAGCTGGATCAGCCGCTCGATCTCGGGGCCGTTCATGACCCGCGGAGAGGCATCAGAGCTTGAACCCCGGGGGCAGGGGAAGGCCGCCGGTGATGGTGCGCATCTGCTCCTGCACCGTCTGCTCGACCTTGGCCCGCGCATCGTTGGCCGCGGCGACGATCAGATCCTCGACCACGCCCTTGTCGGCCGGCACGAAGAGCGACGCATCGATCTCGACGCGGCGGGTCTCGTTCTTGCCGTTGACCGTCACCTTGACCAGGCCTGCACCCGAGCTGCCGACGATCTCCAGCCGTTCGAGCTGCGCCTGCAGGTCCTGCATCTTCTGCTGCATCGCCTGCGCCTGCTGCATCAGGCCGCCCAGATCCTTCAGTTTGTCGAACATCAGAACTCACTTTCAGGAATGTCGTCGTCTGCCGGATACTCGTCCATCGCAGGCGGCTCGTCAGCCGCCGGCATCAGCCCCGCGACGAGAGACGCCTGCTCGCCCTTGCGCCGCACGATATCGAGCCTGGCGCCGGGAAAGGTCTGGAGGATGGCCAGGACCAGCGGGTCGGCTTCGGCCCGGCTGCGCAGCTGGTCCCCCTGCGCTGCCTTCTGCTCGACCAGGGTGGGCTTGCCCGCGTCGGACGAGACGGACGCGATCCAGCGACGCCCGGTCCATTGGCCAAGCAAGTCGCTCAGGCGGCCGGCAAGGTCGACCGGCGCCTTGGGTTCGGGCCGGAACTCGATCAGCCCCGGCTCGCACCGTACCTCGTGCACATGGTGCATGAGGTGATGCACCAGCCTTGCCTCGCGCCGGGCCTCGAACAGGGCCACGACCTCGGTGAAGGAGCGCGGATTGGGCGGCGCCGTGGCAGCTGTGGGCTGGGCAAGCGCCGTCGTGACCGCCTGTGTGGCGAGGCGAGCGCCACCGCCATTCGCGCCGCCACGGGGTGCCGGCGACCCCGCGGGCGACGCCGCCACTACAGCCGGTGTCACCGTCGCAGCCACCGGAGCACCGTTCTGCAGCGCCTTGATGGCGTCGGACGGCGAGGGCAGGTCGGCCGCATAGCAAAGCCGGATCAGAACCATCTCGGCGGCACGCAACGGCGCGGGGGCGTCGAGCGTCTCGCGCAATCCCCTGAGCAAGAGGCTCCACGCCCGGGTCAGCGTCGACATGGAGAGCTTGGCGGCGAGCGCGAGGCCATGCGCGCGTTCGCTGTCCGCCACCGAAGCGGCCGCGTCCGGAGCCACCTTCAGTCGCGTCACCCAGTGGGTGAGCTCGAGCAGATCCTCGATGATCACCGCGGGGTCGGCGCCGGACTCGTGCATCTCCGTCAGGGCCGCGACCACTGCAGGCGCATCGCCCCGCATTGTCTTCTCGAAGAGGTCGAGCACGCGGCTGCGATCGGCCAGGCCCAGCATGTCGCGTACCTGCGCGGCATCGACCACCCCGCCGCCGTGCGCGATTGCCTGGTCGAGCATCGACAACCCGTCGCGCACCGAACCATCGGCGGCCCGTGCCAGCAGCGCCAGGGCTTCGGGAGAAATCTCGATCTTCTCGGTCGCGGCGATCCGCCCGAAATGCCCGATCAGCGTCTCCTGCGACACACGCTTGAGGTCGAAGCGCTGGCAGCGGCTCAGCACCGTCACCGGGACCTTGCGGATCTCGGTGGTGGCGAACAGGAACTTCACGTGCGGCGGGGGCTCTTCCAGCGTCTTGAGCAGGGCGTTGAATGCCTTGTCCGACAGCATGTGGACTTCGTCGATGATATAGACCTTGTAGCGCGCCGAGACCGGGCGGTAGCGCACGCCCTCGATCAATTCCCGGACGTCGTCGATGCCGGTGCGCGAGGCGGCATCCATCTCGATCACGTCGACATGGCGGTCCTCGGTGATCGCCTTGCAGTTGTCGCACAGGCCGCAGGGATCGACGGTCGGGCCTCCCGTGCCGTCGGGGCCGACGCAGTTCAGCGCGCGGGCGATGATGCGCGCCGTCGTCGTCTTGCCGACGCCGCGCACGCCGGTGAGCATGAAGGCATGCGCGATGCGGCCGGTCGCAATGGCATTGCGCAGCGTGCGTACCATCGCCTCCTGACCGACCAGGGTCGTGAAATCGACGGGCCGGTACTTGCGGGCCAGTACCCGGTAGGGAAGCGTATCCTTGGCTTCCGGCATGGCTGCATCCTACCGGCTGAAGCGCCGCGGCCCGATGGGCCCGGCGGTCGTCGCGCGCGAGCCGCCCTTCCGCCGCGGCGGCGCGCAAGGCGGGACAGGGTGAGGGATCGGCACGACCCGAAGCGAATTCGTTACGGCTGCTTCCTTCCGGATCTGACCGGGTTGGCGACTGCTCCGCCCGCACCGACCCCTCGATGTGCTTATATCAGGAGTCCGACCCGCTGGCGCAAGGCTGGATGTGGGCATTTTCCAGATCCCCCTCCCATTTGGCCTGCGCGCCAGAATCTCCAACGAATTCAGGCAATTGGGCGTCGCGACGGGTTCAGCTGGCGTGCCTGTTGGTTGGCCGCTCCAAACCAAGATGATTACGCAGTGTCGTCCCGCTGTAGTCGGCCCGGAACAACCCGCGTTCCTGGAGGATCGGCACCACCCGATCGACGAAGAAATCGAACTGGCCGGGGAAGAAGGGCGGCATGATGTTGAATCCGTCGGCCGCCCCGGAGCGGAACCAGGTCTCCATCACGTCGGCGATTCGGTCGGGCGGGCCGACCAGCAGCAAGTGGCCGCGCGCCGCGGCGACCCGGTAAAACAGCTGCCGCACCGTAAGCTTGTCTCGGCGGGCCATTTCCAGCAGCAGCGCAGCGCGGCTCTTGAGATGCTCGGTCTCCGGCAGGGTGGGCACGGGCTCGTCCAGGGGATAGACCGACATGTCCGTGCCCAACCGTTCCGAGAGCACGGTGAAGGCCGTCGACATCTCGATGTTGCGGTTGAGCTCGGAGAAGATCGCCTGCGCCTCGGTCTCGGTCCGCCCGATCACCGGGAAAATGCCAGGCATGACCAGCGCGCTCTCCGGCCGGCGGCCGTGGCCGGCAACCTGCGCCTTGAGACCGTCGTAGAAGGCCTTGGCCTCCCCGAGTTCGTTCTGCGCGGTGAACACGACGTCGGCGATGCGCGCGGCGAGTGCCTGGCCAGGGCCCGACGAGCCGGCCTGGATGAGCACCGGGTGACCCTGTGGCGGCCGCGGCACGTTGAGGCCGCCGTCGACGGTGAAGTATCTGCCCTCGAGGCGCGGGACATGGAGGCTACCCGGACGCACGAAGCGGCCGCTTGCCTTGTCGGCGATGAAGGCATCGTCGTCCCAGCTGTCCCACAGGATGCGGCAGGCTTCGACGAACTCCTCGGCCATGGCGTAGCGCTCGGCATGCGGCGGATGCTGGCGGCCGAACACTGCCGCCGACTTGGCGTAGGCGGTCGTGACCACGTTCCACGCGGCGCGGCCGGCGGACAGATGATCGAGGGAGGCGAAGCCGCGGGCGACGTGATAGGGCTCGGCATAGGTCGTGGAGGCCGTTGCAGCGCCGACAGGAGAGTGAGCGGCTCGAACTTGCCGATCGTCGACGGATGCTCGCCGTAACCGGTGGCGAAGCCGTCGCCCAGGAAGAACATGTCGAACTTGCCGCGCTCGGCCGTGGCGGCGATGTGCTGCATCAAGCCGAGTTTCGGTCCGCTCGCCATCGCATCCGGATGACGCCAGCCGGCCACATGATGGCCGGGCGTCTGCACGAAGACGCCGAGGCGCATCTGCCGTCGATGAGGCACCTGCACCATCAAGCCTTCAGGTTCAGACTTCATGCCGGGACAGGTCCCTGAGCTTCCCTGAATGGGATCATAGCCCGGCCGCTATCGCGTGCACGTCTGGCTACGGTTGCGAGTGAATCAGCCGAGAGTTGGCGCCGATGCCGGCGCTCGCGCCCGTGACCAGGCACGTCCGGCCGGTCAGCTCGAGGTCCATGCGGAGCGCGGAGGCTCGGCGACGCGCGAGCTCAGGCGCCCCGCGTCGGCACCACGGCGATGTCGACCGAGGGGCGCAACTCGGCGCAGACCTTCAGGACCTCGTGGATGTTGCTGTTCATGAACTTGTCGAATGGCGTCTCGTCCCTGGCCGCGCTCTGGTCGATCGTCGGGAAGGCCTGCTGCTTCAGGATGTAGTCGAAGCGCGCCGCCCACTTGCGGGCACCCAGCCGAGCCGTGGTCGAGCAGTTGTCGACCATGTACGACACGCCCTTGTAGTCCATGTAGGGGTTGAGTGAATCGACTGCCTCGATGATCGATTCATTGGCGATCTCCGAGTAGGGATGGCCGCGATCCTTCAGGAGATCGACCTGGGCCATCATGCAGGCCATGTAGACGCCGGCCGTCTCCGGGTTGATCGGCGCGTAGTTGCGCTGGGCATTGGCCCGCACCTTCTCGCCGACGACCCACATGTCGGTGCTGTCGATCTTGCCCATGGGATAGGTGCCGTGACGCCGGGTCGCCTGGATGACGCTGCGCACCTCGTTGCCCGAGGCGACATCGTCGTAGATCTCCTCGAGGATCTCGCGCGAGGGATGATAGGCGGCGTTGAACGCCTTGCGGAAGGCCGCCTTCTCCTTGTCGTCGAGCTGCTCGTAGACCGCCTTCAGACCGGACCGCGAAATGGTCTTGCTGATCGGCCCGGTGATCGACTCGGACGTATTGAGATAGGCATCGTCCTTGGCCATGCCGTTGCCGACATAGCGCGCATACAGGCTCTCGGCGATGCCGTGCACGGCGCCGAGCAGGATTCCGCGCTCGCCGAAGATGTCGGAGCGGTACTCGGATTCCAGGGTGGTCTCGAAGGTGTAGGGTGAGCCCAGCGCGACCGACCAGGCGAGCGCATAGTCGGTCGCCTTGCCGTTGACGTCCTGCTGGACGGCGAAGCTCGCATTGATGCCGGCGCCGTTGACCTCGCGACCCTGTTCGTAGAGGCGGCGGACCGACGGGCCCATGCCCTTCGGGCAAACCGCGACGACGTTGATGCTCTTGGGGAAACCCTCGCCCTGCGCCTGCAGGTGCGACAGCAGGAAGCCGTGGCTGAGGCCGAGCGTCGTGCCGGGCCGGAAGGCGGCGAAGATCTCCTTGTAGTTCTCGGCGAAGGCGGCATCGGAGATCAGCAGCAGCGACATGTCGCTCTCGCGGATCACGGCGTACATCTCGCCCAGCGTGCCATTCTCCTTGGTGAAACCGACAGCCGCGGCCTCCTTCATCGAGGACGATCCCTCGCGCAGGCCGACCTTGACCCGGATGCCGGAGCCTTCGAGCGATTCGCGCAGGTTCTGAGCCTGGGCCGGGCCTTGGGAGGACCAGCCGATCACGCCGATCTGCTTGATGCCGTCGAAGGCCTTGGGCAGCAGGGGGAACAAATGGCGGCCGCCGGCGACGATGGTTTCCTCGCGGTCGGCCATCTTGACGACGCGGGTTTCGAACACCTTGGAGGTGAAGCTCATCGACCGGATCCTTCGTGTGGCAGGGCTGGCATTCTGGCAGTGCCTAGTGGCGGGCCGGGGAGGCCGAGTCAAGCGCACCGGTGGCGCGCGCGGCAATCCTACCGGGACACCGTCTCCGGAAGCCACAGGGCGATTTGCGGAAAGGCGATCAGGACGACGATCAGGATGACCTGGGCGACGATGAAGGGGGTGACGCCGCGGAAGATCGTCTCCAATGGGACGTCCGGGGCCATGCCCTTGATCACGAACACGTTCATGCCGATCGGCGGCGTGATCAGGCCGAGCTCGACAACCATCACGATGACGATGCCGAACCAGACCGGGTCGTAACCCAGTGCCTTGACGATGGGGAATACGATCGGGATGGTCAGCAGGATCATCGCCAGCGAATCGAGCAGGCAGCCCAGCACGAAGTACATTGCGACGATGACGAGCAGCACGGCGGTCGGTCCGAGCGGCAGGCCCGAGATCCAGTCGCTGACCATGGTCGGAACCGAGGCCAGGATCAGGAGGTTGTTGAACAGGATGGCACCGATCAGCACCGTGAAGATCATCGCCGTGGTCTTGACCGTGTCGATCAGCGACGTCCGCAGCAGCTGGCGTGGTGTCTTGCGGTTGACCAGGCCGAGCACGAAGGCGCCGCACGCGCCCACGCTGGCGGCCTCGGTCGGCGAGAAAAGGCCGACATAAAGCCCGCCGATCACCACCAGGAACAGCACGGCGGTGCCCCATACGCTTCCCAGCACCTTGAACCGTTCCGGCATCGGCGCGCGCTCCGCCGGTGGGCCGAGGCTCGGATCGATGCGCGTCACGACGGCGATCGCTGTCATGAAGCCGAGGACCGTCAGGACTCCAGGGATGAACCCGGCCAGGAACAAAGCGGAGATGCTGGTCTCGGTCAGCAGCCCGTAAATGACCATGACGACGCTGGGCGGAATGAGGATGCCGATGGTGCCGCCGGCCGCCACCGCGCCGGTGGCCAGCTTGTCTGCATACTTGTACTTGCGCATCTCCGGCAGCGCGATCTGGGCCATGGTCGCCGCCGTCGCCAGGCTCGAGCCGCAGATCGCCGCGAACGCGCCGCAAGCGCCGATCGTCGCGAGCGCCAGCCCGCCACGGCGATGGCCGAGCCAGGCATGGCAGGCGCGGTAGAGCGACTCGCTGAGCCCCGCCTCGCTCGCGATGTATCCCATGAGCACGAACATGGGAATCACCGACAGGTTGTAGGTGAGCCCGGTCTCGTAGGCGGTCTGGCCGAGCAGGGCGAGCGCGGCGCTCAAGTCTATCAGCAGCAGGGTACCGAGAAAGCCGCTCAGCCCCATCGCGAAGCCGAGCGGCATGCCGCCAACCAGCAGCACGAACAGCAACCCCAGCGTCAGGATGGCGATGAGCGAGGGAGCCATGGGGCCGCGCTAATCCTGGAACGGGCGCTCGGCCGATTCGGGGGCCGACTTTCCGGGATGAGCCGCCCGGTCGGCCGCATCGAGCACGTGCAGCAGCAGCCCTGTGAACAGGAACACGCTGCCGCCGGCGATCACGTAGGCGATCGGCCACAGGGGAAAATTCCAGATCGGCGTCGAATCGCCTTTCGACGCGATGAAGGCCGCCTGCAGCCACAACCGCCAGACCATGATGGCGACGAAGCCGAGCGACAGGAGATTGGTGACAAGCCCGAGCCAGACACGGGCGCGCTGAGACAGCCGCAGCGTGACCACGTCGACCACGATGTGGCCACGCTCATGGGTGACGAGGCCGACGCCCAGGAACACGATCAGGGCCATCGCCATCTCGGTCATCTCGACCGTGAACGTGAATCCCGAGTTGAAGAGCTTGCGGGCAAACACGTCGAGGAACGTGACGACCGCGATCAGGGCCAGCGCGACCGCGGCGATGCGGGCGAGCACCGCAGTCACCAGCCCGTTGAGCCGCGCCACGCGGCTCGTCAGCACGTCGGCCACGGCCGCCTCAGTTCGTCGGGGCGGCCTTGATCATCTGCTTGAGATCGTCGAGCAGCTTCCCGCCGTCCTCGCCCTTTGCCTTGGCCTTCCTGAGCCATTCGTCCGTCGTTGCCTGCAGGAGCGGCCGCCACTTGTCGAGCTCGGCCGGCGCAATGGTCTCGATGACGTGGTTGCGCTGCTTGGCGTCGGCCCGGCCGCGCTCGTCGGCGGCGTCCCAGTACTTGCCGAAAAGCGCCGACCCGGCCGCGCCACTCGCCTTCATCAGCGCCGCCTTGTTCTCGGGCGTCAGCCGCTCGATCGCCTTGGTGTTGCCGACGATCATGAAGCTGGAGGTGAGCAGGCCGCCGGGAATCTCGAGGTGGAACTTGGCGAGCTCGTTGAGGCGGAAGCTGTTGATCGCCTCCCACGGGAACACGGTGCCGTCGACGATGCCGCGCTGCAGCGACTCGTAGGCTTCGGTCGCCGGCAGGGTGGCAACCGACCAGCCGAGCGCCTTGGCGACCGGCACGCTGGCTCCTGCAACGCGGATCTTGAGCGCGCGAATTTCCTCCAGCGTCCGCGCCGGCTTGGCGAGGTGGATGCCGAACGGCCCGGTGGTGAAGGCCGTCACCAGCGTGGTGTCGGTGAACTCCTTGGCTGCGAGACCGTGCTTTGCATACCATTTCCACAGCACCGAGCTGCACACGGTCGAGCTCGGGCAGAGGAAGGGCAGCTCGGGCCCCTGGAACAGGTCGAAGCGGCCGGCGGTGTAGCCCGGGACGTGCCAGACGAGATCGCGCACGCCATTCTTGACGATGTCGTACTGCCCGTCGGGCTTGGCGAGCGGCGCCTTGTCGATCTCGATCGTGAGGTTGCCGCCCGATGCCTCCAGGACCGTCTTCGCCCAGGCCTCCTGGGTCTGGACCATGTGATGGCTGGGCCCCGCCCAGTACGCCATCTTGAGGGTCTGCTTCTGCGCAGACGCAGAACCGGCGCCGAGTGCGACCAACACGCTGGCAGCCAACGCGAGCAACGCGGATTTCCGATGCATGATGAGTTCCTCCCAGGAACGCCAGCGCGCACCTTGCTCGGCGCGTCGTCAGGAGATTTGACGATATAGTGGATGCGACGGGCGGGCAACGGGCGGGTGCCTCTTCCGAGGTCGACCCTGAGGCAGGCGAGCAGACCGGAAACGATGTCGCCGGCCACTACGGCCAGTCCGTTTCTTTGACTGCAGCACCAAAGAAGACCTCACCCTGAGGAGCGGCCGGAGGCCGCGTCTCGAAGGGTTGCCCGATGCACGTCTGTTGCCGACCCTTCGAGACGCCACGCTTCGCGTGGCTCCTCAGGGTGAGGTATTCTTTGGCGCTTCGATCAAAGAGGACCGGCAACCAAGCGGCGGCACGCAGTCGAGCATGCGCACACCGGTCACCTGTCGGCGCGCAACTTTGCCGTTGCCTTGGCATTGACGACGCCCTTGGCCGAAATCACGACACCATAGTCGCGCTTCGCCGTCCTGATCGAGATGACGCCGTCGAGCACGTCGTCGGCGACCTTGGCCGGATCGCGCTCCAGCGGGTTGCCGTAGCCGCCGCCCGCCGGGCCGTAGCAGACGAAACGGCCGTCCTTGGCGATGTTCATATGCGGCACCTTGGAGGGCAGGGCACGCGTCTTGCCGCCGGCAACCAGGTCGAGCTTGGCGGGCATGCCTTCGGCGCCGCCGAGGAAACCCCATGGGCGGTACCGGTGACCCTCGCCCTCGACCGAGGCACCGCCGTCGCTCAGGAAGGCGAACTCGCGCACCGAGCCCAGGCCGCCGCGCCACTTGCCGGCGCCGGCCACGTCTTCGCGCAGCTCGTAGCGCAGCACGCGCAGCGGCAGGTGGGTCTCGATGTCCTCGATCGGGTTGTTGCGGGTATTGGCGTAGAGCGTGTCGACGGCGTCCATGCCGTCCTTGCCCAGCCGGCCGCCGTAGGAGCCCTCGAATATCTCCATGTGCACCCAGTGGGTCTCGTTGTTCAGGCCCGAGAAGGCGATGACCTTGAGGTTGCCGATGCCGGCCGAGACATTGCCCGGCATGGCCTGCGCGAGCGCCTTCATCACCGTGTCGGCGAGCTGGTTGCCCGGGCAGAAGCGGGCGATGGTGGGCGCCGGGAAGGTCGGGTTGGCGAGGCAGCCCTTGGGTGCCACGATGGTGATCGGCCGGATCAGTCCGGCATTCACCGGAATATGGCCGTGCACCGCGGTGTCGAGCAGGATCGACCGGATGGTGAGCCAGATCGCGATGTCGGCGGTGCCTTCGAGCGGCATGTTGATCGGCCGGTCGGGCACCTGCGGCGCCGTGCCGGTGAGATCGACCGTGAGGCTGTCGTCCTTCTTGGTAATGGTGACGACGATCGGCAGCTCCTTCTTCGACGGATCGTCGCTGTCGAGATAGCCGTCGATCGCCGTCTCGGCGCGATAGACGCCGTCCGGCAACTTGGCGATCGCCTGCCGCATCAGCCGTTCGGAATGATCCATCAGGGCGGTGCAGGCGAGGTCGAACGTGTCGAGGCCGTAGCGCTCGACCAGCTCGGCCATGCGCTCGGCACCGATGCGCGCCGCCGCGACCTGGGCATCCATGTCGCCGACCACGAGGTCGGAGGCGCGGATGTTGTCGCGCACGATCTGCCACACCATGTCGTTGCGGACGCCGCGGTCGTAGACCTTGATCGCCTTGAATTGCAGCCCTTCGGCATAGGCGTCGATCGCCTCGACGATGCCGCACGAGCCGGGCGACAGCGCGCCGATATCGAGATGATGCGCCGTCGTGGCGGCGAAGCCGATCAGCCGGCCCTGCACGAACACCGGCACGATGAAGGCGACGTCCGGGCCGTGGCTGGCGCCCGAGTAGGCGTCGTTGTGCATCACTACGTCGCCCGGCCGGAACACGTCGCCGCGCGCGGCCAGGATCTTCTGGACGCCGCGCACGTAGCCCGGGATCGGGCCGGACTGCAGCGGCGTCGATTGCGCCGATTCGGCGAGGCCGCGGCCCTCGGCGTCGACCAGAGCCGCCCCGAAATCCTCCGACTCGCGGATGATCGAGGAGTAGCTCATGCGCATCAGCTTGTAGCCCATCTCGATGGCGATGTTCTCGAGAGCGCCCTGGATCACGCTGGTGGTGATCGGATCTATGCGATCGCGCTTCGACGCGGGCTGGCGGAGGGCGGATGTGGACATGGGATGGGCTCCTCTTATTCAGCTTGGTCGGCATTCCTCCCCAGCTTCGCTGGGGAGGTGTCGCCGTTTTCGGCGACGGAGGGGTCATGGGCTTCCGGACCGGGGGTTTCCCAAATGCTCATGATCATGAGCGGGGGAGACGGCCGGGGCGCGTGGCTCATGACCCCTCCGCCCCGTATGACGGGGCACCTCCCCAGCGGAGCTGGGGAGGACAATGAGGTGTGAAGCGCGGATGGGCTACGCATCGGCGCGCCGGAGGATCAGGTTGCCGGCGGTGTCGGCTTCGAAGCCATAGTGCGGCGGCACCACGGTCGTCGAATCCATCTGCAGGACGATGGCCGGGCCGCCAATGCGCTCGCCGACTGGCAGCAGGTCGCGCCGGTAGAAGGTGGTGGGGTAGTCGGCGAGCTTGCCGGCGACGCGGAAGGTGCAGGTGCCGCTGCGCACGCGCGCCGCTTCGAGCGACGTCGCCGTGCCGGCCGATGGCTTGGCGATGGTCGCGGCACTGGCGGCACCGACCAGGCGCAGGTTGACGATCTCGATGGCCGAATCGGCGAAGTGATGGCCGTACTCGCGGCGATGGATGTCGTGGAAAGCCTCGAAGGCCTTGGCCAGCGCCGTCTCATCGATCGTCCCGTCGGGGAAGGGGACGCGCAGCTCGTAACCCTGGCCGACATAGCGCAGGTCGCCGCGACGCTCGAAGCTGACGCGGCCGAGGTCGATGCCGTCGCTGGTGAAGCGCTCCGCGAGCTCCCTGGCCATCGCCGCGAAATCGGCATTGATGCGCTGGAGATCGGCGGCGCCCGAGACCTGGAACGAGGTGCGGATGGCGTCGTAGCGCAGGTCGCTGATCAGCAGGCCGACGGCGGAGGTGATGCCGGGATGCGGCGGTACGATCACTTCGGGCACGCCCAGCATGTCGGCAACCTCGGCGCCATGCAGCGGGCCGGCGCCGCCGAAGGCTACCAGGGCGTAGTTGCGCGGGTCGATGCCTTTCTGGACGGTGCGCGAGCGAATGGCATTGGCCATGTTGGCGTTGATGACGGTGACGACGCCTTCGGCCGCCTCGTGGTCGCTCATGCCGAGCTCGCGCGCCAGCTCGCCGATGACGCGGCGCGCCGCCACCTCGTCGAGCGACATGCCGCCGCCCAGGAAATTGCCACCGTCGAGCCGGCCCAGCACGACATTGGCGTCGGTGACGGTCGTGCGGGTGCCGCCGCGGCCATAGGCGGCCGGTCCTGGCATCGCGCCGGCCGAGCGTGGGCCGACCTTGAAGGCGCCGGCCTGGTCGACGAAGGCGATCGAGCCGCCGCCGGCGCCGATCGTGTGGACGTCGATCATCGGCACCAGGACCGGGAAGCCCGCGATCCAGGTGTCGCGCGCCGTCGCCTCGCCGAAGCCGCCGTCGGTGACGATGCCGATATCGGCCGAGGTGCCGCCGACGTCGAAAGTAATGAGGTTGCGCCGCCCGGAAAGCCCGCCTGCCCAGTCGCCGCCGATCACGCCGGCTGCCGGGCCCGACAGCAGCGTGAGCACCGGGCGTTCGGACACCATGGCCGGCGTCGCCACGCCGCCGTTGGAGGCCATGATGCGCAAATCGGCCTTGAAGCCGGATGCCTCGATCTCGGATTCGAGGCGGGTGACGTAGTTGCGTACCTTGGGGCCGACGAAGGCGTTCATCGCCGTCGTGGTGAAGCGTTCGAACTCGCGGAACTGCGGCGACACCGACGAGGAGGTCGTGGCGAAGCAGTCGGGATACTCCTCGCGCACGATCTCGCGCGCCCGCGCCTCGTGCGCGGCGTCGAGATAGGAGAACAGGAAGCAGATGGCGATCGCCTGCACGCCGGCTTCCTTGAGCTCCCGCACGGCCTGGCGCACGCCGGCCTCGTCGAGCGGTTCCAGCACCTCGCCCCTGGGCGGCACCAGACGCTCCTTGACGGTCTTGCGATGCCGGCGCTTGACCAGCGGCCGGTCCTGCCAGGGGATGTCCTGCATGATCGAATAATGCTGTGGCCGCTGGTGGCGGCCGATATGCAGGATGTCGCGGTAGCCGCCGGTCGTGATCATGCCGGTGACGGCGCCGTCGTGCTCGAGGACGGCATTGGTGGCAATGGTCGTGCCGTGGAACACCACGTCGATGGTCTCGCGCGGGATGCCGTACCTGTCGCACAGGGCCGTCAGGCCTTCCACGACACCGCGCGAGGGATCGTCGGGCGTGGTCGACACCTTGTGGACGGCGGTCCGGCCGGCGTCCGTGTCGGCAAAGACCAGATCCGTAAAGGTGCCGCCGACATCGACTCCGATCAAACGCATGACGCCTCCCCGAGACATTTTCGACTGGACCTATCCTCCCCAGCTGCGCTGGGGAGGTGTCGCCGTCATACGGCGACGGAGGGGTCATGACGTTCCGGACCGCAGGCGTCTCGCCCGTTCATGATGAAGAGCGGGCGACACGCCTGCGGTCCAAGACTCATCACCCCTCCGTCGGTGAAGACGCCGACACCTAACCAGCGGAGCTGGGGAGGAGTACTTTGGGACAGCAAGACACAGGCCAAGGCCGGATGTCTATCCTCGTCGTCGCAAGGATAGCCTACAATGATGGCATGAACCTTGCCTCCCAGCCGCCGATGGCGCGAAAACCCGACATAGAGCTGGTCGCCCTCGGCAAGCGTTTCGGAGAGACCGTGGCGGTAGATTCGATCAGCCTGCGCATTCCCTCGGGCTCGTACTGCTGCCTGCTCGGCCCGAGCGGCTGCGGCAAGACGACGACGCTGCGCATGATCGCCGGCCACGAGGAGGCGAGCGAAGGCGACATCATCCTGGGCTCGGAGAATATCACCCATCTGCCGCCGGCGGCGCGCGGCACGGCGATGATGTTCCAGAGCTACGCGCTGTTTCCGCATCTCGATTGCACCGACAACGTCGCCTTCAGCCTGAAGATGCGCGGCGTGGCCAAGGATGCGCGCCGGGCCAGGGCGCTGGAGATGCTGAAGCGCGTTCAGATGGAGCCGTTCGCCGCCCGCCTGCCGGCCCAGCTGTCGGGCGGCCAGCAACAGCGCGTGGCGCTGGCGCGCGCCCTGATCACCGATCCGCAGGTCCTGCTGCTCGACGAGCCCCTGTCGGCGCTCGACCCCTTTCTGCGGATTCGCATGCGCGAGGAGCTGAAGAGCCTGCAGAAGCGGCTCGGCATAAGCTTCATTCACGTCACCCACAGCCAGGACGAGGCGATGGCGCTGGCCGATCTGGTGGTGGTGATGAACCAGGGCAGGATCGAGCAGGCGGCGAGCGCCCGCGACGTCTTCAACCGGCCCGAATCGGCCTTCGTCGCCCGTTTCATCGGCGGCCACAACGTATTGCCGGCGGCGGTGGCGCGTGCCAAGGGGGAGGGCGCGTATGTCGCAATCCGTGCCGATCGCCTCGTCGTGCAACGCGGCAATGCGCCGGTCGACGCAACGTCGCTGCGCGGCGTCACGCGTTCCGTCGAGTATCTCGGATCGACCGTGCAGGTCGGTGTGGATGTGACAGGTCTCGACACCTTGTCGGCCGTGGTGCCGGAAGCGCGCTTCGATGCCAATCCGGTGGCGCCCGGCGAGCCGGTCGTCCTGTCGTGGGCTCCAAAGGACGTTCACGTCCTGGAGCGATAGAGGGAGCGGCTCCACCAGCCGCTAATGTGAAGGAGGAACTGAAGATGACACGGAAGCTCAACGGTCGCGGCGTCGGACGCCGCAAGGTTCTCAAGGGGGCTGCCGGCGCGGCAGGCGCCCTGCTCGGCAGCGGGGCGGTCGGCGGGTTCCCGACGATCTGGGCGCAGAACAACAAGAACATCGTGCTGCGCCAGTGCGGCACCGGCGTGTCGGCGATCAACGAGATCGCCGAGAAGTGCAAGGCCGACCTCGGCATCACCCTGCAGATGACGGCGCTCGATTCGGATGCCGTGGTGCAGCGCGTGGTTACCCAGCCGAACTCGTTCGACATCGGCGATATCGAGTACTGGATGTGCAAGAAGGTCTTCCCGGCGAACACGCTGCAGGCGATGAACGTCAAGAAGATCAAGTACTACGACAAGATCGTGCCGATCTTCACAACCGGCAAGCTGAAGCCCGACAGCGTGATCGCCCAGGGCACCGCGCCCAATACCGTGAGCTTCGTCGAAGGCGCGGGCTCGACCAAGTTCGCGAAGGGCGAGACCGAGTGGTTCACCATGATCCCGACGATCTATAACGCCGACACGCTCGGCATCCGGCCTGACCTGGTCGGCCGCAAGATCGAGAACTGGAAGGACATCCTGGACCCGAAGTTCAAGGGCAAGACGTCGATCCTCAACATCCCGTCGATCGGCATCATGGACGCGGCGATGATCTGCGAATCGGCCGGCATCGTGAAGTATGGCGACAAGGGCAACATGACCAAGGCGGAGATCGACAAGACCATCGATTTTCTGATCAAGACCAAGAAGGAAGGCCAGTTCCGCGCCTTCTGGAAGACTTTCGACGAATCGGTGAACCTGATGGCATCGGGCGAGGTCGTGATCCAGTCGATGTGGTCGCCGGCAGTGTCGGCGGTGCGCGGCAAGGGCGTGCCCTGCGTCTACCAGCCGCTCAAGGAAGGTTATCGCGCCTGGGGTGGTGGTCTCTCGCTCGCCAGGCATCTGCAGGGCGCGCAGCTCGATGCGGCGTACGATTACATCAACTGGTATCTGTCGGGCTGGGTCGGCGCGTTCCTCAATCGCCAAGGCTACTACTCGGCGGTGCTGGAGACGGCCAAGGCCAACATGACGCCCGACGAATGGGGCTTCTGGATGGAAGGCAAGCCGGCCCAGGGCGACATCAAGAACCCGCAGGGCCAGGTGGTCGAGAAGGCCGGTGCCGTGCGCGACGGTGGCTCGTTCAATGAGCGCATGGGCGCCGTTGCTTGCTGGAATGCCGTCATGGACGAGGACCGCTACATGGTTCAGAAGTGGAATCAGTTCATCGCGGCTTAGGACGTCATGCTTATCTTGTCGCCTCCCCCGTCTGACGGGGGAGGTGGCCCGCAGGGCCGGAGGGGGAAAGCCCCAGTCGAGGTCTTTCCGATTCCGACGTCGGGATCAGAGCCACTTGGTCTGATGCCTTCCCCCTCCGCCCGGCCTGCGCGGCCGAAGCCGCTACCGCGCGGCGAAGGCCCGTATGTTGGGGCACCGCCCCCGATGACGCAGGGCATTCGCATATGGACAAAGATTCCGTCATCCCGACCGGAGCCGCGCGCAGCGCGGCGTAGTGGAGGGGCTTTTTCTTGACGAAGCTGCAACAAGAAAGTTCCCTCCACTTCGCCGCGCTGCGCGCGCCTCCGGTCGGGATGACGGCACTTTTTCCCATGTGCGAATGCCCTGCCCGATGACGGGGGAGGCAAGTCGATACTGATGTCTCGCGTTTCCGCCTGGGTCACCTACCTGCAGGTCGCGCCGCTCACGCTGGTGTTCCTGCTGTTTCTGGTCGTGCCCATCGCCACCATCGTCGTGGTGAGCTTCTTCGACTACAACACGACGCAGATCATCCCGGCGTTCCTGCTGCAGAACTACGAGGAGCTGTTGACCTCTCCGGTCACCTGGCGGACCTATCTGCAGACCATCGAGTTCGCCGCCATCACATGGCTGCTCACCCTGCTGATCGGCTTCACGGTGGCCTACTTCCTCGCCTTTCACGTCCGGTCGGCGACCTGGCAGACCGTGCTGTTTCTCGTCTGCACCATCCCGTTCTGGACCTCGAACGTCATCCGCATGATCTCGTGGATTCCGTTCCTGGGCCGCAACGGCCTCGCCAACATGACCCTGCTGCAGCTCGGCCTGATCGACCAGCCGCTCGAGTTCCTGCTGTTCTCCGACTTCGCGGTCGTGCTGGCCTACGTCCACCTCTACACGCTGTTCATGGTGGTGCCGATCTTCAACTCGATGATGCGCATCGACCGCAGCCTGCTCGAGGCGGCGCGCGATGCCGGCGCCAGCGGCTGGCAGACGCTGTGGAACGTCATCGTGCCGCTGTGCAAGCCCGGCATCGCCATCGGCTCGATCTTCGTCGTCACCATCGTCATGGGCGATTTCGTCACCGTGCGGCTGATGAGCGGCGGCCAGACCGCCTCGGTGGGGCTGATGATGATGAACGCCATGTCGCTCCTGCAGTATCCCGCGGCGGCCGCCAATGCCGTGATCCTGTTGCTCCTGGTGCTGTTCACGGTCGCCGCCATGATGCGGATCGTCGACATCCGCAAGGAGCTGTGAGGTGAACCGCCGCCGCGGGCCTGCCTTCTGGTGCCTTGCCGCCTTCTTCGGCCTGTTCGTGCTGTTCCTCTACGGGCCGACACTGACCATCCTGGTGCTGTCGTTCCAGGGGCCCTCCGGCGGCCTCACTTTCCCGATGAACGGCGTGTCGCTGCACTGGTTCGGGAACCTGTTCGAGAAGCAGATGGTCGGCGACTTCGCCGGCTCCCTGCGGCGCTCGATGATCCTCGGCGTCGCCGCCATGCTGGTGACGGTCGTCGCCTCGTTCATGGCCGGCCTCGCGTTCCGAACCCGGTTCCGCGGCTCGACGATCGTGTTCTACCTCGCCATCGCCAGCCTGATCGTGCCGTCGATCCTGATCAGCCTCGGCATCGGCCTGCTGTTCCGCGTGCTCGGCTGGGAAGCCGCCTGGTACAGCTCGGCCTTCGGCGCCCACCTGACCTGGACGCTGCCGTTCGGGCTCTTGATCATGTTCGCCGTCTTCAACCGCTTCGACCGGCGCTACGAGGAAGCGGCGCGCGACCTCGGCGCCACCTCGTGGCAGACCATCCGCCACGTCGTCATCCCGATCCTGCTGCCCAGCCTGATCGGCGTCGGCCTGTTCGGCTTCACGCTGAGCTACGACGAGTTCTCGCGCAGCCTCTATACGTCGGGCACCTTCAACACCCTGCCGCTCGAGATCTACGGCATGACCACCAACGTCACCACGCCGGTGCTCTACGCCCTGGGCACGGTCACCACGGGCGTGTCGTTCCTGGTGATCGGCATCGCGCTCGTCTCCGTGATCGTGCTGCGCCGACGCCGCGCGCGCCACGGCAGCGACGCCGGCAAGGCGGCATGAGCGGCGTGCGGCGAGCCCGCGTGCTGCGGCTGGCCACGGCCGGCCCGCAGGATACCGCCCCGCTCGCTGCCGCCATCGAGGCGGGCGAGATCGATCCCGCCACCATCGTGGCCATCGTCGGCAAGACCGAGGGCAACGGCTGCGTCAACGACTTCACCCGCGGCTATGCCACGCTCGCCCTCAAGCTGCTGCTCGCCGACAAGCTGGGCTGCGCGCCGAAGGAAGTCGAGGCGCGGGTCGCCCGCACCTGCTGGTGTTTTGCCGCGAGATGGTCGCGCTGCCGCCCGGCACGGCGCCGCGACTGGCGATCGGCGTCGGCATGACGCGGCCCTTCGCGCCGGAGGAGATCGGCCGCGCATCGCAAATTGCCGCAACGGCGGAAGCCGTGGCAGCGGCCATGGGGGAGGCAGGCATCGCCGTGCCCTCGGACGTGCATTTCGTCCAGATCAAGTGCCCGCTGCTGACCAAGGAGCGCATCGAGGAAGCATCCCGTCGCGGCAGGCCAGTGGCCACGGACGACACCTACCACTCCATGGCCTTGTCGCGCGGCGCATCGGCCCTTGGTGTCGCCGTCGCTCTGGGCGAGGTCGCGACAGGCACCGCGAACGATACGGCAGTTTGTCGGGACTGGTCGCTCTACTCGCGAGTCGCCAGCACCTCGGCGGGAGTCGAGTTGCTGCGCAACGAGATCGTCGTGCTTGGCAACGCGACTGGTTGGGCGGGCGACCTGGTGATCGATCACGATGTCATGAAGGACGCGATCGACGCCGAAGCGGCCAGACGCATACTCTCCCGTATCGGCGGCCAAGCGGTCGCTGTGCTGGCCAAGGCGGAGGCCGCGCCGTCGGGCGAGATCCGCGGCCGCCGCCACACCATGCTCGACGACAGCGACATTCATTCCACGCGCCACGCCCGCGCCCTGGTCGGCGGCGTGCTGGCCGGCGTGATCGGCGACACCATGCTCTATGTCTCGGGCGGCGCCGAGCACCAGGGACCAGCCGGCGGCGGCCCGATCGCGATCATCGGCAAGGTCTGAACCGCTCGATTGTGAAGGCCGAGGTTCTGTTGCACGGTGCGGGCTCTGGGGAGAGGCGGAGGAAGGGGCGGCCGCCATGGCAATGTCTGATCCTTATCGGGATCTCGGGGTTCGGCGCCGCATCAACGCGGCCGGCGCTCTGACCCGTTTGGGCGGCGCGATCATGGCGCCAGAGGTCATCCTGGCGATGGCAGCGGCGTCGCGAGCGTCGGTCGATATCGGCGAACTGCAAGATGCCGCGAGCAAGCGCATCGCCGAGGCGACCGGCGCGGAGGCGGGGCTGGTGACGACCGGCGCCGCCGCGGCGCTCACCTTGGCGGCGGCAGCCGCGATCGCGGGGTGGGACGTGGCGAAAATGGCGGCGCTGCCGCATGCCGAGAGCCTTCCGCGCGACATCCTGATTCCGCGCACGCATCGCACCGGCTACGCACACGCGCTGGCGGCGGCCGGCGCGCGGCTGATCGATATCGGCCATAACGACCGTGGCGCAGGCGCGGGTGTGCGTGGCCTCGAGGCTTGGGAGATCGAGACGGCGCTCACGACGTCGGTCGTGGCCGTGGCGGCCGCGGCCAACGCCACGACCATGGCGGACCTGCCGACGATGGCGGCGGTGTGCAAGGCCAACCGCATCCCGCTGATTGTCGACGCCGCGGCGCAACTGCCACCCAAGGAGAACCTGCGGCGGTTCACGACTCTGGGCGCCGACCTCGTCGCCTTCTCCGGCGGCAAGGCGCTCGGCGGCCCGCAGGCGTCGGGCATCCTGGCCGGCCGTCGGGACCTCGTGGCCTCGGCGCTGTTGCAGCAGCTCGACATGGACGTGTCGCCCGAGACCTGGCGGCCGCCCGCTCTGATCGACCGGGCCAATCTGCGCGGGGTGCCGCATCACGGCATCGGCCGCGGCTTCAAGGCGGGCAAGGAGGAGATCGTCGGCCTCCTGACCGCCCTCGATCGTTTCGTGAAGGCCGACGATGCGGCCGCCAACGCGGCACTCGAGGCGCGGCTGCGCGACATCGCCGGCCAGCTCGATGGCGCCAAGGCGAGGCTGGTGCCAGCCGCCGAGACGGGGCGAGCACCGGTCCTCGAGATCACCCTGCCGGATGCGCTCGCGGTGAGCGCACGCCTGCAGCGCGGCGATCCGCCGGTTCACTTGTCGGAGCGCCATGCCGCGCGCGGCGTTCTCACGCTCGATCCGCAGGTCCTGCTGCCCGAGCACGATGCGCCGCTGGCTGCGGCGCTTCGCGCCGTGCTGTGACGGTCAGGCCGCCTGCAGCAGGCCGCCTGCAGCAGGCCGAGCTGCTGGAGCGCCGTCACGCCGTCGTCGAGACCGATCTCCTCGGCGACCTTACGGCCTTCGACGCGAAGCAGGGGGATGCCCGTGGAGCGCATCCTGCAAGGGCCCCTTCTTGTCGTTGCAGCAACGACGAGAAAGGTCCCTCGACTGCGCCGCCCCTTGGGGCGGCTCCGCTCGGGATGGCGGATGAAGATGGCATGTGTGATTGCTCCCCGACCAAGCCGGGGAGCAAATGGAAGTCACTCGATCGACTGCGCACCCTCGTCGCGATAGGCCCAGCAGGTGTCGGGCGGCAGGGTGATGGCGATCTCGCTGTCGGCGCCGTGGCGGGCGGCGGTGCCGAGCTCGAGCGCCTCGAGCCTCTGGCCGCCCATCTCGACGTCGTAGACGGTCTGCATGCCCTGGTAGCGGCGCTCGAGCACGCGACCGGCGAAGACATTGGCCGGTCCGCGCTCGCCCAGCCGGACGTTCTCGGCGCGCAGGGCCACGCGGGCCTTGTCGCCGGGATTGAGCGCCTGCGGCGTCCAGGCCTCGATGCGGCCGGCGGCGCCGAGGTCGATGGTGGCGCGCTCGCCCTCGCGTCCCAACACCTTGCCCAGGAGCACGTTGGCGGCGCCGGTGAAGTTGGCGACGAAGGGATCGACCGGCCGGTTGTATATCTCGTCCGGCGACGCCATCTGGAGAAGCTTGCCCTCGCGCATCACGCCGATCCGGTCACCCAGCACGACGGCCTCGGCCTGGTCGTGCGTGACATAGAGGCCGGTCATGCCGGTCTGCTTCAGGATGCGGCGCAGCTCGTCGCGCAGGCGCAGGCGCAGCTTGGCGTCGAGGTTGCTGAGCGGCTCGTCGAGCAGCAGGAGCTGCGGGCGGTAGACCAGGCTGCGGGCCAGCGCCACGCGCTGCATCTGGCCGCCCGACAGCGAGGTCACGGGCCGCTCGGCATAGTCGCGCAGGCCGACCAGCTCCAGGGTGTCGTTCACCTTGGCGGTGATGTCGCCGCCGCCGCCGCGGCGGTGCTTCAGCGGATAGGCCACGTTCTGGCGCACCGTCATGTGCGGCCACACGGCGTAAGACTGGAACACCATGCCGATGTCGCGCTCGCGCGGGCTCACCAGCAGCCCGCGCTCGGGCTCCGACACGACGCGCTCGCCGATCGAGATGCGTCCGCCGGTCGGATGCTCGAGCCCGGCGACGCAGCGCAGGGTCGTCGTCTTGCCGCAGCCCGAGGGGCCGAGCAGGACGACGATCTCGCCTGCCGGCACCTCGAAGCTCACGCCGTCGACGGCCGGTTTGCCCGTCGCGAAGCGCTTCACCAGGTCTTCGATGAGGAGCGCCGCGCTCACTGGCGATAGCCGTAGGTCTTGTTCCACTGGTCGAGCCACGACTCGCGCAGCGATTCGAACTGCTTGTACTCTGGCACCCAGACCTTGATGACCTTGGGATCCCAGCCCTTCGGGAAGGCGGGCGGCTCCTTGAGCGAGGTGATGTTGCCGAGCTTGGCGATCTGGAAGGCCTGGCCTTCCTTCGACAGGCGCCAGTTCATGAACAGCTTGGCAGCGTTGGGGCTCTTGGCCGTCTTGGTGACGCCGTCGGCGTAGGGAATGATCGGGACGCCCTCGGGCGCAAAGATAGCCTCGGCCGGCGCGCCCTCGACGATCTTGGTGTAGATGATGTTGTAGAGCAGCGGGGCGATCGAGACCTCGCCGCGCACCAGCGCGTCGGACAGCGGCGCTCCCGACGGGTAGAGCGCGATGCCGAGCGCGGCCTGCTTCTGCCAGTAATCCTCGCCCAGCACCTGGCGCTCGAACATGGCACGTGTCCAGGTCGTGCCGCCCGACGGGCCGACGACCTGGCCGATCTGCTTGCCCTTGTACTCGGGCTTGAGAAGATCCATCCAGGTCTTGGGAGCGTTCTTCACCAGCTGCGTGTTGTAGGCGATCGCCCAGCCGAGGGTGACGCCGGGCCACAGCTTGGGCGATACCAGGGCATCGGGGCGGTAGTCGGCGGCGTTGGGCGGCGCGTAGTCCTGGAACAGGTCGACCAGCGCCAGCATCAGCCCGCGGTCGGAGTGATTGACGACGTCGGCGCCCAGCTTGCCCGCCGCCGCCTCGGTCTTGATGCGGGTGATCAGCTGGCCGCCCGGTGCGCGCACCATGGCAACCTTGATCTTGGGAAAGGTCTTGTTGAACTCCTTGATGACCTCCTGCTCGGTCTCGGCAAAATTGGCCGTGTAGTAGGTGAGCCCACCTTCCTTCTCGGCTGCCGCGATCAGCTCCTTGGAGCCGAACTTGTCCTGCTGGGCCATCGCCGGGATGCCACCGGAAAGGATGCCCGCGGTTCCGAGCACGGCACTCTTGGTGAACGTACGTCTTTTCATCGGTCGAATTCCTCCTTCGCCTGTTCAGTTGAATCGGGTGTTCTGCGTCGTCTCGCGGGAAAGCCAGGTCGTCAGGCTGAGCAGGACGGCGAGGATCACCGTCTGCACGAGGCTGAACGCGGCGGTCTTCCCGATGTTGCCGCCTTCGTAGTAGTCGAGCAGCAGCACCGCCATCACCGTCGTATCGCTGGTATAGAGGAACAGCGACGAGCCCAGCTCGCGGATCGCCAGCACGAAGAGCAGCGTCATCGACGCCACCACGCCCGGACGGGCGAGCGGCAGGACGACGGTGCGGATGGTGCCGAGCAGGCTGCGGCCGCATATCCAGGCGGCCTCCTCGAGCTCCTTGTGGATCTGCAGGAACGAGGTCGACAGCGCCTTCACCGTGTCAGGCATGAACCGCGCGACGAAGGCCAGCGCCAGGATCCACAGGGTGCCGTAGAGGCCGCCGGGCAGGCCGATCCAGGCCCACAGGTAGGCGACGCCGACGACCAGCCCGGGGATGGCGACCGGCAGCGTCGCCAGCAGGTCGATCCAGCGCCGGCCCGCCACCTGGGTCCGGTTCACGGTGTAGCCGATGGCGAAGGCGAGCGCGCCGCCCACCAGCGCGGTGATGACGCCGACCTTCAGGGTATTCCAGATCGACAGCATGGTGAGCGGGTTGTCGAACACCGAGTTGAAGTGCACCCAGCTGTACTGGCGCATGTCGAACAGGGCGTCGAAATCCTTGATGAACAGGAACTTGCGGAACGCCGCGATGACCAGCGCCAGGGTCGGCAGCACGACGACGACGAACAGGTAGATTACCGCCAGCCCGAAGGTGAACCAGCGCCAGCGGCCAAGATTGAGGGCGCGCGGCCGGAACGCCTTGCCGGCGACGGTGGCGAAGCTCTTGCCGGAGAGAACGCGCTGCTGCGCCCACACCAGGATGGCGGTGACCACCATCAGCAGGATCGCGACGGCTGCGGCCGTGTTGTAGAGCGGCGGGCTCCAGGCGGTGAGCTGGAAGATGTAGGTCGTGAGCACGCTGATGTTGGCCGGGGCGCCCAGCGCCGCCGGCACGCCGTAAATGCCCAGCATGACGACGAACGACAGCAGGGACCCGGCCAGGATCGCCGGCGCGATCAGCGGGAAGGTAACGGTGAAGAGGGTGGTGAAGGCGCTGGCACCCGACACTTCCGAAGCCTCCTCGAGGCTCGGATCCATGTTCCTGAGGGCCGAGGCGGTGAACATGTAGACGTAGGGCGCATAGTAGATGCCGAACACGATGATGAGGCCCGACATCGAGTAGAAGTCGAAGCGGAAGTCGATGCCCAGCCACTTCAGCGCCGTGTTGAGCAGCCCCGTCTTGGGCGAGCCCAGGATGCCCCAGGCGACGCCGGCGACCAGCGGCGGCACGAACAGCGGGATCATGCTGGAGCCGGCGATGAACCCTTTGAACGGCGTGTTGGTGCGGACGACGATCCAGGAGAAGGCGAGGCCGATGACCACGGCCAGGATCGTCCCGCCGCCACAGGCGACGAGGGCGTTGAAGAAGGCGAGGTGGACGTTCTCGTTGGCGAGGACGTCGACGAAATGCTTTACCGATGGGCGAAAGGCGCCGAACCCGTCGACGACCGGGTTGGAATCGCTCAGCGCGCCGAACACGAGCATCAGCAGCGGATAGATCACCAGGAACGCCAGCAGGATCAGCAGGGCGCCGACCCACAGGGGCGCCGCGAGGCGCCGCGGCACTGCCGCCTCGGCCGATACGGGCAGGGCCCCAGCACTCGTTGCCGTCAACGCTACACTTCCTCCGGGACCAACGCGGCCCCACCGCCGACTTCTTCATTCGCAGTGTAACCGTAGCCCATCGAAGATTCGGACGCTACGGTTTGCTGATGGAACTATCGACGCACGATCGCTACGACTACGTGCCGCTGCGCGGCCGTACCGACTATTCATGGCCGGATGGGCAAAGGCTCGCGGTCTACCTTGCCCTCAACCTGGAGCATTTTTCCTTCGGCGAAGGGCTCGGCGCGGAGCTGGCACCGGGCGGGCCCCAGCCCGACGTGCTGAACTTCGCCTGGCGGGACTACGGCAACAGGGTCGGCGCCTGGTACATGCTCGAGGCCTTCGACGCGCTCGGCCTGCCGCTGGCGGCATTGGTCAACAGCGCCATGTACGACCATGCGCCCCAGCTCGTCGCGGCCTGCCGGGCCCGCGGCGACGAGATCGTCGGGCACGGACGCACCAACTCCGAGCGCCAGGGCGTGCTCGACGAGATGGCGGAGCGCCAGCTGATCGGCGAAGCGACGGCGCGGCTGACGCGGGAGGAACGGCGGGCGCCGGAGGGATGGCTCGGCCCGTGGATCTCGCAGAGCGCCCGGACGCCCGACCTGCTGGCCGAGGCCGGCTACCGCTACCTGCTCGACTGGTGCATGGACGACCAGCCGATCTGGTTCCGCTGCCGCGATGGCGGGCGCATCCTGTCGGTGCCCTACCCTCAGGAAGTCAACGACATCCCCGCGATTGTCGCGCGCAAGATGGACGCCGACGCCTTCGCCGACATGATCGTCGACCAATTCGACGAGATGCTCGAGCTGTCGTGCGAGCGACCGCTGGTCATGGGCGTGGCCCTGCACGCCTACCTGGTGGGCCAGCCGCATCGGCTGCGCCATCTCAAGCGGGCCCTGCGCCACGTCGCGAGCCATCGCGACAAGATCTGGCTCACCACGCCGGGAGCGATCGCGCGCCATTGCATGACGCTTCCCCCGGGAACAGTTCCATAGCAGAAGATTTTCCTCCCCAGCTTCGCTGGGGAGGAGGGGGAGATTCCATGCGTCTGTTCACCGCCACGCTCGCCACCGAGACCAACACCTTCTCGCCGCTGCCGACCAGCATCGAGAACTACCGGGAATCGGTGTTTTTCCGCGCTGGCGAGCATCCGACCGATGCGCCGCGCATGTGCACGGCGCCCCTGTTCGTGGCGCGCGCCCGCGCCGCCGCCGAAGGGTTCGAGCTGGTCGAAGGCAGCTGCTTCGCCGCCAGCCCGGCCGGCACCACCAACCGGGCCGACTACGAGACCATGCGCGACGAGATCCTGGGTCAGCTCGCGGCGGCGCTGCCGGTCGACGGCCTGCTGCTCGGCCTGCACGGCGCCATGGTGGCGCACGGTTACGATGACGTCGAAGGCGACATCATCGAGCGTGCCCGCGCGCTGGTCGGACCGAAGTGCGTGATCGGCGTCGAGCTCGACCCGCATTGCCATCTCACGCTGAAGCGGGTGTCGCATGCCGACATCATCGTGCTCTACAAGGAGTTCCCCCATACCGACGTCGTCGAGCGTGCGGAGGACGTGCTCGATCTCGTCCTGGCGACCTTGCGCGGCGAGGTGAAACCGGTGATGTCGGTCTACGACTGCCGGCAGATCCAGAGCTATCCGACGACGATCCAGCCGATGCGCGGGCTGGTCGATCGCATCAAGGCGATGGAAGGCAAGGACGGCATCCTGTCGGTGTCGATCGCCCATTGCTTTCCCTATGGCGACGTGGCCGAGATCGGCACCCGCGTGCTGGTGGTGGCCAACGGCGACAAGAAGAAGGCCGATGCGCTGGCGACGGCGCTCGGCGAGGAGCTGGTGTCCCTGCGTGGCAAGACCCAGCCGCCGTCGTTCGATGTGGCGACGGGCGTGAGCGAGGGCGTGGCGTTCAACGACCTGCCAGTGGTGATCGCCGATCCGGCCGACAATGCCGGCGGTGGCGCGCCCTCGGACAATACCGACATCCTGCGCCATCTGATCGATGCCAGGGTGGAGAATGCCTGCCTGGGGCCGCTGTGGGACCCGATCGCCGTGCGCATCTGCTTCGATGCCGGGCTGGGCGCCCGCATCGGCCTGCGCTTCGGCGGCAAGATCGCGCCGTCGTCGGGCCAGCCGGTCGACGCCGAGGTCGAGATCATCGGGCTGAAGCGCAACGCCTGGCAGAGCTTCGGCCCGACGCAGGTGTCGGTCGGCGACTGCGCGGCCGTGCGCGTGGGCGGCGTCGATGTCGTGCTGATCGGCAACCGGACCCAGGCGACGGGGCTCGAGCTGTTCACCAATCTCGGCATCGATCCCACGCAGAAGAAGATCGTGGTGGTGAAATCGACCAACCATTTCATGGCGGCATATGGGCCGATCGCCAAGAAGGTGATCTATGTCGAATCGAGCGGGCCCCTGCGACGCGATCACCGCAAGGTGCCCTACACCAAGGTCCAGCGCCCGATCTGGCCGCTCGACGCCGAAGCAAGGCCGTTGGGCCTGATCTGCTAGCGGCGCGACGTCGGGTCGGAACCTGCGCGACTTGCGCCGGTAAGGCGGCGCCCCGCTGCGTGAGGTACCGGCGCGCCGCGAGACCAAGTCTCGCCTCACAGATACTGCAATGCCAGCGATCATGTCCGGTTCTGCCTGCACGCAGAACGGGACAACAGCCGAGCGACACCAGTATAGTTCGTTGTGCTCACGCCAGCACCGAGTCGTGCCGGCAGCGTTGGGCCCATCAGTTCGAAAGCGAGAGTCGAGGTAGGAAACGTACAAATCGGAGGAGCAGCCCATGAGACGCGTCCATCGGATTACCCGTCGCCGAGCCCTGAGGATTGCAGCCGGTGCGGCCGGCGCGACCCTGCCACTGGTGCATGTCCAGTCGGCGAACGCGGCCGGCAAGCTTACGATGGGCGTGTGGGATCACTGGGTGCCGGGCACCAACCCGATGCTCAAGGGCTTCATCGACGAGTGGGCGTCGAAGAACAAGGTCGAGGTCACGATCGACTTCATCCCGTCCGCCGGCAACAAGATGATCCTCACCCAGGCCGCGCAGGCGCAGGCGCGTGCCGGGCACGACATCCTTGCCTTCGACCAGTGGGCATCGCACCAGTATGCCGACAAGCTGACACCCGTGAACGATGTCGTCGACGGGCTGATCAAGCAATACGGGCCCGTGAGCAAGGCTGTGGAGTATCTCGGCACTGCGGGCGGGAAATGGCTGGCGGTGCCGGTCGCGTGGGGCTCGGCGCCGCTGCCGCCGTGCGCCCGCATCTCGATGATCAAGGATGCCACGGGCGAGGATGTGACCGCGTGGTACCCGGCCAAGGACGTGAAGACCGCAGGCGCGGCCGAATGGACCTACGAGAAGCAGCTGAAGATGGCCGAGAAGTGTCACAAGGCCGGCCATCTGTTCGCGCTCGGCTGCGGCGCCAACAGCACCGACGCCAACCAGACCTGGGGCGCGACGTTCGGGGCGTTCGGGGCGCATCTCGTGGACGGCAAGGGCAACATCACCGTCGATTCCGACCCGGTCCGGGAGGTGCTCGACTATGTGAAGCGTTTCGTTCCTTACCTGCCTCGCGAGACCATCTCCTACGATGACGCGTCCAACAACAAGGCCTTCGTTGCCGGCAAGGCGGCCCTGATCTGGAACCCGCCCAGCGCCTGGGCCGTGGCCAAGCGCGATGCGCCGGCCATCGCCGCCGACACCTGGCACTTCCCGAATCCGAAGGGAAGAATGGGCCGGCTGGTGCCGCATAGGCCCTATTTCTGGGGCATCTGGCAGTGGGCGCAGAACAAGCCGGCGGCAAAGGACCTGATGACGTTTCTCGGTCAGCGCGAGATCGTCGCCAGGCTCAGCGTGCCGGCTGCGGGCTATGACATTCCGCCCTTCCTGTCGATGGCGGATCTGCCGGTCTGGACCGACCTGGAGCCGCCGAAGGGGACGATGTACAACTATCCCGTGCGCCCCCACCACGATGCCGAGTACTACATCGTCGGCTCGAGCGCGCCGCCGGAGATCGGGGTGCAGATCTGGAGCCAGTACATCATCCCGGGGATGGTGGCCCGCATGGTGACCGGCGCCACGGCGAAGCAGTCGATGGATTGGGCGAAAGGCGAGCTCGAAGGCTTTCGTCGCTGAAGGAGGATCGTGGGTTCTCGGGAGAGATTTGTTGGCCCTCGACCAAAGTCAGCGCCCATGGGAAAGGCCCCTCGCTGCGCTCGCGACGGCCACCGGGCCGTCGCCCGGCGCGCAGCGAGGGAGGCCGCCCCTGCTCAAGGTTGCGGTTGGCTCCCAGGCTGCTGGGCCCGCGCATTGAGAATCCCGAGATACCGGTGTTGCGCGTCGGATGCCACGGCACCGCGCGACGCAATCTCGATCAGCACGCGCACCGCGAGATCGAAGCTCGCGAAGCAGTGGTGCGCGATCAGCGCCAGTTTCTTGAGCTGGCTGGTGCTCAGGTCCGGCAGCGACAGCAGGTTGCGGACATAGACGATGTCGGACTCGAGCAGCTGGTTGAATGGAAGCCGCGTGTCACCGGCCTTCAGCAGAGGCGCGATCGACCACTTCTTCACCTCGAGAAAGCAATGTGGAAGGAAACCGTTGCGCCGCATGAAGAGATCGACGTCGCCGAAGCTCGGTTGGCCTTCGTAGAGGCAGACGAAAGAAACCTCGAGCTGGACGACAATGCAGTCGGCGAGGGTGCGCCGGCCATTCTCGAGCACGGCGAGCTCGGCGCCCTGGACGTCGAGCTTCAGGTAGTCGATTGCCGGGAGGTCGCGGACATCGTCGAGCCGCGTGGTCTGGACAGGGCGGGTCTCGTGGATATGCCCGAACTGAGGGAAGCCGTTGAAGAACTGCAGCGCGGTCGCGTTTGGCTTCAGCAGCGAGGTCATGCCGCTTTGGGCGGCGGCGACGTGGAGGGTGTGGACGCCGCCGTCCGACAGGAAGCAATCGCGAATGGTGACCTTGTCGCCGTAGGTCTCGCGGATCTTCTCGATCTGGCGCGGGTCGCCGTCGAAGGCATGCAGGTGGGCAAGGCCGGAATCGAGCAGGGGCTTGTAAGCTGGCACCTCGGTAAGGCATGCCGCGCCCACATCGGCGATGGCGATCGGCTCGACCGGCACCACCAGCTCTTCCAGAGTCATGCCTTGCCCCTCCGAGACGCACCTCGATGGTTTCGGGCCGTTCTTGGCAGCACCGGGCCATCGGACCGCTGGACAAGCCTGCAGCTTTGCATAATTTGTGCACGGGGAGTTGCTCGAAAGGATCGGGGGAAACATGATTGTGAGATTGCTGGCGGTCCTGGCCGCACTCGCCCTGCCGCTGTCGGCGACGGCGCAGGAAAAAGTACTGCGCGCGGTGATGCACGCCGACGTGCGGGTGATCGACCCGGTCTGGACGACCCAGACGATCGCCAACATCCACGGCGCGCTGGTCTACGACACCCTGTTCGGCAATGACGCCGATCTAAAGCCGCAGCCGCAGATGGTGGGCAAGTACGAGATCAGCCCGGATCGGCTGACCTACACCTTCATCCTGCGCGACGGGCTGAAGTTCCACGACGGCTCGCCGGTCACGACGAAGGACGTGATCGCCTCGATCAGGCGCTGGGGCGCCAAGGACGGTGTCGGCCAACGGCTGATGGGCTATGTCACGGCCCTCGACGCAGTCGACGACAAGACCTTCAGGATGGTGCTTCGCGAGCCGTACGGCATGGTGCTCGAATCGCTGGGCAAGAGCGGCAGCTCGATCGCCGCCATCATGCGCGAGAAGGAGGCCCTCACCGATCCGCAACAGCAGGTCAAGGAAGCGATCGGCTCCGGCCCCTACATCTTCGCCAAGGACCAGTGGGTGCCGGGCAGCAAGGCGGTCTATCTCAAGAACAAGGATTACGTGCCGCGCACCGAGGCGCCGTCGTCGTTCGCCGGGGCCAAGATTCCGGGTGTCGACCGCATCGAGCTGGTGTGGATCGCCGATCCCCAGACGGCGATGTCGGCGCTGGTCAATGGGGAAATCGACTTCTTCGAGAGCCCCAACATCGACTTCCTGCCGCTGCTCGCCAAGGCGAGAGGCGTCAAGCTTCTGAAGACGGGCAAGCTCGACGGCACGCAGGGCATGATCCGCCTCAACCACCTGCATCCGCCCTTCAACAACGTGAAGGCGCGGCAGGCGATGTACCATCTGGTCAACCAGGAGGACTTCCTGCGCGCCATCGTCGGCGACCCGAAGTACTATCGCGTCTGCCATGGCCTGCTGACCTGCGGCGGGCCCTACGAGAACGACGGCGGCAGCGCGTTCTTCAAGGACTACAATCCCAAGAAGGCGCTGCAGCTCCTGAAGGAGGCCGGCTACAAGGGCGAGCCGATCACCGTGCTGGCGACCACCGACCACAACACCATCACGCCGGCGACACAGGTGCTGATCCAGGCGATGCGCGAGGCCGGCATCAACGTCGACGCCCAGTCGATGGATTGGGGCTCGGTGGTGTCGCGGCGTGCCAAGAAGGAGCCGCCGGCGCAAGGCGGCTGGAACATCTTCATCACCGGGACGGGTGGCGTCGGTGCGTCCAACCCGGTGCTGCACACCTGGATCGGGGCCGCCTGCGAGAAGGGCCTGTTCGGCTGGCCGTGCGATCCCGAGATCGAGAAGCTGCGCAACGCCTTCGGCCTGGCGTCGAGCGAGGACGAGCGCAAGAAGATCGCCAAGGAGCTGCAGACCAAGGCGATGGAGCAGGTCGTGTACATCCCGTTCGGGCAATGGGACACGCCGCTCGCCTATCGCGCCGACCGCATCGACGGCATCGTGCCCAACACCGGCCTGGCGGTGCTGTGGGGGATCACGAAGAAGTGACAATAAGCCGTCATCCCGACCGAAGCCGAGCGAAGCGAGGCGTAGTGGAGGGATCTGTTTTTGTCGTAGAGCAAAAGGAGACCCTTCGACTTCGCTGCGCTTCGCTCAGGGCGACGGCTTCGCCGTCGTGACCGCCTATATCGTCCGGCGCCTGTTCGCCACCCTGCCGGTGATGGCGGTGGTGGCGATGTTCGTCTTCTTCCTGCTGCGCTTCGCGCCGGGCGACCCGGCGGCGATCATCGCCGGCGACGATGCGACCGCCGAGTCGATCGCCGCGGTGCGGGTCAAGCTCGGGCTCGACCGGCCGGTCGTCGAGCAGTTCGGCGTCTGGCTGTGGGACCTGATGCGCGGCGACATGGGCGTCTCGATCTTCTCCAACCTGCCCGTGACACGGCTGATCGCGCAGCGCGTCGAGCCTACCTTGGCGCTCTCCCTGTCGACCCTGTTCGTGGCGGTGGCGCTCGCCATTCCGATCGGCGTGGTGGCGGCGTGGAAGGCGCGCAAGCTGGTCGACCGCCTGGTCATGGGCTTCGCGGTTCTGGGCTTCGCCATGCCGGTGTTCGTGCTGGCCTATGTCCTGATCTATTTCTTCGCCGTGCAATGGCAGCTCCTGCCGGTGCAGGGTTACCGGCCAGTCGGCGAAGGCTTCTGGCCGTTCGTCGAATGCCTGATCCTGCCGTCGGTGGCGCTCGGCGTGACGTACATGGCGCTGATCGCCCGGATCACCCGCGCCTCGATGCTCGAGGTGCTGCAGCAGGACTACATCCGCACCGCCAACGCCAAGGGCCTGGCGACGGATCGCGTGCTGCTGCTGCATGCGCTGAAAAACGCCGCGGTGCCGATCGTCACTGTCATCGGCATCGGCATCGCCTTGCTGATCTCGGGTGTCGTGATCACCGAGACCGTGTTCAACATCCCGGGGTTGGGCCGCCTCACGGTCGATGCAGTGCTTAAGCGCGACTACCCGATCGTGCAGGGCCTGATTCTGGTGTTCGCTGCCGCCAAGGTGCTGGTCAACCTGATCATCGACATCTCGTACGCATTCCTCGATCCGCGCATCCGCTACTGACGACCCGCCCCTGAAATGGCTACCCCCGCCACCTCGTTCGCCGACGACCTCGCTCCGCCATCGCGCCGCTTCTCGCTGCTGAGGGCAATCCGGCGCAACCCGACTATCGCCTTTGGCGGCGTCCTGCTGCTGCTGCTGGTGATCATGGCCATCTTCGCGCCGCTCATTGCAACCCACGATCCGTTCAGGATCACGCCGGTCAACCGCCTGCGGCCGCCGTCGGAGCGCTGGTGGTTCGGCACCGATCAGTTCGGCCGCGACGTCTTCTCGCGCACGGTCTACGGCGCGCGCGTCTCGCTGATCGTCGGCCTGTCGGTGGCGGCCTTCTCGAGCCTGCTCGGCCTCGCGCTGGGTCTCGCCTGCGGCTATTTCCGGCGCGTCGACGCCATTGTCATGCGGGTCATGGATGGGCTGATGGCGATCCCGTCGATCCTGCTCGCCATCGCCCTGATCACCCTGACGCGCCCCGGGCTCGGCATCGTCATCGTGGCGATCGTCATCCCCGAGGTGCCGCGAATCGTGCGCGTGGTGCGGGCCGTCGTGCTGTCGATCCGTTCCCAACCCTATATCGAGAGCGCCATCGCCGGCGGCACGCGGAACCTCAAGCTGCTGCTGCGCCACGTGCTGCCCAACACCCTGGCGCCGCTGATCGTGCAATCGACCTATGTCTGCGCCTCGGCGATGCTGGTCGAGGCGGGCCTCAGCTTCCTCGGCGCCGGCGTGCCGCCCGAGGTGCCGAGCTGGGGCAACATCATCGCCCAGGGCCGCACCTTCTTCCAGATCGCGCCGTGGACGATCCTGATCCCGGGTGCGTTCCTCGCCGTCACGGTCCTGGCGGTGAACCTGCTGGGCGACGGTCTGCGCGACCGGCTCGACCCGAGGCTGGCGCGCCGCCTGTGACCGCGCTCCTCGAAGTTCGCGATCTGCATACCCAGTTCAACACGCTGGACGGCGTGGTGCGCGCCGTCGATGGCGTGTCGTTCGACCTGGCGCGCGGCGAGACGCTCGGCATCGTGGGCGAGTCGGGCTGCGGCAAATCTGTGACGGCGCTCTCCATCCTGCGCCTGATCCCGGCCGAGACCGGCCAGATCGCCTCCGGCTCGATCCGCTTCGACGGCCGCGAGCTGACCGGCCTCGACGAGGAAGCGATGAAGCGCCTGCGCGGTCATCACATCTCGATGATCTTCCAGGAGCCGATGACCAGCCTCAACCCGGTGCTCACGGTCGGCACGCAGATCGCCGAGAACGTGGTGCGCCATCTCGGCGTGCCGTGGAGGGCAGGCCGGGAGCGGGCCTTCGAGATGCTGAGCCTCGTGCGCATCGCCGACGCCCGCCGCCGGCTCGACGAGTACCCGCACCAGCTGTCGGGCGGCATGCGCCAGCGGGTGATGATCGCCATGGCTCTGTCGTGCGACCCGCAGGTGCTGATCGCCGACGAGCCGACGACGGCGCTCGACGTCACCATCCAGGCGCAGATCCTCGACCTGATGCTCGAGCTCAAGGAGAAGACCGGCACGGCAATCGTGTTGATCACCCACGATCTCGGCGTCGTCGCCGAGACCACCGAGCGGGTCGTCGTCATGTATGCCGGGCGCAAGGTCGAGGAGGCGCCGGTGGAGGCGCTGTTCGAGCATCCGCTGCACCCCTATACGGTCGGCCTGATGCGGGCGATCCCGCGGCTCGATGTCGAGGCCGACATCGCCGGCAAGCGGCCGCGGCTGCAGGAGATTCCGGGCCTCGTGCCGATCCTGACCCGGCCGATCATCGGCTGCGCCTTCGCGGCGCGCTGTCCGCTCGCGACGGAGCGCTGTCGCACCGAGGTGCCGCCCTTCGTCGACGCCGGCGGCGGCCACACGGTGGCCTGCTGGGAGGTGACGCGATGAGCGACGCGGCGCTCCTGGAGGTTCGCGACCTGGTGAAGCACTTTCCGATCCTGGGTGGCCTGTTGCAGCGCCAGGTCGGCCAGGTGAAGGCGGTCGATGGCGTCAGCTTCGCGATCCGGCGCGGCGAGACGCTGGGACTCGTGGGGGAGTCGGGCTGCGGCAAGTCGACCATCGGCAAGACCGTGCTGAAGCTGATCGAGCCGACCGCGGGCCGCATCCTGCTGGGCGGCGAGGACGTCACGGAGCTGCCGCCGGGCGCCATGTGGGCTCACCGTCGGCGGATCCAGACGATCTTCCAGGACCCGTACTCGTCGATGAACCCGCGCCTCTCGGCTGGCACGATCGTCGGCGAGCCGCTTGAGAATTTCGGCCTGACGCGGGGCCGCGAGACTGACGACAGGGTGGCAAGCCTGTTCACGCGGGTTGGCCTGCGGCCCGACTCGATGCGCAAGTTCGCCCACGAGTTCTCGGGCGGTCAGCGCCAGCGCCTGGGCATCGCCAAGGCGTTGTCGGTCAATCCCGACCTGATCGTCGCCGACGAGCCGGTATCGGCTCTCGACGTATCGGTGCAGGCGCAGGTGCTGAACCTGCTGATCGACCTGCAGGAAGAGTACGGGCTCGCCTACCTGTTCATCAGTCACGACCTGGCGGTGATGCGCCACATCAGCCATCGCATCGCCGTCATGTATCTCGGCCGCATCGTCGAGCTCGCCGCCAAGCGCACGCTGTTCGAAACGCCAAAGCACCCCTACACCGAGGCGCTGCTGTCGGCCGCGACCGCTCCCGATCCCAAGCGCCGGCGCCAGCGCAAGCGGATCGTCCAGGGTGACGTGCCGAGCCCGGCCAAGCCGCCGCCCGGCTGCCACTTCCACACGCGCTGTCCCTATGCCGTTGCCGAGTGCAAGGTGACGGCGCCGCCGCTGCGCGAGGTGGCGCCGGGGCATCACGTGGCGTGCTTGCTGCGCTGATCCTGCTTGAGGCAAGTACACAGAGCGGCAGAAGGCGATTGACTGATCTGCTCAGGATTGCGCGGAGGACACCATGACTACGATCGCGACGCTCGATGTCGGTTGCTACCACGTGCCGCTGCCGGTCGTGCTGTCGGACAGCACGCATGGCGACATCCGTCATTTCGCTTTCGTCACGGTCCGCATTCGCGACACCGATGGCGTGGAAGGGCTGGGCTACACCTATACGGTGGGCCATGGCGGGCGGGCCGTGGCCTCGCTGGTGCGCGACGACCTGGCGCCGCTGCTGGTCGGCCAGGATGCAGAACGCATCGAGGCCCTGTGGCAGCGCATGTGGTGGGGCACGCACTACGGCGGACGAGGCGGGCTCGCCTCTCTGGCGATTTCCGCCGTCGACATCGCATTGTGGGACTTGGCGGCGCGCCGGGTGGCAAAGCCTCTGTGGCGGCTGCTGGGCGGCTTCGACCCGCAAGTGCCCTGTTATGCCGGTGGCATCGACCTGCAGTTCCCGTTGGAGAAGCTGCTGGCGCAAAGCGATGACTTCCTCGGCCAGGGATTCCGCGCCATCAAGATGAAGGTCGGCCGAGCCCAGCTGGGCGACGACGTCGCGCGGGTGCGCGCCATGCGCAAGAAGCTGGGCGATGGCTTCCCGCTGATGGTCGATGCCAACATGGGCTGGTCGGTCGATCAGGCCGTGCGCGCGGCACGGGCGCTGGCCGAGCTCAATCTGGTCTGGCTGGAGGAGCCGACGATTCCGGACGATGTGGCGGGCCACGCTCGCATCGTGGCGCAAGGCGGCGTGCCGATTGCCACCGGCGAGAACCTCCATACGCTCTACGAGTTCCAGCAGATGATCACAGCCGGTGGCGTCACTTACCCTGAGCCCGATGTCAGCAACTGCGGCGGCGTCACCGTGTTCATGAAAGTGTGCCGACTTGCGGAAGCGTTCAACCTGCCGGTCACCTCCCATGGCGTGCACGACCTGACGGTGCATCTGCTGGCCGCGGCACCGAACCGGTCGTACCTCGAGGTGCACGGCTTCGGGTTGGATCGGTACATGGCCGAGCCGATGCGCATCGTCGACGGCAAGGCCATCGCGCCGGAGCGGCCGGGCCACGGCGTCGAGCTGCTCTGGGACAAGTTGTCCCCGCTGGCCATATAGGGCGAGCCCCTATGGGCGCTAAATCTGGTTGAGGGCCAGTAGAGTCCTCATGCTGAGGAGGCCGCCCCTCGAACTCCTCGGGATAAACTCCGCGGCCGTCTCGAAGGATGAGCTGCACAGAGACGCTGAAACTGCGTGTCACAGCATCCGCTCTGTGCCGACCAAAGGGCGAAGGTTACTTCGCCCGAATCGAGACGCGGCCCTCCGGTCCGCTCCTCAGGGTGAGGTGCTTCTGTAATTCAGCGCTTATGGGGCGAGCCCCCGGGGTTCGTGTCGAGACACGGACGGATTGACGGCACGCGTGCTCGAGAAGCTTGGAGACAATCAATGCTCCGCGGAAGCGTTACCTACACCTGCCGCGCTCCCGGCGCCGTGTCGCGCAGGTAGGTAAGGGCCGCGTGGGCTCCCCCCGCCTTGTGCGGGACCTTCGCCAGGCCCAGCGCCATCTCGACACCCGACAGGGTGGCGAGCAGCATCAGGTCGTTGAAGTCGCCGAGATGGCCGATGCGGAAGACCTTGCCCGCGACCTTGCTGAGGCCCTGTCCGAGCGACAGGTTGAAGTTCTCCAGCGCGACCTTGCGGAAGGCGTCGGCGTCATGGCCGTCCGGCATGACGATCGCCGTCAGGGATCCCGAGTAGGCCTTGGGATCGCTGCACAGGATCTCGAGGTCCCAGCCTGTCACCGCGATGCGCGCCGCCTCGGCATGGCGCGCATGGCGGGCGAACACCGCGTCGAGGCCTTCCTCGAGCAGCATGTCGCAGGCTTCGCTGAGGCCGTAGATCAGGTTGGTGGCGGGTGTGTAGGGGAACCAGCCGTTGGCGTTGGCCGTCAGCATCTCCTCCCAGCCCCAGAACGACTTGGGCAGCGTCGAGCTCTTCGAGACGGCGACCGCCTTCTCGCTCACTGCGTTGAAGGAGAGACCGGGCGGCAGCATGAGGCCTTTCTGCGAGCCGGCGACGGTCACGTCGACGCCCCACGCGTCGTGACGATAGTCGATCGAGCCCAGCGACGAGATGGTGTCGACCAGCAGCAGGGCAGGGTGGCGCGCCGCGTCGATGGCCCGGCGCACCGCGGAGATGTCGCTCACCACGCCGGTCGAGGTCTCGTTGTGGACGATGCAAACCGCCTTGATCGCGTGCTCGGGATCGTTGCGCAGGCGAGCCTCGATCGCGGCCGGGTCGGCAGGCTTGCGCCAGTCGCCGCCCATGAACTCCGACTTGAGACCAAGGCGGTCGGCCATGCGCTTCCACAGCGAGGCGAAGTGACCGGTCTCCCACATCAGCACGAGGTCGCCGGCCGACAGGGTGTTGACCAGCGCCGCTTCCCAGGCGCCCGTGCCAGACGCCGGAAAGACGATGACCGGCTGCCGGGTCTGGAAGACCTGTCGAACGCTGCGCAGCACCTTCTTGGCCAGCGCATTGAACTCCGGTCCGCGGTGATCGATGGTCGGATAGTCCATCGCCCGCAGGATGCGGTCGGGAACATTGGTAGGCCCTGGAATCTGCAGGAAGTGACGGCCGCTGGGATGAGAATTCAGGCGCATGGTGAGCACTCCCTCACTTGGACTTGCATTTTGTATACAACATGCCAAACTGAGTCCAGAGGTCTCATGGACGGATCAAGCATCTCGATCGCGCGCTCGAGCCTGCCGCAGGCGGCGGCCGACCGGCTGCGGACGCTGATCATCGAGGGCGTGCTGGCTCCCGGGACACGGCTCAACGAGCGCGAGCTCAGCGAGCAGCTCGGCGTGTCGCGCACGCCGCTGCGCGAGGCCTTCCGCATGCTGGCGGCCGACGGGTTGCTGAATCAATTGCCCAATCGTGGCGTCCAGGTGGTGGCGCTATCGTCCGACGACGTGCGCCATGCCTTCGAGGTCATGGCGGGGCTGGAGGGACTTGCCGGGGAACTGGCGGCCCGGAACGCGACCGAAAGCGATCTCGACGCTCTGCGCGCCCGGCAATCGGACATGGAGGCTGCACACGCGCGGGCTGACCTGCCGGCCTACTATCGGGCCAATCGTGCCATCCACGATCGAATCAGCGCGATCGCTGCAAATCCGGTGCTCACCCAGATGCAGCAGACGCTCAACGTCCGCCTTCATGCGCTGCGCTTCCGCTCGAACCTCAACCACGACAAATGGGACAGGGCCGTCGCCGAGCATCGGTCCATGCTCGCGGCTCTTGCCGCGCGCGATGGCAGCGCGCTACGTGACCTGCTCGTCCGGCACCTCCAGGCGAAGCTTCAGGTCGTCCTGGAAAGCATGAACAGGCCGGGCGGGGAGGAGTGAGTTTGATGTCGTCGAAGGTCATCGTTTCGCGTCGCAGGGCGCTTGGGTTGGGTGTCGCCGCTTCGCTGGCGGCGCCCCTGGTGGCGCGCGCGCAACAGGGCTGGCCGCCGCCCACCATCACCTGGATCAACCCGTTTCCGGCCGGCGGCGGCACGGACGTCTTTGCCCGCCCGCTGGCGGCGCAGGTCGGCGAGCAGCTCGGTTGCCAGATCATCATCGACAACAAGGGTGGCGCCGGCGGTACCGTGGGCGCCTCGCAGGCCGCCAAGATGAAGCCCGATGGCTCGGTGTTCTTCGTCGGTGCCGTGCATCACACGATTGCGCCCAGCATCTACAAGACGCTCGACTACGATCTCGAGAAGAGCTTCGTGCCGATCACCATGATCGCGCTGGTGCCGCAGGTAATCTCGATCAATCCGTCGCGCGTGCCGGTCAAGACGGCGGCAGAGTTCCTCGCCTACGTGCGGGCCAATCCCGGCAAGGTGAACTATGCCTCGCCCGGCGCCGGCACGGCGCATCATCTGGCGGGCGAGCTGTTCAAGCTCGAGACCAAGACCGACATCACCCACGTGCCCTATCGCGGTGCCGGCCCGGCGATGCAGGACCTGCTGGCCGGCAACGCCGACATGATGTTCGACGGCATGGGCACCTCGGCCTCGCAGATCCGCGCCGGCAAGTTGCTCGGCCTCGCGGTGGCGACGCCCAACCGCCAGTCCGAGTTCCCCAATATACCGACCTCGGCCGAGATTGGCGTACCCAGCTGGATCGTGTCGACCTGGTACGGCCTGTGGGCGATCAAGGGCACGCCGCAGCCGATCGTCGATCGCATGCATGCCGAGGTCGTGAAGGCTCTGGCGGCGCCCAGGCTGCAGGCGATCTGGAAGGATCAGACGGCTCAAGTTGGCGGGGAGACGCCGGCGGAATTCGCCAAGCGCATCCGCAGCGAGATCGAGAAATGGCAGAAGGTCGTGACCGCGGCCGGAGTGAAGCTGGACTGACAACGCTCGAGCAAACCCTGCGCCGCACGCTCAAGGGCGAGGTCCTTTTCGACAAGGCCTCGCGCGGGCGCTATTCGACCGACGCCTCGATCTATCAGGTCGAGCCGGTGGGCGTCGTGCTGCCGCGCGACGAGACCGATCTCGGTCTCGTCGTCGACGTCGCGCGCGATGCCGGAGCGGCCATCGTGCCGCGCGGCGCCGGCACCTCTCAGTGCGGCCAGACGGTCGGCAAGGCGCTGGTGGTCGACGTCTCGAAGCACCTGCGCGAGGTTGTCGGCTTCGACAAGAATCGCGCCGAGGTGACAGTGCAACCGGGCGTCGTGCTCGACCAGCTCAACGCCTGGCTGAAGCCGCACGGGCTGTGGTACCCGGTCGACGTCTCGACCTCGGCGCAATGCACGCTGGGCGGCATGGCCGGCAACAACTCGTGCGGCAGCCGCTCGATCCGCTACGGCAACATGGTGCACAACGTCGCCTCGATCGACGCCATCCTGGCGACCGGCGAGCGCGCCCGCTTCGGTTCGGCGCGTCCCGAGGACATGCCGCCGGCGGTACGCACCATCGCCGACAAGGTGGCGGCGCTGGCCTTCGCGGAGCGGGCCGAGATCGAGCGCCATTACCCGAAGGTGCTGCGCCGGGTGGGCGGCTACAACCTCGACATCTTCTTCCCGCAGTCGGAGCGGCCCTACACGCTCGACAATTCGGTGAATCTGTCACACCTGCTGGTCGGCAGCGAGGGCACGCTGGCGGTGACCGAGCGCCTGACCCTGAAGCTCGCGCCCCTGCCCAGGCACAAAACCCTGGGCGTGGTGAATTTCCCGAGCTTCTACAAGGCGATGGACAGCGCCCAGCACATCGTCAAGCTGAAGCCGGCGGCGGTCGAGCTTGTCGATCGCACGATGATCGAGCTGGCGCGTGCCAATCCGGCCTTCCGGCCGGTCATCGAGCGCGCCCTGATCGGCCGACCGGAAGCGATCCTGCTGGTCGAGTTCGCCGGCGAGGAACGCGAGCCGCAGTGGAGCGACCTAGCGCGGCTGGTCGAGCTGATGGGCGATCTCGGCCTGCCGGGCAGCGTGGTCGAGATGCCGGAGCCGCGACCGCAGGCCGAGCTGTGGGAAGTCCGCAAGGCCGGCCTCAACATCATGATGTCGATGAAGGGCGACGGGAAGCCGGTGTCGTTCATCGAGGATTGCGCCGTGCCGCTCGAGCATCTCGCCGACTACACGCAGCGCCTGACCGAGGTTTTCGCCAGGCACGGCACGCGCGGTACCTGGTACGCCCATGCCTCGGTGGGCACGCTGCACGTGCGGCCGATCCTCGACATGCGCCAGGACGGCGCCGCGAAGATGCGTGCGATTGCCGAGGAAGCGTCGGCCCTGGTGCGCGAGTACAAGGGCGCCTTCTCGGGCGAGCACGGCGATGGTCTCGTGCGGTCGGAGTGGGTGGCGTGGCAGTTCGGGCCGCGGCTCACCGGGGCCTTCGAGACGGTGAAGGACCTGTTCGATCCGCAAGGCATCCTCAATCCCGGCAAGATCGTGCGGCCGACACGGATGGACGACCGTGCGCTGTTCCGCTTCAAGCCAGGCTATACCAATGTCGCCTACCAGCCGGCGCTCGACTGGTCGGCCTGGAATGTCGAGAACGATCCCGCTACCGAGGGGCTGGGCGATCCGGGCAGCGGCGGCGACCCGACCGGCGGCTTCGCCAAGGCCGCCGAGATGTGCAACAACAACGGCCATTGCCGGAAGTTCGATGCCGGCACGATGTGCCCGTCCTTCCGTGTGACGCGCGACGAGATCCACCTCACGCGGGGCCGTGCCAATACCCTGCGGCTCGCGCTCTCCGGCCAGCTCGGGCCCGAGGCGCTGCGATCGAACGCGGTCGCCCGGGCGATGGATCTCTGCGTCAGCTGCAAGGGCTGCAAGCGCGACTGCCCGACCGGCGTCGACATGGCGCGCATGAAGATCGAAGTGCGGTCGGCGCGTCGCATGAGCCATGGGCTAAGCCTGCGCGACAAGCTGATCGGCGGCCTGCCGGAGATTGCGCCGTGGGCCCGGCGGCTGCCATGGCTGTTCAATCTTGGCGGGCTGGTGAAGCCGTGGCTGGGCTTCGCCAGGCAGCGCAGCCTGCCCAGGTGGCGCCGCGACACCTTCCTCGCGACGACCGATGTCGACGAGCGCGACGCCACGGTGGTGATCTTCGCCGACACCTTCTCCAACAACTTCGAGCCGCACATCCTGCATGCGGCGCGTCGCGTGCTCGCGGCGGCCGGACATCGCGTCGCCGTCGCCTGGCCGACTCTCGGGGCGTCGGCGCTGTGCTGCGGCCGCACCTGGCTCGCGACCGGCCAGGTCGACAAGGCGAAGGGCGAAGCGCGGCGCCTGCTCGACGCAGTGAACCCATTCGTGGCCAGGGGCGTGCCGATCGTCGGCCTCGAGCCGTCGTGCCTGTTCACCCTGCGCGACGAATTTCTGGCGTTCGGTCTCGGTGAGGAAGCGAAGGCCGTCGCCGACAATGCCTTCCTGTTCGAGGAATTCCTGGTGCGGGAGAAGAGGGCCGGCCGACTGGCGCTGGAACTCGGGGCACTGCCCTTCAAGACCGCCCTGCTGCATGGTCACTGCCATCAGAAGGCATTCGGCGCCATGAGCGCCGTGCAGGAGGCGCTCAGCCTCGTACCCGATCTGGCGGTCAGCGTCATCGAGTCGAGTTGCTGCGGGATGGCCGGGAGCTTCGGCTACGAGGCCGAGCATTACGAGACGTCAATTGCCATGGCGGAGCTGACCTTGATGCCGGCGGTGCGCAAGGCCGGCGACGACACGCTGATCGTGGCCGACGGCACGTCGTGCCGGCATCAGATCGCCGACGGCAGCAACCGACAGGCAGTCCACGTCGCCGAGGTGCTGGCCGAGGCGTTGAGGTAACTGGAGGTTGTATCGGAAGACATAATTACGCCTGTATTGCGTGTCTAAACTCCCCGTCATCCCGAGCGCAGCGAAGCGAAGTCGAGGGATCCTTCTTGACGGGGCTGGCATGCGGCAACCAGTCGTCTACATCTTGTCCAGCGCGACAGGTCGCGCGCTCTACATCGGCGTCACAACCGACTTGGCTCGTCGTCTTGGCGAACACCAAGCCGGGACAGTGACATTCACTTCGAAGTACAGGATTACCCGACTCATATTTTTCGAACCACACGACACGGCACCGGACGCCATAGCGCGCGAAAAGCAGTTGAAGGGATGGCGGCGCTGCAAGAAGATTGCTCTGATTAATCGCGCCAATCCCGACTGGCGAGATTTGTCGGGAGAGATCGACGTTTGAAGGCATCGCGAAGAGAGGTCCCTCGACTACGCTTCGCTCCGCTCGGGATGACGGAAGTTTTGGATCGAGGCGGCAAATTTGCCGGAAACACCCACGATTGCAGCCGCGCCGCCCCTGTGGCACGGTCCGGGCGCCATGCAGCAAAGACCGAGAAATCCCTATTCCAGCGCCGAGATCGATCGCGCCAGCCACGAGCGCGAGAACGATGAGCGGATGATCGAGCTCGCCTCGTCCGGTGCGGCCCGCTTCGTGCCGATCGACACCGAACGCAACCTGGTGAAGTCCGGAGGCAATCCCGAGGCGGTGTTCCTCCAGGGCATGATGGGCCGCGCCATCGCCAATGCCGCCGACACCCATATCTTCCTGGGCTATGTCGAGGGTACGCCCTACTTCGCCGTCGACGTGACCGGCAAGGAGGTGCCGCTGCAGGACCTCGGCGAGTTCGTCGACCTGCGCCAGGTCGGTGCGCTCCTGTTCGCGCGCGAAGGCTCGATCCTCGCCTACGCCCGCGGCATGACCTACTGGCATCGGCGCCACCGCTACTGCGGCGTGTGCGGGGCCAGCACCAGGATCGCGCGCGGCGGCCATGTCCGGCAGTGCACCAACGAGAGTTGCAAGGCCGAGCATTTCCCGCGCACCGATCCGGCGGTCATCATGCTGGTCCATCACGGCGACAAGTGCCTGCTGGGACGCGGCAAGCAGTTTCCGCGCGGCATGCATTCGACCCTGGCGGGCTTCGTCGAGCCCGGCGAGAGCTTCGAGGATGCGGTGGCGCGCGAGGTCTACGAGGAGGTGAAGGTACGGGTGAAGAACGTCACCTACCGCTCTTCCCAGCCCTGGCCGTTCCCGGCCTCGGTGATGATCGGATTTCATGCCGAGGCCGAGTCGCTCGACTTCACCGTCAACGAGGACGAGCTGGCGAGCGCGCTGTGGCTCAGCCGCGACCAGCTTCGCCCCGAGAACCTGCCAAAGGACGGCTCGTTCTTCATGCCGCGCCGCGATTCGATCGCCCGCCGCCTGATCGAGGAGTGGCTGGGCCACGAGGCCGGCCCGTCGATCAGCGGGTAGAGGCGGATGTAAATGGACTGTTGGGGGCGCGCCACGCCAGTGGCGCGTCTTTTGTATCATCGACAAGGATCGCGCCACTGGAGTGGCGCCCCCCCAAGGCGTCCGACGGCTTCGCCCATTCTTCTGCATAGGAGTTTCATGACCGTCCACTTGTTCACGCCCGTCGAGATCGGCGGGGTCACCTTGCCCAATCGCATCGTGGTTTCGCCGATGTGCCAATACGCGGCGGTCGATGGCAGTGCCCAGCCGTGGCACCAGGTGAACTACGGCATGATGTCGATGTCGGGTGCCGGGCTGCTGTGCCTCGAGGCGACCCATGTCGAGCGCGAGGGGCGCATCACGCAGGGCTGTCTCGGCCTTTACAGCGACGACAATGAAGCGGCCCTGAAGCCGGTCGTCGACTGGGTTCGCGCATGGATGCCGCATGTGAAGCTCGCCATCCAGCTGGCCCATGCCGGCCGCAAGGCGTCGGCGCAGCGCCCGTGGAAGGGCGGTGGCCCGCTCACCCAGGCCGACGCGCCGGACCTGCCGTGGACGACCTTTTCCGCCTCGGCGCTGCCGTACGACGCGAAGTGGCATGTGCCGGTTGCGCTCGACGCGGTCGGCCTGAAGCGGGTGAAGCTGGCCTTCGTCTCGGCCGTCGAGCGCAGCGCCCGGCTGGGCCTCGACGTGATCGAGCTGCACGGCGCCCATGGCTACTGCCTTCATCAGTTCCTGTCGCCGCTCACCAATCACCGGACCGACGAGTACGGCGGCACGATGGAGAAGCGCCGGCGCTTTCCGCTGGAGGTGTTCGAGGCCTGTCGCCGGGTCTGGCCGCGCGAGAAGGCCCTGGGCATCCGCCTGTCGGCCACCGACTGGGTCGAAGGCGGCTTGACGATCGACGACACGGTCGAGACCGCGCGGCAGCTACAGGCGCTGGGCTGCGACTTCGTCGACATCAGCTCGGGCGGCAACTCACCAGCGCAGAAGATACCGATCGCGCCCGGCTATCACGTTCCGTTCGCCGCGCGCATCCGCAAGGAGGTCGGCATCAAAACCTGGGCCGTCGGCATCATCACCGAGCCGGAGCAGGCCGAGCGCATCATCGCGTCGGGCGAGGCCGATTGCACTGCACACGCCCGCGCCTTCCTGCTCGATCCACGCTGGGCGTGGAATGCAGCCCGCGCTCTCGGTGCGGAGACGCCGCCCTTGCCACTGCCTGCCGCACGGGCGACAACGATCCTGCCGTTCAAGCCGCAACCCTTCCTTGCGAAGGCTGCCGACTAGGGATCTCGCATGCCGGGCGTGCTGTTGGTCGAGGACGAGTTCCTGATCCGTGCCGTGGTCGTCGACGCGCTGGACGGGTTGAGCATCGCGTGCATCGAGGCCGCATCGGGGCAGAAGGCGATCGAGATCATCGACGGTGACTTGCCGTTGTCCGTCGTGATCGTCGATATCGGCTTGCCCGACATGTCGGGAGAGCGCGTCATCGAGGCAGCACTCGAGCGGCGGCCGGCAGCGGCGATCATTCGCTGCTCTGGAGCCGAGCCGGGTGGACCGGCGTCGAACCCGCGTGTCCACGTCGTCGCCAAGCCCTTCAGTGCCGTCGAGTTGGCCAGGCTCGTCGCCACGCTGATCGAGAGCGATTGACGAGGCCATGAGGCGCCTGCTTCGCCTGCGTACCTGGCAATTGCGGGGCTCGGCGGCGGAGACCACGATGGTGCTCGCAGTGGCGACCCTGGTGGTGCCGCTGGTGCTTTTCGTCGGGGCGAGCCGGCTCGCCTATGACGATGCGAACAAGCAGGCCGACGAGCGCATCGCCCGTACGCTCGATCTGTTGTACGTCAACGTCCGCACCTCGTTCGAAACGGACTATCTGGTAGCCGCAAACGTAGCACCGGTGCCATTCGAGCGAGGGAGCGCCAGATCCACGACCGGCTCGAGCGGCTGGTCTCGAGCCTGCCCCAGATCGAGGATGTCTGGGTGCTCGATCGCGAAGGCCGTCCGCTCGTCGCCGCCAAGCTCTATCCGGTGCCGGCAGATCCCAGCTTCGCGGCGCACGAGCACTTCAATGCGCATCGCGACAAGGGCGTTCAGCGGTACGTCGGCGAAGCTTTCAAGGGACCGGGGAGGGGGGCCCCGCTGTTCCAGTACAGCGAACGGCGCCTGGCTCCGGATGGCGTCTTCGACGGCGTGATCGCGATCTCGATCTCGCCGGGCTACTTTAACGACCAGTTCGCCCAGGCGTCCGATTCGCCGAACTTCACCGCCGCGATCGTGCGCGCCGACGGCGAGATCCTGGTGCGCTACCCGGCGGGTGCCGGGCCGAGCCGGCTCGGCCCGGATGCCGGCTTCATGCAGGCGATCGCCGATCGGCCCGACGTCGGTCGTTACGCCACCGACACCTCGGGGTTCGACGGCGAGAGCCGAGTGTTCATGTACCGGAAGCTGCCCGATCTGCCCGTCTATGTCGTCCACGGCTATGCGGCCGCGGCCATTCGCGATGCCTGGATCGGCCGCATGGCGTCGCATCTCGTGTTCGGGGTACCGGCAACGCTGGCTCTTTTCGGCCTGGCGGTCGTCGCGTCCCGCCGGGCCATGCAGCAGACCGATACGCTGGCCCGGCTGAGCGAGGAGCAGGCGCGCCGGGAGGTGGCCGAGGACAGCCTGCGCCAGTCGCAGAAGCTCAACTCCATCGGCCAGCTCACCGCCGGCATCGCCCACGACTTCAACAACCTTTTGACCGGCATCGGCGGTGCTCTCGAGATGATGGGTCGCCGGGTTGCCGCCCCGTCGGACGACTTCGTGCGCTTTCTCGATCTCGCCAAGACCGGCGTGTCCCGTGCTGCGACCTTGACCCAGCGGCTGCTGGCCTTCTCGCGTCAGCAGCCGCTGCAGATCGAATCGGTGGACGCCAACAGGCTGGTCTCGGGGATGTCGGAAATGCTGCGGCGAACCCTGGGCGAGCAGGTCAAGATCGAGACCGTGCTGGCGGGCGGCCTGTGGCGCTGTCAGTCGGACGTCGTGCAGCTCGAGAGCGCGATCCTCAATCTCGCGATCAATGGTCGCGACGCGATGCCAGAGGGCGGCACGCTCACCATCGAGACCGCCAACGCGCATCTCGACGACGCCTATGCGGCCGCCAATGTCGAGGTCAAGGCCGGTCAGTACGTTCTGATCGCGGTGTCGGACACGGGCGTTGGCATGGACCAGGAGGTCATGGCCAAGGCGTTCGACCCGTTCTTCACGACCAAGCAGCGCGGCCAGGGCACTGGGCTGGGACTCAGCATGTCGTTCGGCTACGTCAAGCAGATCGGCGGTCATCTGAAGATCTACAGCGAGGTCGGGCACGGCACGGTGGTGAAGATCTATCTTCCGCGGACCCGTGCGACCCCGGCGGACGCCCAGGAAAAGCCTGCCCAGGCGGCGCGCTCGCCGGGGGACGGACCGGTGGTGCTGGTCGTCGAGGACGACCCGGTGGTCCGGGAATTCGCCGGCTCGGCATGCCGCGAGATCGGCTGCACCGTCTATCTCGCGGGCGACGGGCAAGAAGCCCTGGCAGTCCTGCGGGCGCACGACGACATCGCGCTCCTGTTCACCGATGTCGGGCTCCCGGGCGACATGAACGGCCGGCAGCTCGCGGCGGCGGCGTGCGCGCTGCGACCGACCCTCAAGGTGCTCTACACGACCGGCTACACGGCAAACGCCATCGTGCACCATGGCGTGCTCGACGAAGGCGTGAACTTCATCGGCAAGCCGTTCTCCATCGATGCCCTGGCCGCAAAGGTGAGGAGCCTTGGGCTCTGATGCTCCGAGCCGGCCGGGCACGAAGATGCCCCGGTCGCTAAAAAGCGCTATCCTGCAGGGCGATGAGCGATACCGCGCCCCCGACCGCACCGCCGCGGCGCGAGCCTCGAGAAGAAGCCGTTCGGCCGCTTGCCACGGTGACCCGCCTCTCGGGCGGGCCGGCCAAGGCCGAGCCCACGCCGAAGCCTGTGGGGCCACCTGCAGCACTGCCCGAGCCAGCCGCCCCGGCATCTGAAGCGGCTGTCCCGCCGGTGCCGCCGCTTGCACAGCCAGCGCCGATGGCCGAAGCGCGCGGGACCGCCCGTACGGCCAGCCGGCTGCGCCGGCTGATCACAGTTGGCGGCACGCTGCTGGTGCTGTTTATCCTGTGGGAGGTCCTGACCTACTTCGTCGCCTATACCGACGACGCCTATGTCCGCTCCGATCTCGTCGCGGTCGCCCCCGAGATCACTGGACGGATCGTTGCGGTCCACGTGATCGACAACCAGGAGGTCAAGGTCGGCGACAGGCTGGTGACCATCGATCCGACGCCGTTCCAGCTCGAGGTCAACCAGCGCCAGGCGCAGATCGACGAGTCGACCGCCCTGGTCAAGGTGGCGCAGGAGGAGCTGTCGACCTCGACGGCGGCCCTCCAATCGGCCACCTCGGCGCATACCTATGCCGTCCAGGAGCAGGCCCGCTACGCCGTCCTGGCAGCGGAAAACAATGCGCCGCGCGCCGAGCTCGATCGCGCCAACGATGCCTTGCGGCGCTCGGCCGCCGAGATGACGATCGCCCAGATCGCGATCGCCAAGGCCCGCACCAGCATCAACGCGCACCAGGCAGCGCTGGCCCTGGCCAAAGCCGAGATGGCAACGGCGCAATGGCGGCTCAGCCGCACCATCGTGGTGGCGCCTGTCAACGGCTCGATCACCAACCTCACCACCCGCCCGGGCGATACCGCGACGGTCAACATCCCGATGATAGGCATCGTCGATTCCGACGCCTGGCGCATCATGGCCAACTACAAGCAGTACTACGTACGTCAGCTGGCCATCGGGTCGACGGCCTGGGTGTGGCTCGACAGCGCGCCGTGGCAGCTCCATCGCGCCAAGGTCACCGGCATCGCCCGCGGCTTCAGCCGCGATCCGCAGGCGCCGATGCTTCTGCCCTATGTGGCGCCGACCACGGACTGGATTCGCCTGCAGCGGCGCATCCCGGTCACGATTGTGCTCGACGGCCCGCCGCCGCAGGGCAAGCTCTACATGGGAGCCGACGCGCGCACCGTGATCTTCCCGTGATCCGCGCCTTCACACGCGCGGTTGCCGAGGATTTCGCCGAGGGCAGCCGCATGACTTCCAGGGCACTCGGGGGCCTGTGGCTCGAGCTCGGCGGCCTGGGACAGGATCCGGCGCTGAACCGGCAAGGCGTCGTGGTCGCCAGCGCCGTCGTGCTGGCCACTGTCGTGTCCCTCTACCTCGAGATGGAAGCACCCTGGTGGGCGGCCATCAGCGCCTTCATGTCGATGATGTCGACCGGCGCCGGATCGGTGCGGCGCGGCCTGCTGCGCCTTACCGGCACCATCGCCGGCGCGATCGTCGGCTTCGTCCTGGGGCGCTGGCTGCCCTATGACCATGCCGCGCTGTGCCTGTTCCTGGGCGGCATGACCATGCTGGGCGTGATGGCCATGCAGGTGAGCCCGCATGGGCTCGCCTGGCTGTTCCTCGCCATCACCTCGATCATGGTGCTGCTGAGCGGCCTGAACGATCCGCTGCAGATCGTGCCGACCGCCTACTACCGGGTGCTCGACGTCGCGATCGGCGTCGGCGCGGCGATCCTGATGGCCAATCTCTTCCAGGATTGGCATGCCGATCGCCCGCCGGCCATGCCGGGATGGCGTCATCTGCTGGGGGCCCAGTGGCCAGCCCTGCTGCACGGCGCGCGCGCCGGGATCTCGGTCGTCATCGTCCTGATCGTCTGGGTCCTTCTCGACCTGCCCCAGGTCGCCGAGATGACGATCTCGATCGCCGTCGTGATGTCGGCGCCGGTCATCACCTATGGCGGCCTGGGAACCCGCCACGCCGTCGCCGAGCGATCCCTGCACCGGTTCATCGGTTGCCTGATCGGTGGCGTGCTCGCCTTGGCCGTTCTCGGCCTCGACCTGTCGTCCTTCGTTTGGTGGCTCGCGCTGATCGCGGCGGGCGTGTGGGTCGGCGCCTACATCCAGCTCGGCAAGCATGGTGTCGGCTATCTCGGCACGCAGTCGGCCTTCGTGTTCGTCATCACCCTGATTCAGGGGCCGGCGCCGCCGACCAGCATCATGCCCGGCATCGATCGCTTTATCGGCATCGCCGGCGGGCTCGGCATCCTGCTGCTGGTGTCGCTGCTGCTGTGGCCCAGCGACGAGGAAGATCGCCAAGCAATCTCCGGACCCGGGTGACCGCAAGCCCTGCAATTCGCGCTGGGCACCTGCCGCAATGCGCGCTTGTGCGGTGAAGCCGGGCCGGTAGGTTCCGGGCCATGAGTGTCAAGACACCGTCGGCGTCCCATCCGCCGACGGACAGGATCCTGCGCGCCATCCTGGCCATTCTCTTTTCGGTAGCCTGCTTTTCGGTCCTCAATGCCGTCTCCAAGGCGCTGACCCAGCACTATCCGGTCATGCAGGTCGTCTGGGCGCGTTACCTGTTTGCCTTCGTGTTCATGCTGGCGCTGTTCCTGCCGCGCAGCGGGCTTGCGCTCTTCCGCTGGCACAACGTCGGCAGCCAGGTCGTGCGCGGCCTGCTGCTTTTCTTCTCCTCGTTCCTGTATTTTCACGGCCTCGTCCATCTGCCCCTGGCGACGGCGGCGTCGATCTCGCTCACCAGCCCGCTGATCGTGACCGCCCTGTCGTCGCGATTTCTCGGCGAGCCGGTCGGGTTGGCGCGCTGGATCGCTGTCTGCGTCGGCTTTGTCGGCGCCTTGATCGTCGTGCGGCCCGGCGACGCGCGGTTCGAATGGCATGCGCTGCTGATTGTCGGCAGCACGCTGTGCAGCGCCTTCTACCAGCTCTATTCCCGCCGTTACGGGCAGGCCGAGCGCCCTGATGCATCGGCAACCATGGCAACCATCGTCGGCACGGTGGCGGCGACGCCGATCCTGCCTTTCGAATGGGTGATGCCCGCCCTCGGATGGGACTGGTTCCTGTTTGTCGCCATCGGCGTGCTGGCGGGCGTGGGCCACTACTTCGTCACCATCGCCTACAGCCAGGCGCCGGCGGCGACGATCGCGCCCTTCAACTACGGGCAGCTCATCGGCGCCGCCATCCTGGGTTACATGCTGTTCGACAACATTCCGGATTTCTGGACTTGGGTCGGTGCCGCCGTGATCGTCTGTTCCGGTCTCTATCTTGGCCATGCCGAACGCCAGCGTTGGCGCCGGCTAGCGATCAAGAAATGATCACCTGACCAAGAATTGGGCGACCGCGGTGCAGCATGACCGTGGCGCGCCACCCGAAAATACGGGCCGGTGGGGCTGGCACAGCACTTGCAATTCCGCCTGTCAGCGCAGGCCGCGTCGGCGGTTCTCTTCGGTTGGCGTGCCGACAATTCGATGACGGCGATCGCCCGCGACCGCCAGTCAGGAGTCGTCGTGGCAGAGAACCGACACACCGCAATCCAACTCTCCACTCTCCGCTGAACGAGGAGGACAGGTCATGTGTGATCGCATTGGATGTACCCATTTCCCCCAGCTTTCCGACATGGATTTCTCGGGCAAGATCGTGCCCTCGCGCCGGCGCTTCCTCCGGGGCGCGGCCGCAAGCGGCGCCATCGCCATGGCGATCGGTCCCGGAATGATGGGCGGCCCGGCGCTTGCGGGTGCGCCGGTGAAGTCGACCCACGGGTCGGGCTTCTGCAACCTCAACATCTTCCTCGCCCATTCGCGGCAGTACGCCAAGGGCGCCGGCACCGAGCTGGTGTTCATCAACACGCCGACCTCGGCCGAGATGGTAACCTTCCTCGGCATGGGCCAGGTCGATATCGGCCTGATGCCCTATACGAGCTTCATGGCCCTCTACGACAAGGGCGCGCCGGTCAGGATTGTCGCCGGCGGCGGTGTCGAGGGCTGTGCCATTGTCGCCCGTCCCGGCCTCGATTCGCCCGAGAAGCTCAAGGGGAAGACGCTCGGAACCTTCCAGATGGATACGCTGGAGGTCATGCCGTACGACTACCTGAAGAAGCACAAGATCTCCTTCAAGGACGTGAAGGTCCGCTACATGGGCAACACGCCGGAAGCCGTGGAAGCCTTCAAGGCAGGCGCCATCGACTGGATCTGCACCATCGAGCCCTACGCCTCGGCGCTCGTCAACGACGTCAAGGGCGCGGTCATGCTGACCGACGGCATCGACCTCTACGGCAAGGGCTACACCGACTGCGTGCTCGCCGCGCGCGCCAGCCTGATGAAGGACAATCCCGAGGGGCTCAAGGCCATCATCAAGGGCATGATGCAGGCCCAGCTCGACGCCGAGACGCAGACCGAGGCCGTGCTGAAGGAGCTGGTCGGCAAGTACTACAAGACGTCGATGGAGAACGCCAAGATTGCCCAGGGCAAGCAGCCCGCGGTGGTCGATGCGCGCAGCCAGACCGACTTCATCCTGCAGCGCACCGACAGTGTCGTGGAGATGGGCTACATCAAGAAGAAGCCTGGCCGGGACGCCATCGACTGGACGCTGCTGGAGGCGGTGATCAAGGAAAATCCCGACCTCTACGGCAAGCTCAAGTACAAGTCTGCCTGATGGCCGTCGTCAGTCGCGACGGCGATACGGGCGCCGCCGCCGGAGCATCCCGCCCGGCGGCGGCAACCCGCTCGTTCGAGCCGGCCCGCATGCTTGCCAACGTGGGACGCCTCGACTGGCTCGCGAAGATGTGGTGGGCGTGCCTCTCGGTCGGCCTGTTCGCAGGGCTTTGGGAACTGTGCTGGGCGTTGGGGTGGGCCGATCCCCAGCTGCTGCCACCGCCGCACATCTTCCTCAGCAACTTCGGCGAGCAGGGCAAGTTCTTCAACACGGCGACGCGCTGGCAAGTCGGCAACGCGATGGGAGAGGGCCCGTCGGCTCTCGAATCGGTGATGATCACCGTGGGTGCCACCACGATGCGCGTGTTCGTGGGCCTGGTGCTCGCCACGGTGCTGGCGATCGGGATCGGCGTGGCGATTCGCTACTGGCATCTCTTCGACAAGCTGGTGCTGCCGACCGTCACCCTGCTGTCGCCGGTGTCGCCCATCGCCTGGCTGCCGGTGGCGATCTTCCTGTTCGGCATCGGCAATGCGCCGGCGATCTTCATGGTCGTGGTGGCGCTGTTCTTCCACATGGTGCTGGCGACCATCAACCAGATCGACGGCGTCAGTCCCAACCTGATCAACGTCGCGCGCACGATGGGCGCCAGCAAGGCGCAGATCTACGGCCGGGTCATCGTGCCGGCGATCCTGCCGGGCATGCTGGCGGTGCTGCGGCTCAACCTGTTCGGTGCCTGGATGGTCGTGCTCGTCGCCGAATCGACCGGCGTCGGCTATGGCATGGGCCAGGTCATCATGCTGGCACGCAACACCTTCAATCCTTCGCTGGTGTTCTTCACGATCGCCGTGATCGGCGTGCTGGGCTTTGCCTTCGACTGGCTGCTCCGGCTTGCCCAGCGGCGCATCCTCTACTGGCTGCCCGACACCAAGGAGAAGCTGCGTGGCCTTTGATGCGCCGACCTTCTCGTCCCGGGACGCCGTGGTGTGCCGTGGCGTCGGCAAGACCTGGGCCGCCGGCACCAAACGGGCGCACGAGGCGCTGCGCGAGATCGACCTCGACATCAAGCCCGGCGAGTTTGTCGTCTTCCTCGGGCCGTCGGGCTGCGGCAAGAGCACCTTGCTCTACCTGATTGCCGGCCTCGAGGATTCGACCGAAGGGCAGACATGGTCGTTCGGCGAGCTGGTCGAGACGCCGTCGCCGGAGCGTAGCCTGATCTTTCAGGAAACCTCGCTCTTCCCCTGGCTGACGGTATGGCAGAACGTGAGCTTCGGCCTCGCCATCCGCGGCGCCTCGCAAGCCGAGCGTCGCGCCGTGGCCGCCGAGGCGCTGCAGCGGGTCGGCCTCAGCGCGGCCATGGACAAGCGGCCCGACGAGCTCTCCGGCGGCATGCGCCAGCGCGTCGCCGTGGCGCGGGCGCTGGCGATGCGGCCCAAGGTGCTCCTGATGGACGAGCCGTTCGCCGCCCTCGACGTGCAGACCCGCGCCCGAATGCAGGACTTCCTGCTCGACGTCTGGCGCGATTCGGGCGCCTCCGTCCTGTTCGTCACCCACCATATCGACGAGGCGGTGGCGCTGGCCGATCGCGTCGTCGTGTTCACGGCGCGGCCCGGCCGCATCAAGACGATCTGCCCGATCGACCTGCCGCGGCCGCGCAACCTGTTCTCGCGCGAGGCCGAGGCGATACGCATCCAGCTCACCGAGCTGCTGCGCGACGAGGTCGATCGCGCCTTCGCCGAGCAGGAAGCGCTCGCGACCGCTACGTAGGCCCCCTCGTCAACACGGGGAGCATTCGCTTGTGCCATTTTCTCCGTCATCCCGAGCGAAGCCGCCCGAAGGGGGGCGCAGTCGAGGGACCTTTCTTTACCGACGCCGCAGGAAGAAAGGTCCCTCCACTGCGCGCCCCTTCGGGCGGCTCCGGTCGGGATGACGGAGTTCTTGTAGTGTGCCGATTCCCTCCCCGATCGCGGGGGAGGAAGTGATTGATCAGGAGGAACAATGGCCACCAGTCTCGTGCGCAGCCGCGCCACCATCACCGGCGTCAAGGATCGTTTCGCGTGGAACGAGATCGAGGACGGCGCGGTGCTGCAGGAGGACGGCGTCATCGTCGCCGTCGGCACCTACGACGACCTGCACCGCAAGCATCCGACCGTGCCGGTGATCGGCACGGGCAAGGAGATCCTGCTGCCGGGCTTCGTCAACGGCCATCACCATGTCGGCCTGACGCCGGTGCAGCTCGGCTCGCCCGACATGCCGCTCGAGCTGTGGTTCATCACCCGGATGGTGATCCGCAACCTCGACCTCTACCTCGATACGCTGTACTCGGCGTTCGAGATGATCGGGTCGGGCATCACCACGGTCCAGCATATCCACGGCTGGATGCCGGGCACCTTGGGCGAGGTCGAGAAGCGAGCGGGCGACGTCATCCGCGCCTACGAGGATGTCGGCATGCGGGTCAGCTATTGCTACGCCGTGCGCGACCAGAACCGGCTGGTCTACCAGGCCGACGAGGAGTTCGTCGCCGGCCTGCCGGCCGAGCTGCGGGGCCCGATGAACCGCTGGTTCGACCGCTTCAGGATGAGCCTCGACGATGCGATGGACATGTTCAGGAGCTTCCATTCGCAGCATCACAACAAGCGCCGGGTCAAGATCCAGCTGGCGCCCGCCAACCTGCACTGGTGCTCCGACAAGGCGCTGACGATGCTCTCGGACGCCTCGGAAAAGTTCGACGCACCGATGCACATGCACCTGGTCGAGACCGCCTACCAGAAGGAGTACGCCTGGCGGCGCGGCAACTGCACGGCGCTGGAGTACATCGACCGGTTCGGCCTGGTGAACAAGCGGCTGACTCTCGGCCACGGCGTGTGGCTCAGCGAGAAGGACATCGACCGCCTGGCCGAGGCCAAGGGCTGTGTCTGCCACAATTGCTCGTCGAACTTCCGCCTGCGCTCGGGCGTGGCGGCGCTCAACTTCTTCGAGAAGAAAGGCATCAACACCGCGATCGGCCTCGACGAGGCCGGCATCAACGACGACCGCGACATGCTGCAGGAGCTGAAGCTGGTGCTGCGCGCGCATCGCGTGCCGGGCATGGTCGAGGCCGACGTGCCGACCATGGCCCAGGTGCTGCGCATGGCCACGGTCGGCGGGGCGCGCACGACGCCGTACGGCGAGGCGATCGGCACGCTGGAGGTCGGCAAGGCGGCCGACATGGTGCTGCTAGACTGGGACAGCATCGCCTATCCCTATCTCGACGAGCTGACGCCCACGCTCGATGCCGTGATCCAGCGTGCCAAGCAGCAGTCGGTCACCATGACGATGTGCGACGGCGAGGTGATCTACGAGGACGGCCGGTTCACCAAGGTCGACCGCACCGTCGCGCTGAAGGCACTGCACGACGACCTCGGCAAGGCGCTTGCCGACGACGAGGTCGAGCGGCGCAACCTCTCGAAGGCCCTGCTGCCCCACGTCCGCAAGTTCTACGCCCAGCCTTTCTATCGCCCGAGCTCGATGGTGTGAGGGCAAACTCGCTGGAATGCGCGCAAGCCCACTTCCTCATGCCGAGGAGCGAGCGGGAGCGCGCGTCTCGAAGGATGGGCAACGTGAACCGTCCTGTCCTCATCCTTCGAGACGCCGCGCCATGCGCGGCTCCTCGGGGTGAGGCGGCACTGGCCGAGCCAATCGATGAACGGCTCCCCGACCTGCTACGTCGCCTTCACCAATCGCGCGATATAGAAGCCGTCGAGGCCGCCGCGGTCGTGCCACATCGAGGGGAGGGTGCGGACGTCGCCAGCGGAGGTGACGGCGTCGGCGAGGTCCGGAAGCTCGGCTGGCACCACCCTGTGCCGCGCCAAGCGCGCGTCGCGCGCGAGCAGGGCCTCGATGCGCGCCGGGCCTTCGTCCTCCTGCAGGGAGCACACGGCATAGACCAGGATGCCGCCGGGCCTGAGCAGGCTCGCGGCGTTTGCCAACAGCCTGTCCTGGGTCAGCGTAAGGCGGGCAACGTCGTCCTCGTCCTTCAGCCAGGCGATGTCGGGATGGCGCCGCAAGGTGCCGGTGCCGGAGTCGGGGCACCACTTGCTGGCGTCCGCCGTCACGAGCTCGGCCGACAGGCCGGCACGCTGCAGGTTCTCGGCGACGCGCGTCATGCGACGGGCGGAGATGTCGACGGCGGTGACGCGGGCGCCGAGCGCGCAGAGCTGCAGGGTCTTGCCGCCGGGTGCGGCACATAGATCGGCGACGCGCCTGCCGGCGACATCGCCCAGCAGGCGGGCGGGCAGGGTGGCAGCCGCGTCCTGCACCCACCACGCGCCCTCGGCAAAGCCCGCCAGCTCGGTGACTGCACCGCCGGCGCGCCGCCGGATCGTGCCGGTGGCCAGCAGCTCGCCCTCCAGACGCGCCGCCCAGCTCTCGGGATCGGCGCGTGGCGTCAGGTCGAGCGGGGCTTCGATCAGGTGGGCGGCGGCGATCGCCCGTGCGGCTGGCTCGCCGTAGCTTCCAGCCCAGCTCTGCCATAGCCACTGCGGAGTGTTGAGGCGCACCGGATCGCGATCGCCGAGTAGGGCCGTGCCTTCGCCCGACACGCGCCGGAGCACGGCATTGGCCAGCCCCTTGAGATGCGGCCGGCCGGCGTCGATCACCAGTCGTACGGAGGTGTCGACGGCAGCATGGGGCGGTGTGCCGAGAAACAGCAGCTGGGCCGCGCCGAGCCGTAGCACGTGTCGGCCGACCGCATTGGCGCCCTCGGGCGGGCGCTCCACGAGATGGCCGAGCACGGCATCGATCTCGCCGAGGCGGCGCAACGTCGTCGCCAGCAGCAGGCGGACGAAGGCGCGATCCCTCGGATCGAGGGCGGGAAACCCGGGGTGGCGCGCCAGCGCGTCGTCCAGTGGCTGGCCCTTGTCGAGACAGGCCACCAGAACATCGAGCGCGACGCGCCGCGAGGCGAGCGTTGCATCCATTGGACGGCGCTATAGCGCCCTGCGTCGTGAATGTCATGGTTCGGCCGCCGCGCGGGCGGCTAGGGTGCCCGCCGAAAGGATGCCTCATGAAGCGCGTTGGATCGTATCTCGGCGACTGGTGGCGGCTGGTCATGCCCTATTTCAGGTCCGAGGAACGCTGGTTCGCCTGGTCGCTGCTGATCGGCGCCATCGTGCTGACGCTGTCGGCGGTGGCGGTCGACGTCGCCTACAACGAATGGAGCCGGCGCTTCTTCGACACCTTCCAGAACAAGGACGAACCTGGTTTCTGGCGGGAGATGATCAACTTCACGTGGATCGCGGCCCTCACCATCGCCTTCGCCATCGCTCGCAGCCTGGTCAGTCCCTACCTGCGCCTGCGTTGGCGGCGCTGGCTGACGGGCCGCTATCTTGCCCATTGGCTCGACGGCCGCGGCTACTATCGCATCGAGCTCGAGCGCAAGATCGACAACGCCGACCAGCGCATTGCCGAGGATCTGAACCGGCTCGGCCTCTACACCATGCAGCTCCTGCTGGGCGTCATCGGCGCGACCGCCAGCCTGGTGTCGTTCCTGTTCATCCTGTGGCAGCTCTCCGGCTCGCTGTCGCTCGCCTCTGTCGGCATCGATGCGAGCATACCCGGGTACATGGTGTGGGTTGCGCTGATCTACGCCTTCCTCGGCACCTATCTCGCCAACCTGGTGGGGCGCCGTTTGATCCCGCTCAACTTCGCCCAGCAGGCGCTCGAGGCCGATTTCCGCTTCTCCCTGGTGCGCGTGCGCGAGAATGCCGAAGGCATCGCCCTCTATCACGGCGAGCCCGCCGAGCAGCAAAACCTGGTGGCGCGCTTCCAGGCCGTGTTCATGAACGGCTGGCGCGTCCTGGTGACGAGCCTGCAGCTAGGCTTCTATCAAACCGGCTATGCGCAGATCGCCATCATCTTCCCCTACCTGGTGACCGGCCCGCGCTTCTTCGAGGGCGCCATCACGCTCGGCGTGATGACCCAGACGGCCCAGGCATTCGGGCAGGTCCAGACCGCGTTGTCCTTCTTCATCGACAACTACGCGACCCTGGCCGAGTTGCGCGCCGTGATGGATCGCCTCGATGGGCTCCAGGCGGCGATCGACCATCGTCCCGCGGCGGCCATCGATGTCGCCGCCGAGCAGGGGCGCGGCGATATCGGGGCCGATGGCCTGACGCTCAGCCTGCCCAACGGCCAGGCGCTGCTCGACGACGCGACCTTCGTCCTGCGGCGCGGCCGGTCGACGTTGATCACGGGGACGAGCGGATCGGGCAAGAGCACCCTGTTTCGCGCCCTGGCGGGGATCTGGCCGTTCGGCGCCGGCCATGTCCGGGTGCCGGCAGGCGCCCGCGTGCTGTTCCTGCCGCAGAAGCCCTATATCCCCATCGGCACGCTGCGCGATGCCGTCAGGTATCCCGACGAAAGCTCGACGGCGACCGACGCCGATATCGCGTCGGCGCTCGGATCTGCCCGCCTCGGCCCGCTCGTCGGGCGGCTCGACGAGGTGGCGCACTGGACCTACGTCCTGTCGGGTGGCGAGCAGCAGCGGCTCGCCGTCGCGCGTGCCCTGGTCTTCAAGCCCGACTGGCTGTTCCTCGACGAGGCGACCGCCTCGCTCGACGAGCCGACAGAGGCGGCAATCTATGGCGAGCTGAAGCGCAGGCTGCCGGGCACCACCATCGTATCGATCGGCCATCGCCCCTCGCTGCGCCAGTGGCACGACCGCGAGATCGAGCTCCAGCGTGGGCCGGGAGCCATCGGCCGCCTTGTCGAGACGCGCGCCGCGTCGGCGTAGCGCACCGGCTTCGCCGAGGAGTGTCGCTGTCCCGCGGCGACGGCGGGCTCGAGGCCGAGAGCGAGCTGCGCCGGTGGCGTCCTCCTGTCCCGACGAAGGGGCGCGCCGGTCAATGGCGCACCGAGGGTCATGACGGCCTCACCGATGGACGGTCAGTGCTCGAGATCGAGGTCCGCGGCCGGCGGCGCCGCCTTCAGGTTCATGCGGCCGTCGTAGATCGGGCGGCCGCCCGTGGTCGGGCCGGGGTACTGCACGAACAGGACGGTTCCGCCGGTCTCCGTGCGCATCTCGTTCTCGAAATGCGGATCGGCCATGTAGACGACGGTGCCGGGGCCGTACTTGCGCTCGCCCATCAGGAACTCGCCCTCGATGATGTACCAGATCTGCGCGAAATCGTGCTTGTGGAAGGGAAAGCCGGCGCCGGGCTCGTAGCGCAGGAAGCCCGCGTTCGGCGCCGTCGGGTCGTCGGCTGTCGGATGGAACAGGAACTTCGTGGCGTTGCGGAAGCGGCCCATCTCCCAGGCCATCTCGTCGGGGTGCTTGAACTGCGGGGCGTGATGGCTCGCCGTGTCCTGAATTTTCTGCTGAACGGTCATGGCATTTTCCTCCGGCTGTCTCGCATCATGCCATTGGCGAGGTCGTCGCGCACTTGATCTGAAGGAAAGAGGACTTGCCATATAGGAAAGACCGTGCGCATGATCGATCCCATGGACAAGGTCGAGCAAACTGCGCGCGAGGTCGGCCGGCGTCTGCGCAGCGCCCGGCTCGGTGCCGGCCTGACCCTGGCCGACGTCGCCGGCCGGGCTGGTGTCTCCGAAGGCTTCCTGTCGAAGCTCGAGCGTGGCCACAGCAACGCCTCGATCGCCAACCTTCTGCAGCTCACCGACGTGGTCGGCCTCGGGCTCGACGAGCTCTTCGGCGGCGGCGCGACGCCGGCCAGGACGCGCGTGTCGATCCATCGCGGCCAGGCTCGGGAGTTCCTGGAGGTCGCGGCGACCGGCTATCTCTGGCGGTCGCTGGGCGGCGGGGCGCCGCTCGATCGTCTCGAGGTCTTTCATCTCGTGTTCCCGGCGAAGGCGCGGATGGAGGCGATGGTCTCGCATCCAGGCCAGGAGCACTGCTACGTGCTGTCGGGCGAGGTCCGTTTCCTCGTCGGCGAGGAGCAGCACAGGCTCAAGGCCGGCGACTCGATCTTCATCGATTCGCGGCAGCCCCATCGGGCCGAGAATGCCGGGCGCGGCAAGGCGCACATGCTGATGGCCGTGACCAAGTCCACCGAGACCCTCGAGGCGGCCGACTGGTGGCGCCTTGCCACGTCCGCCCAGGCCAAGGAGGCCCAGCCATGAGCAAGAACATTCCCGATAGCGCGGCCGCGAACGCAACCCTCACGACGTCGCGCGAGGCGTCGCGCCGGGACCATCGGCCCTGGCAGGTCCGGCATGTCGACGACATCGATTGGGAGACGATCCGCTGGCCGGGCGAGACCGGCAAGATGCTGTTCCATCCGCGGCCCGAAAATCCGACGGAACCCAATGCCGGTATCCTGCGGCTGGAGCCGGGGGCCTATCATCCGGAGCACTACCACGGCTTCGCCCAGGTCTGGTACGTGCTCGAAGGCGAGTTCACCATCGGCGGCAAGCGCTGCCCGGCGGGCTCGATGCTCTTTCACTCCGACCCGCATTTCGAGGGCGAGTTCCACACCGAGAGCGGTGGCAAGATCCTGATCGTGCAATATCCCGGCCCGACCACCGGAGAGCGCCCGATCTATGCCGGTCGGTTCGACATGGCGGAGCGCAAGCCGGTGGCGGAGGAGCGCGTCGATCTGTGATTCTTCAGGCGCGGTAGTAGTCGCGATACCAGCGGACGAACTCGGCGATGCCGACCGGCAGCGGTGTGGTCGGGCGATAGCCTATGAGGGCCTCGATGAAATCAGTCGAGGCCTCGGTGCGTTGCACGTCGCCAGGCTGCATGTCCATGTAGTTGCGGATGGCCTTCTTGCCGGTTGCCCGCTCGATCTCGGCAACGAAATCGAGCAGCTTGACCGGCTGGCGGCCGCCGATGTTGACGATCCGATAGGGCGCCGCGGGGCTCGACGAATCGGACGGCACCGTCTTCCGGCCGTCGCGAATGGGCGGAACGTCGCTCAGGCGGACGATCGCCTCGACGAGATCGTCGATGTAGGTGAAGTCCCGCTCCATCCGGCCATGGTTGTAGATGTCGATCGGATGGCCGGCGAGAATGCGCTCGACAAACTTGAAGTAGGCCATGTCCGGCCGGCCCCAGGGGCCGTAGACGGTGAAGAAGCGGAACAGGGTGGTCGGTATGTCCCACAGATGGGCATAGGAATGGGCGATCGCCTCGACTGCTTTCTTCGAGGCGGCATAGAGGGTCAGCGGATGGTTGGCGGGATCCGTCTCGGAAAGCGGAAAGTCGCTGCTGTCGCCGTAGACCGAGCTCGTCGAGGCGATCAGCAGGTGGCGCGGCCGTGAGCGGCGGCACAGCTCGATCAGGTTGAAGCTGCCGACGACGTTCGACTCGATATAGGCGCGCGGGTTCTCGAGGCTGTAGCGCACACCGGCCTGGGCGGCGAGATGGAGCACGAGATCCGGGGCCGCCTGCTCGTAGATCGCGCCCAGCCTGCCTGCCTCCTCGAGCATGCAGAGATGCGGGCGAAAGGAGCCGAAGTGGGCGAGCTCGGCATGGCGGGCCTGCTTGAGCGTCGGGTCGTAGTACGCTGTGATGCCGTCGATGCCGGTGACCTGGTGGCCCAGCTCGAGCAGGCGGCGGGCAAGGTGAAACCCGACGAAGCCCGCCGTGCCGGTCACCAGGCAGCGCATGCTGGGCGTCCCGCGCGGCTAGGCCTTGACGACATGCCTGGCCGTGACGCCGATGCGGGCGCAGGCATTGCGGGTGTCTATGACCAGATGCGACCAGGCGACGAGGCTCGCGTAGTCGACGGCGTCGTGATCGGTGCAGATGATCGCCGCATCGAAGCCCGAGACGACGTCCCTGGTGAGCGGCACGGAGCGCCGCCCGGCGAACGCGGCGTGCTCGCGCGTCATCGGGATCTCGGCGACCATGGGATCGTGGAACTCGAGGTCGACGCCGCGCTTCTCCAGCAGCTCCATGATCTTGAAGGCCGGGCTCTCGCGCGTGTCGTCGACGTTCTTCTTGTAGGCGATACCCAGGATCAGCATGCGGGCTCCTTTGGGTGCGCGTCCGGCATGCTCGCTCAACGCCTCGATGGTGCGCATGACGACGCGCTGCGGCATTGCGGTGTTGATCTCGCCGGCCAGCTCGACGAACCGGGTGGCGACGTCGAACTCGCGCGCCTTCCAGGTGAGGTAGAACGGGTCGATCGGGATGCAATGGCCGCCCAGGCCCGGGCCGGGGTAGAAGGGCATGTAGCCGAACGGCTTGCTCTTGGCTGCCTCGATCACCTCCCAGACGTCGATGCCCATCGCCTCGAAGACGATCTTGAGCTCGTTCACGAGAGCGATGTTGACCGAGCGGAAGATGTTCTCGGTGAGCTTCACCGCCTCGGCGGTCTCGAGCGAGGACACCGGCACGCTGCGCGTCACCACCGCGTCGTAGAGCGTGCAGGCGAGGCGCAGCGCTTCCGCGCCGTCGCCGCCGACCACCTTGGGGATGGCCGCGGTCGAGAAGCTCGCATTGCCCGGATCCTCGCGCTCCGGCGAGTAGGCGAGGAAGAAGTCGCGACCCGACTTCAGGCCGCCGCGCTCCAGGATCGGCCGCATGACATCGCGCGTGGTGCCCGGATAGGTCGTCGATTCGAGGACGACGAGCTGTCCGGGCCGCAGATGGGGCAGAATTGTCTCGGTGGTTCTGACGACGTAGGTCAGATCCGGCTCGCGTTGTCGCGTGAGGGGCGTCGGCACGCACAGGATGATGGCGTCGCATTCGGCGAGGCGGGTGAAATCGGCCGTTGCGGCGAGACGACCGGCGCCGCGCAACTCGGCGATCTCCGCGCCATCGATATGGCTGAGGTAGGAGCTGCCGGCATTGATCAGCTCGACCTTGGTCGGGTCGATGTCGAAGCCCAGGACGTTGAAGCCTTTGCGTCCCATCGTGCAGCCGAGCGGCAGGCCGACATAGCCGAGGCCGATCACGCCGATCGTCGCCTGGTGCGTCTCGAAGCGCTCGATCAGGGCCGATACCGACAGCTCCGGCTTGCGCCCCTCATCCATCCTTGCCCCCACGCGCCGGTACCCGCCCGCCGGTCCCTCGGCCGCTTGTAGGGTGCGCGATTCACGCTGTCAAAGCCGGGGGCAAGTGAAGCGAAGAGCAGGGCAATCCTCACCGTGAGAGCCTGTGACTTTTTCAATAGTCGTTTTTTGGCGATTGATGAGGTCGATACCGCGAACTTTTCTGTCGTCCTGAGCGCAGCGAAGGACCTCATCGCCGCTTGGTACGAGTGTACTTTGGAACTTCTGGCGGTGAGATCCTTCGCTGCGCTCAGGATGACAGGAGAGGGTTTGCCGACCAAAGGGCGAAGGCTACTTCGCCCGAATCGAGACGCCGCACTTCGCACGGCTCCTCAGGGTGAGGGCGTCGTTGCTCCGGGCAAGAAAAAGGGTCCCTCGCCAGCGAGGCGCCGAGCCGAAGCAGAAGCCGCTTGCAAGCGTCGCTGGCGAGCGGACCCTCGATCTTCTTTCGGCAGCTCAGCGCAGGCTGGCGTTGATGCGGTCCAGCGCCGCCGGGCCGGGGCAAAGATCGGCAGTGCCGAGCGTGTTGAGCGGCTGGGCCACCGTGTTGAGGTGGTGGTGCAGGTCGCGCGGGGTCGGATCGACGTAGAGCAGGCCGGTCACTACCTCGCCGGCGGCCTGGCCTTCCTGGACACGCTTCATGGCGGCGATCTTGTCGGACGGGTCGTAGTCCTCGCCGAGCTTGCGCAGGCGCAGCAGCGAGCCGTCGTGCTGCTGCACCGTGGTCACCGTGCCGGGATCGTACTGCGTGGTGATCTCCTCGCGGCCCTCGATGAAGTCGAGGCGGTTCAGCGCCTCGTTGTGCTCGCGCACGTACTCGTAGCTCTTGGTCGAGCCGGCGTGGTTGTTGAAGGCGACGCACGGGCTGATGACGTCGAGGAAGGCTGCTCCACCGTGCGCCATGGCCGCCTTGATCAGCGGCACCAGCTGGTGCTTGTCGCCGGAGAAGGAGCGGCCGACGAAGCTCGCGCCCATCAGGATGGCGAGCGAGACGAGGTCGATCGATTCGTCGGAGTTGGCCACGCCCTTCTTGCTGATCGAGCCCTTGTCGGCGGTCGCCGAGAACTGCCCCTTGGTCAGGCCGTACACGCCGTTGTTCATGACGATGTAGGTCATGTTGACGCCGCGCCGCATGATGTGGGCGAACTGGCCGAGGCCGATCGACGCCGAATCGCCGTCGCCCGACACGCCCATGTAGATCAGGTCGCGGTTGGCGAGGTTGGCGCCGGTCATCACCGACGGCATGCGGCCGTGCACGGTATTGAAGCCGTGGCTGGCGCCGACGAAGTAGGTCGGCGCCTTGGACGAGCAGCCGATGCCGCTGAGCTTGGCCACCTGGTGTGGCAGGATGTCGAGCTCGTAGCAGGCCTGGATGATGGCGGCGCTGATCGAATCGTGGCCGCAGCCGGCGCACAGCGTCGATACGGCGCCTTCGTAGTCGCGCCGCGTGTAGCCGGCCTTGTTCTTGACCAGCGAAGGGTGGTGCAGCTTGGGCTTGGTGATGTAGGTCATGACGCCGCCTTCTCGAACGGAACAACCTTGAGCTGGCCGAGCTTCTTGGCGATGTCGGCCGCGATGAAGCGCGCCGTGATTGGCGTGCCGTCATAGTGCAGGACGGGAACCAGCTTGCGCGCGTCGAGCGTGAACTCGTTCATGATCATCGAACGGAGCTGGCCGTCGCGGTTCTGCTCGACCACGAACACCTTGTCGTGCTCGTGGATGAAATCCTCGACCGACTGGGCGAACGGGAAGGCACGAACGCGCAGGGCGTTGACGTGATTGCCGCCCTCCTCGAGATGGTCGAGCGCCTCGGCCATCGCCGGGCTGGTCGAGCCGAAATAGATCACGCCGTAGCGCGTCGGCTTTGGCGAGGGGTAGCGCAGCGGCTGCGGCGCGATCCGGCGCGCCGTGTCGAACTTCTTCTGCAGCCGCTCCATGTTGCGGACGTAGACCGGGCCTTCCTCGGAGTAGCGCGCGTACTCGTCCTTGGTCGTGCCGCGGGTGAAGTACGAGCCCTTGGTCGGATGCGTCCCGGGATAGGTGCGGAACGGGATGCCGTCGCCGTCGACGTCGAGATAGCGGCCGAAATTCCTGCCGGCCTCGAGCTCCTCGGCGGTCATCACCTTGCCGCGGTCGAGCTGGCGCGATTCGTCCCACTGGAAGGGGGCGCACAGGCGATGGTTCATGCCGATGTCGAGATCGGTCATGACGAACACCGGGGTCTGCAGCCGGTCGGCGAGATCCAGCGCGTCGGCGGTGAAGTCGAAGCACTCCTTGGGATCCTCGGGGAACAGCAGGACGTGCTTGGTGTCGCCGTTGGAGGCGTAGGCGCAGCTCAGCAGGTCGGATTGCTGCGTGCGCGTCGGCATGCCGGTCGACGGCCCTCCGCGCTGCACGTTGACGATCACCGCCGGCACCTCGGCGAACGAGGCGAGGCCGATGAACTCGGTCATCAGCGAGATTCCCGGGCCCGACGTGCTGGTGAAGGCGCGCGCACCGTTCCAGGCGGCGCCGATCACCATGCCGATCGAGGCGAGTTCGTCCTCCGCCTGGACGATGGCGTACCGGGCCTTGCCGGTCTCCTTGTCGTGGCGCAGCCGCTTGCAATGCGCCTGGAACGCCTCGGCGAGCGAGGAGGAGGGGGTGATGGGATACCAGGCGCACACCGTGGCACCGCCATAGACGGCGCCCAGCGCGGCGGCGTTGTTGCCTTCGACGAAGATGCGGTCGCCGACGTTGTCGGACTTGCGGACCTCGAGCTTCACGCTGTCGGGATCGATGTGCTGCTTCACCCAGTCGCGGCCGAGATTGAGCGCCTTGACGTTGGAATCGAGCAGCTTCTCCTTGCCCTTGAACTGCTCGCCGAACAGCCGCTTGATCTCGTTGTCGTCGATGTTCAGCAGCACCGACAGCGCGCCGACATAGATGATGTTCTTGAACAGCTGGCGCTGGCGGGCGTCGGTGTAGGTGGCGTTGGTAATCGCCGTCAGCGGCACGCCGATGATGTTGATGTCGTCGCGGAACATCGACGCCGGCATCGGCTTGGTGCTGTCGTAGAACAGGTAGCCGCCCGGCTCGATCTCCTTGACGTCCTGCGCCCAGGTCTGCGGGTTCATGGCGACCATCAGGTCGACGCCGCCGCGCCGGCCGAGCCAGCCGCGCTCGGTGACCCGCACCTCGTACCAGGTCGGCAGGCCCTGGATGTTGGACGGGAAGATGTTGCGCGGGCTGACGGGCACGCCCATGCGAAGGATCGAGCGCGCGAACAGCTCGTTGGCGCTGGCCGAGCCGGAGCCGTTGACGTTGGCGAACTTGACGACGAAATCGTTAACGGCGGCTAGTGCTTGCGGCATGCGTGCTCCGCGTGTGTCATTTCCATGTAGTACTTGCGCATGTCCCACGCGCCGGTCGGGCAGCGCTCGGCGCACAGCCCGCAATGCAGGCAGACGTCCTCGTCCTTGACCATGATGCGGCCGGTCTTGAGGTCGTTGCCGACATAGAGATCCTGGCTGACATTGACGGCGGGTGCGCTGAGGCGCAGGCGCACGTCCTTCTCCTCGCCGTTGTCGGTGAAGGTGATGCAGTCCATCGGGCAGATGTCGACGCAGGCGTCGCACTCGATGCACAGCTTGCCCTCGAACACGGTCTGCACGTCGCAGTTCAGGCAACGCTGCGCCTCCTTGAAGGCGAGCTCGGGATCGAAGCCGAGCTCGACCTCCGCCATGATGTCCTTCAGCGCCTCGACCTTGGCGCGGTGCGGGACCTTGAAGCGCTTGTCGACCGTCGGGTCGTTGTCGTAGCTCCACTCGTGGATGCCCATCTTCTGGCTGACGATGTTGACGCCGGGCGCCGGGCGCTCCTCGATGTTCTCGCCGATCAGCATCTTGTGAATCGAGATCGCCGCATCATGGCCATGCGCGGCTGCCCAGATGATGTTCTTGGGGCCGAAGGCCGCGTCGCCGCCGAAGAAGACCGTTGGCTGCGTGCTCTGGAAGGTCGCCTCGTTGAGCTTGGGCAGGCCCCACTTGTCGAACTCGATGCCGGCGTCCTTCTCGATCCACGGGAAGGAATTCTCCTGGCCGATCGCCACCAGGACGTCGTCGCATTCGAAATGCTGGTCGGGCTCGCCCGACGGCACCAGGTTGCGGCGGCCCTTGGCGTCGTACTCGGCGCGGACCTTCTCGAACAGCACGCCGGTGATCTTGCCGCCTTCGTGGGTAACTTCCTTGGGGACGAGGAAGTTCAGGATGGGGATGTCCTCGCCCATCGCGTCTTCCTTCTCCCACGGCGAGGCCTTCATCTCCTCGAAGCCGGATCGGACGATCACCTTGACGTCCTCGCCGCCGAGGCGCCGCGCGGTGCGGCAGCAATCCATCGCCGTGTTGCCGCCGCCCAGCACGATCACGCGCTTGCCCACCTTGGTGGTGTGGCCGAACGAGACCGACGACAGCCAGTCGATGCCGATATGAATGTTGGCGGCAGCCTCCTGGCGGCCGGGCACATCGAGCTCGCGGCCGCGCGGCGCGCCGCAGCCGACGAACACGGCGTCGTACTTCTCGGCCAGCACGGCCTTCATCGAGTCGATGCGCTGATGGCGGAACTCGATGTTGCCGATGCCGGTGATGTAGCCGACCTCCTCGTCGATCACCGACTCGGGCAGGCGGAAATGCGGGATCTGGGTGCGGATGAAGCCTCCCAGCTTGGGATCCTGGTCGTAGATCACGATCTCGTAGCCCAGCACCGCGAGGTCGCGCGCCACCGTGAGCGAGGCCGGCCCGCCGCCGATGCAGGCGATGCGCTTGCCGTTCCGGGCCGGCGCCTTGGGCATATGAATCGCGATGTCGTCGTCCTTGTAATCGGCGGCGACGCGCTTCAGGCGGCAGATCGCCACCGGCTCCTTCTTGCCCTTGACGAGGGTCTCGTCCTCGACGCGGCTGCGCCGGCACGCCGGCTCGCAGGGACGGTCGCAGGTCCGGCCCAGGATCCCGGGGAAGACGTTGGACTTCCAGTTGATCATGTAGGCGTCGGAGTAGCGCCCGTGGGCGATCAGCCGGATGTACTCGGGAACGGGTGTGTGAGCCGGGCAGGCCCACTGGCAATCGACCACCTTGTGGAAATAATCCGGGTTCTTGATGTCGGTCGGCTTCAACAGAAACTCCAGGCGCCGGATAGCGGCCGGGTGAATGACAGTTCAGGATACCCCAAAAGGGTCGCGCATTCAGAAGATTTGCAGTGAGAACGTCAAGAACTCTGTGACCTAAGCGGTTGCATTTACGCGATAAATCCCCACGACTGTAAGGGCTTTGTCACGATCGGGGCCAGTAGTCGCTGGGCGAGGCGCCGGCGGCGCGACGGAACATGGCACTGAAGGCGCTGACGCTGTCGTAGCCCAGATCCAACGCCACCCTGGTCACCGGCTGCCCACTGCCGAGGCGGCCCATTGCTTCAAGTAAACGGGCCTGTTGGCGCCAGGCTGCAAAGCTGAAACCGGTCTCTCGGCGAAACAGCCGGGCGACGGTACGGGCACTGGCATTTACGGTCCGCGCCCACGCCTCGAGGCCGCGGCGATCGCCGGGCGCCGCCAGCAGGGCGCTGCACAGGCTTTTGAGGCGCCGGTCGGTCGGCATCGGCAGATCGAGCTTGAGGGATTGCAGTCCGTGCAACTCTGCCACGATCAGAGCGACGACGTGCCCGGCCGGGCCCCCCTCGTCATATTGTACGGGCAACTCGGTCGCCCGCACGATCAACTCGCGCAGGAGGGGCGAAACCAGGAGCACGCGGCAGGCTGGCGGCATCCCTGCGGCGACGTCGTCGCGCAAATAAAGGGTTCGCATGGTGGTCCGGTCGAGCATCTCGATACCGTGCACGACGCCGGCCGGCATCCAAACCGCACGCTGCGGCGGCACCATCCACATGGCTTCGCCGGTAGACACGCGCATCGTGCCGGCCGTCGCATAGATCAACTGGGCGCGCTCGTGACTGTGCGGTGCGATGACGAAGTCGGCGGCAAAGTCCTTGGGCATCGCCGCGACGGCACGCGGCACCTGCTGGTAATCCGCCGGATCGGTCGACCGTTGTCCGTTCAGAACCATCTCTCGTGTCCGGATTGAGATATACGTTGTCAGTTTAGCGCAAGACAGACATGGTCGCCCGCAAATATGCTGGCTCATCGCTGGGAGCACGCCATTCCAGTGGCGCTCATCTTCTTGATTCCGCCACCCCATGAGCGCCACTGGAATGGCGCGCTCCCAGCCGAAGACCAAGGTGCGGAATTCAGGTGCGAGTCGCATGAGTCATTCCAGTCCCACGTCCATCCTGCTCAACATCGGGCACGCTATGGATCACTGGATCCTGGTCGTCTTCGCCTACAGCTGGGGCGTCATCGCCGGCGTCTGGGGCGTCGAATGGACCGAGCTCACGCCCTTCAACTACGGCGCGCTGTTCATGTTCGGGGTGGGCTCGATCGTGAGCGGCCGGCTGGGCGACCTGTGGGGCCGCTGGATCATGATGGTGATCTTCTTCGCCGGCATGGGCGTGTCCTCGCTGATCATCGCCTTGTGCACCAACAAGTGGCAGATCGGCGCGGCGCTGACCCTGATGGGCGCCTTCGCCTCGATCTACCACCCGGTAGGCATCCCGATGCTGGTGCAGAAGGCCAGGAACTACGGATTCACGATCGGCCTGAACGGGCTGGCCGGCAACATGGGCATCGCCATCGCCGCCGGCGTCTCGGTCTACATCGCCCAGCGCTTCGGCTGGCAGATGGCCTTCATCATCCCCGGCGTGATCTGTCTCGTCTGCGCCGTGGCCTTCGTGGCCCTGGTGCCGCGCGAGCAGGAGGCGCCGGCCAAGCGCAAGCCCAAGATGATCGACCTGCCGCCGTGGGTGATGGCGCGCGTGTTCGCCATCATGACCTTCACCGCGGTGACCGGCAGCATCGTCTTCAACTTCACGACCAACGGGAACGGCGAGCTCCTGCGCGACCGCGTCAAGGGCGCGGTGCAGGATCCGGCCGAGCTCGCCGTCATGCTGTTCGTGATCTTCTCGCTCGCCTCGCTGGCCCAGCTCGTGGTCGGCAAGCTCATCGACCGCTATCCGTTGAAGAACATCTACGTGCCCATCGTGCTCCTGCAGGTGCCGTTGTTCCTGATCGCCTCGCAGGTCGAGGACTGGGCGCTGTTCATCACGGCGATCGGCTTCATGCTGCTGGTGTTCGGGGCCATCCCGTTCACCGACGCAATGATCGTGAAGTACATCGACGACCGCATGCGCAGCCGCGTCACCGGTGCGCGGCTGGCGATCGGCTTCGGCGTCAGCTCGGTCGTGGTCGCCCTGATCGGCCCCATGGTGAAGGCCGCCGGATTTCCGGCTGTCCTGATGGCGCTGGCGGGCTGCGCGTTCCTGGGCTTCTGTGCCATCTCGATGTTGCCCGGCGAGCGGGACATGAGCCAGGCGGCGCTGAAGCCCGCCGAGTAGGCGCGCCGAGTGCGGCGCCAGGGCAGTCGCACACGACAGGGACCGTCATCCCTCCATTACGCCGCGCTGCGCTTGGCTTCGATCGGGATGACGGGACTCTTGGATGCGGATGCCCTGGGTACGGCGCGGCTACGGTGCGGCGCCAGGCTCAACTTCGGTAATCCGCGTTGATCGCGACGTAGTCCTGGGTCAGGTCGCAGGTCCAGATCGTGGCGCGGCCTGGACCGCCGACACCGACATCGACGCGGATGTCTCGGTCGTCATGATGGCGCACGCCGCTTCGGCCCAGGCTTCGGGCCTTGCCGACGCGACGAGGCCATCGAGCAGGTGCCGGAATTTTCCCGCCTCAAGCGGCTCGCCGATGACCCCGGTCGAGGCGAGATAGACCTCGCTCCGGCTGCAGCCCGTGGCGTTCATCGCGAACGCGGCCGTCGTCTCGACGGCTTCCTGGCCTCTCTTGCCCGTGAAGGCATTGGCGTTGCCGGAGTTCACCACGAGGATCCTCGCCTTGCCGGTATGGAGGCTCTCCCGGCACCAAAGCACGGGTGCCGAGCACGTCTTGGATCGGGTCAGCACGCCGGCTGCGGTGGTGCCGGGATCGAGCACGGCGACCATCAGGTCGTCGCGGTTCCTGTAGCGAATTCCCGCTTCGCAGGAGGCCAGACGAACGCCCTCGATCGGCGGCATCTCGGCGAGCCGCTGGGGGGCGAAGGGGGAGACCCTGGCAATATCGTGGGGCATGATTTGGGCTCGGCTCAGACGCAGAAAACAAAAAAGCCGCGCTCAGGGGCGCGGCTTGCGGTCGGACGCAGCATGCGTCATCGCATTCGCGCTGTTCGGTTGGCGCGGCGCCGGCGTCGGATGTGCGTGGCAAGGTTCGTCATTGCGCCGCAAAGTGCGCTATCCTTCGAATCGGTGTCAAGGCAGTAGTCTGCTGAACAGGACGTGGGAGGAAGGATGCTGAAGAGACGTGGTGCGCTTGCGGCAGCTGCCAGTTGGACGATCGTGGCTGCTTCGTCGGTGCGAGCCCAGGCTTGGCCCAACCAGCCAGTCAAGATCGTGGTGCCCTACATCCCCGGCGGTGCCACCGACACGACCGGCCGCCTGGTTGCCGAGAAAATGACGGCACTGCTGGGCCAGCAGGTGATCGTGGAGAACCGCGGCGGTGGCAACACCATCATCGGCATGGAGCTGGTCGCCAAGTCCAAGCCGGACGGGCACACCCTGCTGCTCGGCACGACCACCTTGGCGACCAACGCCGCGCTCGGGCTCAAGCAGCCCTACGATCCGATCAAGGATTTCCAGCCCATCTCGACCCTGGTTGACATCACCGACCTGATCGCGCTCAGCAACGACCTGCCGGTTCGCACCTACGCCGAGTTCGCCGAGTGGGTGAACAAGCAGCCGCAGAAGGTGCGCTTCGCGACGTCGGGCATCGGCAATCAGCCCCATCTCTGGATGGAGCTGTTCAAGACGCGCAACAAGCTCAACATGGAGGTCGTGGCCTACAAGGGCGCGGCGGATGCCATCCGCGACGTGCTGGCGGGCCATGTGCCGATGATCTGCGATGTGGTGCTGCCGACCGGCAATCACGTCAAGGCCGGACGCTTGAAAGGCCTGGTGGTCGCCTCGCAGGAGCGCTCCCTGGTCTGTCCCGACGTGCCGACGGTGGTCGAGCTCGGCATGCCGGACATGGTGAGCGCCGTGTTCTTCGGCCTGGTTGCCCCCGCGGGAGTGCCGCGCCCGATCGTCGATCGGCTGAACGGCCTCGTGCACCAGGTGATCAGCGATCCGGACGTGAAGCGCAAATTCGCCGATCTCGGGTTCTTCACGACCGGCAGCACGCCGGAGGCCTATCTCGCGAAACTCAAGTTCGAGACGGAGCGCTGGACCAAGGTCGTGAAAGACAACAACATCAAGGTCGAGGGGTAGGGGGAAGAGAAATGGCAACCGCTTCGGCCGTTCCGGTCCCGGCGTCGCATCTCGATGTCGCGCGTGACGCCGAGCCCGCGACCCGGGCCGCCAATGCGGAGATGGCCGCCCGGCTGCCGTTCGGCGAGACGGCGGACTTCGAGGCGGCAAAGCGTGGCCTGATCGCGCCGGTGCCCGAGGGACTGGTGCGCACGGGAAGCGGGACAGTCCTGTGGAACCTCGGCGAGTACGCCTTCATCGACGGCGAGCTGGCGCCGGCCACCGTCAATCCCAGCCTGTGGCGCCAGGCGCGGCTCAATCTCGCCAACGGCCTGTTCAAGGTCACCGACCGGCTCTACCAGCTGCGCGGCTTCGACATCTCCAACATGACGGTGATCGAGGGCGACAGCGGCCTGATCGTCATCGATCCGCTGACTACTGCCGAGGTCGCGCGCGCGGCGCTGGCGCACTACCGCGCGCATCGCGGCGACAGACCCGTGGCGGCGGTCATCTACACCCACAGTCATGTCGATCACTACGGCGGCGTGCGCGGCGTCGTCGACGACGGCGACGTCAAGGCGGGTAAGGTCCAGGTGATCGCCCCCGACGGCTTCATGGACGCCGTGTCGGGCGAGAACGTGCTGGCCGGCATGCCGATGGCGCGACGGGCGCAGTTCCAGTTCGGCACCCTGCTGCCGCGCGGCCCGCGCGGGCAGGTCGACGCCGGCCTGGGAAAGGGCATCGCCCGCGGCACGGTCGGGCTGATCGCGCCCACGCTCAGCATCGTCCGGCCGGTCGAGGAACACACGATCGACGGCGTCCGCATCGTCTTCCAGCTCGCGCCGGAGACCGAGTCGCCGGCCGAGATGCACATGTTCTATCCTGAGCTTCGCGTGCTCAACATGGCGGAGAATGCCTGCCCGCTGCTGCACAACTTCATCCCGTTGCGCGGCGCCGTGGCGCGCGACCCGCGGATCTGGGCGAAGTACATCGGCGATGCCATCGCCCTTTATGGAGCCGACGCCGATATCCTGATCGGCCAGCACCACTGGCCGACCTGGGGCAGGGAGGCAATCCGCGATCACCTCGAGTCCCAGCGCGACCTCTACAAGCATATCCACGACCAGACGCTGCGCCTGATGAACAAGGGCTGGCGGCCGGCCGAGATCGCCGAGGCTATCGACCTGCCGCCGGGCCTCGCCGAGCGCTGGTCGGCGCGCGGCTACTACGGCACGGTCAATCACAACGTGAAGGCCGTCTATCAGCGCTATCTCAGCTGGTACGACGCCAATCCCTGCAACCTGCATCCGCTGCCGCCGGCGCCGGCGGCGCGCAAGCTCGTCGAGTACATGGGCGGAGCGGCGGCGGTGATCGCCCGCGCCCGGGTCGACTTCGCCAACGGCGAGTATCGCTGGGTGGCGCAGGTCATGAAGGAAGTGGTCTACGCCGAGCCCGACAACACCGGGGCCCGCGCGCTCTGTGCCGACGCGCTGGAGCAGATGGGCTACCAGGCCGAATCGGCGACCTGGCGCAACGCTTTCCTCTATGGCGCCCAGGAGTTGCGTCACGGCGTGTTCCAGGTGCCGGCGCGCGGTCCCGCGATGGGCGGCGACATCCTGGCCGGTCTCAGCACCGACATCTTCTTCGACCTCATCGCCATCCGGCTCGATCCGGCGAAGGCGGCCGGCCAGGCGATGACGCTCAACTGGCACTTCACCGACCGCGCCGAGAAGGTCGTGCTCACTCTCAAGCATTCGACGCTGACTCACCGGATGAACGAGTGGTCCGACAGGGCGGCCGCGTCGATCACGACGACGCGCGAGACGCTCGACGCCATCGTGCTGCAGCGTCTGGCGCCACCCGAAGCGATCATGTCGGGCAAGCTGGCGATCGAGGGCGACCTCTCGCGGCTCGCTGCGCTGTTCGCCATGCTGGATCAGCAGGTGCGGATGATGTTCGACGTCCTGACGCCCGGCGAGAATCGCGGCTGACGGCGGCGCGTGCGCTGTCGGGAAATCCTCGCCGGCGATTTCGGCGTGCGACGGCAACAGCCGGCGCTGCGTTCACTGCCTGTGTCGTCGGGAAATCCGGGTTGACATCCGGCGGGCTGCCTCGTGTGATACGAGCAACGAGAGACGCTGAAGCGTCTGGTTTGCCCTCTTGGGGAGGACTTGATGTCCAAGGGAAGAATCGCCCGGCTGTTGTGTGGCGTTGCTGCCGTGACCGCGGCCCTGGGTATGGCGGCGAGCGCCTGGGCCCAGGAGAAGAAGCTCAAGATCGGCGTCGTCTACGACCTTACGGGCCCGCTGGCCGGAGGCGGTTCCGAGCTCCAGTACACCGGCGCCAAGATCGTGCTCGACAAGTTCGTCAAGACCGGGGTCGAAGGCTACAAGATCGAGGTGATCTACGCCGACGCCCAGAGCAAGCCCGACGTCGCCATCAACGAGGCGGTGCGTCTGATCGAGCAGGAAAAGGTCGACATGCTGCTGGGCTTCTACTCGTCGGCCCAGTGCGTGCCGGTCGCGGCCCGCGTCGAGCAGCTCAAGAAGTTCATGTGGATCACCACCTGCATCTCCTCGGCGGTGCTCGAGAATCGCAATCTCAAGTACGTTTTCCGCGCCCAACCGAGCGGCCAGCAGTTCGGCCTGATGACGATGGACTTCATCAGCCAGAACGCCAAGTCGAAGCTCGGCAAGGAAGCCAAGGATCTGCGTGTCGCCATCGTCCACGAGGATGGCGCCTACGGTGTCGACGTCGCCAAGGGCAACGAGGCCGGAGCCAAGAAGGCCGGGTTCAACATCGTGCTCAAGGAAGGCTACGCCGCGACCGCGCCCGACCTGTCCGCGCTGGTCACCAAGCTCAAGCGGGCGCGGCCGGACGTCGTCTTCCACACCGGCTACAACCCGGACATCACCCTGCTGCTGCGCCAGGCGCGCGAGCAAGGACTCAAGTTCCAGACGCTGGTCGGCCATGGCGCGGGCTACGGCGTATACGAGAAGCTCAAGGAAGGCTTGGGCAAGGACGTAAACTACTTCTTCAACGCCGATCCGATCTCGATCTGGCTGACCAACCAGGGCGCGCTTGACGCCAAGCTGCCGCCCGAGATCAAGTACATTGGCGATGAGTTCGACAAGGTGAAGCCCGGCGTCGCCATCCGCTCCGCGCATGTCGGCATGGCGGCCTCCAACACCTACCTGTTCCTGACCGACGTGCTTCCGCGTGCCATCAAGAAGTACGGTGGCATCGATGCGGAGGCGCTGCGCAAGGCCGCCCTCGACACCGACATTCCGGAAGGCGGCACGATGCTTGGCTTCGGCGTCAAGTTCGAGGGCGAGGGGAAGCCGATGGCGGGCCAGAACGACCGCGCCTTCCCGGTCGTCATCCAGTACGTCGACGACAAGTCGTATGTGGTATGGCCGAAGAGCCAGGCGCAGCGGGAAGCGGTGCTGCCGCTACCTGCCGGGACGACCTACAGCAACAAGTAGGCGGACCGGAAGAAAGTCGCCGCGGTGCTCGTTGTCGAGGGTTTGGTCAAGCGTTTCGGTGGCTTCACGGCCGTCGGCAACGTGTCTTTCAAGGTCGATCAGGGCGAGATCCTCGGCCTGATCGGCCCCAATGGATCGGGCAAGAGCACGATCTTCAACATGCTGTCGGGCACGTTTCCGCCGACTGCGGGCTCGATCGCCTTCGAGGGGCGGGAGATTTCCGGTCTCGCTCCGCATCGCATCATCAATCGCGGTATTGGCCGCACGTTCCAGATCCCGCGGCCGTTCCGCCGACTGTCGATCTTCGAGAACGTGGCTCTGGCAGGCTTCTACGGCCAAGGCGGGCACAGCCGCGCCAGGGCCGACCAAGCGGCCGAGCAGGCGCTCGGCATGGTCGGCCTGCCGACCGATCGCGCGGCCCGCGTCGACGGGCTGGGCGCCGCCGGCCTGAAGAAGCTCGAACTCGCCAAGGCACTGGCGACCGGCCCCAAGCTCCTGCTGGCCGACGAGAGCCTGGGCGGGCTCGACGAGACGGAGATGGACCAGGCAGCCGACATGCTGCGCAAGATCCGCGACGAGCTCGGCATCACCATCATCTGGGTCGAGCACATCATGGGCGTGCTGATGCGCGTGGTCGACCGTGTCATGGTGCTCGATCACGGCGAGAAGATCAGCGAAGGCCTGCCCAGTGCGGTGTCGAACGATCCGCGGGTGATCGAGGTCTATCTCGGCACCGACGCCGATGCCACTCAGGCGGCCGCCGCCGAGAAGCGGCGCTGACCATGGCCGACACCCGCATGCTCGTGCTCGACAAGGTGGACGCCGGCTATGGCAGCTTCCAGGTGCTGTTCGGCGTCAGCCTCGACGTCAGGGCCGGCGAGGCGGTCGGCGTGATCGGCCCCAACGGCGCCGGCAAGACCACCCTGATGCGGGTGATCTCGGGGCTGATCCGACCGAGCAGTGGCAGCATCGCCATGGAGGGCACCGATGTGGTGGCGACGGCGGCCCATCGCATCGTCGGCCTCGGCATCGCGCATGTTCCGGAGAACCGCCGGCTGTTTCCCCGGCTCACCGTCGAGGACAACCTCAAGATGGGGGCGTTCATCCCCGAGGCGCGGCGCAAGTTCGCCGAGCGCCTCGAGGTCGTATTCGCGCTGTTCCCGCGACTCAAGGAACGGCGCGGCCAGCTCGCCGGCACGATGTCGGGAGGCGAGCAGCAGATGTGCGCGATCGGCCGCGCGCTGATGAGCGATCCCAAGCTGCTGCTGCTCGACGAGCCGTCGGCCGGCCTGGCGCCGGTTGTCGTCCAGCAGGTGTTCGAACTGGTGAAGCGCATCCGCGCGGGCGGGCTGACGGTGCTGATCGTCGAGCAGAACGTCCAGCAGGTCCTGCGCGTCGTCGACCGCGCCTACCTGCTGGAGGCCGGCACCATCCGCGCCTCGGGTACCGCCGCCGAGATGATGGAAAGCGACACCATCAAGCAGGCCTATCTTGGTGTTTAAGTACATACGTCACCCTGATGCGCCGCGCGAAGCGCGGCGTCTCGAAGGGGCGGCAGCGCACACCGGTCTGTGGTCCTCCCTTCGAGACGCCGCGCTTCGCGCGGCGCATCAGGGTGAGGTTGGATTGTAGCGGAGCAGGCATGGACTCATTCCTCGAGCTTTTCGACATCTACCTCGTCGAGGCGATGATCAACGGCATCCTGCTGGGGGGCGTGCTGGCGCTGCTGGCGCTCGGTCTCAACCTGATCTTCGGCGTCATCGACGTCACCTGGATCTGCTACGCCGAGCTGGTGATGATCGGCATGTACGGCATGTACTATCTCGTGCAATACTATGGCCTGTCGTACTATCTGGCGGCGCCGCTGGCGATCGTGCTGGTGGCGATCCTGGGTGCGCTGCTGCACTTCCTGGTGATCGAGCCGTTGCTGTCGGGGCCGCCGATCAACCAGCTGCTCGCCACCGGCGGCGTGCTGTTCGTCCTGCAGAGCTTCGCCACCGTGGCGTTCGGCATCGACTTCCGCAATCTCGGCATCCGCCTGCCGGTGCTGGCGTTCGGCGAGATGCACTTCAGCTACTCGCGGCTGCTCGCCTTCGCCGCTGCCGCCATCGGCATGATCGTGGTCTATTTCTTCATGAAGCGGACCTATATCGGCACCGCCATCCGCGCCATTGCCCAGGACCGCCAGATCATGGCCCTGATGGGCGTCGACACGCGGCGCATCTACCTCATCACCTCGGCGCTGGGCGGCGCCCTGGCCGGCCTGGCGGCCTGCCTGCTGGTGCTGCAGTACGACGTCCATCCCTTCGTCGGCCTGTCGTTCGGCCCGATCACCTTCCTGATCTGCGTGCTGGGTGGGCTGGGCAATTTCGTCGGTGGCTTCGCCGCGGCCTTCCTGTTCGCCCAGATCATCTCCCTGGGCGGCCTGTTCTCCGATCTGGAATGGGGATACGTGCTGGCCTTCGCCTTCTTCATCCTGATGATGTTCATCCGGCCGGCCGGCCTGCTGGCGAAGCGCCAATGAAGAGGTACCCGTGAACCAGCGCACGATCGTCTACGCGGTTCTCGGCCTGGCGCTGATTGCGCTGCCGTTCGTGTATCGCGACCCCTATCCGCTGCACATCATCATCCTGATCCTGATCTGGTCGTTCGCCTACACGTCGTGGTCGATGATGGGGCGGTTTGGCCTGGTCTCGCTGGGGCATGGCGGTTTCATGGGCATCGGCGCCTATGTCACGGCGCTGATGTGGAACCATCTCGGCGTCACGCCGTGGATCGGCATCCCGATCGCCCTGATCTGCGCGGGTGCTCTCGCCGTAGTCGTGGCCTATCCGTGCTTCCGCTTTCGCATCACCGGCCACTATTTCGTGCTGGTGACGCTCGCCCTCTCGGGAATCGTTCTGCAGGTCATCACGGCGACACGCGACTTCACCGGCGGATCGCTCGGCTACACGCCCGAACGTACCAAGGGCAATCACATCGTTGCCCTGCAGTTCGACGACAAGACAACCTGGTATCTGATCGCCCTCGGCGTCTGGGCGGCCGGCATCGTGATCTGGCACCTAGTGGACCGCAGCATGGCGCGCTACGCGTTGGAGGCGATCTCGGAGGACGAGGACGCGGCCGCCGCGGCCGGCGTCAACGTCACCTTCGAGAAGCTCCGCATCACCGTCATCAGCGCCCTCATGACGGCGCTCGCCGGGGCGCTCTACTGCCAGTACCAGATGTTCATCTCGCCCGACACGGTGAGCGGCATCGCGGTCTCCCTGCAGATGGTGTTCGCCGTCGTGGTCGGCGGAATCTACGTCGCCCTGGGACCGACCGTGGGCGCCGTCATTACCATCGCGCTCGCCGAGGGCCTGCGCATCGGCTTCGGCACCAAGGCGGTGGGCTGGGACAATCTGGTCTACGGCGTGCTGCTGGTGCTGTTCATCATCTTTCTACCGAAAGGCATCCTCGGCAGCCTGCTCGACCGCTTCTCTGCCCGGCGCTGACCTCCTCTGCAGCGCGGCTATGCCGAGTGGCGCGCTGCGGCCGCGCACCTCGAGCGTCGGCAAGGGCTCGGCACGCAGATCGGCCGGCAAGCGCGTCTGCTGCAACAGATCGGCCGACACCAGGATATCCCGAGCCATGCTCTTGGCTGCTTCGAGCAGACGCGCTGTCGTGTTCAGGGTGTCGCCGACATAGGCGATCTCGCGCCGCACGTCGCCGATCTCGCCGGCGACGATCTCGCCGCAGTGCAGGGCGGCGCGAAAGGCCGGCACGACGCCGAAGCGCGACCGGTACCGCTCACGGTTGCGCGCAATGATGTCCTGGACCATGAACGGGCAGGCGAGGCAGGCGCCGTCGGTCAGCGCACGATCGATTGGCCATGTCAGGATCGCCTCGTCGCCGACATACTTGTGGATCTCGGCGTCGCACTCCAAAGCCGCGTCGGAGATGTCGCGGAGGAACCAGTTCAACAGCTCGTGGAAGCGGACCGGCCCGAGCCGCTCGGCCAGGCCGGTCGAGTTGCGCATGTCGACCAGCAGGAAAACGCGCTGCTCGCGCCGCGGCTGGACGTAGCGCCCGGTCAGCAGGTTCTCGAGCGTGCTGAAGCCCAGCAACCCGCCTATCTCGATGATCAGGTTGCCAACCAGGGACATCGCCACGGCGAAGACGAGCGAGCTGCCGAAGACCGCGTCGAAGCTGATCTCTCGGTCCGCGGTCCACGCCGCAAACCAGCGCGATGCGACCAGGCCGAAGACGATCACGACGAGATAGAAGGCGACCTTGACGACGAGGTAGAGAGCGAGCGGCAGACGGCGCAGCCGACGCAGAGTGCTGCTACGGGCGCGCCGCGCCTCGACGATGCTGATTGGCGTGGCGATCAGCAGCGAGGTCAGCACGCCGAGCAGGATCGCCCGCACGGGGTGCTCGTCGTCGGGCGCGATGGCGAGGCCGAAATAGCCGCTGATCACGGCGCTGGCCAGGCCGATCCACAACACGATCCGCCATTCGCGGCGCTCGCGGCGGGTGAGCTTCATGCGGCGCGGCGGCCGAGCGCCCGGGAGAAGGTGGCATGGTCGACGTTGCCGCCCGAGCAGACGACGGCGACCGCGCGGCCCTTCACCGGCAGCTTGCCCGTCAGAGCCGCCGCCAGGGCGACGGCGCCGCCCGGCTCGACCACCAGCTTGAACTCGCGGAAGGCAAGCTCCATCGCATCGAGTACCTCGTCATCGCTGACCACCAGACCGGGCCCGAGCAGCCGCAGCGCCAGCGGGAAGGTGACGTCACCCGGCGTCGGCGCCAGCAGGGCGTCGCAGATCGAGCCCGAAAGCTTGTCGTTGGTCTGCTTGCTGCCCGCCGCAAGCGAGCACGCCAGGTCGTCGAAGCCCGCCGGTTCGCCGGCATGGACGCTGGTCGCAGGGCTCAGCCCCTTGACGGCGAGCGCGATGCCTGTCGACAGCCCGCCGCCCGAGCAGGGTGCGGCGACGGCATCGAGGGTGACGCCGGCCTCGCGCGCCTGCTCGACGATCTCGAGGCCCGCCGTGCCCTGGCCGGTCAGGATCCACGGATGATCGTACGGCGGCACGATGGTGGCACCGGTCCTGCGGGCGATGTCGGTTCCGATCGTCTCGCGACTGTCCTTCACGCGGTCGTAGAGCACGATGTCGGCGCCGGAGGCGCGCGTGTTGGCGACCTTGAGCGCCGGCGCATCGGCCGGCATGACGATGGTGGCCTTCATCTTCATGAGGCGCGCGGCTTCGGCAAGCCCTTGGGCATGGTTGCCCGACGACCAGCCGACGGCGCCCCTGCCGCGCTCCTCGGTGCTCATCTGGCTCAGGAAATTGTAGGCGCCACGCAGCTTGAACGAGCCGGTGCGCTGCAGGCATTCGGCCTTGAGGAGCAGCCGCCCGCCCAGCATCGCATTGACGCGCGCGTTCTCCAGGAGCGGCGTGCGCAGGGCGACGCCGTGGAGGCGGAGGGCTGCCGCTTGGACATCGGCGAAGGTCGGCGTCGCGAAAGATCGGGACGACGACATCAGGAAACACCGAGCAGGGCAGGAAGCACGGAGAGGTCGCCGATCTGGCCGGCGAGCTTTCCGGGCAGACCGTCGTCGGGAGCGCGGGCGCGATTGACCCACACGGTCCGGAAGCCGAAATGCGCCGCGCCATGCGCGTCCCAGCAATTGGCCGACAGGAAGCAGACGTGATCGGGCCTCACGCCGCAGCGCGCCTCGACGAGGCGATAGACCCGGGCGTCCGGCTTGAACACACCTGCTTCGTCGACGCTCAGCACCGCTTCGAAACGGTCGGCAAGGCCCGAGGCTGCGACCATCGGCGAGAGCATCGCGGGGTTGCCGTTGGACAGGATGGCGAGCCGCTTGCCGGCTCGCCGCAAGGTCTCGAGCATGGCGGGGACCTCGGGAAACGGGTCGAGTGCCAGGTAAGCGCCCATGAGCCGCTGCCGCACCTCCGGGTCAGCGATGCCGTGAACGGCGAGGCAATGGTCGAGCGCCTCGCCCGTCACCTGCCAGAATTCCGCGTAGGTGCCCATGCCGTTGCGCAGCCAAGTGTACTGAATCTGCTTGCTGCGCCACAGGTCGGACAAGGCATCGGCGCTCGGCCCGATGGCACCGCGGTGACGGGCAACCGCCGAGTTGAAGTCGAACAGCGTGCCGTAGGCGTCGAACACGCAGAGCTCGATATCGGCCAGCGCGTTGCTCATGATCTGCTCCCGATTGATTCGCTCCCGGCAGATTTGCTCCAGGCGGGCGATGACCTTAGGTTAACAAGCAACGACAACCATGTCGTGGTCGACAACGAGAGCCGCAAGGTCAGGATCGAAGGCGAGGATTGACATGGAAATGCGCAGGCTGGGCCGTACGGGCCTCAGTGTCTCGGTGCTGGGCTATGGTGCCGGCGCCGTGGGCGGGCTGTTCACCAAGGGCCGGCCGGAGGACCAGGAGCGCGCCGCGGCGCGCGCTATTGAGGCCGGCATCAACTATTTCGACACCGCGGCGCTCTACGGCAACGGTGAATCCGAACGCAATCTCGGCCGCGTGCTGAAGGCGCTCAAGGCCGATGTCGTGGTCGGCACCAAGGTCAGGCTCGGCACCGAGCATCGCGCCGATATCGCCAAGGGTATCGTCCAGGGCATGGAGGACAGCCTGCGCCGCATGGGACGCGACCATGTCGACCTGTTCCAGCTGCACAATCCTCTGGTTGCCACGGATGGCGGTGACAGGCTCTCGATCGACCTCGCGCTCGACGAGGTCGCGCCGGCGCTCGAGAAGCTCAGGAAGGACGGCAAGACCCGCTTCATCGGCTTCAGCGGCGTCGGCGAGACGGCAGCGCTGCACCGTGCGATCGACTCGAAGCTCTTCGACACCATCCAGGTCGTCTACAACGCCCTCAACCCCAGCGCCGGCGGCGCATTGCCCAAGGGCGCCCCCGGGGAGGACTATGGCCGCCTGTTCGACAGGGTGAAGGCGGCCGACATGGGCACCATCGTCATCCGCGCGCTGGCCGGCGGCGCCTTGTCGGGCACCACCGATCGTCATCCGCTCGCCATGCAGTCGGTCGACCCGATCGGCTCCGCCCCGAGCTTCGCCGCCGACGTCGCGCGCGCCCGGGAGCTCGAGCCGCTGGTGCGCGAGAGCGGCTCCGCCGACCTCACCGAGCTCGCCGAACGCTTCGTCATCGCCCATCCGGCGGTCTCGACCATGCTCGTCGGCTACTCGACGTTCGAGCAGCTCGAAGCCGCCATCGCATCGTACCCTGAGTTGCCGCCGTGCGCCGGCAGGGCGATCGCAGATGCTCCGCGTCCCTCATCCCGACCGAAGCCGAGCGGAGCGAGGCGTAGCGGAGGGACCCTTCTTCTCGCATCGTCGGCAAGAAAGGCCCCCGACTGAGCAGCCAAGGGCGCTGTAAACAGCGCCCAATCGGGCGGCTCCGCTCTGGATGACGGGTCTGAGGCATATGCCTTGAAGCGCAAAGCCTCTCGACGTATATACTCGTATATCCTGCGAGGTCGCAACATGCCGAGAGTTCGTGCACGCACGTTTCGCAGCGGCAATAGCGAAGCGCTTCGCCTGCCGCGCGATGTCGCCTTCGGCGAGGGCGTCGAGCTCGAGATCGTGCGCTCCGGTGACGTCATGACGATTTATCCGGTGAGAGCGTCGATCGGTGAGATGATCGCTCGTCTCAATTCTCTGCCCGTGCCACCCTCCATCGAATCGAGAGACGACGAGGAGCTGCCCGAGCGGCCGAACCTTTAGCCGATGACGACTCTGCTGGATACGGATGTCGTTATCCACCTTCGTGATGGCGACCCTTCGGTAACGGCCAACGTTGCAGCCCTTGCCGGGGCGGTCTTGATGTCGATCCTTACGCGCGTCGAGCTCGAAGGCGGCGTGTATCGAGACCCGGCGGCTGCCGGCATTCGCCGCGCTCGCCTCGACGCCATCTTGGAGGCGATCCCACGGTCGCTTTTGACGCTGCGGCTGCGGATGTGTACAGGTCGATCGTCGAGGCCTCTGGATACTCACGACGAAAGCTGCTCGATCGAATGATCGCAGCCCAAGCTCTCGTTCACAGGGCAACGCTCGTGACGATGAATGGCGACGACTACTCGGACATTCCGGGGTTGGCGCTCGTGGCGTGGCGGAAGGACTGATCTCTCGCGTCGACGCCGGTCACGAGCGCCCCGTCGCCGGCGGCACCGTGCGCACCGAGCCGTTCAGCCGATCGCGATACACGACGACGCCCTCCATGATGTGCTGGACGTAGTTGCGGGTCTCGCGAAACGGGATCGTCTCGATCCAGTCGACCATGTCGATCTTGCCGTCACGCGGATCGCCCAGGGTCTTCAGCCAGCCCGCCACGCGACCGGGGCCGGCGTTGTAGGCGGCCAGCGCGAGCTCGTAGGAGCCGCCGAAGCGCTTCAGCATCTCGGCAAGATACTGACTGCCGAGCTGCACGTTGTACGCGGGATCGCGCGTGAGGTTTTCCTGGATGAACGGAATCTTCAGCTTGCCGGCGACTTCCCGCGCCGTGCTGGGCAGGAGCTGCATCAGCCCGAGCGCACCGGACGAGGAGACGGCCGCCGCGTTGAAGGCGCTTTCCTGCTTCGTCAGCGCCAGCGCCAGCGCCCGCTCGATCGAGCCGGTCTGGCCGAGGTCGACCACTGGGAAGGCGGCCTCGAACAGCACCACGCCGTTCGCGCTGCCGCGCCATGCGATGGTCAGCGCAACGTCGGGCCGCTTGAGCTCGAGCGCGAGTTGCGACAGCCGCGCGGTCTCGCCCGGCGCGGTGATCATGCGGGCGAGCCGCAGCAGGAAAGGACGCGCACGATCGTGGTCGCCGGCCTGTCCGAGATGGCGAGCCACGGCAACCAGCTCGCGGGCGGCGAACGCCTGGTCCTCGGCCGGTGTTGCGACCGGATCGCTCGGGAGACGGGTCGGGCCGGCCGGCAGCTTGCGGGCCGCCAGCTGGCCGTAGAACGTCTGGCCGAAGGCTGCGGCGCGGCCGTAACAGTCGTTGGCTTCCTTGCTGCGGTTTGCGGCCTCGTGCGTGCGGCCCAGCCAGTAGGCGCCGCGGCTGCGCCAGCTGTCGGAGCTGACGCCGTCGTAGAGCGTCTGGAAATGCTTTTGCGCGTCGGCCAGGCGCTTGAGATGGCGCAAGGCGATCCAGCCGGCCAGAAACTCGGCCTCGGCGAAGGCGATGCCCTTGGTAAAGCCGTGCGGCACAGTCAGGGCGTAGGCGTCGCCGGCGCGGCCTGCCGCCAGGAGCTCGCGCGCGATGTGGTTGCGTTCGGTCCACCACGCGTCCGTCTGAGGCACGGTTGGCGCCATCAGCAGCGGCCTGGCAGCATCGAGATTGCCGGTGCGGCGCAACCATTGCAGACGCTCGAGGGCGACCGCCGGATCGTTGAAGCGCGCTGCCGGCAAGGCGAGGACGAGCCTGGACGCATCGGCAGCCTTCGTCGCCATGGCGAGCCGCGCTTCGGCCACCGGCTGGTAGTCGGGCGGCAGCTTCGGCACCAGGTCGCGCGCCACCTGATGGCGCCCGTCGCGCAGGATGCGGTCGAAGCGGGCGATGTGGTCGGGGCCCTTCAGCAGCTGGCCGTAGCGGTTGAGAAAATCGATCTCGTCGGCGTTCCGGAAGGTCGCGGTCTGCCAGCTCTCGCTGGCGAAGCGCTGGACGTCGCCGGGGCTCGCCGCCTGCGCCGCTTCCAGGCGGCGCATGTGGCCGGTGCTGGTGAGCGGCGGGAAGGCGGTGAAGTAGCGGACGACCTCGGCCGGCGCGAGTTCCGGGCCGATCCGGCTTTCGGCCTGGCGGCGCAGCACCTCAGGCTCCGGCCAGTCGGGATTCTCGCGCAGGAATCGCCAAGTCGCCCCGAAGGTCGCCTCGGTCCGGGGCGCGGCGCGGAGGATGCTCCAGTCGATGTAGCGCGACAGCAGAGGGTTGCCGAAGTTCGCGACCATCGCTCTGGCATCGCCGTACCGACCCTGGTCGATCGCCTTGAGAGCCGCTGCGAAGGAGGCGGCTTCCGCTTCGGACAACGGCTTGTAGGCGCCGACGGCCGGCGATGTCGCGCCCGGTCCGGGCATCGCGACCGGTGCGCCGCTGCCCGGCGTCGACGGGTTGGCGTGAGGCGGCTTGTCGGCCGGCCCGCGGCGCAGGCCTGAATCCGGCCCGCCTTGCTGGGCGAGCGTTGGGCCGGCCAGCACGACGGCCGCTGCCAGGATGAGGGGGTGTCGAAGAACTTTCACGCCGGGAATCGTAGGCAGAGAGATGCGGCATCTCAATGGCAAGCTGCCTTGCAGCCTCGGAAGGCGGGGCCTAAAGTGGTTCTTTCCACAAGAATTCGGAGGGGAAGCCATGTTCACCGGGTCGCTCGTCGCGCTCATCACCCCGTTCAGCAAGGGTGCCGTGGACGAAAAAGGCTTCGAGAAGTTCATCGCCTGGCAGATCAAGGAGGGCACCGACGGCCTCGTGCCGTGCGGCACGACCGGCGAATCCCCGACGCTCAGCTACGACGAGCACAAGCGGGTGATCGACATCTGCATTGCGACGGCCAAGGGCACCGGCGTTCCGGTGATCGCCGGTACCGGCTCGAACTCGACCGAGGAGGCGATCGACCTCACCCGGCATGCCAAGAAGGCCGGCGCCGACGCCGCCATGCTGGTCGTGCCGTACTACAACAAGCCGACGCAGGAAGGCCTGTTCCAGCATTTCAAGGCGGTGGCCGAGGCAGTCGACATTCCGATCCTGCTGTATAACGTGCCGCCGCGCACCGGCGGAGACATGCAGGTCGAGACCGTGGTGCGACTGTCGCAGGTCCGCAACATCATCGGCATCAAGGATGCAAGCTACGACATGGCGCGGCCGACCCTCACCAAGCTGCGCGCCAGGAAGGGATTCCTGCAGCTCTCCGGCGAGGACGCGAGCGCGGTCGGCTTCCTGGCCCAGGGTGGCGACGGATGCATCTCGGTGACCGCCAACGTGGCGCCGCGCCTGTGCGGCGACATGCACGATGCGTGGAAGAAGCGCGACCTCGACAAGGTGTTCGAGATCCAGGATCGCCTCATGCCGCTGCACAAGGCGCTGTTCGTCGAGACCAGCCCGGCGCCGGTCAAGTACGGCGCCGAGCTGCTCGGCCAGGCGAGCGCCGAGCTGCGCCTGCCGCTGGTGCAATGCACCGACGCCACCAAGAAGCAGGTGCGCGACGCCATGGTGCATGCCGGGCTGCTCAACTAGGGCCTGATCGGCGAGGCCTAACCAACCAGGGGCGTATTTCTTGGCGAAGGGACCGGACCTGGGCCGCACCGTGGTGGCCCAGAACCGCAAGGCGCGGCACAACTACTTCATCGACGAGACCTTCGAGGCCGGGCTGGCACTGACCGGCACGGAGGTCAAATCGCTGCGTGGCGGGCGCTCGACCATCGCCGAGTCCTACATCACGGAGGAGGGCGGCGAGGCTTGGCTGGTCAATGCGCACATCCCGGAATACGCCGCCGGCAACCGCTTCAATCACGAGCCGCGGCGGCCGCGCAAGCTGCTGCTGCACAGGCAGCAGATCAACAAGCTGATCGGCGCCATCCAGCGCGAAGGCCGCACCGTCGTGCCGCTGCAGGTCTATTTCAACCCGCGCGGCCGCGCCAAGATCGAGATCGCCCTGGTCACCGGCAAGCAGGCGCACGACAAGCGCCAGTCGATCAAGGACCGCGACTGGCAGCGCCAGCGCGCGCGACTGTTGAGCCACCGGCGATAGGCAGCTGCGGGTACGCCACTCAGAGGCGCCGACTTTCAAACGGACCTCACCCTGAGGAGCGGCCAGGAGGGCCGCGTCTCGATTAGGGCGAAGTAACCTTCGCCCCTTGGTCGGCAACACAGCAGGTGTTACGTCAGCGTTGTTTCGGCGATCTCATCTGCAGCCCATCCTTCGAGACGGCCGCTACGCGGCCTCCTCAGGATGAGGATTTCGTTGAGTATTCAACGTAAGCTCAGCGCCTATGGGCACGCCACTCCAGTGGCGCGATCACCCTTGATGAAATAGAAGACGCGCGACTGGAGTCGCGCGCGCCCAGCGCATGCTCTCGGTCACCCAACGTCTCAGGGACTCTCCCAGCCCATGCTGCTCACTGAAGAACAGATCCTGATCCGCGACACCGCGCGGGCCTTCGCGCAGGACAAGGTCGCGCCGCATGTCCGCGACTGGGAGGCGGCCGGCGAGATCCCGCGCCCGCTGTTGGCCGAGATGGGGCGGCTCGGCTTTCTCGGCATGTGCGTGCCTGCCGAATGGGGTGGCGCGGGCGCCGACATGGTGTCGTACGTGGTGGCGCTCGAGGAGATCGCCGCCGCCGATGGTGGCCTGTCGACGGTAATGAGCGTCAACAACTCGCCGGACTGCGCCGCGCTGCTGGCCTACGGCTCGCCGGAGCAGAAGGAGCGCTGGCTGAAGCCCCTGGCGAGGGGCGAGATGCTGGGCGCCTTCTGCCTCACCGAGCCGCATGCCGGATCGGACGCCTCGAACCTGAAGACGCGGGCGGAGCGCCGCGGCAACGGCTGGGTGCTGAATGGGGTCAAGCAGTTCATCACGTCCGGCCGCTCGGCCGACGTCGCCCTGGTGTTCGCCGTCAGCGACCCCGCGGTGCCCAAGCGCGGTATCTCCTGCTTCATCGTGCCGACCCGGACGCCGGGCTACCGGGTCGCCTCTGTCGAGAAGAAACTCGGCCAGAAATCCTCCGACACCTGCCAGATCGCCTTCGAGGACTGCGCTGTCGGGGCGGACGCCCTGCTGGGCGGCGAGGGGGAGGGCTATCGCATCGCGCTCGCCAACCTGGAGGCCGGTCGAATCGGAATCGCCGCCCAGGCCGTGGGCATGGCGCGGGCCGCCTTCGAGGCCGCCCGCGCCTACGCCAACGACCGCGAGGCCTTCGGGACCAAGATCGTCAACCACCAGGCCGTGCAATTCCGGCTGGCCGACATGGCCACCCGGATCGCGGTGGCGCGCCAGATGGTGCTCCATGCCGCAACCTTGCGCGACGCCGGCCGTCCCTGCCTCACCGAGGCCGCAATGGCCAAGCTATATGCGTCCGAGATGGCCGAGGAGGTGTGCTCGGCCGCAATTCAGATCCACGGCGGCTACGGCTACGTCTCGGACTACCTGGTGGAGAAAATCTGGCGCGACGTTCGGGTCTGCCAGATCTACGAGGGCACAAGCGACGTCCAGCGCATCCTGATCGGTCGGGGACTGGCAACATTGTAGCGTCCCGCCTTTTCCTTGTTCCCGCCCCGGGGTCGTGCAAAACTCACCGGGGCTGAAATGGCCGCAGAAGCGGTTTTGGGGCTTGGGGGAGCCGGGCGACGGATGGTCGGTCGTGCACCGTAAATGTATTGCCGTTGTTGGCCTCGCCGCAGCGATGCTGGCGGTGGCGGGCAGCGCTTTGGCGGGCGACAAGGAGAAGCCTTCCGAGAAGGGCGCGGATGCCGTCGCCGCTCCCAAGCGGCTCCTGCAGATGCAGACCGCCTTCAGCCCCGCCCTGCCCGGATCCGGCGAGGCCGTGCGGGTCTTTACCCGGACCGTGAAGCAGATGTCGGGCGGCGCGCTGTCGATCAAGATCGTCGAGCCGGGGCGCGTGGCCCCGACGGCCGACATGCTCGACGCCATCGTCAACGGCGACCTGGCGGCGGCCTTCACCTGGTCGGGCTACGCCGCCAGCAAGGCGCCTGTCTTCGGCGCCTTCGCCACGATCCCATTCGGCCCCGGCCCGGAGGACATGACCTCGTGGATGCTGGAGGGCGACGGCAGCCGCATCCATCGCGACGCCTACGACAAGCTCGGCGTCGCCGGCATTCCGTGCGGCATCCAGGGCGCCAAGGGCGGCGGCTGGTTTCGCGGGGACCTCAACACGGTGGCCGACCTGAAGGGCCTGCGGCTGCGCTACGGCCGCGTCGCCGGCGAGGTGATGGCGCGGCTCGGCGCGACCTTGGTGCCGCTGCCGCCCGGCGAATTCTTCTACAAGCTGCAGCAGGGCACCGTGGATGGTGGCGAGATGTCGACGCCGTCGATCGATGCCGCGCTCGGCTTCGACAGGCTCGGCTTGCCTTACTACGTGCCCGGCTGGCAGCAGCCGTCGGCGGTGCTCGATTTCCTGATGCGCAAGGACAGATGGGAGGCATTGCCGGCCACCCTGCGGGCGCAGATCGAGACCGCCTGCCGCGCCAACATCGCCTGGATGCTGAGCCGTTCACCTCACATGCAGGGACTGGCGATCGACAAGCTGCGCGCCTCGGGTGTCGTCATCCGGCAGTGGTCGCCCGAGCTGATGAAAGCGTTCCGCAGCAACTCCGACATCGTGCTGAAGGAGCAGGCCGACCGAGATGCCGACTTCGCCGCGGCCCTCGCCAACCTGCGCACCTTCGTCGGCCAGAACGTCGGCTGGAGGAACCTGTCGCGGCTGCCGTAGCGCGTCCCGGCAAGCCTGCTTTCGTTCCCTCCCCGCATCGGCGGCATTCGCAGATGGCAACAACCGTCATCGCGAGCGAAGCCGCCCGGCTAAGGGCTGCTTACAGCGCCATTGATGGCGCAGTCGAGGGACCTTTCTTGCTGATGCCGCAACAAGAAGGGTCCCTCCACTGCGCCCCCCTTCGGCTTCGCTCAGGGGCAGGCGTTGCGCTCGGCTCCGGCCGGGATGACGGCATTTCTTCCCTATGCGATTGCCCAGCTGCTACGGGGGAGGAAGAAGATGCGCGAAACACCGATGCGACATTGTCGGCGCCCTGACTGCACCGGCCTTGCACGTCCTCGCGCGGCCGGGCAGTTTGGCCCGGCATGACCATCCTTTCCTCGCACGTCGACACCCGGTCCGACACTTTCAAGCGCAACGCCGAGACCATGCGTGGCCTGGTCGAGGATTTGCGCCGCCGCACGGCCGAGGTACGGCTGGGCGGCGGCGAGGACTCGCGCAAGCGCCACGTCGCCCGCGGCAAGCTGCTGCCGCGCGAGCGTGTCCGGGCGTTGCTCGACCCCGGTTCGCCGTTCCTCGAGCTGTCGCCGCTCGCCGCCCTCGACATGTACGACAACGAGGCGCCAGGCTCGGGCGTCATCACCGGCGTCGGCCGGGTGAGCGGCGTCGAGTGCGTGATCGTGTGCAACGACGCCACGGTGAAGGGCGGCACCTATTATCCGATGACGGTGAAGAAGCATCTCCGCGCCCAGGACGTGGGGATGGAGAATCGTCTGCCCTGCATCTACCTGGTCGATTCCGGTGGCGCCAACCTGCCGCAATGGCCGGAAGTGTTCCCCGACAAGACCCATTTCGGCCGCATCTTCTACAACCAGGCCAACATGTCGGCGCAGGGCATCCCGCAGATCGCCGTCGTGATGGGCTCCTGCACGGCGGGCGGCGCCTACGTGCCGGCGATGAGCGACGAGACGGTCATCGTGCGCAAGCAGGGCACCATCTTCCTCGCCGGCCCGCCGCTGGTGAAGGCTGCGATCGGCGAGATCGTGAGCGCCGAGGACCTGGGCGGCGCCGATGTCCATGCACGCACGTCGGGTGTCGCCGATCACTATGCCCAGAACGACAGCCACGCGCTCGGCATGGCACGGCGCATCGTCGCCAATCTAAACTGGAAGAAGCAGCCCTCGGTGTCGCTGCTCGAGCCGCATGAGCCGCGGTACGCCGCCGAGGAGCTCTACGGCGTCGTGCCGTCCGACAACCGCACGCCCTTCGACATGCGCGAGGTGATCGCCCGGCTGGTCGACGGCAGCGAGCTCGACGAGTTCAAGCACCTCTATGGCACGACCATCGTCACCGGCTTCGCCCGCATCTGGGGCTATCCGGTCGGCGTGGTCGCCAACAACGGCATCCTGTTCAACGAATCCGCCCTCAAGGCCGCGCACTTCATCGAGCTGTGCGGCCAGCGCGGTATCCCGCTCCTGTTCCTGCAGAATATCACGGGGTTCATGGTCGGCCGCAAGTACGAGGCCGGCGGCATCGCCCGCGACGGCGCCAAGATGGTGACCGCGGTATCGACGGTGAACGTGCCGAAGTTCACGGTGATCGTGGGCGGCAGCTATGGCGCCGGCAACTACGGCATGTGCGGCCGCGCCTACGGCCCGCGTTTCCTCTGGATGTGGCCGAGCGCACGCATCTCGGTGATGGGCGGGGAACAGGCAGCCAGCGTGCTCGCCACGGTGCGGCGCGACAACATCGAGGCGCGGGGCGGCGCCTGGTCGAAGGAGGACGAGGAGGCGTTCAAGCTGCCGATTCGCGAGGCTTACGAGCGTGAAGGTCATCCGTACTACGCCACGGCGCGGATCTGGGACGATGGCATCCTCGACCCGGTCGACACGCGCATGGCACTGGCGCTCGGCCTGTCGGCGGCGATGAACCAGCCGATCGGGCAGACCAGGTTCGGCGTCTTCCGGATGTGATTGGACAATGACGGATCTCGTGAACACGGCGGTCGCGGGCGGCGTGGCGACCCTGACCCTGAACCGGCCGAAGGAGATGAATGCCTTCGACGGCGACACCGCGCGCGCGATCATCGAGACGGTCGAAGCCTTCGCCGCCGATGACGGCGTGCGCGTCATGGTGCTGGCGGCGCAGGGCCGCTCCTTCTCGGCCGGCGGCGACTTCAACTGGGTGCTGACCTGGCCCGGGCTCGACGCCATCACCCGCCGGGTCGGCGCCGACGTGATGATGGGCGCCGTGCAGGCGGTCTACGACTTTCCCAAGCCGTCGATCGCGCGCGTGCACGGGGCGGCGGTCGGTGGTGGCGTCGGCCTGATGCTGGCCTGCGACTTCGCCATTGCCGCGTCGTCGGCCCGGTTCGGGCTGACATCGGCGCGCAACGGCCTGTTGGCGGGGATCGCCATCCCGGTTCTGATCCAGGCGGTCGGCCCGCGGGTGGCGCGCCAGCTCCTGATGCACGGCGGTCTCTTCGACTCGGCAACGGCTTTGCGGTTGGGCCTGGTCGACCAGGTGGTGGAGGCGGACGAGCTCGACGGGGCCATCGCCACGTTGGCCAGCGAGCTGAAGCTCGGCGCCCCGTCGGTGCAGAAGCTCGTGAAGGAACTGATCACCGCGGTCGATGCCGCGCCGCACGATGCCGAAACCGCGAGTTTCCTGGGCGAGCACGTCGCCAACCAATGCACGACGGACGAGGCGATGGAAGGCATGAAGGCCTTCCTGGACAAGCGCAAGCCGAGGTGGGCGGTCTGATGTTCTCCAAGATCCTGATCGCCAATCGAGGCGAAATCGCCTGCCGCGTCATCAAGACGGCGCGGCGGCTCGGCATCAAGACGGTGGCCGTCTATTCCGATGCCGACCGTAGTGCGCGCCACGTGGCGATGGCCGACGAGGCCGTCCATATCGGCCCGTCGCCGGCGCGTGACAGCTACCTGGTCGGCGATCGCCTGATCGAGGCGGCACGCCGCACTGGCGCCGAGGCGATCCATCCGGGCTACGGCTTCCTGTCGGAGAATCCCGGTTTCGCCGAGGCCTGCGGCAAGGCGAGCATCGTGTTCATCGGCCCGCCGCCCGCGGCAATCCATGCCATGGGCTCCAAGAGCGAGGCCAAGAAGATCATGGAGAAGGCCCGGGTGCCGCTGGTGCCGGGCTATCATGGCGACGACCAGTCGCCCGACCTCCTGGCGCGCGAGGCCGGGCGCATCGGCTATCCGGTGCTGATCAAGGCGTCGGCTGGCGGCGGTGGCAAGGGCATGCGGGTGGTCGAGGAACCGGCGAAGTTCGCCGATGCGCTGGCGGGCGCCAAGCGCGAGGCCAAGGCGTCCTTCGCCGACGACCACGTGCTGGTCGAGAAGTACCTGACGCGGCCGCGCCATATCGAGATCCAGGTGTTCGCCGACAGCCACGGCGGTTGCGTCTATCTGTTCGAGCGCGACTGCTCGATCCAGCGGCGCCACCAGAAGGTGATCGAGGAGGCGCCGGCCCCCGCCATGGACCCGGAGCGCCGCAAGGCAATGGGCGAGGCGGCCGTCGCGGCGGCCAGGGCGATCGGCTACCAGGGCGCCGGCACCGTCGAGTTCATCGCCAATCAGGACGGCACCTTCTACTTCATGGAGATGAACACGAGGCTGCAGGTCGAGCACCCGGTGACCGAGGCCATCACCGGCCAGGACCTCGTCGAGTGGCAGCTGATCGTCGCGGCGGGCGGCCGGTTGCCGCTCGCGCAGGACCAGCTGCGCATCGACGGCCATGCCGTCGAGGTCCGGCTCTACGCCGAGGATCCGGCGCGCAACTTCCTGCCGTCGACCGGCACCCTGGTCCATCTCCGATTGCCGGAGGAGGGGCCGCACGTGCGCGTCGACACCGGCGTTCGCCAGGGCGACACCGTCACGCCATTCTACGATCCCATGATCGCCAAGGTGATCGTGCACGATCGCGATCGCACGTCGGCGCTGCGCCGAATGGCGGCCCTGATGGGCGAGACAGAGGTGGTCGGCGTGACCACCAACGCCCAGCTCCTGAAAGCGCTGTGCGCCCATCCGGCATTCGTCGGCGGCGAGGTCGACACGGGCTTCATCGAGCGTCATCGCGAATCGCTGTTCGCCAAGCTGCAGCCGGCCGACGACCGCGCCCTCGCCGTCGCGACGCTGGCGCGGCTGGTCGAGTGGCAGGAGGCCACCGATGCCGCCGCGCGGGCGTCCGGCGATCCCTGGTCGCCGTGGACCCGACAGGACGCCTTCCGACTGCTCGACGACGGGCACGACGATGTGCGCTGGAAGGACGGCGAGCGCGAGGTCGCGGTGATCGCCCGGCGTCGGCGCGCCGGCGGCATCCGGCTCGAGCTGCCTGGAGGGGCGCTCGACGCCGAGGTCCGCCGTCTCGAGGCGGACAGGCTCGCCGTCCGCTTGGGCGAGGACACCTTCACGGCATCCGTGGTGCGCCGCCAGACCGGCGACGGCGTCGACTACACCGTGTTCGCCGATGGCGCCAGCCGCCGGCTGCGCCTCGTCGATCCGCTCGACGTGACGCAGTACGAGGCCGCCGCCTCGGGCGAGGCGGCCGTCCGCGCGCCGCTGCCAGGCAAGATCATCGATCTGCGCGTCAAAGTCGGCGACAGCGTGAGCAAGGGCCAGCCGCTCCTCGTGCTCGAGGCGATGAAGATGGAGCACACCCTCGCCGCGCCGCTCGATGGTAAGGTCAAGACGCTGCGCTACGCCATCGGCGAGCAGGTCGCCGAGGGCGCCGAGCTGGTCGAGTTCGAGGACGAGGGCTGACCGGGCTGGTCAGCCCACCACCTTGCGATAGAGGTGCCACGTGGCGTGGCCGAGGATCGGCAGCACGATGGCCAGCCCGACGAGCAGCGGGATCGTGCCGATCACCAGGCCTATGGCGATGATCAGCCCCCACGCGGCCATCGGCAGCGGATTCTGCACGACGGCGCGGACCGAGGTCCGGATCGCGGTGGCGACGCCGACGTCGCGGTCGAGCAGCAGCGGGAACGACACCACGCTGATCACCAGGACGGCCAGCGCGAACAGGAAGCCGAGGCCGATTCCGACGGTGATCATCGTCCAGCCCTGCGGCGTGGTGACGGCATCGCGCGCGAACGCCACGGCAGAGACCGGCGCGTCGGGGCCGAGCGTCACGGTGTAGAGCAGGTTCGCCGCGAACAGCCAGAGCGCGAACAGGACCAGCAGCAGGGAGCCGAGCACTGCGATCGAGCCGAGCGCCGGCGAGCGCAGCACGCCGAACACGTCCTTCCACGAGGTCTCGATGCCGCGCTCGCGGCGTCGGCTGATCTCGTAGAGGCCGACGCCGAACAGCGGCGCGATGAGGGCGAAGCCGGAGACCAGCGGGAAGATCAGTGGCAACAGGCCATAGTCGAAGGCGATGCGCGCCATGATCAGGCCGGCCAACGGATAAAGTAGGCAAAGGAAGATGACGTCGGTCCGGCACGCCGCGAAGTCGCGCGCACCCTGTGCTAGCGAGTCGCGCAGGTCGGCGAGGCCGATGCGGCGCACCACGGGCGGCGCGGTGTCGCGCGCCTCCCAGGTACCCTCCATCGAATGGGCCGCCGATCCCATGGCGTGACCGGCCTGCTTCAGCTGGTCCCAGCCCCATTCGACGGGATTTCGGATGTGGTCATGCGTGGCCATGCTTGCCTCCTTGCGAACGAACGTCCCAAGGTCGCAGGCTCGACGTGCCACGACGCCCCAAGCGGTCGCCGGTCACGAGGAGCTGCGAACCACCACACGAGCATTATACTCCATCGCGGCGCGGAAGTCTCGCCACCGGACGTCGCCGATCGCTGTGGAGCCTGCCGACGAGGCGTCGAACTCAACTTGGGCGAGAAGCCGAGCAGGATGGCGAACAGCGCCGCCACCACGAACAGCACGGTCGAGCAGACCGGCGTCGCCACCATCACGCCGATGTTCTCGTGGCAAGCTCCGGGGGCGCTACTGCAGGAACTTCAGGTACTGGGCGACGAAGTCGCAACCGACGCTCCTATCGGCGCAACCTAGCCCGGCGCGCGCGCCGCGCAGCACCGGCGAGGCGCGATGGCGGCGATACGCGGCCGGGGCGCGCACGGCTAGAGCAGCTCGGCGCGGGCCATCAGGTCTGGACGGTTGTTGCGCACGTTGCCGACGTCCTTCGTCACCGCCCACAGGTCGATGGCGCCGGGGTAGGGCTTCATCATATCGGCTGCCGCCTCGGGCGGCAGGCGCATCCAGTCCTCGAACTGGCTCTCCTCGAGCACGACCGGCATGCGGTCGTGATAGGCGGCGGTGCCCGGCGCCGCCTCGGTCGTGACGATGGCGAAGCTGGTGACCGCCGGTCGGCCGTCGCCGCGCCACACGTCGTAGACGCCGGCCAGCGCGAACGGCCTGGCGACGGGCGCGAAGTGGAACGGCTTCCTGCTCTTCGCGTCGACCTTCTGCCACTCGTACCAGCCGGTCGCCGGCACCAGGCAGCGCCGCTTCCTGAAGGGATCGCGGTAGGTCGGCGCGGTCCGGATGGTCTCTGCCCGCGCGTTGATGGTGCTGTAGGGCCGCTTGTCGAGCTGGTCGGGCTTCAGCCAGAACGGCACCAGGCCCCAGCCGGCCAGGATCATCTCGCGTCCGTTTCCCGCCGGCCGGATGATCGGCATCGTATGGGTCGGCGCCACGTTGTAGCTCTCGATCAGCCCGTCCGGCGGCTCTTCCGGCACGGTGAGTCGATAGAGCTCGACGATCTGCTTCCAGGTGAGGGCGTAGGTATAGCGTCCGCACATCGTGCTGGCCTGCCATGCCCGCCCGACGCGTGCAAGCGTTGCCCCAGAGCCCGCTGTTGGGGGTACCGTTGGACACGAACCACCAGCTTGCCCCATCGCAGCCGGCACAAACCTGCGATTCCCCGCGGAACCTTTTGCGGTCGGCCGCATTGCTTCTGGTGCCGGCGCTCCCCCAATCGCCGGCACCCGCCCCGGGACCATCATCCCCCCGCTTCAGCACCCCCGGGGCGGGCTTGGGAGGGGATGATGATCGGCCGCCCCAGAGGGCGGTTTTCCCCTTTGGCAGGGCAGCGCACCTCGGCTAGCCCTTGCAGCCCAGCAGCTGCAGGAGCGTTCGAGATGGCGAAGTATTTCGCGAAGTTTGCCAAAGGCCGGCCGTACGTCATCGACGCCGACGGCAAGGACGTGCCCGGCGCGGTGGTCAGGCGGCTGAACTTTCCCATGGGTCCGGTCGACGTCGTCGACGGCCGCAAGTGGGGCCCCGAGCATCGGCCGCCCACCGTCGACATCGAGGTGAACGGCGCGGTGGTCCGCGCCGTCCCCGTCCGGTCCACGAAGCAGCCCTGACCCTGCGGGACCGGCTTCGCTCGCTCGCCTCCTGCTCGGAAGCTGTTCTGCCGGGAGATCGGCCTCACCAGCGATTGGCGGGCGCCGTCGCCGCGCCGATGGCCGCGCCGCCGAGGCCGCCCACCACCGCCCCGGCCACCGGGTTGCCGGCCGCCGCGCCGACCAGCGCGCCGCCGCCGGCGCCGATCGCGCCGCCCGTCAGCGCACGGTCGACAGGGCGATCGCCGCACGCTGCTGTTGCGGTCGCCAGCGCGGCAAGGACAGCCAGGGTCATCGTCGTGCGCAGCATGATCATTCTCTCCATCGAATGGGTGTGCATCGACAACGTACCTATGGCGCAACGGTTGCTGGTCGCTCGCCGCCGGCGCCCGATCCAAGTCCGTCGATCCTGTCGGCTCTCGGCGGCATCGCCATTGTTCCTCGGCAGGCGCCGGTTAGAGTGGGCCGTCTCGTCAGGCCACGGCTTCGTCGCATGCCCACGATCGACCGGCAGGTGTGAGCGGATGATCGCGGCCATTGTCTTCACCGGGTTCACTGGAGCACTGCTCATCCTGCGCCGGCGGAATGTCGTCACCATGGGTCTGGGCGTGGCGTCTCTCGCGGTCTGTGCGCTGCTGATGTGGGACCATCTGGAATGGCTGCGGGAATGAGGGCTGTGCACGGAATCGCGCCCGTGCGGGCGGTGCCGGGTCGGCGGCGGGGGCGCGACGCCGAGAGGTCGCTTGCCAAGCCGCGGCGGCGCCGCTAAATGCTGCCGCCTGCCCGCTTGGGGGATAGTTTAACGGTAGAACAACCGGCTCTGACCCGGTTAGTCTAGGTTCGAATCCTGGTCCCCCAGCCAATCTGCCCCGGCGGTTCGCGCCAATTCGCCAGCGCCCGGCCTCGCAACGGCCGTCGGCGACCCTTGCGGTGGCTGCCGCTGATCCATGCACAGGCCGCAGGTCGGATTGTCGCTGAGCGAAGGGCTCGCCCCCGGTCGTAACCTCGGTTACCATCAGGTGAAGGAAAAGAGTAGGCGAATGGCCGGGGAACCCACCAAGGGAGGTTGGCACAGCGGTCGGTTCGCGCACACTTTTGCTGCCATCGATCTCGGCACCAACAACTGCCGGCTCCTGGTGGCGCGGGCATCGGTCGACGGCTATCAGGTCATCGATGCCTATTCCCGGCCGGTCCGGCTGGGCGAAGGGGTGGCGCTGAGCGGGTCGCTGTGCGGCGATGCGATCGAGCGCACGTTGCATGCGCTGTCCGTCTGCGCCGGCAAGATCGAGCGCAATCGCGTCACCATGGCCCGCCACATTGCCACCGAGGCCTGCCGCCGCGCCTGCAACGGCGAGGATTTCCTCGCCGTGGTCAAGCAGCGCACGGGCCTCTGCTTCGAGGTCATCGACCCGGCCGAGGAGGCGCGGCTGGCGCTGGCGAGCTGCGAGAACCTGCTCGACGCCGAGATCCCTTTCGGCCTGCTGATCGACATCGGCGGCGGCTCGACCGAGGTGAGCTGGATCCGCGTGTTCCGCCGCGACGACCGCCTGGGCGGCGTCGGCACCGAGATTCTCGACATGACCTCGGTGCCGTGGGGCGTGGTCACGCTGACCGAGTCGTGCGTGAAGAGCCTGCCGCGCGAGCAGCCGCCGACGCGCGCCTGCTACGACGACATGATGGAGCGCATCCGCGCCGACCTGCGCCCGTTCTGCCGCAAGCACGAGATCGGCGGCGCGATCGCCCGCGGCGAGGTCCAGATGATCGGCGCCTCGGGCACGGTGACCACGGTCAGCGCCCATCACCTCGGCCTCAAGCGCTACAACCGCGTGCTGGTCGACGGCTCGCGCATCGGCCACGATTCGATCCTGCGCATCTGCGACCAGCTCTCCGTCAAGTCGGTGGCCGAGCTCACCGAGGTGCCGTGCATCGGCAACGACCGCGCCGACCTGGCGCTGGCCGGCGGCGCCATCCTCGAGGCGGTGTGCCGTCAATGGCCTGCGCCGATGGTGCGTGTCGCCGACCGCGGCCTGCGCGAGGGCGTCCTGATGGAGCTGATGCGCCGCGAGGCACTGAGCCACGATGGCAAAGGGCAAGGGAGGCCACCGGTCCGGCTCGAGCATTCCGACCGGGCGGCAGGCCACGGTGCGGGTCAAGACCGCGCGCGGGCGCACCGTCTCCTCGCAGCGCTGGCTGCAGCGCCAGCTCAACGACCCCTACGTCGCCGAGGCGAGGAAGCGCGGCTACCGCTCGCGCGCCGCCTTCAAGCTGCTGCAGCTCGACGACCAGTTCCATTTCCTGAAGCCCGGCGCCCGCATCGTCGATCTCGGCGCCGCGCCGGGCGGCTGGACCCAGGTCGCGGTGGAGCGGGTGAAACCGGGCCAGGGTGGGGCAGGCCAAGGCGGTGCGGACAAACGCGGCGGCGTCGTGGTCGGCCTCGACATCACGCCGGTCGAGCCGATCGCCGGCGCCACCGTGCTGGCCAAGGATTTCTACGACGACGATGCGCCCGCGATGCTGACGGAATTGCTCGGCGGGCCGGCCGACGCGGTGCTGAGCGACATGGCGGCGGCGGCGACCGGCGAGACCCAGGTCGATCACCTGCGAATCATGGCGCTCGCCGAGACCGCGCACGACTTCGCCCGCCGCGTCCTCAAGCCCGGCGGCACCTTCGTCGCCAAGGTCCTGCGGGGCGGGACCGAGCGCACTCTGCTCGACCAGCTCAAGCGCGACTTCACGAAGGTGCGTCACGTCAAGCCGCAGGCGAGCCGCGCCGATTCGGCGGAGATGTATGTCGTGGCGACGGGGTTCCGCGGCGGGCAGCAGGGCTAGGGTCAGCGGCTGGGGGCGAGACACTCCAGTGGCGCGTCTTTGCCTGCCTTCGAGAAAGACCGCGCCACTGGAGTGGCGCGCCCCCAGCAATGAACGCACGCGCGCGGCATTCGGAATGACGACGAGGCTGTTATCCTGAACGCAGCGAAGGATCTCATCGCCAGAAATTTCAAAGTACGCCCGTGGCAGAGGGCGATTAGGTCCTTCGCTGCGCTCAGGACGACATGAAAAATCCAATGCCCTGTTGACAGCCGGCCGTCGACACGGCGCTTGGCTTGGCCGCGCCAGTGTGTATAAGGGCTCGCCAACCCGGCGACCCTCTCCGAGAGGTGGGGCCGCCGCTTTTTTTATCTCCAGTCTGGGGGTTGGCAAATGCAGTTTCAGGAAGCGCTCACTTTCGATGACGTCCTCCTGAAGCCGGCCGCTTCGTCCGTGCTCCCAGGACAGACCGACACCCGAACCCGGCTGACCCGCACCATCGATCTCCGCATCCCCCTGATGTCGGCGGCGATGGACACCGGGCGCAGGCCGGCGGCATCGGCGTCATCCACAAGAATCTCGACCCCGAGGCGCAGGCCAACGAGGTCCGCAAGGTCAAGAAGTTCGAATCCGGCATGGTGGTAAACCCGCTGACCATCCAGCCCGGGCAAACGCTCGCCGACGCGCGGGCGCTGATGTCGACCAACCAGATCTCCGGCATCCCGGTCGTCGAGGGCGACGGCAAGCTGGTCGGCATCCTCACCAACCGCGACGTCCGCTTCGCCACCGACACGTCGATGCCGGTGAGCGCGCTGATGACCCGCGAGCGACTGATCACCGTGCGCGAGGGCGTCAGCACCGACGAGGCCAAGCGGCTGCTGCACCAGTACAGGATCGAGAAGCTGCTGGTGGTCGACGCCGGCTATCGCTGCATCGGCCTGATCACGGTGAAGGACATCGAGAAGGCCAACAAGTTTCCCGGCGCCAGTAAGGACGAGAAGGGCCGGCTGCGCACCGCGGCCGCGACGGGCGTGAGCGAGGCCGACATGCGGCGTGCCCAGCTGCTGATCGAGGCCGATGTCGACGTCATCGTCGTCGACACTGCGCACGGCCACTCGAAGGGCGTCATCGAGGCGGTGCGGCGGGTCAAGAAGCTCAGCAACTACGCCCAGGTGATGGCCGGCAACGTCGCGACGCGCGAGGGCGCGCAGGCGCTGATCGACGCCGGTGCCGACGCGGTCAAGATCGGCATTGGCCCGGGCTCGATCTGCACCACCCGCATGGTGGCGGGCGTCGGCGTGCCGCAGTTCACGGCGATCGCCGAGGCGGCCGAGGCGTGCCACGCCGCCGGCATCCCGGCGATCGGCGACGGCGGCATCAAGTATTCCGGCGATCTCGCCAAGGCGATCGCTGCCGGCGCCGACTGCGCCATGATCGGCTCGCTGCTCGCCGGCACCGACGAGGCGCCGGGCGAGGTGCTGCTCTACCAGGGGCGTTCCTACAAGTCGTACCGCGGCATGGGCTCGATCGGCGCCATGGCCCGGGGCTCGGCCGACCGCTACTTCCAGCAGGAGGTCGCCAACACCCTGAAGCTGGTGCCCGAGGGCATCGAGGGCCGCGTCCCCTACAAGGGCCCTGTCGGCAACATCATCCATCAGCTGGTCGGCGGCCTGCGCGCGGCGATGGGCTACACCGGCAACGCCACCATCAAGGACATGCAGACCAGCTGCCAGTTCCTGCGCATCACCGGCTCCGGCCTGCGCGAGAGCCATGTCCACGATACCGTCAGGGGATGTAGCGCCGTCAAGGCCCTCCCCCGTCGTCGGGGGAGCTCACAGAACGACCCCGTTTCTTGCGTTCGGAGCGTCCGGTGCGGTCGGAGCCATTGGAATCAAGGGGTTGGCCGACCGCAAGCGACCGCTCGGAGGGGCCCGTTGCGGTCGGGGTCGTGCGCATGCGCGCGCTCAGCGGGTATTATTACACAGTGATTCCCGCAAACAAAAAACGACGCCAATCGCGGAAAAGCCTGCAGGATAAGGCTTTTACGGCTGGCCGGCGGCGTGGAACAGGGAATTGAAACAGGGAATGCTTGCGCCAGATCAGGGAATTTTCGAGGTCTGATCAGGGATATCCGCGCACGGAACAGGGATCGCGAGTCATCCGAGCAGGCGAGGCGACGGCCGTGCACGCGACAGTTACCGGTGATCCGGTGGACGAGATGAGAGCGGCCTGACGGACGGACGGTCATTGACGTCACGCTAGCGTCACTGCGCCCGAAGTCGCCTGGCGCGCGCCGCATTGGTTGCAGCGTGCAGCCACGAGCCTGTGCAAGGCGATCGATTGCACAGCCTATCCTGCGGACTTGGGACGGATCGCTTGCAGCGGGGGCAGTTCGGCAAGAAGTGCTGCAAGCGCAGGCGCGTCGTTGCCCGCCTGCCAGAGCGCGGACGTCTCGACGACGAAGTCGGTCGAATCGAGCGCGAGATAGCGGACGTCGCTGCGCTGCAGCTTCGACATGCATTGGGGCACGACCGCCACTCCCAATCCGGCGGCCACGAGGCCGAGGATGGTCTGCATCTGGATCGCTTCCTGGGCAAGGCGCGGCGTGAAGCCGGCACGCTGACACGCCGCAATGACCAGGTCGTACAAGCCGGGCGCGAGCTCACGCGGAAACAGGATGAAATCCTCGCGCGCCAGGGCCCGCAACCGGATGCTGCGCGCGTCTTTGGCCAGGGCATGTGAGGCCGGAACGGCGGCGATCAGCGATTCGCGGAACACCGGGCGAGCCATCAGCTCCGGCGCAGGCATGGGGAGCGCCGATAGGCCGAGGTCGAGCTCCCCCGACAGCAGCAAGGTCTGCTGCCGGTCGCCCGTGAGCTCGAGCAGCTTCAGCGCGACGCTGGGGTGCTTGCGGCGAAAGCTCCGGACCAGCGGCGGCAGGATGCTGTAGTCGGCCATGCTGACGAAACCGATCGAGAGGCGGCCGACCGATCCCGCCGCGGCGCGGCGCGCATGAACGACTGCGGCCTCGGATTGGCCGATCAGGCGGCGTCCGTCGTCCAGCAGGACCTGGCCCGCCTCGGTCAGCTCAACCTTGCGCTGGGTGCGGACCAGCAAGGGGGTGCCGATGTCGCGCTCGAGCGCGCGAACCTGGATGCTGAGCGAGGGCTGAGACAGGTTGAGGCGGCGCGCGGCCCGCCCGAAATGCAATTCCTCCGCCACGCCGACGAAATAGCGAAGCCGCCGGAGATCCAGAGTCTTCATAGCGATGCCCTATCAATCTTGAGTGATTAATATATTGGACACGCATTCCTGCGTGGCGCAAGCCTGCCCGCCTGAAGGAGTTGCCCATGTCCCGCTTCGACAAAAGCCGCCTGCCCAGCCGCCATGTCACTGAAGGTGCCGAGAAGGCGCCCATGCGGGCGATGCTGCTCGGCACCGGTCTCGCCCCCGAGGACCTCGACCGCCCCCTGATCGGGATTGCCACGACTTGGAGCGAGACCTCACCCTGCAACATGCCGCTGCATGACCAGGCCCAGCATGTGAAGACCGGTGTCCGCGAGGGGGGCGGCACGCCCTTCGAGTTCACCTCCGCGAGCGTCACCGACGGGATCGCGATGGGCCACCAGGGCATGAAGGCGTCGCTGGTGTCGCGTGAACTGGTGGCCGAGTCGATCGAACTCGTGGTTCGCGGGCACTGCTACGACGCGATTGTGGGGCTCGCGGGCTGCGACAAGACCCTTCCGGGCGTCATGATGGCGATGGTGCGCATGAACGTGCCGGCTGTCTTCCTGTACGGAGGCTCCCTTCTTCCAGGCCGCGTCGACGGCCGCGATGTCGGCGTCGTGGAGGTGTTCGAGAGCGTGGGCTCCTTCACCAGCGGAACGATCGACCGCGCCCAACTGCAACGGCTGGAACGCGCCGCTTGTCCGACCGTGGGCGCCTGCCCGGGCCAGTATACCGCGAGCACGATGGCCGCCGTGTCGGAAGCCATGGGGATCGCCCTGCCAGGATCGGCGTTTGTCCCCGCCGTCAGCTCCGAGCGCGCCGCCATCGCCAATGTCTGCGGTCGCACCGTCATGGACCTCGTCGCAAGGAACATCCGGCCGCGCGACATCGTCACACGCGAGGCGCTCGAGAACGCCGCGACTGTGGTGGCCGCCTCGGGAGGCTCCACCAACACCGCACTCCACCTGCCGGCGATCGCCCACGAGGCCGGCGTGAAGTTCGATCTCGCGGATGTCGCCGACATCTTCCGCCGCACACCCTATCTCGCCGACATGAAGCCGGCGGGCAGGTACATGGCGATCGACCTCCACCGGATCGGCGGCGTGCCCGTGCTCATCAAGGCGCTTCTCGACGGTGGCCACCTGCATGGCGATTGCCTGACCGTGACCGGCCGGACCCTGGCCGAGAACCACGCCGATGTGGCGGTGCCGGGAAATCAGGACATCCTGCGTCCAGCCAGCAATCCTTTCTCGCCGACGGGCGGGGTGGTCGGGCTCCGGGGTTCGCTCGCCCCTGAGGGCGCGATCTGCAAGGTGGCCCATCTCAAGCGCCGCTCGCTGACAGGACCTGCGAGACTCTTCGAGTCGGAGGAAGACTGCCTGGCTGCGGTGCTGCGCCGCGACTACCGCGCTGGCGAAGTCCTGGTGATCCGCTACGAGGGGCCGCGCGGTGGACCGGGAATGCGCGAGATGCTGGCCACCACCGCGGCGATCTACGGGCAGGGCATGGGCGAGGATGTCGCTCTTGTCACCGACGGTCGATTCTCCGGCGGTACGCGTGGCCTGTGCATCGGCCATGTCGGACCGGAGGCGGCCGTCGGCGGACCAATCGCGCTTCTCCGCGACGGCGACAGGATCGCGATCGATGCCGATGCCGGGACGATCGACCTTCTCGTGCCGGAGGGGGAGCTCGAGGATCGGCGCCGCGCTTGGCGGCCTCGGCCGGGGCATCATCCGACCGGCGCGCTCTGGCGCTACGCGCAGACGGTCGGAAATGCCGCTGGCGGCGCGGTGGTCCATCCTGGCGGCGCCGCGGAAGGCGCGAGCTATGCCGACCTGTAGGGTCGGATGGACGGGCGGAGGCGACCTCGGCGAGGCAGCGGAAGGTGGCACGGTCGATGCGCGAGCTTCGCCATCGTCAATGGACGGCCTGTCCGTAGATCTATGGGTGCCGGGAACCGCTATGTCCGAGGAGCAGATGTCCGAGCGAACTCATCACCCAACGCTTCATGCACTGGTCTCCAGGTACTACGCGGCCTGGAACGAATCTGACGAGGGCCGCCGGATCCAAATGCTTGAAAGCATCTGGGCGAGGGACGGCGTCTATCTGGACCCGACGGTCCAGCTGAGTGGCCTGTCCGCCCTTGTGGCTCATATCGGTGCCGTTCTCGCGCACCATCCGGGGTCGAGGATCGTGATGACCAGCGATGTCGATGCGCATCACGGTATGTTGCGCTTCGGCTGGCGGCGCGTTCGGAGGGACGGCACGATGTTGCCGGAGAGTATCGACCTTGCGGAGTTGTCAGACTGGGGCGGGCTGCAGCGCATCATCAGCTTCTTCGGACCCTTGCCGCCACCGGTGCGGTCGACCATGCGGCTCGACGCCTAGACCGCACGGGGGAGCCTATGTCCCAGACCCATTCCCAAGACTCTAGAAGGATTGATGCCATGGCGGCTGCGGATTGCGAGTTGTGCCGACCCAAATGCGCCTTGCTCGAGGGCTCCCTCGCGTATGTTCGTCACGATAATAACAGTCTGAGCCGTGGACATGTCCTAATAATACCACGCCGACACGTCGCAAACTATTTTGACATGACCACCGAGGAGAAGATCGTAATACAATTACTTCTTGATCGCGCGCAAAGCAAGATCGCGGTGGATCATTCGCCGGACGGCTACAACATCGGCGTCAATATTGGGCGCGCCGCTGGACAAAACAGATTGCACGCGCACGTGCATTTGATCCCACGTTATAGTGGTGATGTTGTTGATCCGAGCGGCGGAATACGATGCGTTCTCTCAGGTAAATGAGACAGAGCACCGTGTCGGCGCCAGGAGTCGCCACATAGGTTGCCCTGGATTGCGTCATTCACGCATGGAGTTGAACCAATGAAACTTGGCCTCGATGGCAAGACTGCCCTCATAACGGCCGCAAGTGGCGGTATTGGCAGCGGGATCGCGGCGGCGCTTGCAGACGCCGGCGTGCATGTGGCGATCAGCGGGCGCACATCAACGGCGTTGGAGCACGTGGCCGGACGCCTTGCCTCTTGTTCCGGTGGTCGTCCGGCGATCGTGGTTGGGGACGTTGTGCGGAAGGCGGTCCCGCTCGGATCGCGGACGAAGCCTTGGCGGCTCTTGGCGGGCGCGTCGACATCCTCGTCAACAACGCCGGTGGTGCGAGGCCCATCACAGACAAAGCAGACGATGCGTTCTGGGACGAGGCACTTACACTCAATTTCCTCGCAGCACGGCGACTAACCGATCTCATCGTGCCCGGGATGAAAGCTCAGAACTGGGGACGGATCGTCAATATTTCCGGCGCGCTAGTTGCACCAAAGCTCAACGGCGCGGCGCCCGCCAAAGCATCTCTTGTCAGCTGGTCCCGGACACTATCCACCGAACTCGGCGCACATGGTATCACTGTGAACACGATCGCCCCTGGTCGCATCAACTCGGCGCAGATTCAAAAACTTCATCCTACGGAGCGATCTAAGGGTCTGTGACGAAATAATCGAATCCATTTGGGTTGTATAAAGCAGTAATAGAATCCAGATTTCGAGCATATGGGGTAGAGAGACACTAT
>LNFM01000391.1_pt1 | contig 109914 bp, 133 predicted proteins | sample 596031 | NCBI WGS metagenome assembly LNFM01 (sample SAMN04254537, study PRJNA301005) | activated carbon metagenome | isolation source: dual media filters at the Ann Arbor, Michigan drinking water treatment plant | place: USA: Ann Arbor
AAATGGGCGGCGCAAGAGGCCACAAAATCCAAAAAATGGCGTCTTCCGCGTTCGCGCGGGAAATTTCGAGGGCTTGTTCAGCGTAGCCCTAAGCTTTGCTTCATAGCAGATCTCGCAGTCGGCTGCTTGCTCAGTTTCGACTTCAGTTTTTATAGATGCTGAAACCTTCTTGTTGCGATAGCTGCCAATTATCCCTGTTGCATATAGAACAACTCCGAGGAGATCGCGCGCGGCGAGTCCATTGTGGTTTGAGTTCATTGCAAACCAGATCCAGAGAAATGCTGAAATCAACCACAGCCATCCCTCGACTGATTTTCCCTTGTACCTGTAGCCACAAGCCCAGGCAATGGTGCCGAGCGTCCCGATAAAAAACGCTGACCATTCAATAAAGATTGGGCTCACAGATTTGCGCCTCCAATGTTGTTTCGTGCTTATGTCGCAGCGATTCGCGTAATCAATGAGTACAGCGATCCGCCCGCAGAAATCAGTAGCCAGACAACGGATACGGCGATAGCAACGGCGAAGTAGGGACGGTCCTGCACGAGGCCGCGAAGGTTGGTTCCGACAGAGTCCCAAGTTGAGACTGGTGCCGTGAATTGCTCGAGTTCGTCGCGGACCTGCTGCAGCATGACCTTGCACGGGCGGGAGGTGCACAGCCGCTCCGCCTTGATGCACATTTCAAGACGCTCGCTCACGTTCATGAAGTCATGCGTGTTCCACCACCAGGCCGTCAGGTCAGGGTCTGAGAAGAGGACGCCCTGTTCGTAATCGCTCTCCAGCTCCTTGGGCCGGACAGGGGGAGATGTGCGATTCGCGGGGTGTGGTGAGGCAGAAGGGTTGGCTGTTGCGTCGCCGGTAAGGGGCGACTCATGACTGGCTGCAGCCGTCGTGTCCTGGTTCATTGGGATCCTCCGGGCGTCATCATGGGCCGGGACAGAGCCGAAGAAAGTGGACAAATCTGCCCAAAACGTACCGATTCGACTGGTTCAGCATTTCGGAGCAGGCTCAACAATGCACTGACTGAACCACTCTTGGGCACTACTGTGCACACCACCCCGCAACCCGTCTCTGTCCTGGTCGCTGGTCAATTGATCAAGGCGTCGGAGATTCGTGTCCGGCCCGAAGCGTTTGCCGAAGGTCTCGAACAGGCCCGCCGTGAGTATGGGCACGCGCTGTGTAACTGCCGCAAGCCGCCGCTGAAACTGGTGATCAGGGAGCGGAACGCAAAGCTCCATCTGGCGTCCTGGCCGGACCAAGGGCACTTGCACGCAGCTGGATGCCCTTTCTATTCGGAGACGGAACGATTCTCTGGTGCGGCCCAGTTCAGCATTGAAGACGCCCCCCACGGCACCAGCAAGGTTGCGTACATCAGCCCGCTTGCTTACGACGGGAGAGTCCCAGCAAGCGAGCGTCCTCAGCCGGCGACGACAGAAGCCACTGTCCGGCTGTGGGGTCTTCTTCACCATCTGTGGGAAATCAGCGGGCTCAACCGTTGGTATCCGGGTTGGAGCCGTGATTGGGGTTTTGTGCGGCACGCGCTACTCAAGCGGGCCTCCAGGGTCGAGGTCAACGACGCCCCACTTTCACTGTATGTGCCCCGTGTGTACCAGCCTGCGCTGAAACCGGTGATCGATACCGAGTGGGGTGCCTTCATGCAGCCTCTTCTCGAAAACCGAAAGGGGAGTGCCAACGTCTGCTCTGCGTTTGTACTGGGTGTCGTCCGGTCGATGGAAAGACATGCCAATGGTTTCCTGCTGCGGTTGCAGCATCACGGCCAGCCGATCATGGTGCCCTCCAACATGGCGGAAAACCTTGCCCGCAAGTCGCGCCGTGGCTGGGGGGCGCTCTTCCTCGACGACGAGCAGCATTCCAAATGCCGCGTGGTGGCCATGGTCCGGGTTGAGGCATCGAGCTCTGGGATGGTTGTTGCGGCTGACTGCGTTTTGATGCGCGTCCACACTCGCTTCATCCCCACCAGCAACGTCATGGAGGACACGCTATGCAGTGCTCTCTTGCACGCCGATACCGAGTTTGTACGCCCTCTCAGCTACGAGCAGACGCATGGAACCCTGCCCAGTTTCGCGCATCGCCGGATGGCGGAAGAGGGCGTTCGGATCACGGAGCTTTATTGCCTGCCGAAAGCACATCCGGCTGCCCAGGCTGCGGAGATTGAGCACGAGCAGCGCAACGCTGCGGCGCGGCATGGAAATGGGTTCTGGATCTGGTCTGAAGCCAAAGCCGCTCGGATGCCTGAGCTTGACTTCCTGGACAAGGAAAAGACGCCATGAGATCGCTGTCTCAACTGTTTCGCAGAGAGGCAACCCCGCCCACAGCGTTGGCGCATCAGGCGCTGGACGGCGATGAACAACCCGATGGCGTGTTGCTGGTGCCTTGTCCCGGTATCACCCTGGAATTCACAACTGACTTTGAAAACGTTGAAAGGAGCAGCATGCCCGCAAGCACTCATCTGACACCCGACATGCACTTTGTGGGTGACGTGACCCAGGAGGGGCCTCTGGAATTGCTGGGCTCCATCCACGGGAACGTTACGGTGACGGGAGCCAATTGCGCAGCCGTCATTGCCGAAGGCGCCCAGCTCGTCGGCTCTGTACATGCTGCCGTGATCGATATTCATGGCGCTATCGACGGAACGGTCGAAGGCGGGGCTCTGACGATCCATGAAACCGCATACACGCGGGGAAGCGTCCTCTATGACCGTATCGCCATCTTGGGGGGCGATAACGACATCAACCTCAAGCGCCGCCCCAAGGCTGAATGATTTTTTCAAAGGAGAGAGCAATGGACCACACCACCACCACGGCACGCAGCATCGAATCCGAAAAACTGGCCAGCATTCTGTCGCGCATCGCGGCCGACGTCACGATGAAGGGGGATCTCGTTTCTGAGTCTCCGGATGCCGGCTTTGCCTTGAGCGGCAACTTTGACGGCAACATCCACTTTTCGCGCGGGGGCATCGTGCACATCGCGAAAGGCGCCACCTTTACAGGTGGCGAGATCCATGCGGACTACGTCCTCATTGAAGGCGTCGTCAACGCATCCGTGCATGCACGTCGCTGTGTGGAGATCACTGCCTCTGCGGTTGTGCAAGGCGCGATCACCTACGACGCAGAGCTGGACATTCACAAGAACGCACGCATCCGGGGTGACCTGACCTTCACCGGATCAATGGACGTGGTGTCGCGAGAGTCGGTGAAGGCCCAACCCCAATCACCTGCTGCGATCTCTTCGACTTCCCCGACTGCCCCTGCCTCCAGCCCTGTCGTGGAAGTGCGCGGGAACGTGGTGCCACTGGCGCCGCAGTCTGTTGCGGTCGTTGCTTTTCATGATTCAACCAACGTGGATACGGCAGTTGCAGCGGTTGAAGTGGACATTGCCGATCCTGATCGTGCCACGACGACTGCTGCCTACACCGCCGGCGGCTTCCTGGGCATGCGGGTCGGCTCGGCGGGATGACCCCCCCAGATATCATTACCTCCAGTCACGCCGGTCTGCAGATGCCAGATCGGCGTGCTTTTTTGCTGGCTGCTGCCTTCGCGCCAGAGGCTTTTGCGCAAGCGGCGCAGGCCCTGCCAGGGTTCTGGAATCAGCCGCGGTGGGTGTGGCTCAAGCGTCCGGCCACCGGTGAGGAGATTCGGGCCGTGTACTGGGCCCAGGGCCAACTCGTGCAGTCCGAGTACCTGCGGATCTGCTGGTTCCTTCGTGACGTCAGGGCCAAAAAGTCGATGTACATGAGCATTGTCCTGCTGGACATGCTTTACGCCACCTCGGCCTGGCTGGCATGGCACGGTATGGCCCGCCCGATCACTACCACCAGCGGCGCCCGGTTCGCTTCCACCAACGCCATGATCGAAGGCGCAGCGAAGGACGGCCTGCATCAGGAAGGTCGTGCCCACGACGGGCTCATCGAGGGGGTCTCCCTCGAATCGATGGTTAAGCTGGGCGCCTGGCTTGGCGGCGGCGGTGTTGGTTACTACCCAGCGAAGAAGTTCTGCCACTGGGATGATGGTCGGGTCAGGTTCTGGAAAGGCTGAAGCGGGGCGTGTGACGACTGCCAAGCTGCGCATTTCCCAGCAACCAACCATCGAGTTCGAAGCGTTCGTAGAATCGGGGCACAAGCAGTTTGCTCTGCCGTTGCTGTTATTTGACAGCCCCATCACAGGCGAAGTACATCGCTCTTGGCGCACCGCGCCACGCTCACCCCGAGCGCACTGTTTCCAACCCAGCGGGTCGCCCGCTGGGGCGACTCCATTCCACAGGAGTCTCCATGGAAATCAAAGCCATCCTTGCAGTCACCGGCGAAGTCAACCGCGCAGTCATCGTCCCTATTGAGGGCAACAACGCCTTGCTGCGGCCGATGATTCAACTGTCCAATGCTTTCGAGCAGAACCGTCGCAGCCAAGGTGCGCGCCTCATGATCTGCGAGCGCTACATCGAAGGCCAAATCAAGGGCGAAAGCGGCGTCATGCTGATTGAACCCAAAACCGCCATCTTTGAGCATTCAAGTGGCCACCCGCCGCGTCTCGTTCTCCATAGGGATGAACGCAACCTCGTCATCGAGAACCCCATTCAGTACATGCAAGCAGTCGACATCATCGATGGAGGCTGCCTGTACTGTGGATGCGACAGCCGCGCCAACTGTGCCATGTGCTCCCGAACCTTGGTTCAGGCAGCTGCTGGGACTGTTCCGGCCTGAAACATCCATTCCATCGCTCAGGCCACAAGCCTGCGCACTTGTCCTCAAAAGGACGTCAATCAACCACCACAGGAGGTCGCCATGGACAATTGGCAAATCGTGGTGGTCCTGCTGCCAGCGCTCTTTTGCGCTGTGTTGGCTTTCTTCTTGACCTTTCCGGCTTGGCTTGCCAACCGTTTGCAATCGCGAGAGTTCGTTGAGATGTTGCGAGACATCTTGATCAACCTGGCTGGTGCGGGAACAACCCTTGGTGCTTTCATCGGCTTCAAGGAGGGAACCACCGAGTCAATCGTGATTGCTGCTGTGTTTGCGGGTTGCATGCTTGGCATCATCAATGCTCTTACTCGTCACCTTGAGGCTTTGCGCCTTCGTGATGAGCGTCGAGCAGAAGATGCAAGATTTGCTGAACTAGAGAGGTCGCGTCAGGCATGGAGGGATTGAGAAATCTTTCCTCCGTGCATACAATTGAGGCAACCTAATGGACCCCAACATGCAAGCCACGACCGTTTATGCACTGGTGATCGCTGTCATCCTAGTGGCCTGTGTGCCGCTGTATGTCACGCTGCGCGCCAGTACGAAACGGATCAATGAAGAGCTGGCCAGACCCAAGGGCTGATCAGCAGGACCATCCAAAAAAAGCAAAAGCCGCCCTCGGGCGGCTTTTTGCCTTTCTGGCGCCGACACGCTGCGTCGTCATTCCCGGAATTCCTGCCAGGGCAAGAGGTCCATTTCCAGCTCAGCGCCCTTGGTGGGCCAGTGGTCTACCTTGCTGCATGCCGCGTAGAGGGAAAGGGCCTTGACGTACTTGCGCGCTCCGTTTGCCAGGAAGTTTTCGCCTGCTGGCCGAAAGTACACCGTATGTGGGCTTTGCGATTCCACGGGGATGAACACAAATGGCTTGGGCTGTGTTGCTCCGCCCTCCAGTTGGACCCTCGCGTAAGAGTACATGAACGCCTGCAGGTCGTAGTGCAGGTCCACCGCATCGCGCTGAAAACTGCCGGCGCTGTTGTACCGCGTCGACTTCAGGTCGAACGTGAACTCGGGATGGAACAGGTCAGGGCGCGTGCGGCAGCGAATACCTGTGGTCGGATCGGTGTAGTAGATCGAATGCTCGACCTTGCCCTCTTCCACGTAGCGGTAGAACGGACGCCCGCGGAACTCAGAGTTCAGCACGATCTGGGCCGCCACCTGTAATTCCAGCCACTCCGCCATCGACAGAACCACCCGGTCCTCATTGGCGGCCGCGAACGCCTTACCGCGGGCCGTAGTCATAGGATCTGGGCAGATGGCGATAGCTTCCATCGCGCTGGCCGGCTCCAGCACCAGGGCGTGCAGCGCCGTGCCCCAGTCCATCGCCTTCGAATGGCGCCTGCGGGTTAGGTCCGCCATCAGGTGCGCTGGGGACACGAGAATTGTCTTGAGCATGCTCGACGAAGGAACGTCCAGGTCTGCGTGGTAGACGGACGAGGTGTTGCACACCATGCCAGCCGGCGTGGCTGGGTCGAGATAGTCGAAGGGTGACAGGGGGGTGGTGGTTTCGGTATCCATGCGATCAAGTTACACCGCCTGCTTGATCTGTCCAGCCCCATGGTCAAACCAATGTGCCCATTTATGCCCGATTTGGTCCGTTGACGGACCAGCTTTTGCTTATAGATTCGTGGGCATGAATCCATCTCCGAGCGAGCTACCCAAAAAAACGAACATGCGTGTCCCCGACCTCCAGGACATCGTAGAGATCCATACGGCCTTGCAAAGCTGTGACGACTCGGCCCTTTCCGCCCTCCTGGCACGGGCTGCAGACCCGACTGCAGTGCAGGAAAACATCTATCGCAGCTTTTCGGTGTCTGGGCACTATGTCGAAATGGGCCGCAGATCGCCCGTCTACTGGCACAGCAGGCTCTGGATGATCCCTGTATTGCTTCCGCCTGGGGCTGGCGCCATCGAGCAGGTGCCAAAGCATTGTTCGCGCTGGATACAGAGATGGATTGGCATGCAGCCAAGTACGTTGCTAGAGCGGGTGCTGACCGTGCAAGACGTACTTCGCCTGCAGCCGGGACAGACCCGCCAACTCCTCGATAGCCTGACCGGCTTCGGACCGTCATGCAGCATGGTCCTGCGTGATGATCCCGAACTGGAGGGCGCACCGAGGCTTGGCTTTGTCATGGGTGCGGTCAAGGCGCTCCACCGCGAACCAGTGATCCCGTCGAATGGCTTTGCTCAGGAAGCCAGGAAATTGCAAAGCGCCTTGGAGTTTGCTGCAGGCGTAAACACAGGGTCGAGCGGAAGCGGCATTGTTCTTGGGGAACTCCGCGATTTTTCGGATGCACTCGTACAGGGAATCCAGATGTGGCTGCAGGCCCTGCATGAATCAAGGGGAATCAGCGGCTGGATGATGGATTTGTCGGGCAGGGGCAACCTTGCATTGAGTGTTTCGTTTCATCCGGGGGAGGGCGGTCACTCTGCCATGACGATCCCGCTTCGCCATTGGCAGATGGGGCATGCAGGTGTGGAAATGCTGCTGGAATACTGCGACCGTTGGCCGATGCAGTTAGCGATTTCGCCAGAAGGCGGCAGGGGAATCCTCCTGTCTTGACAGCACGACGATGCGTGGTTTCATGAGTTGAGGTCACACAAGGAAATCGCCATGCAAATCCAGAAGATCACTCCACTGCCAGAACCCGATGCCATCGTCACGCCAATGCTGATCGGCGGGCAGACGCCCCATCTTCAACTCACGGCCACCCATCATGAGCCGGCGATGGAGGGGGCAGAAAAAGGCTATGTGCTTGCCCCCCATCCCTTGCAGCAAAGTCTGGGGCTCGATAACTGCATGTCGGTGAGGGTGCTGTTCGACAAACCGGAGAACAACGTTCTCGCTCGCTACGAGGCGTGGGGCGAAACGACGGCAACCGGCCCGCTCTGCGTCGGCGACGGTCAAACCGCCAAGATCCTGAATACCCAGGAGCTTCGTTACGAACAGGTGGTTTGCCGGGGTCCAGAACTTTGCCCGGTGGTGCGTGAAGGCAAGCTGCAGTGTTCCATGGCCGTGCGTCTGTTCATTCAGCCAGAACAGGCCCAGAGCCATCTGCTTCACTTGCGTGCGTCCAACGGAAGCGCCTACCGCGCCCTGCTATCTGACCTGCAAAAGGCGAGGGCCGAACATGGCCGTCTGCGCGGGCTGACCTTCTCGCTCAGTGTGCAGCGCAAGAGCAGCATGGCATCCGGCTTCGACACCTATCCCGTGCCCCGGCTTGAGGTGGGACCTGATCAGAACCCGGCCATGCCGCCCGACTCGGATTGGGAAGCACACGGCGATGCGATTGCGTCAACCTGGTACGGGGAGGTGATCGCCACGGAGTCAGAGTCGGCCGCTTATGTGGGCCCCAAGCATACGGAATTCGTAAACCTTCGCACGAAACACCCAAGGCCAGCTGCTGCGCCTGCTACCGAGCAAGAGGCGCTGGCCCATCAGACTGCGCAAAGCCTGCTCAGTGCAGTTGTTGCGCGCGCTACACCGATCCAAAACCAATGAATCAAGCCACCAACGACCGCTATACCCACGCCATCATTGGCGAGCGCCTTCGCATGACCTTGGGGCGCCCTGTGGTGTCCAGCGCCCAGGCTGTGCCCTTCGCATGGCTGCCCAAGGATCTATCGCTAAAGCGCAGCAGTGCAAAAGTAGGGCCATCGGTATCCACGGTGGCGTTGATCGGGATTGCGGTGGTGGCGTCGCTCACGGCCGGGTACTTTCTGCCGGGTCTTGTACCCAAGGGCCTTGCCATTGGGGGAATCCAGATCATCAGCAAGCCCGCGGAGATTCCTGTCGGTCGTGCGGGGGGTGCGGTGACCGTGGTGGATCGTGATTACAGCCCGCCGACACCGGTAGCCGATGCGCCGCAACCGTTGCCCTGGCCACCCGGCGCACCCATGCCCACCCCGTTACCCAGCGGCGCCTTCCCGGGCCTGCCGGTCGATCAGTTTCCCGTCGTTGCTTCAGGTCCATCCAAGCCTGTCCGTGACGCCGGCAAGGGTGAGGATGACAAGCCCAGCTCAGCCTTGGTGCTCGATGACAGCGCAACGCCCAGCAAGCCAGTGGAAAAGAAGCCAGAGGTGAAGCCGGCCGAGGTCAAACCAGCCGAAACCAAACCTGTTCCGACCGCGCCCGTATTACCGCCTGCAGCGCAATTGCCAAAGCCCACGGCACCTGTTGCGCCCCCGGCCGCACCCGTTGCACCCGCGGGCAAACTAGCCACCCCTGTGCTGGATAAACCGGCTCTGCCAGGCGCATCCCAAGCGCCTGCGCTCACCAGCGTTCCAGCTGCGAACCAGCCTGCACCATCTGCCACCAAGTTCGCCACCCCCGTGGAGGAAAAGCCAGCCGGCGTGACTTCAGCACCCGCAACACGGCCTGGTGGTGGCGCTGATGCGGCGGCTGGCACGCGCATCACCATCGTCGATATTGCCGCCAACGGCAAATCCGTCCTTGTCACCGATCCTGCGACCCGCCTTCCCACCAGAAAAGCCGTAGGGGACAAGCTACCCAACGGCAAGACCATCCAGAGCATCGATGCCACGGCTGGCAGCGTGATCGCCGATGGCACCACCTACAAGCTCGACTGAGGTTCCGTAAATGTTCAAGAAGATCATCGAAATCGATCCTGTTGCTCAGAATCTGGTCAATCGCATCGCTCCCGGAACGTCCGTGAGCGGGCAATTCCATAGCGAGGGCGGCCTGCTGATACAGGGCAAGGCCAATTGCACCGACATGCGCGTTGTGAATGGACCGCTGGTACTGCAAGAGGGCGCGAGCCTGAGCGGCACGATCGTCGTTCACGGCGATGCCTTCCTGTTTGGAAAGCTCGGAGACGCAACCTCACCGCATGGGGGCGTGAACCTCGAAGTGCATGGGGCGGTCCATGTGGCAACGACCGCGGAGACCTTTGGTCAGATCGCCTGCCAAAGTCTGGCCACCTACAAGGGCTGCCAGCTCAACAGCGCCATCAGGACCATTCCCAAGGATGCCAGCCCGCTGACTTCTGAAGCTGCCGCATGATCAGCCCTGAGTCACTGGGCATCGTTGCCCGGGAACGCGGCCTTCCGGTCATGCCCATGGTCGGATGCCGCAAGATGCTCGAACGTGGCGCGCAAAGTAGCGGGTTCACCTCGCTTTTGCACCACCACTATGCCTGCGCCTCGCGTGCAGTAGATGACGCTGCCTCGCTGTCGTGGTTGTCTGACCTGCGCGTTGTTGCATTGAGCTACGAACGTGGCAGATGGGCTGGTGGACCGCGAGTCATCGAGTGCCCTGAGTTGCTGTCCCTCCTGAAGCACCTTGAACAGCCAGCCGTGGTACCGCAGGACTACCCGGCCAGCCCAGACAACACATCCACGGCCCGCATCTCTCGGCGAGCCGAATCGGAGCGCACACGCCCCGCCGGGCACCAGACAGTGCATGCCTACGGCGCAAAGGCTGCGCTGGCGTGGGATCTGGATGAGACCCGTGGCGGCCACAAGACCGTCAGCATTGAAGCGGCTGCAGCCATCGGTCCCCAGCAGTACGCCTGGGATGACAAGATCATTTTTCAGCTGACGGTGCGCCAGTTGCCGCTCGTACTGGCGACCCTGATGAGGTGGCGGCAGCTGACGGAGTTCAAACGCCATGGCGACCACATGGACAAGGAACTGCTCCTGCGTGTGGACGGACACAAGGTTGTTGTGTTTCTCGCGCAAGCCCAGCAGGCTCGGGCAGTAGCCATTGACGCTCTGGACCTTCTGTCCGTCGCGTCGCTCTGCATGAAGGCCCTTCACGCCAACCATCCACACCTGAGCCAGGATGCCCTCCTCACGATGGTCAAGGCCCTAGCGGGGGATCAGCCGTGACCGTGCCCATGCTCCTCAAGCGTGCCGAGATTCAGGCCTTCCTTTGGCTAGTTGGCGGGGCGCTGCTCGGTATAGCGGCCTGGGGGCTGCACCGAACCCCGCTGCTCGCAGTCATGCTGCCAGTGCTGTGCTTCATGGCGCCCCGCAGGGGGTACGTCTTTGCGCTGGCGTTAGGCTACCACCTCGCCACCGTGAGATTCTTGCCTGAATATCTGCTTCACTGGTTCAGTAGCTATGCAACGGCCGTGCTCGCGTGGCTGGCTCTGGGGATCGTCAGCGCCAGCGTGTGGACGATTTGCTGGACTGCCAGCGAAAAGCGGTGGCGTGTTGCGCTGGCGGCAGCTAGCGGCTTCGTGTTGAGCCTGCTTCCGCCATTCGCCGTGGTTCTGCCCGGCCACCCGCTGGTCGGCTGGGGGTTCGTGATGGAGGGCAAACACTGGTTCGGCGTGGTCTTTGCCATCTTCATCACCGCCTACGTTGCCACTGAGATTCGCGTAGCGCGATCAAAGGCCCCCCGGTGGCTTGTTCCATATGTCGCGGCTATGGTGATCGCCGGCCTCGGATGGGGATCATTCTTCCAACGCCAAGGCGATGGGCGCGAAGTGCAGGACACTGTCGCCATCCACAGTGGATGGGGCAAACCCCCGACCAATCAAGAGCAGGTCATCGAACGCATCGAAAGTGTCGCGCGCATAGCCAAAGCCACGAGCGAGCTTCAGGACAGGCCTCGTCTGCTGGTGTTCCCTGAAACCACGCTGGGGCGGTATGACGTTACCTTTGGCCCAGTGCTGCGGGCCGAACTAGGCAGTCATGTCACCGCTGCAGGCCAGTCGATAGTGCTGGGCGCTGAGATCGACCAGCCTGACGGAACGGCACAGAACCTGGCGGTGGTGCTGCGCCGCGATGGCACGTCCGACTACATCAAGCAGCGACAGCCTGCACTGCTCTCGATGTGGGCTCCCTGGAAGGAAACAGGACATTTCCCGGCCGACTGGCTGGGCAACAACATCCTGAAGATCGAGGACGGGCTGCAGGCGAGAGTGATCATCTGCTACGAGGAATGGATCCCGGCGCTGCATCTGCTCAATGAGGCCCTGCATCCCCACAATCTGGTGATCGCCATGGCCAACGGATGGGCCGCGCCTTCCCTGACAGCCACGCAGATACAGGCCAACCATACGGAGGGTATGGCCCGCCTCTTTGGCCGCAAATATCTCCGTGCCGAGAACTACCAGCCTGCCATGGCGAAGGAGCGCCGTGCGTATGAGGCCGAACAGGCTGTTCCAGCGCGCTGAACCACGAATGGCGGAACCATGAAAAAACCACGCGCGCCAACGGCTTTGAGCGCATCGCGATAAGCCGCAGGAATCACTAACCACAAAGGAACTGGAAACGATGTCTTCGAACCGCAACTTACTTTTGACCGTCGCCGTCGCGGCATAGGCCATGCTCGCAGCCTGCGGCGGTGGAGGTAGCTCGAGCCCGGGCGCGATCGATGGAAACCCAGCCCCGGTCCTTCCTCCTGTCTCCGAGCCAGGTGTGCCAGTGACGTACGCTCCCGGCTCGTCCGAGGCAGCTCAGCTTGCATTCGTCAACACGGAACTCTCGCGTTGCGGCTATGGCACCTTCCAGGCAGCTAACGATCTGACAGCAGCGGCCGTGGGCCACAGCAACTACATGACGATCAACGGCGGCCTGATCACCCATCAACAAGCAGACGGCAACCCGGATTTTACCGGTCTGACGCATCGTGAGCGAATTCGTGCCGCCGGGGGCTCCGCCGCACGCGCTGCAGAGTCTTCTGAAGGGATCGACGCAGTTTTCGTTGGCATCCGTCAGATCCACAACTCACTGATCGCGGCGCCTATGCATCAAGCGGACCTTTTGGACGGCTGGTCCGAGATAGGCGTGGGCATCGGTTCTCGTTCGATCAACGGTCAGACCCCAGAGATGCGCATCTTGACGCTTGTCTACGGCGGTGCGAAGCGCAACTCAGTTGCTGTCAATGGAGTTCGCAGCTTCCCATGTGAAGGGTCGGTCGGCATTGTCGGAAACGGCATCGAGATGCCAAACCCTCTGCCAGAGCTGACGACTTATGGACCCGGGCTGACGTTCGAAACCAACCAGGGCGGCTCTATTGAAGTCGAAGGCATCACGGTGGTCGAGACGGCGACCGGCAGAGTCCGTCCGACAATTCGTGTCATCGGGCCGCTCGGCTACACGCTGTCGGTCAACCAAGCGTGGAGAGCGACATACGTCACCACCGAGGCAATGCTCAACGGTACGGCGTACCGGGTAGAGGCTCGCGGGCGTACATGGGCAACGAACAACAAGACTGGCCCGTCGATCCCCTGGACACGGACCTACAACTTCACGACCTTGGGCAACCCGTTCTGACCCCTCACCAAGACCACGAATGGCGCCTTGGGCGCCGTTCCTGTTTTGGAAGGGTGCATGTCGCAGCGAGAGCAGTTTCCCAGTCAGCGTGCATTCGGCACACTGCTCGCATAAACTGAGGGCTCTCTGCAATCGCAGTGGCCGCACTCCTCCGCGGCTTCGTCCATGTGGCGACATTTCACCCAGTAAGGCCCAGGTACGTTAGCCATCGCACACCCCTGTTTCGGCACGGATGTTCGTGATCGGCACCACGGGTTGCCGGCCTGTCCCACACCCATCATCAACCCCCGCGGGCCCTAAGCCCAATCGGGAAGGGCTCGTCCATTTCAAGAGAGAGCCCGATGTTGAAAACCGCCCCAACTGTCGCATCTGGCGATGGCACGACCAGTGCTTCGTCACCGTTGATCTGGTCTGGCGCAAATCGATGGACCTTCGACCGTGGCGCGATGCCTGGCGAACCGTTCGCATTCCTGGATGGAGACATTGAGACCGCCAAGGCTTCGATGGCTTGCGTCCAGACGCCCGGCAAGAGCGACACCTTTGAAGTCAGAGCACCGGGCGGTGTTTTGCTCGCAAAGACCAACTTCGCTTCCGAAGCTGCTCGGCTTGCAGAGCTACGCATCCCTCCGACCGTGAGCAGCGCATGTGCCGCCGCGCACGACCGATTGGAGGCGTACGATTTCACGAACCAGCCGCCTTGCCTTAACCGTGTCGTTTCTGCCATGAAAGCGCATGTTCTGGAGATGATGCGAAGCGGACAAGTCCCGCCCGCTACAGACAGCCTTTCGGCATTGCACGAACACTGCGATGGAAACTGCCTTGGCGGAATCTGTGACGACGATGTGTTCGAGCAGCTCGTCCACGCTTTCGGAGGTCGCGATGAAGAGGAGTCGTTGCCTCGGGCAATGAACCAGTTCCTCCAGGATGGAGAAAACCAAGTGTCTGCCTGGCTGGCTAGCCAGCCAGGCCTGCAGGCAGCGTCCTAGGCTGAAAAGGCGAAATCCATCAGATCCTTGCCGTTCATGACGGCGATTGGATGTCCATAACCCAGTCGGGCGCAAGTTGCCTGTTGGGCCGGCGTCCGCACACACCGGAGATAGACCAGTCATGGAATCTACGAATCAAACTTACCCATGTGCCTGTGATGACCCTAAGTACCGTGCTCAGATCGAAGGGCTAAAGCAAATCACTGCTTTGCTCAATCAGCAATACCTTTACGAAAAGGTCGTGAACGCATCTGAGTTTCATCCCATGCGCGGCCATGTAGCCGACGGCACACGCGTGCGGTTTCAATCCGGTGAAGAACTCACTGTGCGAAGCGCGATGCGCGGCTGGAAGCTCGTTGACCAGCAGCGAGCGATCTCGATGGGGCCCTTTGATGGTGCCCACGAACTCACTCGCGCCATCGTTCAGCTTGAATCTGCAACTGCAGGGGCAACAGCGTGAGCCATTTCGCTGAATGTGGGTAGAGAGCACAGTCTCTTTCCATCAACCTTGACGGGCGACATCACGAGGTGAAGCACATTCCTCCACAGACTGCCGCACCGTCAAACATACTTCATTCAAACCAGATGGGCACCTGTTGCCCTTGGGGTTGGTGTCCGTCTCACTCATGGGAGATAGGCAAATGACACAAACGCTCGATATTGGCTTGTCTGAACGACCTGAATCCCCTCCTGGTGGGTACTTCATCATGGTCGATTACGAGAAATCGGCAGACCATCGTGACACCCTCACAGATGCCAGGGCGCGGGGCCAAGAGCTGTGTGACACAGAACCACTGCCGTCAACCTGGAGCATCTCCGATGCTGATGGAAATTTCGTCGAGGAGATCCGGCGGACTGACGGCAAGTCACTGGAAGACCTCATTAAAGCGTTCAAGCCGATTACCAGTCGGCGCTGATCAACTTCAACTCTGAAAAGCCAGTCATGCGCTTTGGACCGGCTTTCACACAAACATTCCTGACGCCCATCCTTATCGGATGGGCTTTTTTTTGGGGAGAAAAATCAGAGTTTCTTACGGACGTGCAGCGTGCGTGGTGCTGCCTTAGACTGGAGGCTCTGTGCTTCGGCAGCAAGCCGTGTGTAGCTCGGCTATCGCCCTAGTGGCGACATCACATCAATGAAGAAGCCGCACCGTGAAAGTCGAGTGTGGAACAAGCCTTCATACAGGTGGTACCCAGTCCTCCAAAGGACTGAGCCACCGTCAAACATTTCATTCAACCCAGATGGGCACCTGTTGCCCAGTGGGCCGGTGTCCGTCTTGAGACGGAAACGGACATGAAAACCAATGAAATTGCCAGCGACCAGGCTTCAGATCTGTTCATCGATACAGGCGGCAATCTTGTCGAAGTTCTCTGGACCTCTACCGACGAGATCGTCGAGTTTGCACCGCAGGGCGGAGGAGCTATTCGCAAGTGCAATCGCACAGACTTTGAACGCTGTTTCAAGCCTGCAACGCCGGCTGCGTATGCAGTGGCTCAAATCAGTGCGGAATGGCTGCCACGCGGTATGCGGGTTCCCGCTTATTCGAACGGTATGCGATGGAATGGCTGGGCCATGCCTTTTTTCACCAAAGAGGCGGGGTTAAGCCTGCTCCAGTTCATGCCAGGCCTGAGTTTCGACAGCAATCGTGATGCGTTTGTTTCGAAGGATGCCGACATGAGCGACGAAGAGGAAGTTTTCTCAGCAGTGACGCTTGTCATTGAAGGACTGCCCATCAAGACCTACGACATTGGCGCGGGCTCTTGGTGTTGGGAGTTTGCCGAGTAAGCCCACCACTCTGTTCTCTCGCGGGAAACCGCCATCACCCTGACGGGCGCTTGTTGCCCGCAGGGCCGGTGTCCGTCTCTTTTCACAGGAAACGAAAATGGACTACTACATTGCTGTCGAGGTTGAGCCACTCGGCCCGACATCGGATTTGGCAGCGGCATTGCAGCGTGCGTACGATCGAGGCGCTGCCGGTGATTTCAAGGTGTTGGTAACTCATGCACCGACTTATTTGGTTGTCTTCAAGCGCAGTGTTGGAGATGACGCTGAATACGTCAGCCGCCGCGCAGATTCGCCAGTTGTCTCAATCGAGAAGGCCGCGATGCAACAGATCGCCGCCGAACTGGCTGAAGGGGATGCAGGACCAATCGCGCAGTCGGTCATTGACGTTCTCAACGAAGGCGACGCACAGTGCTTTGATTTTGGCGTTGGCGCATTCGAGGCCATGGCCGAATTCACGCTACCAACCGACTCTCACAAGGAGTAGGAAAGTGACTATTTCACTGAATGATGAGCAAACGGCTACACGACAGGCGTGGTTGCAGACCTTGAAGGTCGGCGATCCATTGGTCGTCTTTTACAACTGGTGCGAAAAGGACGGCCGCATTGACGCGGTGGTAGTACAGCACGATCACGGATGGATTCGGGTGGTTCCACGCAACAAAAAGGACACGCCTTCCAACCGGATAAAGTATTGCGAGGTGTCTGGGAAAAATCCCAGTGGCTATGGTGATTTGCTGCCTCCAGATATGGTCGTCTTCCAGGAAGAGAGTGATGCGATTCGTGCTGATTGGCTGCGTCGCGATCGCGTAGAGCGGCAATCGGGAGCTAGGAAGATGCAAGGGAACGTTGTGATGATGGTCCGTGACTTGTCCGAAAGAGCTCTGGATTGGGCGGTTGGGCAAGCGCTTCATAAACACATCCCAGGAGATCCTCCAACCCTGAGAAGCTTCCTGGATGGAATGACGCTTTCAGTGGAAGCAATAAAAAACTTCTCGCCGACAAGCGATATTGCGATGGCTCAGGCGCTCATTCAACACGAAGGTGTGCGAATCGAATACTACGAATGCTCACCTAAAAGCGGATGGGATGAATACTCGGCCATAAAAGGGGACAGTCACTTCATCGGTGCAACAGCTGAAATAGCTGGATTGCGCTGTATTGTGGGGGCCAAGTTCGGGAATGAGATTGGCGTACCCAGAGAATTGGTGCCCGATCATCTGGCTTGTTCCTGCGAATGTGTAGTCAGCGACTGACTCTCCTCATCAACCGCATTCAGGCTGCCCCGCTGCTCTACGGTATATGCGCTCCGCTTCCTACGGAAAGCGCAGCGCTTCAATAACTCGATTCTGACGGGAACCTACTGCCCGTTGGGCTCGTGCCCGTCTACTCTCTTGGAGATTGATATGACATCGAACGAAAACACTGTAGCAGTCCACCATGTGGTAGCTACTTTCCTCCAGCTTCTCGCCCTCGCTGATGCTGTGAACGTCGCAAGCCCAACTCTCTCGAACTGGGATTCCGATGAACCGAATGGTGATCCTGAAAACACAGTTGCTCGTTTCAGCTGGGTTGATGACGATGGCCTATCCTTTGCATGCACCCTTACTGAGGGTGGAATTGCTCATGGTGAATGGATCGGGGATAGCTTCTTCTGCAGCGATGCGGAAGGGGAGCCTACCCAGATCACTCTGTACAAGCACAACGCGCTGACCCCGACGAATCTGTCTGCGGCGCTGGCTTCCTAAGCAAACGCCATCCGTCTTCAACGGCTGACGATTTCAACCACCCTGACGGGCACATCAAGCCCACAGGGCCGGTGTCCGTCTCTTTCATTTAGGAGAACGGAAAATGCAGATACAAATGGCATACCGGCCGAAAGAAACTGCCGTGGCCAAACAGAACATCACCTATCTTGAGGCCGCCTACATAGACGCGGCCGAAGAGGCTCAGAGCAAGCACCTGCGCTTGCTAAGCTACATGGATGAGTTCGAGAGACTGCTCGCAGCTCGTAGTTCTCTCATCGAACATCCTGATTTTTCAGGCATCCTCCCAGAAACGTTCTGGACAGGAAATGCGGACGTCGATCCACATGGACTCCAGGGCCAGCAAGGTCTTGAGTGGAATGAATCTGGTCCACAAAATTGGACTTGAAGACACCACTATGAAGCTGAAGAATTACATTGAGCACTCCCCAGCCACAAAACTGGTGGAAGTCCGCTTGTCGGCCATCACGCGGGTCGAATACATGGAGGTCGTTGAGGTGCCTGCGAACATCACTCAGGCAGAGCTTGATGATCTGGTGAACGCCCGATACCGCCAGGTGGACGGTGGCGAGTTCACGAGCGATCCTGAGTATTGGGAGCGCGGCACCTGTGAAGCAGTGCTGACGGACTTGCCCAATGCAGTGCCATCGATGATGGCGTTCAGGACGGCGCATGGGCTTCACATTGAGCGTGCTGATGCAGCAGCTCAAACAGAAGAGTCCAGTGGCGCGACGGTGCCGAAGTCCATTGAACCATCGCCTCCACTGGCATCTGGCCACACGGCGTATGAAGCAACTGAGGAGGTCGTGGAAAACGTACTTCGCAGTAATTCACTCACGGTGGCGAATACTGACGGCAAGTCCTTTGAGTCCATGGCGAACGAAATCCATGGCAAGTTGGACTTTGACCTGATCGAGCAGGCGGCGCTGGCAGGCGACGACCTGGATGAACAGACGGATTACGCGAATGATGAGATCGCTCGCCAACTCCGTGAGATGGGGATTCTGGAGCCGTTGAAGCCGGCTTACGATTCACCCAGTCCTGGCATGTAATTGCCATTCACTCGAAAGCCCTCAGTCGCAAGACTGGGGGCTTTTTTCATTGGCGGACCAGCTTTCCAACTTTCCTTGATGTGGCGCCAGCGCACGCGCTGCCGATAGGCGGGTTCGCGTTCAGCCGATAAACTCTATGTAATTCGTCAACTACGAACAATTGCAAGAGTGGCAAAACCTCCCGTCATCGAAGACAAGCAGATCGAGCACTTGCTCAAAGCGACGGCTGCATACAGTCGCATCCCGCTGCGTGATACCGCATTGATCTTGACCCTTTACGGCACAGCTATGTCTGTCACTGAACTGGCCACCATCACTGTGGCTGACTACCTGGATGCTGAGGGCAACGTCCGTGTCACAAGCGCTGTGCGCGTCGATGTGGCGCACAACGGCGAAGAGAGGCCGCTTTTCTGGTCGAACAGGCGAGTTGTCACCGCATTGGACGCCTACCTTGCATGGCGCGTGGAGCGCAAGCAGGGCATCACAGTGAAGAAGGGAGCCTACCGGGGACTCGACCCCGAAAGCGCCTTGTTCCTGACCGAGGACGGCGGAGCCTACGCACTGACGAAACGACCGCTCCCCTCCGGCGTGTTGAGCTACTCCTGTAACACGCTCGGGGCCTACATCTCTCGCCTGCATGCGAATGCGGGAATCGAGGGTGGAAGCGCACAGTCGGCCCGCCGTACCTTCGCCGTCAAGCAGCACCGTCAGGGCCGCGATCTTGTGCACATCGCGGCCATCCTTGGGCACAAGAGTGTGAGCACAACGAAGCGTCTAGTGGACGGCGATCCAGTGCGTCTCGCTGAAATTGTTGCTAGGGCAGTTTGATGGGCACACCTCAATACCCCAAGGGTGACCTTCGCCGCATGCTGGCCGTGCTGGGGGCCATTGAAACAGGCTCCAGCACATTGGTTCAGATCGCCGCTGCGACTGGCCTGGACAAGAAAACTGTTAGCAACCTGATCGTCCAAGCGGGTGAACAAGCCTGCGTTTCTATCAGCAAATCCGGGTCCTCGTACAGACTTGAGTCCTGGGGGCCTGTGCTGAAAAGGGACGGCACAAAATTGGCGTTGACGGGTGCGTTAAACGCACCTATATTTGAGACAAACAGGAGAAAATTTATGGGTTATGGATCGAATCAAGCTGTCAATGACGCCGAGGACGAATACAAAGAGCAGTGCGCCCTGTTGATCGCACGGACTGCCGCTGAACTGGTCGCGGCTGGCGATACTGGTCGAACTGAAGCCATTGAAAAGGCCACTGAGTGGCTGCGGAATGAACAGGCCGCCGATGGCGACCCGACCGGTGTAGCTGCGGTAGAGAACAAGGAACCTCGTGCGAGCAAGGCTTCGCCGAACGCGCAGATCGAGGCCATTGCTGCGGAGCTGCTGGACGATGCCCGCGATGCGGCCGACAGCCTGTGACGCGCAGATAGGAAAAAAGAACATGCCAGAACCAATCCGCTATCGAATGCAAGGTGACCTCCAGTGGCAGTACACGGAGCGCCGAGAGCAGGCCGCTCACGCGGACGAAGTGCAGCGCCTTCAGCGTGTAGCCGATTGGATGATCGTCACACCTGAATTGCTCAATGCCATTGAAGCGGGGGAACACGGCAACAAATTCTGGCTTGCTGCCCCTGGGGTAGAGGCCGCATTTGCTGGAACATACGGGTGGCGCCAGGGCCGCAACCCTCATGGGTTTGATACAGAGGGCGGAGCACGCTGGGGCGCATCAGAAATCACGCATGTCTTGCCGTTCACTGCTCCCGCTTTGCCCAACGTCTGATAGGAAACCATGCTCACACATAAAAGCCTCGAAGGATTCCTGCGCGTTGCCGCTCAGAAGAAGGTGGATGGGCTACCGAACGAAGACGACTTCGTCGTTCGGAGGTTGAACTACCAGCGCACTGAGCTTTTGGGGCTGCAAGAGGCTTATGGGAGCGACCCGGCATACAAGGAAGAAGTCCAGTCGATAGCCGCAGAAATCTCCCGAATTGACGATGCCTTGGGTGCTTACCCCGAAGCCACATCCACCGTAGCAACTGCCTGAAGCACGAAGGAAAACGCTTCAATGACCACCGATTCCAAAATTCCATTCCAGGCCCGTGTTCAACCGTGGATGTTGGAGTGCTTTGGCCAGGTGATTGCCTCAGATGCCAAAGAACGCAATCACCGATTTCTGGAAGAAAGTCTGGAGCTGGTGCAGGCCTGCGGTTGCACCCAAAGCGAAGCGCATCAGTTGGTGGATTACGTCTATGGGCGTGATGTCGGCAAAAAGCACCAGGAAGTTGGCGGCGTCATGGTTACGTTGGCAGCTCTGTGCTTGGCGCAGCACCTTGACATGCACGACTGCGGGGAAGTGGAGCTTGCCCGCATCTGGACCAAGGTGGAGCAAATCCGGGCAAAGCAGGCGGCGAAGCCAAAGCACTCGCCCCTGCCGCAGCATGTGACGCACGTTTGAAAGGAAAACAGCGTGCCGTCTCCATTGACCGCAAGAGACCGTGAGTTGTTGGCGATGCCATCGGTTGTCTCACAGTTCCCGGTTGCATTTGCAAATGCAGCGGTATGGGAAGAATTCGACGGCGAGTGCTCCTGCTGTGGCAAGACGTTGCAACGGGAGCATGTGCGGGGACTTGTAGCAAAGCCGATTGAAAGAGTGGCCACCGTGGAGGCCGTCGGCGTTTGCTGGGACTGCAAGTTGGTGACGCGTTTTGACTACCGCCTACACGATGACATGCGGCTGACCGGTCGGCGAGAAGATGGCTGGAAGACCTGGCAAGCGACCCCAACGCTTGTGAGCCTCTTTGTATCGTTCATCAAGAGGCTGGCGGCCTGAAAGAAAGATAAAGTAAAGCAGCATGATCCTGGCAAAGAAAAACGGTTGGTTGATCGCTGTGCGCGTCGTTCGCAAGACGCGCAGTGGCTCCCATGTTCAGCCCATTGGTAGTGACCGCACGACATTCGTTTCCCTGCGTGACGCGAGCGGGAAATTGTGCGAAGGCGTGGCCGAAGCAACTGCCTTTGTGCAGTCCTGATTCCGAGGGTATCAGCCATGACCCGCACACTTCATGTGCCATTGAAGCGCGAGTATTTCGAGGCCATCCGTGACGGCAGCAAGCCGGAAGAATTCCGGCTATGCACTGAGCACTGGCGCAAGCGCCTGGAAGGCCGCGAGTACGACTGCATTGTGCTGACACTAGGCTATCCATCCAAGACCGACACAGCGCGCCGAATTGAGCGGCCGTGGCGCGGTTTCACGGTCAAGACACTCACTCATCCGCACTTCGGGCCACTGCCAGTGCAGGTGTATGCCATCGATGTAGCCCAGTAATCAAGGAAAGCACATGTCCAAAGTAAGAGCATCGGATCTGCAAGGCGCGGCATTGTTGTGGGCGGTTTGTCTTGCGCTTGGACACGCACCTGTAGTGGCTTCGACTGGAATTGCATATCAGAGCGATCACGGATCATGGGTGTATCCCCGTTTCACCGCTGATGCGGAGGCGGGTGTGTTGATCGCGTCGGAGTGGATTGGCGTTGAGCGGCCATCTCGGGCACAAAAGACACCTGCTTGGCGAGCCATCGCTGATTCCAAGGTGCCGACCAAGGTCCACGAGGTTTGTGGAGGTGTTGTTGCTGCTTGGGGCGAGACGCTTGGCGTGGCTGATTGCCGCGCTCTTGTTCTGAGTCGGCTCGGGGTGGCAGTTGATGTTCCTGATGAGTTGCTCCATCAGGCTGTTCCGGCATAACCGAAGGAAAGACATGGGACACGCACTTACCTCCACAGCAGCATGCAAAGAGGCCGATGCCAAGGCCTTGGAGAAGGCCCAGCTCGGCGATGGCGCTCAGGTGGTCGAATGCCGTCGCCGAGCCCTCGGCAGCTACGACCTGGCCTTCAACGTGCGCAGCGCCTGCGGAGCTGAGAAGGCCGTGGTGGTCACGGATCGCTCGCTGCGCATGCGCCTCAAGCGCGTCGGCCTGACGAAGGCTTGAAAGGAAATCATCATGTCGCTCAGTATTGATGCAATTGTGGCGGGCAATCTACGGGAGCACGCAAAGCGCAAAGGTCAGCTCAAGCCTTTCACCCTGTTCTGGCTTAACGGTCAGCGAGAAGTGGTTCATGGATTCGATGCTGCTAACGCGTTGACTAACGCTGGCTACAGCTCTGGTGCACTTCGCGCACTGGACTTCTACAAAGACGGCGATTCCGGTGCGTATGTTTGGCACGAAGAGACCCGCACGTGGATCGCCGCGCACTAAAGGAAAAAGCCATGACCATCAACTCTGTACCAACGGCCGAAGTGATCGACGCAATGGCATCCCGGCTTCGTGACAGCGCCAAGGAGCTGGACCGCCTGGCCGCGCGCATGCGCGACACGAATGACCTTGAACTCGCGGGTGACGCGGTGAACGTTATCGCCAACCTCATGCCGAATCTGCGGCTTGACTCTGGTGACCCGGCCAGTCAGGGCGGTAAGCGCAAGCGCCTAACTCGAAGGAAAGCATACATGGCCCGCGTTGGCCATGTCTAGGCTCCAGCGCCAAGGTATGCACCTTGGCATTGCAGCTTGAACAAGGACACAGCAATGGCGCGTATTTCTGGACCGTATGAAGGCTTCTACATCGCCGCGAGAGCGCAACAGATCGAAAGCGGATGGATGGGTGAGGCGAGAGTGTTCTCTGAACGCCCTACCACTTTCGATAACCAATCGTCTGTGGCGAAGTTGGGTGGAGACCACAGCAATTCGCCAAGTGAGTTGGATGCGGTTGAGAACGCCGAACGGGTTGCCCGGGATTGGATCATGACTAACCAACGGCTGTATGTGCAATTTGAGTTGGCGAGATCAGTCTATGCCTGGCACCAAGTTCTGTTGGTTACCACGGCCCACATGGATCTTCGCTTCGTTGCACAGAAAATTGAAGAGGCAACAGTCAAGTTTGTCGAGAATGGTGGTGTCGCAAAGACCGGGGTTGGCCCCTTAGGTGACAAAGGCCCGGTACTTGAAACCAGTGACGGCAATGAGGTCCCGTACTCAGCTGGAAGTACGCTGGCTGTTCATTACGGCCAGATATTGCGCTCGCGATAGGTGGACATTCTCAAGGGAAAGCCGTATATGTATAAGCCAATTGACGACTCCCCTTCCAAGTTCGTTCGATTTAGAAACGCTGTCATAAAGGAACTACTCAATTCGTATGTTGTTTCCGAAGAAGAGGTTGAACAACTCCTACATGGAGAACTGGACTTACTTTATGACCTCTTTGACGATGGATCGGTTGAAGGTGCTGCTGCCGTCTTGGCTGTATTAAACGACTTGGCTGACAAATAGGAAATCGAGCTGTGGCAACAAAGACCACCGAAACCCAGAGCTGCCCAGGATGCGGATCGCCCGCCAAGATCGATGGTGGTGGCCGCCGCTGGCGTGTGCTGTGCTCAAAGAACACACAGACCCTCCATTCGCGGTGCGACAAAGCTGGACATCCGATGTTCAGTAAGGCTGAGGCAGTCAGAGTCTGGAACGAACTGAAGTAAAGGGAAACCTATGCCATCCCCGAAAAAGCTACTGCTGAAAGCATTTGTGGAGTTAGAAGCCCAAAGCACCGAGTGGCCCCGAATAACTCATGGTGAGAACGGCTGGATTGTTTCAGGAACCGATTGCGTTCTGGTGCGCCCGGATGGCCGCACCAACTTCGACACGCCGCAGCAGGCATTCCGGGTTCTTGCTGGTGTTGGCATTCGGAGCGCCATTATTGAATGGGATGGCCTGGACGCCCTCACCGAGTAAACCCTGGCGGTGTCTCCCGCATTTGACGGAAAGCAAGCTGTGGAAACCTACGAAATCAACATCGCTGTCACGTACACGTCGAATCGCTGGAAGGGTGATCGCAAGGTCACCGACATGAAGCGTCATCGCGGCCAGGATGCAGTAGTGCACTACCTTGATCTGCGCACGCAGAGGACTGGCAACGCGCCGCTGCAGCAATTTGCTCGCAGCGCCTCCGCAGTTGCAAAAGTCCAGTTCTAACACTTCAAAGGAAAGTTGTGAGACCAGTTCAAAGACCAAACGGGAAGTGGGTCGTCATTGATGAGAACGATCAAGAAATTGCTGGGCCTTTCGACACAGAAGACGCAGCGTGGGATTGGATCGAAGAAAACACACCTAAGCCGCCTCGGCCTAAGTTCTGAAGTTGGTGGTGAAAAAATCATGAGCAAACACTTAAGCCTATCAGCCTGTTCTGACTGAATGGTCAGCGAGAAGTGGTTCATGGATTAGACGTTGCTAACGCGATGACCAACGCGGGCTTCAGCTCTGGTGCACTTCGCGCACTGAACTTTTACAAAGACAGCTATTTCGATGCTTACGCTTGGAACGAAGCAAACTGCACTTGATTAGCTGCGCACTAAGGTAAAGAGAAGGCGAAAATTATTGGATCTTGACACATAAGCAGTGACGTGTAATCTTGATTCTGAAATTCGATAAGCAAAGACAGTATTAAACCCGTCGTGGTAAAGCCGTTTCTTTGCTTTTCGCGCTAATGATGAGCATTACACGGAGATGGATAGATGCAATCAAAGACAATCGTGCAGATCAAGGCTGCCCGTTCATGGATACGACATATTGATGATGAAAGGTCACTGGGTAACTCGATCATTGTCACCCTGACAGACGCATTTTGTTTCGCAGATGATCCTGGCTGCGGCGTTAAGGGTTTTGATACCGTCTCAGAACTTCGCGCTGGTACTCGCAAATCGGATGTGGTCGAAAAGCTCTCCAGCAGTACCGGGCAGTCCGCTGCCTCTGAACCCAAGGTGCATCTCACCATACCAGCGATGTACTGGGACGATTTCAGTGATCGCTGCCCCGTCGATGAACCTTCCCAGATGCCCAACGAGGTCCGTAGATCGGGTTCCCGCGTGACCGTCGAGGTGAACCCAGTCCAGATGGAATACCTCAGAGGCGACGCCGACTTCTATGCTGGTGGCAACACAGACGGCACGCCACCTGGTGTGCTTCGCGGCGCGAAGCGTGTGGCCGATCTGTGCGCAGCAATCAACCCAAAGCCGCGCGCCTGATCGAAGGAAAGAGGTTGGGATTCGCCGCTGGCCGCCTCTACCCTGGGATTTTTGATCGCGTCATCTGACCTGCAGGTCGCCATCAATCTCTCCCAACTGACCCAATCTGTCCGATACGGCGGGGTTGGGTCGTTCTAGCTGCGGCCGGTGGCATTAAAATACCTGTTGATTGATTAATCATCCTTAGCCGGGAATCAGTATGATCTACGGGTCCGGGCAGTATTGAAGACAGATCTATTACAGGTTAACTGATAGGTTTACAGTGGCATATATTAAAAAAAGCAACGTATCACTGCTCCTTGCGACTTTCGTATTATCCTTGAACACATTCGCAGCAATGTTGCCAAGACCAGAAAGCATAGGACCTGATCTGGACAACGAGGCCTACCTTCTCAACAACCGTGGAGGAGGACGCCCCCAGGGTAATCTGGTCAAGACGATACCGTCGGGCTATCCGATAGCACGGTCTTTGGTTGGTGTCACTTTGACAGGTGACCTCAAGTTGGAATCGGCGGGTCTGTTCAAGATACGAAACCAGACCTTCGTCATCATGAATGTGGACTGGCGCGACCGGGGTTTCAATAAGGAAGCGGATGCCTACATTGAAACGTTACTGGGTAGAAAATCGAGGGCGGAGTGTGAAGTCCAGCTTCAGGACGGACCATTTGCTTGCGTGCTCTACCAGGACGGCGCGAACGTCGGTGCAAGAATCCTTAGACAAGGCTGGAAAGGTTGGCAGAAAGAGACTGGAGGTCGTCAAGATCCTCATGCTAATACTGAGGCTCTCAAGGCATTGCGAGAGAATAGAGGTGTGTGGGCTGAAAAAATGTATTTTCCAGACAGTACATTCAGGAATGCCTACGGTAGTGCGAAACTCTGGAAGTAATTGCTTAAATAGTTTTGGTTTTGATTAGTAAGTAATGCCAATTTCATTTTTTCAACCAATTAGCATATCGCCGACTTCGGTAGTGCTTAAAAGTCTGGCTGATAACTTCCGATCAGGTAATCACGAGCAGGCCATGTCTTTGGCCCGAGACTTATCCGTAAAGTTTCCCAAGCATCCGATGGCATGGGCTGTGATGGGAGCGATTTATCGGGCTCGACATGAAAACCTCTTGGCAAAACCATGCCTAGAGCGGGTCGTGGAAATTTCCCCAAGCGAAGCTACAGCACATTTCAATCTGGCAAATGCTTTGCGAGATCTTGGTTTTTCGGTTAAGTCAGCAGAACACTATCGCAAAGCATTAAGGCTTAATCCCAACCTGCCTAACGGATTTTTCAATCTGGGCAATATGCAGCATGAAACAGGACAATGGAGCTTGGCCGAAAAAAGTTTCAGAACAGCGCTTGAACAAACGCCCGACCACGTAGAGTGCATATGCAATCTTGCAGTCCTTCTCCAAGACACGGGCAGGGGGGAGGAGGCAATGGAGATGTATGAGCGTGCAATAGATCTTCGCCCCACTGACGTTGCTCTTCTGTGTAATCGTGTTGATCTTCTGCACGAGCGATGGATGCTTAAAGAGGCTGAGGCAGAAGCGAGGCGTATCCTAACAATCGCGCCGGATTATTCTCCTGCATACATGCAGTTGGCAGGGATTTTAATGGATGCTGGAGATTATGAGGCATCAATCGAAGCATCAAGATCGGCCGTGCGCGTAGATGAATGTAACCCAGCTGCTTTAAGTAGTTTGCTATTCGCACTTAACTATTACTCTGCTGCAAATATCGATGAATCATTCGCACTAGCACGACGATACGGGTCAGTCGTTTCTAGTAAAGTCGTTCAAGTTGATAAACAGTGGAGTGGAAGCAACTCGCCTAGTTCACTGAGAGTGGGTTTCATTTCTGGAGACCTGCGCAACCATCCCGTGGGATATTTTCTAGAAAGAGTCCTTTCACACATTGACCCCAGTCGAATTTCTTTGGTCGCATTGAAAACACAGATGCACGAAGACGACCTTACTGATAGACTGCGCCCCTCGTTCTGCGAATGGCACTCCATTGCTTTGATGGGTGATACCGATGCCGCCACATTCATCAGGAGTCTCGGATTGCACATAGTTGTCGATCTATCGGGTCACACTGCAGGCGGGCGGTTACCATTGATGGCATATCGCTTGGCGCCTGTTCAAGCGTCTTGGCTAGGCTACTTTGCGACCACTGGTGTCAGTGAAATAGACTATTTGATAGCTGATGAAATCAGTTTGCCGCCAGAATGTGAATCACAGTTTACCGAACGCATTTGGCGTTTGCCAAGTACGAGAATGTGTTTTACGGCTCCAGCCCTAGATATTGAGCCATCCCCTTTGCCAGCACAAACGAACGGTTATATTACTTTAGGTTGTACTAGCAATCTTCTCAAGATCAGCGACAGAGTCATTGCCGTCTGGAGCCAAATACTGCTAGCCCTTCCAGGAAGCCGTCTCGTTTTGCAGGCTAAGCAACTTTCGTCAGGGGACCGACGTAAATCCTTATTAGATCAATTTCGTCGGCATGGTGTAGATGCAGAAAGGATAGTGCTTAAAGGCCACGTCAAACGTGCAGACTATTTAGGTACGTATAGGCTCATTGATTTCTGCATCGACCCTTTCCCGTTTCCAGGTGGGACAACGACAGCTGAAAGCCTTTGGATGGGTGTACCTGTCCTCACTCTGGAAGGGAAGACATTCATTGGTAAACAGGGCGCTTCAATGATGTCTGCTGTTGGTCTAAATGAGTGGATAGCCTCATCCGAAGAGGATTACGTCAACCGTGCAATCCGGCACGCTTCGGATTTGACCTGTCTGGCAGAAATTAGGAGAACGCTTCGTCAATGTGCTCTTGAATCTCCACTCTATAATGCGGAAAAATTTGCAGTTAATTTGACAGAGGCTTTATGGGGAATGTGGAAAGAAGTTGAGGAGAAGAGAATGCACATAGATTCGCAGTTCAGGGGTGCTGATGCGTCAGCGGGCAATCTTTCGCTCGATGCATAAAATGATGTGAGAGCCAGAATGTCTCGCCGATGGTGTAAACGTTTACCGTCGCATAACTTGGCGCTGCCGTATTCCTAAGTAGGAGATAGAAGAATGCCTGAGATCTCGATATTGGATGAAATCGCGCGAGAAGCATGGGCGGGAAACTACGACCGTGTTGGAGTGCTTTCGACGGGAGAACGCCTGTACGTCGCCCTTGCATCCGGCCGTATGCGCGAACTCGCGCCCAATGACTCCATTCCCTACGCCGTTGATCGTGTCGGGCCCGAATGGATGGCGCACATGCTTGAAGTCTGGCGCTCGGGGACCCAGCCCACTGGCTGATCTACTGGAAGACGAGTGTGTGATCAGCACAAAAGGCTCGGTGCGTCCCTTATTCCGTCAGCAGGGTTTCACGTTAGCCCACCTGCCCACCACCGGATCGCTAAAACCCTCATTCCTAAGGCTCTTGATGGCTTCAATGATGTCCTCGACTGCATAGGCTTGCCTTGCCATGTCCGGTGCGCCGCAAGCATTTGGTAGCGAGATGTGCCAGCCGTCGAATACCGGCCACGGCGCCAGCATCTGGCGCCCATCCCTGTCTTGAACGCGCACCCAATGCTGTCCACTAGGTGCGCGCATGACCGCAACTGAGTTGTTTCGCGGGTGCTGCCACGGCCAGGGGTGCACGAGCCTTCGATCCGCAGCCGTTGAAACCACGGGCATTGCTGGCGCCTTGCGCTCGTGCTGGCGATCATTGATCAAACGCGCTGCTGTCTCGAGTTCAGCGTTTCTTCGCTGTGTGAAGCGATCAAGCAATGCCTGTGTGTTTCGCTCCAGCAACTCTCGCTCTTCGGCAGAGAGTTTTTCACCGTTGCCCCATGATGAACCCGACAGCGTTGGGTTGAGGCATATACCGGGATATCGCTTGGAGTAACAGTCCCGGCCCAGTACCAGCAAACGACCGTGGTCCTCAACCACATGGATCGCGGCGTAAACAGGCCGGCCACACCCCTCGTGCTGGCACTGGATGCGATGCTCATAGTCCACGGCGACGACAGCGAGCAATTTCACCTTTGCGTGATCGCAGCGGTTTGCAGTTCCACGATCAGTCATTCTTGGATCCGGGATGAGTCAGAGCAGATCGTCATGCCATTCGTGCTCCGTATGATCTTTCGATGAGTGGCGTTGCCAATTCTCATGGGGCGGCGGTGATGAATCGATTGTCCTAGAATCTGGCGCACTGCTCACGCAGATGCTGCCTAGTGCAGCCATCGCCAGTCATATGGCTTCTCAACTCCCATCGGGTCCTGCCCGATGGCTGGTCCCGATTCCACAAGGAATTCCATGGATCAGAAATCACAATCTATCGGTCGCCCAAGCGCTATCGAGAATCACGTATCCCGCGCGCATAAACGCCGCTGCTCACCATCCGCATCGGAAGCACCTACAAGGCACTCGTACCCAGCCGGGGGTAAACATGCCAACGGTTGTTCCTGAAGCCCGTTGTTTTCATCTGTTTGCGGCTCGATCATTGACGCTGGAAGATCCTGGCGTCGTGCATGCTGCCTTGCAGACCGACGCGGTCGCCCGACGAATCCTCGCCAAAGCTCTGAGCCCAGTTCCTGGTGAACTTGTGGGTGTGCGCTTGAACATCAACGTCCTCAATCGGACCGGGGTAGCTGCACATTCAATTCATCGAGCCACAAGCCTCGATGGCCATCGCAAGGGGCGAGGCTTCTACCGCGGGGAAGTCATCTCTTATGCGCCTGTTGTCGTGTTGGCCAATGCCTACTTCAACGTGCATCAGGCGTTGCGAGATGGAATTGCCGCAGGCACCACTGCCAAGTGCCCAATGGCAAGCATTGATGGTGAGTACGTTGCGCCTCAATCGGTGCCCAGCTTTGATGGCGTGGAAGTTCGGTTCAATCCGAAAACCACCCATCTCTTCGTGGACACCGAAGGCTACGCAGTCAAGTTCGCTCAGCATGTGACGATTCTTGGGCACCGCGCATTCTTGCGTGGGCGGATCGATTACTACAGCGAGTCGGACGCGCCCGCCCGAGCAGGTAAGGCACCAACTGAAGCACGGTTCCGCTGACCCTTGGCAGGCCCTCAACCCTTTCCTTCCACCCATCGGGACCGCCCCCCATGGAGCTCCCAGCGGGCCGATGTATGCGGCATTGATGGCGCAGGGATGCACACTTGCCCAGTACCAATCCCTCGTTGCAAGCATGCAGCGCAATGGCTTGATCACAGCGCAAGAGGATTCGCATGGAGAGCCAGTCCTGCTTCACATCACACCCAAGGGTGAGATGCTGCGGCATCGGTTCCCCCAGATGGTTTAGATGAACTTCGCCTGGGAACCGATCTGCTTGCAGGTCGGCTGTCAGGATGATCTCGCGCCGGCGGAAGCTGAGTTCTCATCAGCACACCACGGGGACGCTCTTCTCCTAAAATCAGCGCACCACTGCATCGCAGTCGCTGCAGCTTTGCTGCCTTTCGCCACTCACATGGCGAGTCATTTCCCATCGGGGCCTACCCGTTGGGGCAGGTCCCGTTCCACTTCAAGGAACCCCATGGATCTCATCACATCAAGTCGGGAGCCGAACAGCCGGCTCGACCTTCCAAGCACGTTGGTGCCTGAGGTCGAGGAAGCTGTCCTGGCCGCCCGCATTTCACGTTCTCACGCAACACTGCTCGGGTTGTTGCGCCCGCAAGTGCAGCGGCAGGCCATTGAGGAGCTGCTGCTGATGAATCTGCTGCCGGGCGTTGGTGAACTCAAGAGCAGTATTGAATCCCTGGCCGTTGATCTCTCGCTGGTTTCCTTCGTGAAAGACGACTGCGAAACTTGCCAGTACAACACCGACAACCAAAGCGCGCAGGCCGACGTCAAGCTGGCCAAGGGGCTTTGCCTGAACGGTGCGTGCGCCACAGAGAAGCACGATGCGGTACTGGAGGAAAAAAGGATTGCCCTTCTCCGCCAGTACCGCGCAGTGCAGATGCCCGCAGAAATGCAGCGCTTCATCGTCATGGATGAGCATGCTCAAGCCGATCTCGGGGCACAGACGGTCAGCGAATGCCGTGCAGCATGCCAGCGCTATGGAGCCGCCATCACCAATCAGGGCCCGCAGTTCCCGGTCAAGGTGGTCACGCAGGTCTGTACCAGCAGTGCTTGTTACGCCGCAAAGGCAGAAAAGCACCGTTCTGAAAAGCTGGTGCACTACCGCAACACGGTTTGGAGGCGTGCGCTTGCCGCACATGTCCATTCCCTGCAGCATGTGGATTTCATGCGCGCCATGATCGCCATCCTTGCTCTGGGTTGGAAGTGCAATCCTGCCCACCCTGAAAAAGTGCTGGGTGTGGACGGAGACCACGACCTCGCGTCCTTCATGCGAAAGCTCGACGAGCTCGATGCGAAGCAGGCTTCAGCAGCAATCAGGAAAGCGCTTGCGCTCATGATCGAGGAGGCGCCTGAGCACCAGGTCACAACCCTTTTGCGTCACTTCGGTGTCCAGCTATCCACACTGTGGGTCATGCCGAAGACCTTGCTCGGGAACATGTCCATGGTCCAGCTAACAGAACTCATCGAAGATCTGAAGGTGGACCTCACCGAGCCTGCGCAGCATGCGATCCGCACAGGCGACCGGGCAGGTTTAGTCAGCTACCTGACGGAGGCCCTCACGAAGACGCAACTGACCGGGTATGTGCCCAGGTTCATTCGGTATTAGGAGCTGAGATGGACCCACATACTCGCGTGCTTGCTGGAGAGAAGCGCCAACGCTTCTTTGGCCTCATCAGGCAGACATACAACCTCACGCAAGACCAGCTCATAGCTGTCATTCGCGACCGGGGTCGCAGCGCTCGATATCGTTGCGCGGCATTGAGGAACCTCGTGTGCTCGGCGCCATTGGCTGTGACACGTGGTGCCTGCTACCTTGAAAGGCGTCGGCTGGTGCGACAGGCATACGCGGTGTGACGCCTGACGTTGCCCTGTGACACCTTCGCGGTGGCATCGGTACTTCATCAACAAAAAACCCCGGCTGGATTTTTCCAGCCGGGGTTTTTTTTGACCTGAGCCGATCAGGGATTGTCCGCGGGTACGTGCGACAGGCCTGCCTCCTGCAGGAAAACCGGGTGTTTCCCGGAGTAGTAGATGCGAAGGATTTTCCGGGCGCGCGTCATGGCCACATACATGACTCTGCGTTCGTCGGCCGCCTGCACGAGGCTGGTGTCCTGCTCACGTTCCGTGCAGTCGATGAGGTAAACCAGGTCGAACTCAAGTCCCTTGGAGCCGTGCATGGTCAGTAGGCGAACGACGCCGGGGCCGGGTTCTTTGGCCTTGGTTGATTGAAGCCTGCGTATCCTTGACAGAAGGGAGCCGGTCTGCTCCTGCAGCGCCTTGGTGGCTACGCCGCAGAGGTTTCTCAGTCTGCGCATGGACGCCGGCTCTTCCTCTCCCTCGGTCGGTCGGGATGACAGCCCGCGCGCCCACAACTGCAGTGCATCGGCCGCATCTTCGATCACGTTGGTGATCCAGCCCTCGGCCAGCTGTTTCCTCCACATGCTGAAGCTGCTGGACATGTTGGAGACGAGGCGCTTGTCTTCCGCCGAATCGAACGAGAAGTCATCTATGTTCCCATCGAGGAAGCTCGCGTGGTGCTCGTGCATTTGCCGCAAGAAGGAATCAGCCCCTTTCCCCGAAAGAGGGAGCAACGACAGGATGGTTGCCATGCTGTCTTGTCTGGGCTGAATCACGAACAAAAGCGTGCCGAGATAGGCCTGAATCTCTGACCTGTCCCAGATAGATGCGCCTGGCCGGTGGTACGGTATGCCTAAGGCGCTCAGGGCGGCCTCAGCTTCATCCAGCGTACGGTTGGTCCGGGAGAGGATGGCGCAACTGAGCTGGGCTGCGGCGTCACCCATCTCCTCGATGCACTCCGTTATATCCGCAGCAATGCGTTCAGCCTGTTCAATGGCATCACCCATACAGTGAATCGAAATGGCCCCCCCTGGGCCCTTCACTGAATGCTGTTGCTTGTCCACCCGGTCCGGATTGTTGAAGGAGATGAGCCGGGTGGCAGAGGCGACGATCTCTTCGTGCGAGCGATAGTTCTCCCCGAGCCGAACGATCTGCGCACCAGTTTCAGCAGCAAACTTCTTCATGCCTTTGTATCCGCATGCGCTGCGCCAGGCATAGATCGTTTGGTCGTCGTCGCCCACCAAGGTGGTGGTGGCCCCGTGCTTGGCCATGGTGAGCGCCATCAAAAGCTGAAGCTCATCACTGTCCTGGACCTCGTCGATGAGAAAGTCTGTGCATGTTTCGCGGCCTACGTTGAACGGGGGAATCTCCCCCTGGCTCATCGCGATGGCGCAAGTTCGCTTGACGACTGCGAGGTCCACCAGACCCGCCGAACGCAGTCTTTCGAAGTAGCGTTCAATCAACACCATGGCGTTGGGAGATTCCCGGGGTATCAGCGCCTCGACCTCTGCTCTATCAAGAGCGGACTGGTAGCGTTCGAGGAACGGCGTCAGCTCGTCAATGGGGCCAAGACCCTCTTCATCAGCTATGCGCCTAAGCATCGGGCGCTGTGCGTTGGGAGGAAGCAGGTTCACGCCGTGGCGAAAGGTGCGCAGATGCCTCAGCGCCAGCGAATCCAGCGTGCATATGAGCACGCGGTCGCGAGGGTAGGGGAGGGCGTTCTTCTGGAAGTGAGCTTCAAGCCTCGAACCCAGTTCACCAGCAGCGTCCACTGTGAACGTACACAGGATGAGGCGTCTTGAAGGGTCTTGCAGAACCCGGGCGGCTTTCAGGATGGACGTGAAAGTCTTGCCGGAACCCGGACCTGCAAAAAGCAAGAGGTGGCGGTCGCACTCTATTGCCGCCCTCTGCGATGGCGATCCCCCCATTTTTAGGAGGTGGCGGCGGCCTCTTGGGCGAGCGCCCGGCTTTCTGCCAGGATGCCTTGTAATTCGCCGCCCGCAGCTGCAGCGGCATCACCTGGCGGCTGCTGTGCGTCGTATTCGGCATGAGCCTGTGCCAGCATGGTGTCGGCCTGCGCTGCTTGAGCGTCGTTTTTGTTCTCCAGAAGTGCTGTCGCAGCCTTGCGCAAACGCCCGCTCTCCTGTCGCATGGTGGTGCTGAACGCATAGATTGCACGGCGAGCGCGGACTTCGACTTGCCTGCGCTGGTCGGCGGTGATCACGCCGTTCAGCACTGCCGAGCCAGATGCCTGGAGCAGTTGGTCGAGCAGGAGCAATGCCTGCAGGTAGCTGTTCGCGGAGCCGTGGATGATGGGTACCGTGCGCTGTTCACAGTCCAGGTAGCCTGCATCGATTTCCTGCCCGTTGTCGTGGCACAGCTTGACGATGCGCGCATGGTCGCGGCTCAGCAGCTCGCAGATCTGTTTGAGCTTGGTGCTCACGAGTTCGCTGAAGCGGTCCAGCTTGGTCTGGTCAAAAACAGGCCGGCGCCGGTAGACGTACTCGGAGTACATCGTGCGGCTGATCAGGGCAAAGTCCCGCTTGTAAGACTGCCGCACCGCGATCGAGTACATCTCGACGTTGCGAAAGATGATCGGGTCCGAGAAATCATGCAAGTAGTCCCGGCCGAACACCATCTCGAAGGCCTTGCGGCGCGAGTCATCGCGGACAAGCATAGAACTTTGCTGGGGCGGGGCGGGGCGAGACTGCGGCGCGGCGGTGGCCTTGGGCTGTCGCTGGCGTGCTGGCGCTGCAGGGATGATGTCGGCGTTCTGGGATGCAGCTGCCGTATCGACGGCGATATCTTCCGTGGTCATTGAACTCTCCATTGGTCAGGATCAGCCCAATGTAGGGACGTTCATTTCCGGTCGGAGGGGATCAATCAGCCCGAAACTGCCGTATTCAATTGGTTTTGCACCGAGACTTTCGTTTTGAAACCACCTTCTGCGCTGAATGTGCCAGTCCAGTTGCAAGCCGGCGCGAGCTGCTGCATAGTTCAGGACATCGAAGCGATCGGTCGTTTCGGAACTCCAGCTGGTAGAGGTCAACGTACGAGCCTGATCATTACTCAGCGTGACGACGCTGGTACCAAGCAACTTCGGGGAAACCTGAGCATGGGACGGGGGGGTGCAGCAATCCCGCACCTCCCCCTTACCTACATTCGGATGAAGAGGCGGAATACGCCAGCGGCCTGACTTCAGGCTTTTGCCGTCTTCCTCGCTTCGGCGACGAAATGCGACCTCGTGTCGCCCCATCACTGTGTACCGTCAGGTACACGCATCCACGGAGTTCACCTCCATCACCCTTGCGGGCCACAGCGCCCGCAGGGACTGTGGCTTTGCGATTGACCGAAAGGTTTGTCATGAAGCGCGTCATCTGGATTGCAGCCGCCTTGTCTGTCTGGGCCGGCATTGCCTACTCCGCAGGTTCCGTCTCCATCGGAGCCACCACATCGGCTACCAAGCAGCGTATCCACGCTATTGAAGCAGCCACCGACGCAGCACGTTAAGCGCTGCGTCACACCCCATAGGGAGCCCATCCGGGCTCCCTTTTCTTTTTCTCCTGCAAAGGAGTTCTAGGAGTGCACATGGGCCTTCGTCCATCGCTTCGCGGCTATGTGTCGCAACAGCAGCACTTCGATTTTCTTCCGACCGAGCTTGTCCAAGAGCTCACTGAGCGAAACACCCTGCAGCTTGCAAAAGCTGACGAGGCCCGCGAAAAACGTCGGACCAGGACGGTTGTCCTGAAACCCATCTACAGCACCGATTTGATCGACCAGATCCCTCTGGATCTGCTGTCCGAGCCCATCGCTGAAATCATTGACATCAAAGGCATCAACCCAGTTTTCCTCGAAATGATGGAAGACCACGGCGACGTGCTGGCCGATGTGGATGTGGACAACGATGCAAGTGCCGGATCAGTGACCGAGTGGTCCGATCATGAAGTGGCTCAACTGCACGAAGGTCTGCTCATGAGCAGCATGGCTGTGCTGGCTGGGCGTGGCAACCCGACTGAGAAAGTCGAAGCCCTTAAATGGTTCTACCGCCCCGACATCTTCTGTTGGAACAAGCGGCCAGGACCCAACGGTGTACCGGTCTATCGACCCGTGTACGCCAAACACATTCCGTTCACCTTCCACCGTTGTGCAGCCCTCATGGGCATCAACGTGGAGTACCTGCGTGGACGGCTATCCACCATCCTGCGTAAAGCGGGCTTGGGCGAATTCTTGCCCATTGAGGAGCATTGATGAACAACACAACGGATCAGAAAAACCTGATCGATATCCCCATCGGTGAGGCGTTTGGAATCGTTACAGCGGCCAACGCAACGATCAAGGGCATGCCTGCGGGGCATCCCTACGCACCTAAGCGCAAGGACTACGTTTTCCAGCGGGACGTCTTTCGCGACATGATGGCTTTCTGGCTCAGCGACGAACGCGCGCTGAAGATCCAGGGCGATCCAGCCACCGGAAAAACCAGTCTGGTTGAGCAATTTCACGCCCGGCTGAACATGCCCCTGATGATCGTCTCCTGCAATCAGTCGATGGAGGCTTATCAGCTGTACGGGCAGCTCATCCCCAACGAGGATGGCAAGCTGCGCTGGCAAGACGGTCCCGTGGTGAAAGCAGCCCGCAATGGGTGGTCTGTGCTTCTGGACGAATACAACACGCTCGATCCGAACGTGGCCACCAGCCTGAATGCTTTGCTCGAAGGCTACTCAGTCACGATTCCGGAAACCGGCGAGGTGATTTCCCCTCACGCGAACTTCCGGGTTTTCGCCACGGAGAACCCCGTCACAAGTCAGTTGGTGGTGACGGGCCGCAACGTCATGGACGTGGCCAACGCCGATCGCTGGATGGTGATCGAAGTGGACTACCTGCCCAAGGACATCGAAACCGGGGTGGTGGAGCGTCACATCGCTGAAACCAACAAGGACGTTAAGCAGGCGGGGCTGGTTGCAACCATCCTCGTCGAGACCGCTACGCAGATCCGTGCAGCGTTCCGTGACGGCAAGGGCCTCATTGACAAGCCGATCTCGCTGCGAACACTTATTCGCTGGGCGCGGCTGCTGCGCATGTACCGTGCCGTCGATGGCCGGCCAGTAGCTGGAACCATCAGCGGCGCCACCATGGCGGCCGCGCTGTCTCGCTCCTTTTCCTGTTCTTCGAAAGAGATGCAGGCCGAGGTGGCGCGCAAGTTGACGGGCGTGATTGGTTCGGACGTTTGATGGTCGCTGCCTCATCGCACTTCCCATGATTCAGGTCTATCACGTCTACCAGCAGTGCGACCAAGACGGAGGCAACTCTGTAGGCATCAGCCGCGCACCAGGACGGAGAACGCAGATTCAGTTGGCAGCAGATGGGCGATGGTCCATCTCGACCGTTACCGAATCTGCGCTTCCTGGGCGCGTGGCTTCGTTGCTCAGGAGGCGCCACAAGCTCTTGGCAAGCGAGTTTTTCTTTGACGAGGATTCAGGCAAGTTCACCAAAGAACATCCTGATTTCCAGTCGAGCAAAGGTGACAAGCGAAGCAACTTTGTGCTTTTCGCTTTACCGCCCGATATCGAAAGTGCCATCGATGCCCTGGAGGCAATGGCGCTGGAGAGAGGGCTGACAAATCTGTTCGCTACCGAGCGCGAATGGATCAACAAGCAACTGAGGAGCACCACGTTTCTCGTTGCTGGAACTGAAAAGCCCGAATGGGCGCTGCTCATCGCTGAGTTGGCGTTCATAAATGGCTGGACAGTTTCCCCATCGCGTCAGGGCATGCCTGCGACGCAACCCTCTATGGATCCCATCCGCTGGGCTTCATGGCTTTCATCTTTCTTCCAGCTCGACTGCGTGACGGCCGCTCAGGTGCGTCTGCGTATGTCCAGCGGGGAGCTACTTACACCCACTGTCGATGCAGCACTCAACGAGTTGCCCATTGATCTCTTTTAGGAATGAACATGGCCAACAGCCAAAAACCAAATGAACTATCGTCGCCCAAGAAGTCGGGCGGCCTGGCCAAATCGAGCTTCACCGCTGCATTCGTCATCTTTGTTGTGCGACTGCTGTGGAACATTGCTACTGCGACCCTCTTCGGTTTTATTGCAGCCATGCGGTTTCTCTTCCGCAGCCGATCGGAACCTGTCGTCAGTGCAAAGTCGCCATACACGGCGAGTTTCAAAGCCGCCGCTCCGGTGGCGCCAGTTTTGCCGCCAGCCGCGGACACCGATACGAATGGCCGTTTTCCCGACACGGTTTTCGCGGGTCCTGCTTTCAAGGAACCCTATGCGATTGCCCAGCGGGTACACGTTGTAAACCTTGAGCTTTCCGCCAATGTGGTCGTGGGCCGGGTGTTCATGTATCTGTACGACAAGGAAGAGCCTCACGTACGCCGGGTGCTTCGCTGCGACAGCAATGCACTACGCGAAATCTTTGGTCAGCCCCGCTTCTACATGAAGGATGTCCCGTGGGACCCCAAGCAGGGCGACAAGGGGCTGGATCTGATCAAGCAGGCTGCGGCCGATGAGGTCGTAGACCTGGTCAAGCAACGCCTGAGCGCCCGCAAGAAGGCGTTCACCGCCAAGCCAGAACAGGCGAACGCACCAGCAGCCGATGCACCGAAACCTACGGTTCCTGCCGAGCCGGCAGTACAGCCCAAGATTTCGGCGGCCCAGTTGCTGGATATCAAGCCCCAGCCCAAGCAGCCATTGCCTTTCATCGCGCCCCCCGTTCAGCGGGTGGATCGCCCGACAAAGGGTGATGTCGTCAAGGGTGTGGTGGCCCAGCTTGGCATGACGGATCGCCGGGATGGACAGCGGACGTATCAGAGCTTCTGCGTGAAGCTCGATGTAGGGGGCATTCATATTCCCTTCTTTGGGGTTGAGCTGGAGCGCGAAATGCTCGAGCACAACGTCAATGCAGGGGATACGGTGTCCATCACCTTCATGGGATGGCAGGAGATTCAGGGCCGGGAGGGGCAACCCTCGTACAGTAAGAAGCTGTACAAGGTCGAGATGATCGAGAAAGCCAAGCCATGATTCTTATCGCCGAAGGCTACGTCGCAAAGCAACCTGCTCTTGTGGTGGTCAGCCAGAGTGCGGTCAAACTGGAGTTCACGGTTCTGGAAAAGCGCAGCGCCAAGGAACATGGCGAATGGGTTCAGGTCACGGAGGCAGCAACCTTTGTGGCATGGAACGACGACGCACGGTTCCTCGCGGAGCAGCTTTCACCAGGCCGCGAACTCCAGGCAGTAGGCCGACAGGAAACAAGCCGCTGGACGGATGCCACCCAGCAGAAACACTCGCGTGTGCTCTACCGTCTGGTGGACTTTACGCTGCGGGTAAAGCGTCAGCCTTCCGACTCCTCGGGGCCGGAAGGGTCTGCTCAGCCAGAGGAACAGGCGCGCAGGGTGCCACCACGAGACAGCAACCGTTCGCAGCCCGCCCCAAGGGCTGCGCCTTTGCGGGAATCGGGCACGCCGCGGGCCCCTGTAGCTGCGGCCAGGTCACCATTGCCTGACACGTCCCAAACGGACGATGAAGGCTTCTACCGCTTCTAGCGGGCACTTTCGTTCATCAAGCGCAAGCCGGTTTCCCAACCGGCTTGCGTTCGGTGGCGATTTCTGGGATATTTGCAACCCATGAATCAAGCCCTGCGTGCAGAGTTTGATTGATCGTGTTGCTGCGCTCGTAGAAGGCAGCCCCAACATCCATTCACCACAGCCAGCGTCGTCCGCTGGTTGCGCTGAGTGGATTTTTTTTCGTCCGTCCTTTGTGACGTGCGAGGCAAAACGGTAGCTGGTTCACCGTACCCAATCCAGCCATTCCATTGCCGGCATCGCGCCGCGCGCCAAAACCCTTTTCCGCTCCAGGGGGCCATCCTAAGCCTGCCCCACTGGGGGTTGGCTTAGGCAGGCCATGCCTGACCCTAAACCACAACGGAGAGTCCAATGAAAAACGATTTGAGCATTCCTGCGTCCATTACAGATACGCAGCGCTTTTGCAGTTCCATTCTCGAAATGAAGTACGGCCGCAAGGGGGAAACCTCGGCCAATCAAGTGTTCACGCGTGTCGCTACCGCTCTTGCGGCAGATGCCAGTGAGCAGCAGCGCTTTTACAGCGGCATGTGCGCCGGGTTCATCCCTGGCGGCCGTATCAATGCGTCCGCCGGCATCGATGGCGCTACCACCATGATCAACTGCTTCGTGCAGCCGGTCGGTGACACGATCAGCGGCTACGACGATGAACACCGTCCAGGGATCTTCAACGCTCTTGAAGAGGCCGCCGAAACTATGCGCCGCGGCGGGGGTGTGGGATACGACTTTTCCGCCATCCGGCCAGCAGGTGCACGGGTGAAGGGAACGAACTCCTATGCGTCAGGCCCGGTTTCGTACATGCAGGTCTTTGACCGCATGTGCAGCACTGTCGAATCAGCTGGTGCACGCCGGGGCGCCCAAATGGGCATCCTGCGTGTGGACCACCCGGATATCCTGACATTCATCGACGCGAAGAAGTGTCCTGACTTCAAGACCCTTGGTCTCAGCGAACAGGACAACACAGCGCTGATGCGCATGGTGGGCAGCAACTTCGGATTCGGCTACGCATTACGCGGCGCGTTCGCCAAGCTGTCGAACTTCAACATCTCGGTGGCACTCACGGACGAGTTCATGCGCGCAGTCGAAACCGACAGCGACTTTGACCTCGTGCACAAGGCCGAACCCTCTCGTGAGGCAACGACCAAGACCAGTGCCGAAGGTCGAAAGGTCTTTGTCTACCGCACGGTGCGTGCCCGAGAAATCTGGGATCGCATCATGCGCAACACGTACGAAGGTGCTGAGCCTGGGGTTGTGTTCATCGACACCATCAACCATGACAACAACCTGCACTACATCGAGCGGATCAACGCCAGTAATCCCTGCGCGGAGCAACCGTTGCCTGATTACGGGTGCTGCGATGTCGGCAGCGTCGATATCGCGCGTTTCGTCGTCGATCCGTTCACGCCACAAGCGCGTCTGGATAAAGATGCCTTCGCGGACGCTGTCAGCGTCGGCGTCGATATTCTTGACACCGTTCTGGACAGGACAGTCTGGCCACTGAAGCAGCAGGAGTCTGAAGCACACGCGAAGCGACGCATTGGCGTCGGAATTCTTGGCTGGGCAGACGCACTTGCAATGCTCGGTATGCCCTATGGCAGCGCTGACAGCGTTACCTTTGTGGCGCAGGTGCACGAGTTCATGCGCGACAAGGCGTATGAGGCATCGGTGCAGCTGGCAAAGCGCAAGGGGCCGTTTCCGCTGTTTGACGCAGACGAGTTCCTCAAAGACGGAACATTTGCGTCACGCCTGCCCGAGCAGATCAAGGATGACATCCGCAAGTACGGGATTCGCAACAGCCATCTGTTGTCGATCGCGCCAACCGGAACCATTGCCACGGCATTCGCCTCCAACGGTAGTGCAGGTATCGAGCCAGTATTTGCGCATGCGCTCAAGCGCAATGTGCGGATGCAGGACGGAAGCATCAAGGAGTTCAAGTTGCAAAGCCGTGTCAGCGAGCTGCGTACCTTGATGGGCCTGCCGATGGACGATTCACCGGTGCTGCGCACGGCGCTGCAGCTGTCGGTGGACGATCACCTCAACATCATGGCTGCAGCGGCACCGTATATCGATGCCGCGATCAGCAAGACGATCAATGTGCCCGAAGACTACCCGTTCGACGCGTTCGTGGACGTGTACTACAAGGCATGGAAGATGGGGCTCAAGGGTGTCACTACCTACCGTCCCAACGTGATGATGGGTGCTGTCCTGGTTGCCGACGACGGCAAGGAGGATGTTCCCAAGGAAGCAATGACAGTCGATCCTGATCGGCGTGTGCAACTCAAGAGCATGCCACCCTTGGCAAGCACCATCCGCTACCCACGCAGGCCAGAGACACCGGAAGGGGTTGATGCCCGTGTGTACCAGGTCAATCATTCTGCCGGCAATTTCAGCGTCGTTGTATCGCACTGGATGAATGGGGTGGCCCATCCCATCGATGTGTATGTCGCCGGGGCAGAGCAGCCTCGCGGTATTGCGGCGATTGCAAAGCTGCTGAGCATTGACATGCGTGAAGAAGACCAGCCTTGGATTGCCATGAAGCTGGATTCGCTGATGCGTACTGATGGCGAAGACAGCTTTGAAATGCACCTGCCAGGCCAGGAGCGCAAGGTGATGGTTCCGAGTCTGGTGTCCGGGTTCGCGCAGCTGGTGTCTCACCGTCTGCAGGAAATCGGCGCCCTGAACCGGGACCTGCCATCGCCCATGATCGAGGCGCTGTTTTCTCGCAAAGAGCCCAAGACGACTGGCGAGGGCGGCATCGGATGGCACGTGGACGTCAACAACCCGACAACGGGCGACGACTTTGTGCTGCACACGAAAGAGCTGCGGATGCCTGACGGTGCCATTCGGCCGTACTCTGTCTGGCTGTCTGGGAAGTATCCCCGGACACTGGATGGGCTGGCGAAGCTGCTGAGCATCGACATGCGGATCAGTGATCCCCAGTGGATCCTGCGCAAGCTGTCGAAACTGCGGGGTTTTGGTGAAAACCAGGGTCACTTCATGGCACAGGTGCCCGGGCAGTCGCGCTCTATGGTTTATCCATCGACCGTGGCTTACTTGGCCGATGTACTGCTCCATCGCTTTGCGGTTCTGGGTTACGCAAGAGCGGAATCAGGGGATGCACCTGTGAAGGTGACAAAGGGCAAATACTGCCCGGCATGCCACACGCTCGCTGTGCATAAGCGAGATGGATGTGAAGTCTGTGACAATTGCGGTGCCACTGGCAACTGCGGCTGATAAAAAGAGGAAAGCCCCCTGAGCTCAGGCTCAGGGGGCTTTTCCATTTCCTACGCGCGTGCGAGTTAGCACCGACGGATATAAACTGACCCTGTTTGCACTTTCGTGTGATCGCGTCCTTGTGGCGCCTATTCATTGTTTCAACACCCTCGGGCCACCAACCCGAGGGGCGGTGGTCCCCATTTTTCTGGAGATCCCCATGAAACGCTTCACGCACCGCCTGGCCGAGCAAGATTGGATCGCTGGCTCAAAACGTGACGTGAGTCGCATCATTCGTGCGCGTCTGAAAGCACTCACGCAACGTGAAATCACGGATGACCTGCACATTGACTACCGCCCCAAGGCGCGAGCCAGTTACAAGCCGGTCGTGCCTTCAAGGAAGCAGCTCGCTATGGAGGCAGCACTCCAGGCGATCAATGCGGCCATCATCAGTTCAGCTACGGATGAGAAAGCCAAAGCCCCCGTTGTTCGCATGCCAGTAATTGGGCGTGCCGAATGGGAGGCAGATGTTCTCGTCCAGTACAGCAAAGCGGGGAAGTGTGTGGCCGTAATGCCCATGCGTGTCCGCGCCAGCTGCGCCCTGTAGCGTCATTGAAAAAGCCCCGGTTCTTGCGAGCCGGGGCTTTTTCGCATTTGGCAGGAATGGCGCTTTAATACCGGCCGCTATGCAATAAGGAACGAGGCTCGGTCTTTGCCTGCAATCCATGCTGGCGGCTTACCACGGCCAGTCCAAGTGCCACCGCTGACGGGATCACGGTATTTGGCCGGGACTTTGGTCCCTTTCGTACTAGCCCGCTCGCCGCCCTTCGGGAAAACCTGCTGAACGGTGAGCCCGTATTCCACGATCAACTCCCTCACCTTCGCGATAGCTTCGCCCTGCTCCTGTTGGCGAACTTGGTCGATCTTGCGGCTCAATTCAGCCTGCTGTTCCAGCAACTCTTTCAGCGAACTCATTCGAAATCCTTTCAATTGGAATGTGGATCATATTATCGATTCTGAAGTTCTTCAATCGACATTTGAATAAGTATTCCAGAATTAGGATTATGGAAGCCGGGTAATGGTCTGTTCCTCGATGCAGTGTCGGCTTTCGTTTCCAGCTTCGCTAGTCACCGCTGCGCCAGCGGACGTGCACTGACCCGCAGCTTGTGGTGAAATCCGTTTTGACCTTACGGTTTGCGTCCTCTGTGACGCCCTCGCGCGTTCTGCGCCACATCAACCCTGACGGGCATCTTTGCCCTAGAGGGGAGGGTGCTCGTCTACACGACAAGCACCATGACAAACTCCATTGAAAACCTGCAGGTCCATGACCTGGTCTGCATTACGCTGGACATCCACCTGTGGTCTGGCCGTCAAGCACTCAAGCGCGACGCGCTGATTGCAAGCAACCCAAGCCTGGCTGGCTTGCCCCCCGAGGGGCTGGCCTCGATGGGTTCGGTCCGGATCTGTGATCCTGACGAAGTACGTAAATTTGCGCGGTTGAAGGCTGAGGCTCACCGCATTCTTGAGCTCGAAGGGCTCCCATTCTTGGGCAGCGTTGCTGTGACGGTGGACAAGTTCGACGAGGTCGCCAAGAAGCTGGACATCATCAAGGCGAAGTTCCGCACCATGGCGCTGGACTTGCTCAACCGGTATGACGCACAGGCGAAGAACTGGAAGGACCGTTGGTGCAAGGAAAACCCTGCACATGCCCACCTTCTACGCCGCATGCCTACCGCCGAGCAGGTGGTCGGGAAGCTGAGCTTCAACTACCACCCTTACCGTGTCAGCGCACCTACTGACGAATCCGGCACTGCAGCCAATTCTCTGTTTACAGAGCAGCTGCATGGCCTCAAAGGCGAGTTGCTGACCTCCATTGGGATAGAGGCGACGGATCTGCTCAAGAAGTATCTCGTCGATACGGACACCGGGCAGCGGCGCGACAAGATCACGCAAAAGACGTTGCGTCCCCTCAAGCGGATCACGGCGAAGTTGCATGACTTTTCGTTCGTAGATCAGACCGTCAAACCCTTGGCAGATCTGATCGATCACGTGCTGACGCAAACACCCAGCGATGGCCCGATCACAGGCACCAGCTTGCTGATGATCTTCAATCTGGCCAACATGCTCAGCAACCCGGCGGCTGCAGCGCGCATTGCTTCAGCCGCCATGGAGCAGGGCCCCGAAGCGGTTGTCGATGAGTTCGAGTTCATTGCAGGCCGTGTTTCCGCTGCGGTGGCGAAGGACTCTGCGGCGATGCCAAGTGACTTGCCAGTGATTTTGGGAAGCTCGTCAGGGAATCATCCATCGACAGAACTTCCGCTGATCATTGATCAGCTGACAGAGCTGGCATCCACCGACGTCATCCCTGCCATCCAGGTAGCACAGGTCGAGAGCGACTTCGTGCTGGACTTCATCTGAAGGCCATCATGAGCACTCGAGTCAACCACGCCATTGTGGAAATGCTCGCGAATGCCGGCCTGGGCTACCGGGCTGGCATTTCGTGGATGGACTGGGCGATCGATGCCGTTCACGCTGCGCATGCACTTGATCCCGCAGGGGTAACGGTGCCTCGCATGCGTGAAGAAGCCGACGATGCGGAAACGTTCGCGTCTATGGCCTTGGCGTTGCTGGCCGCAAAGGCACACACCTGCGCTGACTTCGGTCGCTGGCCTGATAAAGGTCTTCGGCGTGAGGCGGTGGGCGCGATCCTTGTCGGCCTTTCCTCGCGGCCTCTTCGCATGGAAATGCCGCAGCTGACAGCTCAACTCAACAGCCTGCGCTCGTATCTTCAAGTGGGCGATCTGCCGGAAGAGCAGCAGGCTGAGCGTTTGCTGCGGTGCCTGTTGCTGGTGTCGTTGGACGTCGGCCTTGGGTATACCGATGAGGAGTTCTGGTCGGGCCAGCAAGTACAGGAACAATCGGTCCGTAATGTGGTGGTCAGCCATCTGGAGGCCGCCGAAAGTGTTGCCGATGTGGTGGCGCTTGTGGAGCAGCTCATTCCAGAGCACGAGCCGCCAGCGAAGCCCGACGATGCGCCATCAGGAGGATCGGAGCCATCGGATAGTTGTGCCGGAGAAGGGAACAGCGATTCCAGTCAAGGCGGTTCTCAGCCTGAGAAAGAGGATGGGGCTGCACAGCAGCAAAGCAAGAGTTCGCGGTCATCGCCGTCCAGCGATGGTGACGATGACAGCGAAGCGCAGCCAGGTGAAAAGCATGGCGAAATGCAGGTTTCCGACGCGGAAGATCAATCTGCTTGTACAGCAGGTTCCGATGGCGACGAGGCCACGAGTTCTCCAGGGGGCAGCGATGCCTCTGCGCAGAGCACTGAACAGCCCGGCCAGGCACTACCTGAAAACGGTGGTGCTCAGCCACCGGGGCCGCAAGAAGAGTTCTGCGAGATCGACATTGCATGTGCGGAGCCAACCGGCGAGCAGGACGACACCGAAAGTGATCTGGACGGCGCCACGGCGTTCTTCGGTGAGCTAGGTACAAACGACCTGTGCGATACGGAACCGCCAAAGGTCGAGCACTCTGGGGCGTGCAACAGCGCTCTGGAAGCGAAGGTTCTCAATGCTCTGATGGTTGTTTTGCAAAACGAAACTCTCAAAGGTGCTCGGTCCAGTTGTTCAGGGGGGCGCGTCAACCCATCCCGCCTTTGGCGCATGCAGGCCATCGGCGACATGAAGGTGTTCAAGACAAAGCCACTGAAACAGGGGCGTTCAATGGCTATCCAGGTGCTGCTTGATCGCTCTTCCTCCATGGAGGGCGAGCGTATGAAAGTAGCGAAGGAAGTGGCCATTGCAACGGGCGCTGCACTGTCCAGAATGCCGGGTATCAAGCCTGCATTGGCGGTGTTCCCCGGCTACCGTGAGAGCTATGCGACGGCGGTGCTGCCCTTTGGCGGCAACTTGCGAGCGGCGCGCTTAAGCATGCAATCCCTCGAAGCCAGCGGTGGAACACCATTGGGACAAGCACTCGAGGCTGTACGGCCGGGGATGCTTGCGCAAATGGCCGACCGACGAATCGCCATTGTCATCACTGACGGCAAGCCTTCAAGCCGCCCCGTCGCTGAAATGGCGCTGGAAGAGTTCAAAGCCAATGGCATTGAGGTCTGCGGTATTGGCATCGGTGTCGATATCGCTGGCTTGATTCCATGGTCCGTGGCGATTTCAGAAGTCAGTCACCTTCCCAGTGCCCTGACCAAGCTTTTCAAAGACATTGTGCGAACGCATTTTGCGTAGCACGCATTCACACAGCCCCCTCACTTCGGTGAGGGCGGCTTCTACAGGCCTTTGCCCGAGGTTTGCAGAAGCCGCGCGTTTCCCAGAGGACGTGCGCTGAGCGGCGCGTGAGGTGACAATGAGAGCACTTGGCCATTGCCAATGCTGACTCGTTCAGCCATCACATTTGCCCAGGGGCTGCACGCCCCGGGCGCGCTGCTCCTTGGGTTCAACACTACAAGGAGTTCATATGCAACTTGCGAGCGACAGGGCCAGAGGTTACTGGCCGGATATCCTCAAAAGTCTGAACGTTCCCCCTGAGGCGCTTTCGCGGCGCAACGGTCCGTGCCCCTTCTGCGGTGGCAAGGACAGGTACCGCTTTGTCGACAAGGACGAAGGAAAGTGGGTATGTTCCAACTGCACCGAAGGACGCTACGAATCGGGCATGGGCTTCATCCAAAGGCTACTGGGGCTTCACCAGTTCAAAGACGTTGCTGCGCGGGTACACGCTTTTTTCGACGGTGGCTCCGCACCAGCGCCGAAGTGGGTCCAGCCCCGGGCATCAGGGTCTGCGGTGACCCCAGAGGAAGTACAGCGGGAGCAGGCAAAGATCCTCAAGGTTTGGAATGAGGCTGTCCCGGTGTCATTAAACGATCCAGTCGGGAAGTACCTGGCCCACCGGCTCTCTCATCTGGGGCCAATGCGGAGGGTGCCACCGGGGCTTCGGTATCACTCTGCGTGCGAGTATTGGGAGCCAGGTGCTAATCCACAAGACCGGCCGGTGCTGGTTGGGCGTTTTCCTGCAATGTTGGCCTTGGGGGAGGATCACGAGAATCGCGTGGTCCAGATCCACAAGACCTACCTTACACCGGACGGGCACAAGGCGAGCGTCGAGCGTCCAAAGAAGGTAGGACGCGGTGTCGGGGCTTCAGCGTTCGCGCTTCGCATCATGGACGTTCGAGGAGACACCCTTGGCGTCTGCGAAGGTATCGAAACAGGCATAGCCGCCGCTTTGCGTGAAGGTGTACCAGTCTGGCCCTGCTACAGCGCCAACTCACTCGAGCGTTTTCTCTTGCCGCAGCAGCTCTTGGGCCAGGTTAAGCGTCTCATCATCTTCTCGGACAACGACCCGAAAAAGCTCAAGCGAGAAGGGAAGCTGATCAGTCCAGGCGCTTACGCGGCCGAGGTTTTGGCCAAGAGCGCGCGAGCTCAAGGCCTGCGGCCAGTCATCATGACAACTGCAAGGGTCAGCAGCGACTTTGCAGACCCTTTCTGATGTTGGTAAAAAGAAACGGCGCCGGTTGGTTTACACCTCCGGCGCCGTTTGTTTTGGAGTGCGATCCCTACTTACATTGTCACAAAAATCATTTTTTGAGTAGACCGTGATTTATTTCGCACTCATGCCATTATGCAAACTAACTAATTTCGAGCTATCTGTGCACGCCTTGATAAAACTTGGACATCCGAATTGACCCGACCACGGGATACATCTCGGTGATTCCACTGCTGGCAAGTGCGTCCTGCGGAATAGATCCGTCAGTTGCTGACGGCAAGATCAAAGATGAACCATCCGATCCTGAAAGCACGACCGTTCGTGCGGTATGGACACATGCTGACTTTGCATGATACTGGCCGTCAGAGCTGACGATATACACGCTGTTTTGGCTTACTCTTGTAACAGGTTGTTGGCTGAAAATTACGAAGTCAGTTTCAATGATGTCGTTCCCGAGACGTTCTCCAGAAAGCCAGGCCAGATCGCGCGCCTTACCGGATGATGTGTCTGAGCCTTCAGGAGCCTTGAACACGATTGTGTCTCCGCCAGTCGCGCCTTTCACGAATTCGGTTCCCTCAGGTAGAGACTGTTTCTTTACGGAATCAAGGTAGTAGCTTGGCTCTTCCGACGTGAGCTTGCAGATAAGCATGAACATAGACCAGTCTGGCATTGCTTTGCCATCCAGCAGTCGCACGGCGGAACTGCTGTCAATCGACAAAAGGGAAGCGAGATGGTTGCAACGCGCGGCGAACCCCACGGGCACTCCGAGCTTGTCCAGCTTGAATTTAAGGCGGCTTGCAAAACGCGACGGGAGCTCATCAGCGGAGTTCATGGTGCCAGCTCTGGTGTATGTAATTCATTGTAGTTCCGAAGTTTAGGCAAGTGCAAAATACGTAGAAATGCTCATAATGATAAAAGTAACCGCGACAACTCAGGGGTTGCAAAGCACAGGTAACTGCTAATCGAATTACACTTGGTTTCGCTTTTGACAATAAAAAAGGTTTTGAAGGCCGAGGTAGAAGCACATGTCCTTGCCAGGTCGCTGGCGGGTGCCTTCGCCTTTGCATTTTTGTAACGGGGCGGCGCCCCCAGGACGGAGCAGCATGAGTAAGGCAAAGATAAGTCGTTTGCGTCAGGTTGTGGAAGAAAATCTTGGCATAGCGCAACCCCGTTGGGAGTACCTGAAAAGCAATGGAAATTGCCTGCCCTTTGGCGTCGATTTTGAGACATCAGCCGTGCTTGACAGATTAAGCGCATCTGACTTACGCGATGTTTGCGATGTCGGGGTGCCACTGGCATGCTTGTCTGCTAGCGGTGAAAACCTGGAGAGTCTCGCTGCCAACTCAGTTGGAGTTGGAGCCGGTCCCAAGCTCGCAGACAGCGCAATTGATCCTCTCGTCATTGTGGCAGAAGAAAATTTACGAGTGCTTACAAATCGATGGGCTGCACTCAAGGAAGATGAGGTCAGCGCGCGAATCCTGTACCGGCTCGCAGAAGATCAAATCCAGTGGCTGAGGCACTCCACTATGGATGACCTCAAGCGCGTCAGTGTCGCTGGGCACCCTTGCGTACGCTTTGCCGTTTCACCGAAGTATTTTTTCCACTGCCGCCCCCATCTGGCTCACGCGCAGCGGACTGCTCTGGCACTGACAACCTCGACTCGAAGGGGCAGGTGATGCACAGAGATGCTTTCGTGTCCCGTGGTGCAAACTGGATGTACCAGCTCGAACTGCTGGTCAAACACACTTCACGCCCAGCCCTTATCAAGCAACTACTCGACCTCCAGGATGAAGGTGACCGAGTGGTTCGAGAGCTTATCCGGACCGTTGAAAGGAATCTCGGCGTTGACCGACCGCCGCCAAAAGCATCGATGGTCTCACTGGACCTTCCTGAGTCCACTTTCCTGCGAACGGGACTCGATCGTTACCACGCTTCCGTGCTGCTTGCCCTGTTCGAGACGGGCCCAGCGACTGGGCCACAGGGCGATTCCTACATTGAACATCTCGTTCAGGTCTATGAAATCTACCTCCAGCTCATGCAGTCGCATGATGGCGTACCTCACATTTCTTTCGAGCGGTACGTGTCCGTGGTTCGGGGGCAGGAGCACCTGACCTTCACCAACTGCAACAATTGCGGCTCAACGCACGTCAGGCGCAAGGTTGACTCGACGGATTCGGTTCGGGAATGCCCGTTTTGCTTGCTGCACAAGAACGAAAAATACCTTGGTCAGGACATGGTGACCAAACATGTCCAGCAAACGCGGGCGGCTGCAGGCCGGCAAGGAAATGCAAATATTTTGAGGAATGGATTGAATACTGCGGATACCGCAAGATTTGTCCCAGCCGATGCGTGCCAGGCTGCTGAAAAATCGTTGCATGCGATTCCTGCAGTCCATCATCACGGCGTTTTCGAAGACCAGCAATCAGCCAACACTGGCAGCTGGCGCCCCGAAGCAAGCGACACGCGCCGACGCAGAACCTGAAGAGGCTGGATCGACTGCAACGGTTGCATCTCTCCGATCCGTCAGATACCCACCACACGACCCCGGCCTGCCCCTGCAGGCTGTAAAGCAGCTCGTCGCGGGACAAGAAGAGATCATCAACAGGCTAAGGCTCCATGCGGCCTTGCCGGCGAAATTCGAATCGAGGTTTCTGCAACCGGTCGAGCGTGTCGCGCGACACATCAGCTCGTTGCCAGCGAGCAGGGAAGGCCTGTTTGCCGGCCCAGGTGGTCTGTTCCGTGCGTGTGTTGAACTCGCCTTCGCGAGCTACCAGGCGGCGGATGGCAGAATTTTCAGCGTCAAGGCAGGCGTGGAGGAGCGCCATACCATGGAGGTCCGGTGGCGCTATGCCTGCTTCGTAAGCGGCCTGCTTTGGCCGCTGGGCACGACCCTTGAAAGGCTTAAGGTCATCAACGGCACTGGTGACCAGTGGGCAGCCCGAATCACCCCCCTTCTGGACTGGGAAGACGCAGGAGCCTCGGTCTACTGCGCCTGGCCCAAGGAAGACGTTGTCGTCGGCCCTTCTCCCACGGGGGCTGCACTTGCAATGTCGATCATGGGCGATGCGAACATGCAGTGGCTTGAAGACGCATCGCCGGTCCTACTGAGTTCCATCCTCGGAATCGCGGCAGGCAACCAGGACGTCAGGTATCAAACGGCATTCGAAGTGGTGTCCACGCTCTGGGAGCGAATTAAGCGCATTGAGCGAGATCGCCGCCCTGAGGCGTATGGCCGGCTTCAATATGGAAGCCATCTCGGGCCCCACCTCTTGGATGCGATGAGCCGTCTTCTCATGTCTGGGAAGTGGCGTATCAACGACGCGAAGTGCGGCGTATACGCCGACACGACGGGTCTATATCTTCACTGGCCAGACACTGCCGCGGATATCACTCGCTCAGCCGCCGAATTGGGCCTCGCCGGTCTTCCATCCTCACCTGCAGGTCTTCTTTCAGCCCTCACTGATGCGGATCTTATTGACGCCAATGGCAATGATGTCCTGCACGAAATTGCCGATGACGACGGGGCCATCTGCTCTGCAGTGCGGTTGCGCCATCCCGCTTCGCTCATACCGGACTTTTCTGTCAGCGCATACGCTACGCAGCGAAAGGTTCTTCTTTCTGCAATCAAAGCAGCGGATCCTCTTACAACAAAGGCGGAAGAGAATATGCCTGCAGCCGTCCCGAAGAAGCCCGCCGTGGCTCAGGCACCGATCGCACCTCCAGCGCCAGGGCCAGACCCATTTGCAGACCAAAACGATCTGCCTTTGCAAGACGAGAGCGAAAGCGGGAAAGATCAAACCACTGTTCTCGGCTTTTTGCACGAGTTGCCAGCTGAACGCATGCGGCCAGAGCTCGATGTGACGAAAGATGCTCCTGCGCAGAACAAAGAAACGCCGCGCCCTGCGAAGAAGGACGGGACGGTGAAGGCGGCAGCTGACAAAGAGACCGCGAAGACAGAAGCCGCTCAAGAGGTGAGCTACTACGAACTGATACCGGTGTCGTACAGGTCACAGATCAAGCGCAAGGAAGGCGAAATCCTGGGCAGGATCGTCGAGATGTGGAAAGAGCATGCACCCAACAAGGATTTGATGGGTCACGAGCAAGGATGTGCGATTGCGATGGACGTCCTGAAAACGTTCACCAGCAATCCGCCCGATGTATTGCTCGCGCTGTCCAAAGCCGGCCTGCTTTACTGCCATCCCTCCACTCCCGGAAAGCTGGTGCACGAAATCACGCCAGAGGGAGGGAAGAAACGCCCTTACTTCGTACTTTCAGATTTTGCCGCCAAGGCGTTTGGTATGAGGCACGCATGACCCCAGCGAAAGACAGAATCACGGCTCTGCTGCGCCCGATTTTTGAGATCAGGTCTACGGTCGCATGGACCATCGCGGCTCTGTGGACGATTCTGATCGGCCTTGTGTTCAACGTCGGGCTGGTCCCCATCATTGGACTGCTCATCGTCACGGCAGGCATGGCTGTTGTCCGGGGGCGATCTGCACTGGACTTGGCAAAGAGGCAGCTGTCGCTGGTTGGGCGGCCAGTTGACTTGGTGCCGTTGACCCAGCTACTGGAAGCAGTGCCAAAGATGGGCAACAACCTCTGGCTCGGCTGGGGCTGGCGCTGGGAGCCCAGTCACACGGCCATGTCCTATGAGGTTGGGAAGAGGGACATGTCAGATATCTATCCCCCGGCATGGCTTCTCAAGCTCATGCAGATCAAGCGGAATCCTGCCAACGAACGTGGCCTTCAATGGATACATGGCTTGGAGCCCAACGAGGCAGACGTGCTTGCTCCATTTGAGGCTCTGAAGGGGCATTGCGCCATCATCGCTACCACTGGTGCGATCAAGACCAGGCTTGCAGCGTTGATCATTCCGCAACTGGTCAGCCGTGGTGACGTGGTGGTTGTGATCGATCCCAAGGGGGATAAGGAACTTCAAGACATCTGCCGTATTGCGTGTGAGCGGACGGGTGACAAGAACAAGTTTCTGAAATTGCACCCTGCATTCGCCAAGTCCAGCATTCGCATGGACATGCTCAAGAATTGGGACCGGTCTTCGCAGGTGGCATCCCGTGTTTCCCTGGTGCTCTCTTCGCAGGAAGAAAGCACGTTTTCACAGTTCTGCTGGATGGCCGTTCATCGAATCACGAACGGGGTGAAATATCTTGGTCGTCGCATCACGGTGGCCAGCCTGAAGTCGGCTATGGAGTCGCGGATAGCAGTGGAGCGATTGACATATGAAGTCTTGAAGAAGTTCTTCGGCGAGCTTGATAACGACCACCTCATGAACCGTATCGAGCAAGAGATCAACAAGGCTAATTCGTCCAAGGCGCCCAAGAAAGGCGGTATCGAAATCACGATTCCGGAGCTCGGGGCGATGATCACTGTGTTCCAGTTGGATCTGCCTGAGACTGACGCTGAAGCAGATCGCATGGGGCTTCCGCGCAAGTCCGAAGACATCATGGGTCTCATCTCCATCCTTGAAGCCAACAAGGATTGGTTCTCAAAGATGATCGTGTCCATCACGCCATTGCTCACCAAGCTCTGTACTGATGACCTGCGTGATCTTCTGTCTCCAAACTATGACGATCCGACTGATCCGCGTCCGATCATGGATATGAAGAGGGTGGTCGAGGGGCAGCATTGCCTGTACATGGGAACCGATGCGCTCGCTGACCCATCTGTCGGAAAGGCGATGACGGCTATGGCCCTGGCTGACCTCTCGTCCGTAGCGGCCGAAATCTACAACCACGGAACATCCCAGGATGACGGAAGCGCGCCACGGCGTATCCACCTGATCGTCGATGAATGGGGCGATGCCATGTGTGAGCCGCTCGTGCAGCAGGCCAACAAGGGGCGTGGCGCCGGAGTGTTCATCTGGGCGCTGGGTCAGACGTTCGCTGATCTGGTCGTCGCATTCGGAGGAGACGTTTCCAGTGCGAAGCGCTTCATGGGCAACATGAACAACCTGATCGTGGGGGCCATTCAGGACCCGGACACGATCAAGATGGTCTGCGAAAAATTCGGGACCACCGCGATTACTGTGATGGGAGAGTCCAAAGGTGTGGGTAGCAAAACAGAAGACACGGGCATGGAGTTTTCTGCAAACCAGGGAAGAAGCGCATCCGACAAGGAGACAGAACTCATTCGACCTGAGCTTTTTCCCCAGCTACCAGATCTGCAATACATGGCTGTGATCAATCGCTCGATGAAGATCAAAGGGCGCATCCCAGTCGTAACTTCCAACTAAAAAAGCATGCTGCAAGTGATATCTCGGTCCACAGTCATCCCCCTCGCAAACGTCAGTGCCAAGGCTCTATACGAGTTCGACGCAGTGGCCTTGCCGCGGGATGACGCACACGTTGCCGCTCTGATGCGGGGAATGTTCAAAGGCCATCCGGATGAGCAAATGATCCGGGGGCATTTTGTTGCCTTCCCATCCTTGCGTGACGCCGCTCAAAAGCTCCTTTGCTTGATAGGTGCTCAGTGGAAGACCTACCCTGAGGAAATGCCGCTATTCATGCGTGCTGTGACAGATGCAACCGCCGCAGCGGTCAGGGAAGGCTACCAGGAAGGGCATGGAGGCCATGCAGTCATCGGGGCATACCTCGCCCACCTTTGCATGACGGCTGCACAAGCAATGGAGCACCCCACAAAAGGAATGAAGGATGGGAAGCACCAAAGCTGGCCAGGGTTCGGGCAGCCGCTGCCGTTATGGGCAGATCAGCTCGATCAGAAGACCATCTCGGTGATGCCAAAACTGGTTGTGAGCCACGACATGAAGCTGGGCTACGCAGGAAAGATCCTTTTCGCTGTTGCAGAGCCGGCGACCATTGGGCTAACGCTGCATCACCTGACCTGAGCAGACCATGGATATTCGTACTCACATTCGCATTTGGGTGGGCCTGTTTGCAATTTGCCTGTTTGTCAGCCCTCTGCTGCGAAAGGGTGAGTCGATGCATCAGTTTGTCGAGGTCGAGATCAAGGCCACGCAAGAGACATTCGGGCCGACTTTCAGTGGGTGGATACTGGATTCCGTGGATGCTCTGTTTGCCAACTCGCCAGCTGCTGCAGTGGTTGCCGTCGCGCGTTACGGAACCACCGGCAAGGACCGCGAGGAACGAATCGCAAGGAACCTCGGCAAGGGCGCCCACTGGATGGTGAAGACAGCGAACAGCTATTTCACAGGCATCGCCCTGGCAGCTTACGTGGCCTGTATGCGTCTCCTCATCAACGTGGTGTGGTTCGGCATGCTGGCTCCTGTTCTGATTGCTGCTGTGATTGACGGTTTCGCACAGCGGGCGATCAAGCAATACGTCTTCGGCACCATCAGGCCTGCAGCGTTCTCGCTCATGGCGATGATCATCGTCCCGTTTGTTTTTGCACCGCTTCTCTACCTGACGATTCCTGTCTCTGTGTCCCCGACGATCATCCCAATCTGGGTCTTCCTGGGGTGCATGCCCTTGGCTCTGCTGATTGCCAACACACAGCCAGTGTTCGGCCAACACTAGCCCGGAATCCGAAAAAACCAACTGAATCTGCCGGATTGAGTCTGATTCGGTTGCCGCGGCTGCTAACGGGCAGACCTACATTGGTTGGATGCAACTAGAGAAGGCAGAAACTTCGTACTCACGGCGCGTGCTCGGGGGCATCCTCGAAGCACTACGGCCTGTGCGCCCGTACTGGGATGACCCTGCCGTCGACGAAATTCAGATCAACGGCGAGAACGACGTGTTCGTTCGCAAATCGGGCCGTGATGTGAAGGTCGATATCGAGCTGTCTTCGCCGGCAATCCGGTCTGCGATCAACATGATTGCCTCCTACAACGATAAGGAAATGGGTGATGCAAAGCGTCACTTCATCCTCTCGGCGCGATTGCCGGGTGTCCGTGTCGAGGCCATGCTACCCCCAGTCAGTCTCCGCGGCCCATCCATGTGCTTGCGCAAGCATGCCACCCGAGTTGTGCCGCTGTCGGAGTACGTGGACAAGGAGATTTGTACGGGGGACCAGGCCCGCTTGATGACCAGTATCGTGGAGTCGAACACGAACTTCATGGTTTCAGGGGGAACCTACTCCGGAAAAACGACGCTCGTGAATGCGTTGCTGGGGATAGTGCCGAAAGACCAGCGGCTGTTCACGATCGAGCAGGTTGCGGAACTCAGGCTTGAGTCACCAAATTTCGCCTCCCTTGAATGTGATCCTGAGCAGGGAATTACCGCTCAGCGTGCACTCCAGGTGGGTATGCGGTACTCCCCCCACCGCATCATCCTGGGTGAGCTGCGCGGCCCTGAAGCGGTCGATTTCCTGATGGCTTGCAACACGGGACACCCTGGCTCTTGCACCACGATCCACGCCGATAGCGCCAAAGATGCGCTCTCCCGCCTTGAGGATCTTGTCCTCATGGCCAACCGAATGCCCTACGAAGCATTGAGGGCACGGATCGGTCAGTCCATCGCCTGGGTCATCCAGATCCAGATGCATGGCGGTCAGCGCCGCATCACCGAAATCGTCAAGGTATGTGGTTACGACCGAACAAGCGAAACCTACGTTTTTGAGAACCACACTGAAGGAGTGAGTAAATGAGCATCGTCACGATTGGCCGCCGGCTTTTCACCAAGACCAACACCATTGCACTTGGCGCATCTGTCATGGCCAGCAATGCCCTCGCGCAGGCGGGCGGGAAGGGCAAGCTGGATCTTCCAATCCTCGGTGAGTTCGGCTGCAGTCTGCTCGACTTTTTTACGGGTTCGCTGGCAATCTGGGCGTTCGTTCTGATTGCAGCCGGCACGCTCCTCATCGGGATGATCGCGAGGATCGATTTCGCCAAGTTGCTTTCGGTGGTTGTGATCTTCGCCGTCATCCAAGGTCTCGGGGCCTGGGTGGCCCCGATGATCACAAACGCTGACGCTTGCATCGCCAACAACGGCCGCTGATGCGCAGGTCTAGCACGTTTCACTCGTCGCTGAACAGGCCGCAGCTGTATGCCGGCGTGCCGAAGATGGCGTTCCTGCTGATCATGTTGGGCGGGTCATTCTGCTTTGTCGCAAAAATCTACCAAGCCATCCCCGCGATGCTTCTGCTCTGGGTGATCGCAAGGTGGCTGACGAAGAAGGACACAGCATGGGCTGAGATCCTCCAGCAGTACCTGCGTGAAACGCATGTGTATGACAGCCTCCCAAGGCCAGTCACCTTCCTCAATCGGCCCCGTGGGTGGGGCAAAGGTTTGCCGTGGTAAATCTCGATGAACTGATCACGAAGCCTCGCCTTGAGGCTTCGTCGCTTGCTGAACTGGTCCCATGGTTCGGTCTGGTCGATGAGGACGTTGCCGTCTGCGTGGACGGCTCGCTGCTGATAGGGTTTCGCTTCGAAGGTCTTCCCCTCGAGGGGGTAGACGACGATGTGCTGAATCAGCAGATCGACATCATGCAGCGCTCTCTCCGAGGTGTATCGGAGCGGATTACGTTGTGGTCCTATCTGGATAGGCGATTCGATACCCAATACGAGCTCGGGTCTTACACAAACCGTATCGCTGAGGCCGTGGACGAAGCCTGGGCCCAGCAAAGCACTCGCCACAACCACGCGGTTCTTCGTCACGAGGTATACCTCGGCTACCGTTTCAATGACGCCAGCTTTGCCTTCCTGGATGCGGTCAAGATAGAAATTGACGGTGGCGCGAACGCGCTCTCGGCTTTCCTCAGCGTTGTGAAACGACAGCTTTCTCTTGGGGGGACGGTTGCGGCGATTGAGGGACAAGTGAATGACATGCTTGCCGATTTCCGGCAGATCGCTTCATCGTTTGAGGGAATCGTCGGACCACGCCTGGGCTTTGAGCGCCTGTCAGGAGCCGACCTGCTGGGCTCACTGTTCTCGCGACTCAACCTCGCATCTGAACCCGGTCCTGTTGAGCTGCCCGGCCGTCTGCCTTACCTCGGTGTGATGTTGCCAGCAGACACGCTAGTGCGTCAGGGAAACTTACTTGAGTTCCATGGGCCTGCCAAGAAGGTCTCCGTAGGCGCACTTGCCCTCATGGGAATGCCACGGGAACTCTACAGCCTGCACATTGACACCCTCATGGCAGTCGATTGTGAGTTCACTGTCTGCCAGATGTTCCAGTTCCTCGACACCTCCAAGGCGCAGAAGCTGATCCAGGCCGCGGAGCAGTATTACAAGATGGAGGTCAAGAGTTTGGCGACTCGCATCGCTGAAAAGCTGATGCACAAGGACCTGGACAAGGTCAATACCGGTAACGTCATGCTGGCAGAAGACGCTCAGGAAGCGCTCGCCGAAATTACAGCTACTGACGTGAACTACGGCTACTACTCGATGACGATTCTGGGCATGGGGCCAAGTCCCGAACAGGCCACCAGAGCGCTGGAGCTGGTAAGCGGAAATTTGAGAGCCAGTGGGTACGCTGTTACGCGTGAAGTGACTGGGCTGATGGCCGCCTTCATGACGACTCTGCCTGGCAGCAGCAAGACCGCGCTACGGAAGTACCTCGCATCCAGCGCGAATCTCGCGGACCTGGTGCCGCTCCGCACGATTCGCAAGGGTGAGCCTCATCACAAGCTCTTTGCATCCGTATTGGGCAGGTCGGTTCCCTCGCACATCAAATTTCCAACGGCTGTCGGAGTGCCCTACGACTGGTCACCCCATGAACAGGACCTTGGCCACACGGCCATTGTCGGCGGCTCTGGCGCCGGCAAGACGACCCTCATGCACCTAGTGGTCTCGATGTTCCAGAAGTACCACCCCTGCAACACCTTCATGTTCGACAAAGACTATTCGATGGCTTTGTTGACGGTGCTGCTTGGTGGCCGACACATCGATATGCAGACCAAGATCGGCGGTCGAGTGGGAATGAACCCGATACGCCGATTCTTTGCTAACGGCGACATCCTGGTTGCGCGGCATTGGGTCGAAGTGTTGATCTGCGCCGGAGATCGCACCGAAGGTCTCAATCCCAACGACAACCAAGACCTCTATTCGTCGTTGGAGGAGGTCTATCAACTCGGCGCAGATTTCTGGCGGCTAGGACAGGTCTACGCGGTGATCAAAGGTCGCAATCCCGGCCTGGCAAACCGTCTCGCCCCCTACGTGGATCGAAGCGACCACGTTGAGGACAGAACTCGGAAGGGGCCTTTCTCTGATTTTTTCGACAACGAAGACGACAGTTTCGAGTTGGCTTCAATCGTCGGGATGGAAACGGGAAAGCTTCTCATGACACCCGAGGTAGCGAGCCCGTTCATGGACTATGCCTTCTACTGCATTGAACAGCGTCTGGATGGAAATACTCCGACGCTCATTTATGTGGAAGAAGCGTGGTACATGCTCTCGAATCCCATCTTCGCCGCAAAGATGGATGACTGGCTCAGAACTTTTCGGAAAAAGAAGGCGTTTCTTGTTTTCGCGACGCAGGCTCTGGATGAAATCAAACAGATGAAATCACTTGGGGCATTCATCAGCAATGTGCCCACGCGAATTTTCCTCCCCTCGATGAATAACTCTGTGTTTGCGAACGCAGACATGTATCGGGAAATTTTCTCGCTCAACGACGCCCAACTCGGTTTGCTCGCAGAAGCCTTGCCAAAACGAGATTATTTGATCGTTAAGGGAAACGAAACAAGATTAGTCGAGGGTGATATGCCTGCCATCATCCTCAAAATAAATGATGCTACCGCAAGACGGCATCTAAGAGAAAAAGCGTTTGAAATGGCTAGGGAGAATGAGCTTGGTTGGCAGGAGAAATATCTTAAAGAGGTACTACATGTTGAAATTTAAGGCCCATTTTACTACGCTGGCTATTGCGGCAGCTTTGGTTTCCACGCCTGCATTTGCGGCCGGCGGTGGTCCTGCCAATGCAACCGAAATGACTCAGCTCATGAACAACGCCGAACTGATCGTTCAGGTCAAGGAGCAGATCAAATCAAATCTGGTTCAGCTGAGCCAGTACGCGACACAAGTCGAGCAACTCCGCCGTCAATACATTGATGGGATGAACGTTGGGAACATGATTCCCGGTACCACCCTCGAAGGGCTCGGAAAGGAGATCACTGCTGCGCGGAACACCGTCAAATCGTACGAGCAGCTTTTCGGGACAGTCGACGATCTGTCCAGGACGTGGCAGCAACGCATGGTTGAAGCCACGGACCGCGGAATTCCCCTCGAAGCGTACGTTCGCCAAGAAGGGGAGCGTGTGCGGCAGGGCAACGAAATGGCTGTTCGGCGCATTCAGCAAGAGCGTCGTGTGCTGGAGCAGGTGGAGCAAGACTTTGTCTTGGCAAAGCAGTGGGGCGAAGCAATTCCCTCGCAAGCCGGTATTCACCAATCCCTTGGTTTGATGAACACCCAGATGAATCGGATGCTTCAGCAAAATGCGCGGATGGTTCAGTTAATGGCCCAGGCACAGGGCATTGACAAGGCTAAGCAAGAACAGGAGGCAGCACTTAAAAATGCGCAGGCTGCAGCGATGCTTCGCAATAATGCAAAAAAGTCATCTGAAGATTTGGAGCGTATGCGCGACGGTATCACTCAAGTTCGTCCTGCAAAGCAAGAGGGTGCTGGGAAGTTCGAATTTCTCAACAAGTAAGCAGTGAAGAAGCGAGAGGCGATAAATGTTTCTGATCAACAAGAAAAAATATTTGATGATCCTGGCTGCAATTATTGTGGCCTCATGCCTCTCGCTTTACACGAGTCTCAATGCCTCGGCTCAAAACCAACCTCTGCCGTCAGCTCCAGCTGTGCCTGTGGAGGTGATGAATCAAGTCATTTCTGCGATAGCTGACACAATCAATGGTGCATTCGAGTCCCTTTTGACAAATCAAGGGGTGGCTGAGGCTGGAAAATCAATCGCCTACAGTTTGTTTGTCATTGTTCTAGTTTGGAACTTGCTGAAAGCAATGATTCAGGGCGACGGAATTAACGCAATTGTCGCAGAGATGATTCCGCTAATTGGTACTTTGGCTATCGTCATGGCTATGCTCTATAACGGCGGAGTGGGGGCGATCATAAAATTTCTTGATTCGGTTGCACAAACTTTTGGAGCTAGCGGAAATCTCGCAGATGACGTTAAGACTGCCCTAAGTCGTGGATTTGAAGCTGTTGCAAATGTGCTTTCAATGCCGGGGCCGCAGACAAATGTGCCTATGAGCATTACAGATCTTGGGCCAGCCATCGGTGTTGCAATCTCAACTGTCGTTGGGCTCGCCGCCAAGTTAGTCTCAGCATTTCTGATCGTGATTGCAATTGGCATTTATATAGGCAACATTATTCTTGCTTACGGGTCCATCATGTTGGCGTTAGCGCTCGCGCCGATCATGGTTCCATTTATCATGGCACCTGCAACCAGCTTCATTTTCGATGGGTGGCTGCGGTTTACCATAGGGGCAGGGATGATTAAGGTCGTTGGTGCCTTCATGCTTTCCTTTACCGATCAGCTCATGATGGGTCTTGCGTCACTGTCCAAGAAAGTGGCTGTGCCGGCAAATGCTGACTACTCCACTATCATGGTTACGTCATACGTGGTTTATGCTGGTCTGGTGCTAATGGCAGGGCTGGCCGCATACCTCATGATGCTCACACCTCAATTAGCTTCAGGGCTTGTCTCAGGCAGCGCTGGCGGTGCAGGTTTCAGGGGCATGCGTGCCTTGACCGGCGGTGCTGGTTATCAGGCCATGTCGCGGGGAGCAGGTGCGTCGATAAACGCCGCCGGAAGTATGGCTGGACGTGGCGCAAAGGGTGTAGCTAGTGGAGCAGCCCAGGTAGGCCATGGAGCACTTGGCGCGCTTCGTTCAGCACGAGGTCGTGGTGTAGACCCAAAGGCTGATCGAACGCCCTCTGCATCTGCATCACAAACGGCGAGCGAGAGGTACGGTAAAGCCGGAGCGGCAGCGTACAGAGCACTTGGAGGAAAAACTCAGTAGGCTCTTTACAGATCCCCTTTGTGTTCTAAGATGAAACAAAGAGGAGATCGCTATGTTCCACGTGAGGTTACCTACATTCTGGAAGTTTTTATACAGAATCAATGACTGGCTTGTAGGATTCTCTCTACCCCTGTTATTGATATCTTTGGGCTTGTTCACAGTAGCCACGGGACTTCTGTATCCTTTTGAGATCACAAGAAATTTCCATTCTGCGCTGCTAGTGCTCGCGTCGTGGGCTCTGCTTTTTACATCACTCGTTTTCCTGCTCTGGTCTTTCGAGTCGCTAATCACATCCTATAAATGCTCTTCGTCTGGAAAGCGAACATACATCTACCATGATGATGACGTTAAGCCCGCCCTGTTCGTTATCATCTTTTGGGTTTCTTACGTTGCTATCCTCTGGATGTGGTTGAGTTCAGATAAGAAGAGTGCTCAAAATATCACGGCAATAGCTTCAATAGGTTTACTTGCCGCACCATGGTTCATAGGTCACTACACGCGTCGCGCCTGGTTCCTAAACTCCAAGTGCGTTTCAAGAGATGAGTTTCTAGATTACGTTGGCGTTCGCTCACGCGAGAGAGCATCTATCGATAGTAACGGTGATGCAGGTCACAAGACGATTCTAGAGGTTGCAGTGCCTCGAATTTCTTACGCAAACATCCATGGCTATTCCGAACTAAAGGGGCGATTGCTTGAATCTGGAACGCCAGTTCTAGGACGGCAAAACCAAGGGGACGATCCTCGAAACGGCATCCTTTTGTTTGGCGATCCAGGAAACGGTAAGACGTTCGTCGCGGAGGCGTTGGCTGGCGAGTTGAAGGTCAAGTTTTTGGTGATGGACTATTCCAAGGTCGTTTCGCAGTGGGTTGGCGAAACGCCCAAGAACATTGCAGCCGCATTCGCCCAAGCTAAGAAGGCTGGCCCCTGCGTCCTCTTTATCGATGAGATAGACAGCTTCATCATCAATCGGGACGGTGCAGGTTCACAAACCGCTGAATCAGCAAACATCGTGAACGTGTTGCTGACTGAGCTGGTGAACATCCGCCGCTATCCCGTTCTTGTCGTGGCCGCCACCAATCGTCTGTCCAAGCTCGACCCGGCCGCGATTCGTGAAGGTCGCTTTGACTTCAAGATCGAGGTCGGCAACCCGGATGAAGAAGCACGCACGGGTCTTCTGCTTTCGAGTCTGCGCAAGCATGTCAAAGGCGTACCGCTCGACGACAGTGCAGTGCTCTCCGCAGCGAAGCGTTGGAACGGGTTCTCCGTCAAACGGATCATGGCCGTGGGCGAGGAAATGCCTGCCTACCTGCGCGAGCATCCGTCGGCAGTGGTTGGGTACGAGCAGTTGACAGGCTCTTTGCGCCGCATACAGGGCCGCAAGGGGAAATTGCCAGCCGACACCAAGCCGCTGGAGGCACTCGTTTTGCCAGAACAGACACGTAACGCGGTTGAACTCGTGGCCTCGCGAATCGCTGATCCGATGCGCGTTGAGCGTCTGGGGGGCACTCTCCCATCCGGGGTGCTTTTCCACGGCCCTGCAGGTACGGGCAAGACTGCGGTTGCTCGTGCGCTTGCAAAGAAGACCGGATGGGCATTTCTCTCTGTAGCCGGGCCGGACCTTCTGCGCGACATCGACCAGATCGAGAAGCTCTATTCGGAGGCCAAAGAACTAAGGCCGGTCCTTGTGTTCATCGATGAGGCAGATGACATCTTGCGTGAACGGGGCATGAGCAATGCCTCTGCCATCACGAACAAGTTGCTCACGATCATGGACGGTGCTGATGGTCGCGTGAAGGACGTGGTTTTCATCGCAGCCACGAACAACCCGGACCTCATTGATCCTGCCTTGCTGCGTGCCGGGAGATTCACGGAGAAGGTTCCGTTTTTCCCGGCCGACGAGCAGTCAGCGGCAGTTCTGGTGAACCAGTGGCTGTCAGCCCGCCAGATCACCCGCATGGGCCCTGGTGTCTCTGCATCGGTTGTCGCCAGAATGCTGCAGGGACAGAGTCCAGCCAACATCGAAGGCGTGCTGCAGTACAGCCTCAACCTGGCCATCAGTGAAGCGCACGGAGACGATGTGGTTCTCACGCTGAATCACATCGGGCTAGCATACGAGGTGGTGGTCCCTCAGTAGTCGTCGCCTACCCAGTACGAGGCCCCGCCTGGCAACAGTGCGGGGCCTTCGTGCGAATGGCCCATCTCCTCAAAAAACCAATTGAATCTGCTCACTGGTGACCGATTCAACCGATCACCGGTGCGTCGAAGGCCATGACACTGACCCTAAAGGATCAGTGCAATGGACCTGTTTCGGAAAAAGAAAGCTCAATCATCAATTCTGTCGGGTCAGCCAGCGGCTGAACCGACGGTGTCTGTTCAGCCGTCCGCATCGAGCGGAAGGGAAACCAGCGCCAGCGGGCACGCGCTAAGGAATGCACGCAATGAATTTGCCGAGGTGTACGGAAGTGCGCTGGTGCAAAGCAGGCGTCTGTTCGTCGTCACCTGTCTGACGTTGATTCTTGCACTGGCATCCGTTGGTGGCCTGGTTGGAGTAGCGCGCTCGAAAGTGGCCATCCCTTGGATGTACCCAGTTTCAGACGCATCAGGTGTGATCGCCAAGCCTGTCCGACTTGAGCCTATCACCCCTCCGGTCGCTGTAGTCAAAGCCGAATTGGGGAAGTGGTTGGAGCAGGTCTACACCATTGATGCGAAACAAACGCTTCGGCTGTGGCGCGAAGCGAACGTGCGTACGGCCGGAAAAGCAGTTGAGCAGTTCCGTGAGTTTCGCGTCAACGAAGACGTGATGCGCAAGATCAAGGAACAACCCGAGTTCATAAGGACCGTGCAGGTGAACTCTGTTGACGTCACTCAGGACGGCCTTGCATTCGCCTACATCACGACAAAAGAGAGCGCCGGTACTGAGGCCCCTGCGAGCCCCAAGACGTACCGAATCACCCTCCATTACAAGCTCTCGCCACCTACGACAGAAGCCTCGATCTTGGCGAACCCCCTGGGTCTGTACGTGACCTTCTTCAACCCAATTGCAGAGCGCCGCTGATCATGCAGAAACTGCTCTCATCGACCGTTGTTGTCATCGCACTGCTGGGACTTCCAGCGCATGCCGAGATGACTCCGACTCCATTGTCTGGCGATGCCCGACTGGTGACCTTTGATTTCGACCCCGACAACACCTACCTGGTGCTGACCAAGCGTCGTGCTGTCACGCACTTGGAGTTCCCCGATAGCGAGCGAATTCAAACGCTGGCCGCAGGTGACACGACGAACTGGGAGTTCAATGCCAGCAAAGACAGGCGTCACCTTTTCATCAAGGCGAAGATCGTCAATTCCACGACATCCATGACCGTGATCACGGACAAGCGTTCGTACCAGTTTGTGATCAAGGCGACGCAAGAAGGATCGAAGTGGTACCAGCGTGTGACATGGAACGTTCCCTCCACGCTCCTCATGGATCTGGAGGCCGATGAGGCAAGGCCCGTCCAGGGGAATCGCCCTGATCCAGTTCTTGCAACGCCCGAGGGGCATGCTGTACGTCCTGAATCGCTTCGCTTCAACTACACCATCGAAGGCACTGCACCCTTCAGGCCGACTGGTGTCTTCGACGACGGAAAACTCACTTGGGTGCGGATGCCTGCCGGCATCCAGGAGTTGCCGGTCGTCTTCGCCCTGGACGACGGCAATGAGCCAATGCTGGTGAACTACGTGGTGAAGGGGGAGTACCTGCTGATACAGCGCGTCGTCGAAAGGATGCTGCTGAAGATCGGTAAGACCCAGGTCACGGTGGTTCGTAACAGCAAACCTCAGAGCAATAGCCTCTTCGGTTTCCGCCGCAATGAGCAGCAGGTGAACCTGTACGGTAACTGAGTATGAGTGAATCGCTCATCAAGCCCGGAACCCCAGAGGCAAAGCAACCCCTCAAGCGCAGCACGATTGCTGCGATTGTGGTGGTTGTCCTCGGACTTCTACTGATTGGTGCACTGATGCGTCAGGCGGCGCAGGGCACTCGCACTGCGCCAGAGGACACCACTCGCCTGAACAACGTTGGTTCTGAAGCAGCCATCGATGCCGAAAGCGCTCGCATTCAGGTTGTAGAGCGACCAATTGCGGTCCCCACTCGATCTGACAACACCGTCGCTATCGAGGCGAACGCTAAAGCACCTGATCAAGATCCGCATGAGCAAATGGAGTCTGCTGGCGTTGTGTCGCGCATGCTCGTGATGGACAACCCGCCCAGTGGTCAGGAAGAGGCCGCAAGGAACTCTGCGAACCCTGCTGACGACTCCATGCGCCAGCTCATGGCTATCAATCAGGCGAGCAATGCAGCTCGAGCAAACGCTCAAAACCCTCAGATGGGAGATGGCCAGATCAGGGGTGGTGCCGAAAGCTCCCCAGCGATCCAGATCGCTCTGGATCAGATGCGCCGCCAGCAGGGGGCGCCAGGGACGCGCGAGCAGGCTAACCAGGCGTGGCTCAAGGAGTTTGGTGGATTACCAGCCGATGCTGCCTTGAAGCCCAAGCTGGTCAAAGGCTCCTATGTTCTAAGCCAGGGCAAAGTGATCCCTGCGATCCTGTCACGCAACATCAACAGTGACCTCCCGGGCGAAGTGACAGCGCGTGTCGCAGTGGATGTCTACGACAGCTTTGATGGAAGCCATGTCCTGATTCCCAAGGGAAGCGAACTTTACGGTGCTTACAGCAGCGGTGTGAATGTAGGTCAGCAGCGGCTCATGTTCGCGTTCCGTCGTGTCGTCCTGCCAAACCGAGTGACTTTCGATCTGCCTGCAGCCAAGGGTATGGACCTTGCTGGCGCCGCCGGCGTCGAAGGCGACGTGAACAACCATTTCTTCAAGATGTTCGGTACATCCATGCTTTTCGCGCTCCTGAGCTATGGGGCTGAGAAGAACGAACCTGCCCCAAGCGGCCTTGGTAGCAGCGGTGGCGCTAGGACTGCGGCAGGACAGGCTTTGGTGGACGTGTCCAAGACTGTCCTTGAACGCAACAAGACGATTCCACCAACCATCACCGTACCCGCGGGCACGCGCATCAATGTGCAGGTGGCATCAGACATGGAATTCCCTTCTCCTTACGGAGCAGCTGCTCGATGAAAAACATATTTCCAATCCGTCGCTTGGCGCTTGTGGCCACTTTGCTTGCGATGCCGGTGACAGCAAGCGTGACCATGTCCAGCATCGAGCGAGTGGGTCGCTACGACTTCGCATATCAGGTCTCTGCCCAGAACCGTGTGCGGCCTGTGCAGGTGTTCGACGACGGCCAAAACACATACTTTCAGTTCCTGGGTGGCGATGCTGTGCCTGCGATTTTCCGTGTCACGGAGGACGGCCCTGAGCTCACGATCCAGTCCTTTGAAGGTCCATACATCCGGGTTGAAGGGGTGGCTGCCCAGTACATGCTTCGGCTTGGCTCGGCGTCCGGTCGGGTTGTGTATACGGCCCCTGGCAGGTCGCCATGGCCATCCGCGCAGCCCAGCGCGCAATCCCAGTCTTCGTCCGGGATCGCTCAGATGGTGGCTACCGCATCGCCAGTCGCGCTTTCCCAGAACGAAGCCCGTCCGCGTGCGATCGACACAAACAGCTACGCAACGCCAGCCCGTGGTGACGTGACGCGGTGGGCCCAATCGCGTGAGGAAAGTGAAGAGCATGAGTTTGCATTCCCGAAAGGAACGATCTCGCTCAGCCGCGCCCAGCTGTCGCGTGTTGAACGCATCACAAATGGTCTTGCCGGTGATTACCACATCGTTGTGACTGGCCGCGACGACAGCGATCTCAAAGAAGGCATTGCCGAGGGACGCGGTCGTGCGCTTGCGCAGGCGCTGCGCGCACGCGGCATCCCCGAGCAGCGGATAGAAATCAGAAGCTCCTCTTTTCAACGGGGTGCTGGAGAGACAGCTGCGTCACACGTTCAGGTCTCACGCACGGTCTATAGAGAAATTGCACCTTCGCGGGTTGTAGCGGCGGCTGCCCAAGCGGCGGCGCCACTTGTGGTCGAAATTCCTCCAACTGGATTCACGTTCGAAAAGTCAGATCAGACCATTGGCGGCGCTATTCGCCGATGGGCTGGTGCTACGCAATATCAAGTCGTTTGGGAGCTGCCGAAGGATGCAGACCCTGTGATCACCGCTCGTTCGCGACTCAATGCCGACTCCATGCGCCAGGCCCTTGAAATGGTTGCCACGGGGATGAAGTCGAAAGGCTACGACATGCAGGTTTCGATCTACCGGAACCGTGTCATTCGCGTGAGCCAAAACCCATAAGGAGAGAGCAGACCATGAAGATTCATTTCGTAGCCATCACGCTGGCCCTTGCGGCTAGTGTGCCGGCAATTGCCCAAGTCAAAGTGATTGACGAGGAATACCGGCCCAGGGGTGCACGACCAGCGCCAGCCCCTGCTGCAGCACCTTCAGCAGTGCTCCCAGCACAAGGTTCGCGTGCGGCCGCGCCGATGGCAGTCATGTCGAACCGACCCGCAGATACCGGCTTTGAACTGCCTATTGAAAGTGCAGACGTGGCCGTCAGTCGCAATAGCCCGTATCTGATTCGCAAGGGTGCCCCTTTGCATGCGCAACTCCAGGCATGGGCCCGGACTGCAGGCTGGGAGCTGTTCTGGCAACCAAGTGTGAGCTGGCGTGCTATTGGCGACGCTGACTTCAACCAGCACAAAGAGATCACGGCGGCAGTTGAAGACGTCGTATCAATTCTTCGTGACGAAGGCAAGGCCGTCCGGCTTCGCATTAGCGAAGGTAACCGAATCATGGAAGTGGTCAGCAACGAAGTGGGGAGCAACGACTGATGTTCAAAAAAGTATTGCCGGTGCTGGGCCTGGTGGCCTTGTTGAGTGGGTGCGCTCTCACAACAACGCAGGAGCGGATCGACACGACCAAGAAGACCGCCATTGACCTGCGAGACCTCAATCTCGCTCAGGCGACAACGGCTACAGTCAGCCGAACGTCCAAGCCTCGCCTTGCGGGCGAAGAGATTGTGTTGCGGTCGCAGAATGCTCTGCCAGCTGTTTTCGGTCGTCAGGTGACCTATGCAACCCATGGTGCTCAGTCGTTATCGGAAGTGTTCGAGTCCGTCAGCCAAATGGCCGGCATCCCGATTCGGGCATCCGAAATCAGCGCCACCAACGCACAGGGCGGCGCAGCTACTTCGCAGTTCCCAGGCGTGGGTATCCAGACAGGTGGCCTTAGTGGTCGGGTACAGGTGGAGTTCTCCGGTTCACTGCGCGGGCTGCTCGATGAACTTGCGTCAAGGACCGAGGCTAGTTGGCGCTTTCAGACACGCACAAACACCATCGAATTCTTTAAGTACGAAACTCGGACACTCAGTATTTATCTGCCCCCCGGGTCAAAGACCATCGATGCCTCTATCTCGCTCAGTGGCGTGAGTGGTGGTGGTGGTGGTGGTGCGTCTGGTGGTGGCGCTTCCGGCGGCGGCGCTTCAGGTGGCGGCGCCTCTGCCGGGAACGTGTCAGTCTCTCAGAGCATGACAGTCAACCCCTGGTCATCGATCATGGATGTTGTCTCTGCGATCCTTTCCGAAGGAGCATCTCAATCTGCCATGCCTGGGAGCGGCGCTTCCGGTAGTGGTGCCGCAGGTGCAGGCGGTGGGCGCCTGACCGCATCGGGTAATGCCGGTCGCGCGGCAGCCAATCCTGAGCTTGGCATCCTGACGATCACGGCCCGCCCGCGGGCAGTTGAACGGGTCGCAGCTTACGTTGAGTCCATCAATGCTCGATTTGCACAGAACGTTCTCATCGACATCAAGATCTACAGTTTGACGATGGACAACAAGGCCTCGTTGGGCTTTTCGTTGGACACCGTCTACAAATACCTGAATGCGAATGGTGTGAGCATTGTTGGAGCTCCACCGCTGCAGGCAGGCACAGGCGTGCCGGGCCAGGCGACCTTCACGATCGACAACCCTCGCTCGCGGCTGTTTGGTTCATCGATGGTCGCCCAAGCCCTGTCCCAGTTTGGCAATGTCGCCTTGCAGACGCAAGGCCAGGTGCTTGCGGTCAATGGCCAGCCTGCTCCGATTCAGGTAGCCAACGAGGTGAACTATCTCGCTTCCTCGTCGCTGACTCAAGCGCCCAACGTTGGCAGCACTGCCACGCTCACTCCGGGCACCCGCGTTGTCGGTTTCACGGCGAACTTTGTGCCATTGCTCCTCGGTGACAACCGGATCTTGCTCCAGTACCAGATGCAGTTGTCGTCGCTCACTGCTTTGACGCAGGTAACCAGCGGGAACAGTTCAATCCAGACTCCGCAAATCTCCAGCCAGTCGCTGCAGCAGCAGGCATTTGTAAAGGATGGCCAATCCATTGTCCTCTTTGGCTTCGATCAGAACCGGGACTCGATGGATACGGCTCTCGGTATTGGGAATGCAAGCCGCGCAGCCCGTGCTGAGCGTCAAATGGTCGTGATCGTGATGACGGTCAACGGGGGACGTAAGGATGTCTAAAACACTCGTTCTGAAGCCAACTCTGGTTGCATGTCTAGCCGCCGCCACTGCATTCGGTGTGGTCATCGGTACAGAGGCCAAAGCGCAAACCTTCGCAGACGAACTGAACCGGCTGGAAGGCCAACTACAGCTTCTCCAAAAGCGCGAGCAAGTTAACGCTGCACTTCAGCGGCAGGTCGATCCAACGATCACAAGCCTTCCACAGGTGGTTGCTGTTCTCGGCATGGAAGGTGATTTGAAGGCTCGTCTTCTCTTGGCAACAGGTGCCACTCTCACGTACGGCGAGGGTGACTCGATCAGCGCGCAAATGAAGGTGGCATCAATTACCCCGCGCGAAGTGGTTGTGGCTATTCAATCCAGCAAGAAGAAAAGTACCAAGCCCATCTTGGCGCCACTTCGTTTTATGGCTGGTGCATCCCAGAACGGGATGCCAAGCGCGCCCGGTATGCCAGGCATGCCATTTCCGGGCACTGGTATGTCGCCAGCGCCATTGCCAGAGGGATTGCTTCCTGCGCCACCTGTCATCAATTTTGGAGGATTTCCACCCGCACCAATCCCGGTCTCGGGGGCGCAGCAGCAGTCGAACAATCAACGAGGTCCATCAGGTGCCCAGCCAGGTGCTGCGGTCGCTTCATCAAGCGCGCCACCTACCGCGGCCGCGCCACAGTCCGCAGCAGCTCCAGGTGTTGATCCACTGGCCCAACAACGGTAATCCATGTCGTACAAAACCCTTCGCATCGGGAAGAGAGAGGTCGCTTTAGGCCTTTCGTGGTCAGTGGCTGCCAGTAAGTCTGAAGTCAAGCGCTTCGCACGGCAGTTCAAGACGATGAAGGCCTACCCATTTGATGGTGGTCAGTTCATTGTTACTGGAACAGACGCTGCCCCTGCGAAGGGCAAGAAGTTGATACCTGCAGGGGCCCTGATAGGTGCTGCGCATCCCAACATCATTGTTGCCCATGACCTGGGTGATGGGACTGCATGGATTTGCGCGATCAAAGATGGCCTTCCCTTGCCGGGTGAAGACCAATTCGTTCCTATTGCTGAAGCGCGGGCAAGGATTACTGACCTGAGCATGTCTCATGACGTCCCGATCATGGGCTTCATCACAGGCTCGAAGATGTCGATGGAGGAGTTGCTTCAAAGTCTCGAACAAGCAATCAGCAATAAAGAGATATCAGAAAAAGCACTCCGCAACCTTGAGACAACCCCAACCGGGGTAACACTGGTTCAGCTTCTTCTGGCCGCTATCGCCATTGCAGTAGTGACCTTACTTGCTCTTGCAGCCGTTCGGTACAAGGAACAGCTCAGTGATTCGAAAAGGCGTGAGGCTTTGCGTCAGCAGATGCTGACTCGCGAGAGTGAACGTCTTGCAGAAGAAGCAAAACTCCGCGCCTTGAAGACTCAGTATCTCGCCCGCGTCGATGAAGAGCGCGGTAAGGTAGCTAACGGGTCCGTAGTTGTCGGACAGTATGAGATTTGCGAGAAGATTCGCCTTTCCTTGCCTTTCTCTTTAGGCGGATATGCGCCGCAAAAACTCACTTGCGATTTCGTTCGCAATACGGCTGTAGTGCAGTGGCAGCCAACCCAGTCGCTCGTTTCAGTTCAGTCGAGGACGGTTCTGCCTGGCATTAAAAATGCCCTTGCGGTTGAGGCACAACCGCTGTCTGAATTCAGCCTGACAAGTGTATCTCCTCAATCTGTTGCTCGTTCAGTTGATATGGGACGCGCCCGTTTGGAAATCACGCACTGGGCAACTTTGCGCCTGCCGGCGCTTACCGTCTCAACCCCCAGCAAGATAACGCTGAACCCTCCAGTCGAACTCAAGGACGATCCTGAAGTTCGTCCGGTAACGGTGGGTGAAAAGGCGGAGTGGTCTATGTCTACAGCAGGGTATGCAGGCTATCTCATGGCTGGATCAGCCATGCAAATGCTGAGCACATATCCCGCATCGATTACGCAGCTGTCCTGGAGCAATCCAGTTAAGCCCGACGCAGCGCTGCAGACGAATGGTTTCCTCTACGCACATTCACAGGATTAACTATGGCCATTTTCCGTTTCAGCCGCGGTAGTGCGAATAAGTTTGTTGGTGGCACTCCAGCCCCAACCCAAGGTCCTGTACCTCAGATCAAAAGGTCGGGACTGAATCCGGTATCGGAGGATGGTGCTGCTGCAGCTGTGCAACGCGTCGTCGCGAAGGCCCAGGAGCTTGCCGCCAGCGGCCAGTTCCTCGACTCGGTTCCCTTGTCCACCATCGACGAGCGTTCGCGCACTTCTGCAGAGATGAAAGCAATCAGCATGTCAACGCCAGAACCCAGGCCAGAGGTAGCTCAACCTATGGCGGCCCCAGACCAGACCCTGATTGCCGATATCAATAAGGTTCCACCTGGCCGGTATATCCCGCTTGCGAATCTGCACTGCAAAGGCCCAGTCGAGTGGCACTTCGCCCTGATTGAGATAGCTCCACAATCACTGATCATGCTCGTAACTCCAGAGCAGGAGAACGGCCATATGCGATTTGACTTGCGTAAGCGAGTCACGGAGCAGGGCTATGTGATGAGCAAGCAGATTCTTGCTTCAAAGGAACTGATCCGCGCGTTCCACGCACGCCACGCTCCGAAATCAACTGCAGCAAACGAGCAAACAGATCTGCAGGTCTATGCCGAGGCCCTCATCGCTCAAGCATTTGATGCTGGCGCATCCGATATTCACATTGAAACCCGCGAACTGACCTACGCGAAGGTGTTCTTCCGCATCCATGGGAAGCGGATGCCACAGAGCGACATCGCCTACGACACAGCAAGTGCAATGGGATCAACCCTTTACACCGTTGAGGCAGATAGCTCGTCAAAGGGTACTAACTGGTCAAAGGATTTGATTTGCGACGGCGCCATTGAAAAGGTCATGAAGAACGGAAGCAGGATCCAGGTCCGCTTCCACTCTGCACCAATTCATCCAGCCGGCAATTTCCACATCGTGATGCGGATACTCCGCATGGACGCTGAAGCCAGCCAGCCAGTCGAGAACATCGGCTATGCGGAAAAGATGGTTCAGGCCCTCGAGGAGATCATCATTGGCGCTCAAGGTCTCGTCATCTTGGTAGGTCCCACGAACAGCGGCAAGTCGACGACTCTGCAGAGCCTTATTCGGCGTATCTATCAACGCCGTGGCGAGAACACAAAGATCATCACTGTCGAAGATCCGGTTGAGTACACGATTGCAAATGCGTGTCAGATGGGTGTTTCCAAAGGCAGAAAAGACCTTCTGGACGACGGAAAGGGATCGGTTTTCGAAAAGTACCTTGCTGCGTCGCTCCGCGCTGATCCTGATGTCCTTATGGTTGGCGAAGTCCGTACCAACGAAACGGCGAGCATGGTGAAGGATATGGTCCTTGCAGGTCGCAAGATTTTGACAACGATTCATGCCTACGAAGCACTGGCTGTGTTCCCACGTTTACGCGAACTGGGCGTCCCAGAGTCAGTTCTTTACATGGACGGTTTTATTTCAGGTGTGGTTTATCAGCGGCTTGTTCCTGTCCTTTGCCCGCACTGCTCGCTTTCGTTTCAAGAAGGCGTCAGTCGGAACCTTGTCCACCAGGCCCTCAAGGAAAGGGTTGACATGGTGTGTGACCACGAGATCCATAACGTGCGGGTGGCGTCTCCTGATGGTTGCGAGCACTGCGGCGGCAAAGGGATTATTGGTCGAACCATCTGCGCTGAAATCATGGTTCCTGACCGTCAGCTGCTGCATACCATCCGCGGCGGTGACCCGGTCGAAATTCAGCGTGCATGGGAGGATGCGTCTCCGCATGCTCTCGAAGACCTGGGCGTTTCGGCTATGGCCCACGCCATCTACAAAATGCGTAAAGGCATGCTGGACCCCAATGATGTGGAGGCACAAATCGGGCGCATCCGCATCGGCCGTGTTGTTCGCTGAGGTGCACAAGGGATGCTTACCTTTTTTCAGCGCCTGCGCATCACCACAGCTGTTCGACTTGAATGGTACGACGTGTTTGCATCGCTTACCCGCGATGGCCGCGCAGTTGCAGACGTCCTTCGAGAAATGCAAATCGAATTCAATTCGGTTCGTCATCCAATGGCACCCGTTGTCAATGAACTTCTCAAGAGACTCAGTGGCGGTGGCACTGTCAAGAACATCAAGAACAGGAGTATCGGCTCCCTGCTGACCGGCCTTGTGCCAACCAACGAGGCCTTGCTGATTGAGGCTGGGGAGACCACTGGAAGCATCGCAAAAGGGTTTGAGCGGGCTAAAGAATATGTGACCTCAACAGATCAACTGATCAAAGAGGTCAAGGGGGCTATGGCTCAGCCGATCGTTCTGCTTCTTGTTTTGTTGGCGGTGATTATTTTTTACTCCGTGAAGGTTCTTCCGGAGTTTTCACAAATGGCTCCCCGTGCCATGTGGTCAGCACGAGCGCAGATGTATGGTCGCCTTGCTGATGCTGCCATTCCACTAGCTCTCGGCATTCTCGTTGGGGGTGGTGCTATTTTCTTTGCCTATCTCAAGGTAATCAAGCTCTGGACAGGATCAACAAGAGAAGCGTTAGACAAGCACATCTGGCCTTTTACTACAGCAGCTCAAATTAACAGTGCAGCCATGTTGGCAAGCCTCGCCAGTTTTGTGGGAGCAGGTAAACCGTTTGCCGATGCTGTTAACACCTTAGGTTCAAACTCTGATCCATATATGGCGGATGTGTATTTGAGAATCATGGGTTCGTTGAAGCGTGGTAAATCGCCACCAGAGGCACTTAGCGAATGCCACATCATCCCTGGAAAGTTTCACTGGATCATTCGTCTCTACGGCAAAAGCACTGATTTCGCTTCATCTTTGAACGGTCTTTCCCAGCGTTTCATTGAAACAGCTATCAAAAGAACCAAAGCTGCGTTTGACCTCATAGGTCTTTTGGTAAAGCTATTGATAGTCGGCTTCGTGGCTTGGACTATGCAGACCCAGTTCGACATCATGCAGGCAGTCAAAGGAGGTGTAAGAGTAGGGGAGGCGGTGATTCTGAATCAAGGGCTTATTAAATTTTTGGCTTAAATTTGTTTTACAGGAGTATCAAATGGAAATGAAGACGAAGAAAATCAATGCTGGTTTTGTGCTTACAGAGCTGCTGCTGGGCATCGCGGTAGTTGCTGTTATTGCTCTGATTGGTGCCGGCGTTTACCAGTCATTGCGTGCGAACGTCAACGCAGACGACATGGCGGATAAGACCATCGCTCTGGTCTCGGACGTTCAAAGGCACTGGCGCAATGCTGGAACATATGCGTCCTTGTCGGCTGCTGAAGTTGACAAGATTAGCTTGGTGAAAGCTCCCCTGAAAATGAACGGCACAAACATGGTCGATGCCTGGGGGAACACGATGTCTCTGTCTGGCAGTGCCTCATCATTCGCACTGACTATTGGCGGATCCACATTCCCAATCAGCAAAGAAGATTGTTCGACCATCGCTAATAAGTTGTCCTCACTGGCTTCTGTGATCCGCATTGGTGCGGACGCTGCGGCCGGGTCCGGTGGCAGTGCAGGTACTGTTACAGGGGGAAATTTGTTCAAGAGCGGTGCAACCATTACCCAATCGGGTCTTACTGATGGGTGTTCTGCGACCAATACTGTCATTGCGGCAGCGTTCCGTTAATTGGCTGGCAAGGCGAGATAGGGTTTGATGAAATATGCGGACCTTATCTTGCAATTTGGGGTTTTAACATGAGCATACTTTTTGCGGATATCACCGATATTGGTATTAGTGAGCGCAATATCGATAGATCGCTTGTATTTCCAGGGCCTATCGCCATAAATGTTCACCCCAATAAAGAGACTCTGTTGGAGTACGTTGGCGGTATCCTCGCGGTGTGCAGAGAGATTCAAGACGACGAATTTACGGTTGAGCACGATGGGGTTTGGTGGCGCGGCCACTGGGACCAGAAAGTCGTGGATGGTAGGTGGGTTCGACTGCGCAAACAGCCTTCCGTCGCTCCTACACTGGAAACCTTGGTTATACCTGTACCCAGGCCAATCCATGAAATGCTGCTCAGTTCAGCTCTTGACTCTGGCATGGTGCTCATTGTTGGCGCTACCGGTAGCGGCAAAACGACTACAGCTTCTGCAACTGTCGTCAGTAGGCTAAAAAGATTCGGTGGTATCTGTTATACGGTTGAAGACCCACCAGAACTTCCACTTAACGGCTGGCACGGATCAGGCTACTGCACTCAAACCGCCGTAGATCAGAGAGTGGATGGGGACGCTTGGGGGCATGCGCTAAAAGGAGCCCTTCGCTCTCAGCCCGCTAAAACCCCGGCTATCCTTTTCGTCGGAGAGATTCGAACATCGGAAGCAGCCCGTGTTGCTTTACAGGCGGCAAGCAACGGATTTCTGGTTATAGCAACGGCTTTCGCTACTGATATCGTGGCTGGCGTGGAGGCCTATGCAAAACATATTGGAAGTGACAACTACTCATTGCTGGCAGATTTGTTGCGAATCGTTGTTTATCAAAATCTCACCGGAGACATATTGAGGGTCAATGTTCTAGTTAATAGAGAGGGTTCTTCAGTTACGGGCTATATCCGGAAGGGAGCCTTTACATCGCTGACTGACGAATTCACGCTTCAAAAAAATCTGCTCTTGCAGGGTAATAACCTTCTCGCTCCTGAGATGCCGCGGGCTGCTTGACGATGTTCATATTCGTTGCGCCTATTATTTTCGCTGTTGCCATCTTCGGTGTCATTTTTGTTAATACACCGTCCCAGGGCGAGCCTGCTAAGCGGAATGCGCGAACTGAGTTGACTCGATACAGAATATTTGTGTCCACAGCAGATACATTTTTTAAGACCGCCTCGGTTCCTTCCGTGACGAGCACATATCGATGGGATGACATTAAATCAGCTGCTCCAAGTGGGTATGCGGCAGCCACATTTCGGGCGGATTGGCGCGCAGTACGCTCACCGGACGGGTCGTGGGCTGCTTGCACACCAATGAACGAAGTCACAGTTGCGATGGTTAATGAGGTTTATGCCCAGGCCGCTACATCTCCTGCACAGGCCGCTTCAGGTGCGTCCTCAATGATTGGGAATCGTATGCTTCCTTCGGAATTAGCCGGTGGCGGCAGTGGTGCCCTGCAATTAAGTTCTCCAAGTGTTTCTGGATTGGTTGCTCTCGGTAAAGGAACTGACGCCGTGAGCGCTGCAAATCTTTGCAATCAATGAAGAGAAGACGCATGAATCAAAAAGGTTTCTCAATGCTGGAGCTGCTTCTTGCAAGCGCACTGGTCTCACTAATCGCAATAGCGGTAGCGCCAATGATGTTGCGTGTTAATGATGACGTTAGCGCGAAGGCGACCGCTGATGATTACTCACTCTTTCAGGCAGCGGCTTCTGCTCACTTCCAGGCAAACAGGGCAACATATATCTCTGCCATGACAGACGGTACAGGAGCCGCCAACCTATGCAAATTGGGCGTCGCAGCTGACGGAACAGGCGGCGTGTCCGCCAACAACACCACCCTGAAGACGTGTGCGCTAGATGGATCCATGCTCCGATTCCTCCAGGCTCTCCCTACTCAAGTGCGCGAGAGGAACCGATATGGCGAGCGTTGGGTTGCGATTTTCCGAGCTGTTTATACGACGGTTGCACCCATTCAGCCGACAGGTGGCGTCGAGATGCTCATTGTTTCTGCCGATGTTGATGGAGTTGGCGGTGTCGTGAATCGTGATCCACGGCGTTACGGCGAGGCGGCCGCTGCTGCAGAGTTCACTGGTGGTAGTGGGGGTGTAGTACCTGACACGGACAGGTCTACCTGCGTTGTTAACAAAAACACGAATCGCTTTGAGGCCTGCGGCAACGGCTGGAAAGTTAATCTTTCCGATTTTGTCTCCCCAACTCAGTTGGCGGCTTTTGCAAACAGAGTTCAAAACTAAACCACAGGAGGGAAAAATGACATCTTTCGTACAAGACTACGACCGGACTGATCCTAGCCGGACCGCATCGCTCGAGTTCCATCTGGTTTCGCTCTTTACCGATCCTGATGGTGCGAATTTCACCGATCTTCACATCGAAGAAGATGAAATCATCATGGGTCGTATCGGCAGCAATGACTGGGTACCTGCCTTGGATACCGACGGCAAGCCGATTCGTATCCGTCGTGGCGTTATTGAGCATTTTCTCAACGATATGTACAAATCAGACCCGCATCCCAGCGTGAAGGGCGATCAGCCAGGATGGGCGAAGCGTCTGCGTGAACACTATTCGCTACACCCCTCGATGACCATGGAAGTCGAGAATGGGTCCGGTGAACCGAGAAGCATCAGGGTACGGATGACGGTGATCCTCCACCAGATAGGCACACGATTCGGGTTGATGTGTCGTGCTCTTCGCGATGTCCCAAAGTCGGTTGAAACACTTGGGCTGCCTGTTCAGGTCTCAAAGATGGCTCGTGCAAACTCTGGGCTCATATTGGTAACCGGCCCGACCGGGGCTGGCAAAACCACCAGCATTGCAGCGATGATCAATGAGATCAATGAGAGCAGGGCCGCCAACGTTGTCACTATTGAGGATCCCGTCGAGTTCGTACACGCCCGAAAAAAATCAATCATCAACCATCGTGAAATCGGTGTCGACGTCCGAAGTTTTGCCGATGGCGTAAAGGACGCGTTGAGGTTTGTACCAGACGTTGTCATGCTGGGTGAGATTCGCGATGAGGAAACGATGCGTGCCGCTGTGCGAGCTGCTGAGTCTGGCCACCTCGTTCTTTCAACCATGCACGCGCCATCGACCATTAATGCTGTTCGTAAGTGTTTGAGTTACCTCAACTCGCCCGCTGAGCGCATGAGCTTCGCAACCAGCTTGGTAGGGATCGTGACCCAGGCCCTGATAGTGGCTCCCGACGGTTCAAAGCACCTGGCCTACGAAACGTTGGATGCTCGGGAGTCTGCCGGTAAACCCATGGGCCTCCAGTCGGCAATTATCTCGACAGTCATGGACAGTTCTGCCTCTGCTTTGACTGACCTGGAACGCGCGCATCGCGAGGGAAAGCTGGAGCCGTCGGCGCCTATGATTTCGTCTCTGTTGCAGCTCGTAAAGCAAGGCAGGGTATCCGTCGAGAAAGCAGCAATTGCTGCGCATCACCCAGATGATGTGAAAGCGCTTCTCGATATGCGTTGAAGTAAAAGCTTTTCATAAAGGCCCGCTGGGCCTTTTTTTATGCGCACCCGATGTCACCCCTCGTCCTGACTGATGAAGTTTCGGGCACTTTCAGGCAAAAAAAACCCGGCACATGCCGGGCTAATTCTCACCACGAGTTTCTTCAATTCCCGGGTGCGGGCGCCGAAGCTGGTGCAGGCGCAGGCGCAGGAGCCGGTGCGGGTGCTGGTGCTGGTGCTGGTGCTGGTGCCACCTTCACGGCCTTGGATGCCATGCCGGTCTTGCCGCCTTCATCCGTCACTTCGCATGTCGCTACGAAGCTGCTTTCGACCGTGACGGTTGGCAGTCCAGCTGCAACAACGCTGTTGGCGTCATTGTCAAAGGTGATCTGCTTTCCACCGAGTGGTGAGCTGGACCACTTGTACTTGTACTTGCCGCCCGCGCCGAGATAGCCACCTGTAGCCGCACAGGTCAACGAGACCGATGCACCAGAGGCACCGGCATCAGCGCCCGTCACATTGACCGCAACTGCGGGGCTGTCCAGCTCAATTCCGACGGAGGTTTGGCCTTTCTTACCGGCGCTATCAGTGACCGCACACGTGAGAATCGCGGATGTCGCGCTAGGTACGGAAGGCATCTTGGCCTTTACAGTAGCCGCATCAGGTGCGCTGAACGAAACGGTACGGCCATCGCCCACCTGTGCCGTCCAGGCAAACGTGTAGGCCTTGCCGCTATCGAGGAAACCGCCCGTTGCGGAGCACTTAGCTTCTACTTCGTCGCCAGAGACCGCCTTGCTTGGTGCTGTCACTGTTACCTTAGGAAGGGAAGCATCACCTTCGGGCGCCTTGACCCGCAGCGTAGCAACGGCGGTGCCTTTGCTTCCCTTGTTGTTCGCGGCCGCAGCTGTGAATGTGTAGACGGCGTCCGAGCCCAGCGCGGGAGGCGCCATCCCAGAGATAGTGCATTTCCAGACGGATGAAACGAGGCCATTCATGATCGGCGTGTCCACCTTTTCTGCGACTGTGCAGTTCATGTTGGACGGTGTGATCGCTGGAGCACCAGCAGACGCCAGCACACTCCAGGCAAGGCTGGTCAGGGCGTTGTCCGGGCTCGTTGCTGTCACCGTAAAGCTGAAGGGCTTGCCAACCTCGACCTGAAGATCCGATTGCGTGGAGCCTGCCGCGACAGCCCGTAGCGTGACTGGGTCGTTACCGCCAGATCCGCCGCCGCCGCAGGCCGCAAGGGTTGCTGCAATGGCCAGGGCGATAGCTGTGTGTGCGAAGCGCGAAGTTTTCATAAGGGTGACTCTCCTTTGATCAAAAAAAATCCCTACGGGGGGCTTTTTCATTTTGGGAGTCTCATACCGAGCCGTGACCCATGAAATCGGCACGAAACTGGTGGATTCGTCTGGTATTTCGTGTTCAGTGCATTCCTAGAATGAAGTTTGCGAGGCACCATGAACACCAACACTTTCGATTCGCTCTCTTTTTATGGGCCTTGGCGGAAAGCGCTTTTTGGTGCCCAGAGAGAGAAACAGCTTTTTTCAAGCCTGGCTCACTGGTATGAGGCCGCTCGTTTTGACGAGCGGATTCATCCAGAGAGATTCCAGGAGATGTTGCTGCAGGCCACACCGAGAGACTGTGTCCGTCTCGCGCGTCGCAACCAGGCGCAATGGCGTGCAGACTGGCAGGTCATCCGATCCAAGGTGTTGATACAGGGCCTGTGGCTGACGTACCTGCAGAACCAGCATGAGCCGATCTGGAATGAGTCGTCCGCAGTCTTCGCAGATGAGCTGTGCCGGCACGGCATCGAGGAGCGGTTTATGGCAGATCTCGTCCAGCATTTCCTCGCGACAAAATCAGCGCCCCGCGTCCTTGTCATCGGTGCGGCTGCAGCGCCTCCCAAAGAGGTGGGCCGGCGCATCAATGCTCTGCACCGCAAGCTCGCCGAGCACTGGGTACTGGTTCACTGGATGGGGCGGCATGTCAGCTGGGATATCCACGATTGGGCTGACAGCCGGCGGCTCCCTTTGCTGCCGATGGGTCGTATCGATGAACGGTTTGCGCGTGACCGCATCGGACAGGTGCTGACCTGCGCGGATCAGGTACTGGTCTTTGAAAAGCGGGGTGGCAAGTCCATGGACAAGATCATCAAGGCTTGCAAGGCTGCAGGCAAACCGCTGGAGGTTGCGCTGTGGGCAGACGAGTCTGTGGGCACGCTTCCCGAGGTCTTGGGTCTCGCCGCGCCGAAGGGTCCGGCACGTGCCCGCGGCGTGCCAATGGGAGACCTTTTCGGAGACGCCTGAGGTATATTTAAGCCTGTTCCTGCATCTAGCGAGAACGCTGGTTCATCCAGCCCCATCAACCACCCAAGCGGGCCCTCCCGCATCGGGTGGGCCCGCATTCACTTGCGGTCTATGACAATCAATGATCTTAGGCGAGCAGTGCAGACTGCTCACAGTCAGGGTGACACTGTTACCTTGACCGTGGAGGGAATGTCTTACGTGGCATTCCAACACAACCAGGCCATCAGCATCATGCTCATGGCGGCCCCCCGAGATCAGCATCAGCTCAACGAAAACACATTTTCGGTCCTTGCCTTGGACCGTTCTGTGCCAACGCGTGCTGCCGAACGGTACTTCGATCAGGAGGTGCCATGCTGATCAAGCCCACTGTACTAAGCACCATTCGTGTGCTTCTCCCGCTCGACAGGGCCAAGGTGGCAAAGCAGGTAGAAAAAGAGAATCGGCGCCGCGTCAAACGGACCAATCCTCAACGTGCTTCCGCCACCAAGACTGAAGTGCCAGCCTCTGTGGCCAGTGCACCAGCAACCCAACCACTTTTTCCTTCAACGCCACCTGTGATGCCTGAAGACAAGCGCGCTTGTCCTGGAATCGCAGCGGCACTCTTTCCAAGCGGCCTATGAACGTTGAATCCATTTCGACACAAAGCCTAGTCAACGTGATGCGCTCCACGCTGCCGGGTATCAATACCGGCCAGTCCATCGATGTCTCAGGCATTGCGGCCCATCTGCACATGGGAGAGGTTCATGTGCATGAGGACGTTTACGCCATGGTGGTCGGTCATCTGCCCAGCCGGTCAGGGATTCCACCTGAGCACCGCAATGCTCTGATTTCACTGCTGGTCGATGCACTACCTCACATGAAGGTGGATGGCATCGGGTATTTCAAGCACTGGGTGGACCGATCCAACCGCATCGAGGCTCAAGCTCCGATGCTCTATCGGTTCGCCATTTTCGAGTCCAGCCGTACCAACAGCTGGCTCATCACCGAGTCGCTTCTCTGATCTGAAGCGCTCACCCTTCCCCTGACGGGGAGGGGCCTTCCCAAAGCCCCGCAGGTTTTGGAAAGGCCGTTCTGGTCGATGGTTTCTTCGGTTGCTCTGCAGCCGGATTGCATGCCCTGGTGCATGCCCATCAACCCGCATGGGGACACGTTCCCCATGCGGGGAAAGGTGTCCCCGTGTGCTTCACGGAGATACCTTCCATGCGTAAAGCAACGCAACATGCCCGGGATACCAGGACTTTCTTCCTGCCCGGTTTCGAGCCAGAGGACATCGCTGAGTTGGAGACAACCGGTGTAGTCACTTTGGCGCCAATGACGGCACCTGTCATGCCCGTCCCAACCGAAATCGCGATGGCAGTTTCGGTGGCGGCAGACGGAGTCGTCGGGCTCACAGTCGTCGGTGACGATGACGCCCAGTTGGTGGCACTTCAAGCACTGGATGCTGAAGAGGCTTCCAATGACGTACAGATCATTGCTCCTCGCAAGTGGGATGCGTTCGCTCTCGATGCTCTGCTGCCCCCATCGGGCGAAGTGGAGCGGATTGAGCGCAATATTGAGGTGCTGAGCCTTCTCAAGAAGCTGCAAGAGACGAATGCGACACCTACCCCTGAACAATGCAACTTGTTGCTGACGTACAGCGGTTGGGGTGCTGTGGCGCGAATCTTCGAGCCAGAGCTTGCAGGCAAGCACAAGGAACGCCAGGCGCAACTTCGCGCCTTGCTGACAGATGACGAATGGGCCTCTGCCCGCGCGTCAACGCCTAACGCGCACTACACCGAGCCCAGCATTGCAGCGGCGATGTGGAGCATGGTGCGCCAACTCGGTTTCAGCGGCGGTCGCGTCGTAGAGCCTTCAGTTGGGACTGGCATTTTTCTGGCAGCGATGCCTGAAGACATTGGACGCAAGAGCGAGATCACAACGATCGAACTCGATGCTGTGTCGGCGCAAATCCACAAGGCCGTGTTTGAACCCCGAGGCGTGCGCACCGTGCACAGCGCGCTTGAAAAAGCAAAGCTGCCGTTCGGCTTCTACGACCTGGTCATTGGGAATGTGCCGTTTGGCGATTACAGGGTGGCTGATACCAGCCGTGCTGCTTACGCCAACTGGAGCATCCACAACTGGTTCATCGGTCGCTCGCTTGACCTTGTCCGTCCGGGCGGTCTGGTGGCCATCATCACCTCCAGCTTCACGATGGAGGGAAATGAGGGTGTGCGGCGTTGGATCTGTGCACATGCTGAGCTTGTGGACGCCATCCGGCTACCGCAGGGCGCGTTCGCAAGAATGGCAAAGACGGACGTCGTCACCGACATCCTGATCTTCAAGCGCCGGGCCACTCCGACCTTCGGGATGAAAGAGGCATGGGCCCGTGCCGGGGAACAGGCGCCGGAAATGATGATGGCCGACATGAGCCAGGAAACCGTTTACCTGGCAAACGGAAAGACAGTTACAAGGGATCGGGACATCAACGCATGGTTCGCCCAGCGCCCGCACCGTGTACTCGGCAAGCTCAAGCGGGTGTCCACCAAATTCGGTGACTCCTTGGTCCCGGTCAATACGAAGACCACGCAAGAGCTGGCCCAGGATCTCGACGCAATCGCGACAAGCATGCCCACCGGTGTATTTGTCCCAACTGACTTTGCGGTCCCTGAACTGGAGCCGCTGAACGATATCAAGCTGCAGCCATTGACGCAGTCGAAGGTCGGTCAGTTTGTAATGCACGGAGCCAATCTATGCATCAGCGAAGGCGACACATGGGTGAACGTGGATGAACACTTCACCGGCAAACTGCGTGAGCGAGTCATCGGCCTCATGAAGATACGGGATGCGGCGAAAGCCGTTCTCCAGCACCAGGCTGAATCGGAAGATGACGTCACGCTCAAATCGCTTCAGAAGGGCCTGAACATGTACTACGACCTGTTCGTGGGAAAGCTAGGGTTCATCCATGACAGAAGCAATGTGCGAGCGTTCAAGTCCGATCCGGACATGCCGTTGCTGCTGAGTCTCGAGAACTACGACCCTGAAGAGGGAGTGGCGACCAAGGCAGCAATCTTCACGCAGCGGACGGTGAATAACCGGCAGCTACCAACCAAAGCAGGCAGCGTTCGGGACGCGCTTGCGATGAGCCTGGGCCGCAAGGGCAAAGTGGACATTGCATTGATGGGCAAGTTGCTGAACAAGCCGAAGTCCAAAGTGCAACGTGAACTGCGAGACGAGGAGTTAGCGTATCTCGATCCAGTGACACACCAATGGCAGGCTGCTGACGAGTACCTGAGCGGGCACATTGCCAACAAGCTGTTGGCGGCGAAAAACGCAGGTCCAGCATTTGCACAGAATGTGCGCGCTCTTGAGGCGGTGCAACCCAAACCGCTTGGCGTCAAGGATGTGAAGATCAAGCTCGGAGCCCCATGGGTTCCATCAAGTGTGGTCGAGGATTTTTTTGCCCACTTGCTGCAGATCGACACAGCAAAGCAGAAGATCGCCATTACCTACGACCAGGCGGCAGCCGCCTGGAGCATTACCGGTGAATACTCATTGGAGTACCTTGGATCGCATGAACTGAGGGCTATCAAATGGGGAACACGCGAGCGCAGCTGCTATGAACTCTTGCTTGGAGCGCTTAACCAGCAACCGCCGACGATCACTGTGGAGGTGTTGGGAAAGCGTGTTGTCAACAAGGCCAAAACGCTGGAAGCGAGAGAGAAATTCGAAGCGATCAGGGATGAGTTTGAGCGCTGGATCTACACCGACGATAGTCGTGTGGCCCTGTTGCTGGACACATACAACGGGTTGTTTAACCAGATCGTTCCGCGTGAGTGGAATGGATCACACATGGAGCTGGTGGGGCTTTCAAGCATCTACCAGCCGTACGCAAGCCAACTGAACGCAGCCTGGCGCTGTGTGGCGGGAGGCAACACATTGCTTGCGCACGTTGTGGGGGCTGGGAAGTCGCTCACGATGATGATTGCGTCGATGGAAATGCGGCGCCTGGGGCTGGCCAAGAAGCCAGTGCATGTGGTCCCCAATCACATGCTGCTCCAGTACACAAGCGAGATGATGAAGGCCTATCCGAACGCGAACGTTTTGATGGCCGACAAAGACAGTCTCAGCGGTGACAAGCGGCGGGAGTTTGCTGCGCGCATCGCTACAGGAGACTGGGATGCAGTCGTGATGACGCATGGGTCGTTCGAGAGGTTGCCGATGCGGCCAGAGACGATCATGGAATTTGTAGAGGCAATTCTGGACAAGGTCCGAATCAGTCTGCAGGTAGCAAAGGACAGCGGTGGCCGGCGGTCGGTGAAGGATCTTGAAAAGCGAATGAAGGATCTGGAAGCGAAGCTCACCAAGGAAATCGAATCGGAAAAGCGCGACGGGCTTGTCTACTGGGATGAGCTGGGTATCGATGCGATCTTCTACGATGAGATGCACTTGGCCAAAAACCTGTTCCGCATCAGCAAGATGCCTCGCATCGCGGGGCTTCCCAACACATCGTCTCAGCGGTCCATGGATCTGCTGATCAAGACAAGGTGCCTGCAGTCAATGCTGGGTGGCAAGGAAACGCACTTTGTAGGTGCGACCGCGACCCCCCTGGCAAATTCTGTAGCTGAGTTGCACACCATGATGCGTTTCATGATCCCGCATACGCTGGAGCGAATGGGACTGGACGAGTTTGATGCTTGGGCTGCCACCTTCGGGGAAACAGTGACCGGGCTGGAACTGGCACCGGATGGGTCTGGATACCGAATGAACACAAGGTTCTCACGGTTCCAGAACTTGCCCGAACTCATGAACATCTTCAGGCTGGGGGTTGATATCAAGACCCGCGCGATGCTTGATTTGAAGACGCCTGCAATCGAGGGTGGTAAGCCCAAGGTTGTTGTCTGCAAGTCCTCACCGCCCCTGAAGGAGTACACCGCAAAGCTGGTCGAGAGGGCTGACAAGATCCGCACGGGAAATGTCAAGCCTGACGAAGACAACATGCTCAAGGTCACCCACGAGGGGCGCCTTGCTGCCATGGACATGCGCCTCTTGATCCCTTCTGCCCCGCGGGTAGAGGGCGGAAAGATGGAGGCGGTCGTATGCGAAGCACTGCGCATCTATCGCGAGACGGATGCCCGCAAGGGAACGCAGCTGATCTTTAGCGACATTGGCACTCCCAAGACCGGGGGGGCCTTCAGCGTGTACGGTGAAATCCGGACGCTGCTGGTGGAGGCTGGTATTCCTGAAAGGGAAATCGCCTTCATTCATGACTATGAGTCTGACTCGGCCAAGGACCGGCTGTTCCGCATGGTTCGTCAGGGTCAGGTCCGGTTCCTACTCGGATCGACCTCCAAAATGGGCGTCGGGACCAATGTGCAGCACCTTTTGAAGTGCGTACATCAGATCGATGCCCCATGGCGGCCGTGTGATATCGAGCAGCGGGATGGTCGTGCTGAACGGGTGGGAAACATCTGGGAAAGCATTGAACTCATTCGCTACGTGACCGAGGGCTCGTTTGACGCGTATGCATGGCAGACCCTGGAAATCAAACAGGGCTTCATTGATCAGGTGATGGGCGGCGATGCAACGATCCGGTCGATTGAAGACTGCTCGACGAGCGCGCTGACCTTTGCCGAAATCAAAGCGATCGCAAGTGGCAACCCCATGGTGCTTGAAAAGGCAACGATCGACGCTGACGTACTCAAGCTATCAACGCTCAAATCCTTGTGGCGTAGCGAACAGTATTCGAAGCGTTCATTGGTGTTGGACATTCAGGCATCCATTGACTACTGCGAAAGAATGCTTCCTCATGCCCCGATGGTGGAGAAGCAGGCACGATGTGTTCTGTCTGGAGCACATGCCCTGGAGTTCCGGGTTGAGCAGGTGCGGGACGCATGCAAGGGTCTCACTGATCTGGCAGAAGTCCTGAGCGCGGCCATAAACCGTGCATTGCGGTTCAACCGTGATCTGGGATCGATTGCCATTGGCCGGATCGGAGACTTCGAAATCGAGCTTCAGCGCGGCTATGACTCGACGGTGGTGGTCGAATACATGCATCGTCCCGGCATCATCAAGAGTGTTCAGGCCAATATGCAGACCAGCGAGACGGTCAGATCCGGCTTGCTGGGTCTGTTCAACAAGTGGTCTGATTGGTCTGAGGCCTTGATGTCGCGCAAGGAGCAAGAGGCACTGCGTCTGGAACGGTTGCAGGCAGAAATCGACATGCCTTTCGTGCATGAAGAAAAGCTGCAGGCACTGCTGGAGCGCCAGCGAGAAATCGCCAACGCTCTGGATCTAGACAAAGACACGGCTGGTGCGGATGAGCTAGAACCAGTCGCTGCTTGAAACGTTTGAACCGGCCCCTTTACTGGGGGCCGGTTTTTTTTTGGGCGCGACTTTTGCCAGTGCGGTTGATGGGTCGTCCTGAAAATGGTCAAATCCCATCACTTGCTCTATGAGCAGTGCGTGCAGCCGCTGCTGCCCTGGATCATCCTGATCCGACATCACCACCCCAGACGGGCCTAGCCCGATGGGGGAGGACCGTCTCTTTTTTTGGAGACATCATGTCCTCGATCACTTTCACAGCTTCGGCTGTGGCATCGCCCATCCTCGTGGCCAATCAGCTGGTCCAGACCCCAAGTCTGGCCAACTCGATTCCTACGGATGAGCTGTATCAAGCGGCCACTGTTCTGCTCCAGGCGGGCCAGTCGGACGCTGTCAATCATCTCGTCCTCGGTGATGAGGTGAATGCATGCGTCAAGGGCACCTTGGCGCGGGCACTGACTTTGCGCAAGCAGCTTCATTGAGGTTGCAATGATCAAAGTCCTTGAGCGCATGGTCATCTGGCTGGGAACTCCTCTTTTGGCTTTTCTGGCCGGCCCCTGGGCCATCCTTGTTTTGCTAGGTGGCGCCTTTCTCATTTACCTGACCTGGCCAACGGCTGTGGAAGTGAATGCGTCAAGCACCACGTCGAGCACAACACCACCTGAGAAACTGCAGGCTTCTGAATCTGGGCGTCCGCCCAAGTCGAAGCGTCCTGTTTCTCGCGCCTCCGATGACGACGAGGCACAACCGCGAAATAGCGAAGAGGAATTCCTCGCTCGCGAGCGGTACGAAGAATGGTGCAAGCACCATTGAACAGAGTCCAAGACTCATCACCCTGCAGGGCCCCCCCTTGCAGGGCGGGGCTGTGCATATCCAACAGGAAAGCCCATGTCCCGCCTTGTCAGCAACCCGCACCAGCTCGTTTTCGTCGTGATTCTCGTTGCCATGGTCTTCATGGTTGGCTACATCGCCGGCGAATCAAATGAGCGTCATCGTGTCGCCGCCCAGCAGCCTCTCACGGTTGCATCGAGCGGCGCCACCAAGTAAGCCCACAGCCGACGCCCCCAATCCTCGTGGTTGGGGGCGTTTGCGTTTCCCAGCCGGATTGCGCCCTTCTCAGGCACGCGATATATTCCGTTTATTGGCTCTTGCCATTCGTGTTTCACACACGACCCTGCGTTGCAAAACGCAAACATCAATCCCAACGGGGCCACCCGTCGGGGAGGTCCCGTCTTCATCGGAGACCTCATGATCAATCAACTTCGCCCCCTTCTCGACAAGGGGTATGCCCTCCAGATGCTCGTCAGCGCAGTGGATGGGCAGCCGGGCATCGTCGATCTTTCCATCGTTGCAAGCACCAGCGGAACCCTGCCAGCCATTCCGGCCAAGAGTTTCGTGGGTCCTGCTGAGGAAATCGACGCGCAGCTTTCTACGCTGCTCAATGAATTCGTCGGAATTCAGTCCACCCTCTCCCAACAACTCGCCGACCTCAAGCTGGTAGCTGACGCTGTAGCGGCAGAAGCCACCAAGAAGGCTGCGGAAAAGCCTAAGGTCATCAAGACGGCCAAACCGTCCGCCAAGTCAGTTGTCCCATCCGGCCTCCGCGATGACGACGACGAGGACTTGGCCCAAGGTGGCGGCCATGTCCATGATGCTGAAGAAGTCACAGCTTCCGAAGCCAAGGTGACTCAGTCCTCGGGCTCACCATCAGCCCTGGCCGCAGAGACCAACTCTGGGACACAGCCAACCATGGAACTCTTTCTGTAAGGAATCACGACCATGGCAATCCAAAGCAATGTGATCCGTCGCGTTTTTCGCTACAACGGCATCGAACTGGCTGACCCGGGCGCGCACAAGACGCCTGAGCAGGTCGCCAAGCTCTACGCAGTGCAGTTTCCTGAACTGCTCAATTCGGTTGTTGAGGGCCCCGTGACCAAAAACGGGATCTCGACGTTCACATTCCAGCGCGCAGCGGGCGCGAAGGGATGAAAACCGATCCACGGGCTGTGCGACTGCGACTGAAGTCCATCGCCAGCCATCAACACCATGAAACGAAGCTGATCCTCACCGGATCAGCCTTTGATGAAAGTATTCAATGTTCACAGCAACTCAAGAAATTGCTGGCGAGCACACATTCGAAAACACCGCCCCGCCTGATGCCCGAAGCATTCGGGATCTGGGGCTGAAGATGCAAGGGGGAGGACTGGTGTTACCGGACCTCCCCCTTGACGTTTCGAGTGTCCTCGTCAAAGCACCGCGCGACGCCCTAATGGCTCGCTTCGCACTGCAGGCAGAAAAGGCTGGGTTCAATCTCTCGGCTGACGCCCCCAGCGAGAACCTTTCACTTCTCCTGGACCAAATGCTGGCCGACTACTGCCAGCGCAAGGTGATTGACCAAGGGGAGATGGCGCCGTTGCTGATGCAGCTTCACTTCGGATCCGACCAGGTCGTGTTCGTGGCAGAGGCCGACACCAGCCTGCCAATCATTGAGCTCAAGGCCCCCATAGAAGAAATCAACGCCTACTACCCGGACCTGGGCTGGCTGATATCTGATGTCATCTCGGATGGTCATCAGTATGGGTTCTCAACCTATGACCCGAACCGCATCGACTCTGAAGTGGTCATGTATGAATTCAACGGTGCTGAAAGCGACGTGGATTTCTTCGACATGTGCTGCTCGGACTCGACCGAAGATGAAGGGTGGACCGACGAGATGAAGATCGCGTACGTTCACGAGAACTACAGTTGCTACCCATCTGCCTACCGCAAGGCCATGGGGGGGGAGCCAAAGCTCATGAGCTGGCGTCCCAAGTCCAAAGCATGGCTTGCTGAAAATCTCAAGGCGTCCTGCGCTGACGATCGGCTGAGCCCCAATGCACGCGCTGTCCTGCGCCAGTGCACCGAGGTACGCAAAGCATTCTCCAAGCTCGCACCCTTCCGAAACAACCGCGTGGAGGTCGAGGAACAGATCATCGGCGCCATGGCTTTCGTGTTGTGGGAAGAGAGCGAGCTGATCCTCGAAACCATCGGTCATCACGAGCAGAACTGGATGGGAGGTGACAGCACGACCTGCCTCATCACGAGCAAGTTTGTGATCACTGACGCTCAATCCCTGCGGGCGTTCATCCGCAACGTGAAGGACTACCTTCACGCCTATCAACAATTCACCAGGCTGTTGCGCATGGTGGAGCACTTCAAAGACGAAAGCTGCCTCTCGGAGCAATCGTCCCCATAAGGCAATGATCAAATCCTACATTCTTGAGTCGGGCGTGAAGCTCGAATCAGCCATCTTGCTGTATCAGCAGCGTGACCCATTTGGAGTTGAAAGCCACTTCGCTACGGTTCACGCAATCGACATGGAGTCCCAGCGTCCAGCCCTTAAAGAGGGGACGCTGATTTCCAAAGAGCAGACCGTGACGTTCATGAAATCGCTGGTCGGCTCCGCAAGCACTGTGGCATGGGTCGATCCATGCACGTTGGCCGTAGGCGCGGACAGAATCGTCTGGTACACGCCTCCCATGCAGCAGTCCATGTTCTTTCAGGCCAGCGCCCATCTCGGGGACGGTGGTGTAAAGGGACAGGGACAGCTCGCTCTCCCAGGCCTGGTCTGGATGAGCACTGCCGAAGGGCAGCTGTACATCTACGCAACGGCCGTCGAAGGGCGTCCGATGAAAGACACGGTGCTCTACCAGGCTCCTCTGTTCAACGTGTGGTCTCAGGGCAAGGTCTGCCAAGGCAATGCGAATGCACCGAAAGGTGACCTCAGGCTCAACCCAGAGGCGTGGCAGCGCTTCTTCTTCGGAAGCTACTTCACCCACCCCAACTTCACGGAACCAGGGCGGTTGATGAAAGGCGATCCTGTCCGTTACTGGGCGGGAGAACTCAAGCGGCCACGCAAGCGTTTCCCGTTGGAGAAGCTGGTCGAACTTCCCCTCAAGGTGGGAGATCTGATGACATCCACGGATGATTCACTGCGGCTGCAGCTCAAGCGTGCCACGGGAGAGTTCTGATGGAAGATGAAGACTTTCTCGTCCAGATGTTCCCTCTTCGGGCCGTGACACCGAGCGGGGCTCCTCAACCTCAGGCCCAGATCGAATATCTGGCCGCTGGCAACGGGCTGTGGCGTTCCATCACGAACCCCTGGCTTCGAAGCCTTACGCCATTGGCAATATCGGAAGGCCTACTCACACCGTTTGGTTCGCTCCAGGAGGTGCATGAGATTCGCATTCCCGCACCACCCGCATCGTGCTGGAAGGCGTTCCTTCTGCTTGCAAAGCAGTCATTCCCGCAAGAGGCAGCTGCATGGTTTGTGTGGAATCCGTCGAGCGGTTCTTGGCGCTTTGCTCCAAGGATTCCGGTGACGGCATCCGGTGAGTACATCGAGTATCGGGAACCTGTCTTCGGAGAAGGTGAGATCCCGGTGATCGATATCCATAGCCACGGCCGGCATGAAGCCTTCTTTTCTGACACGGACGACCTCGATGACAAGGGCAGCCTCAAGCTCGCTGTCGTCATCGGAAACATCGATCAGCCGACCTGCACCATTGCCGGCCGCGCTGTTCTTCTTGACAACATTCGCCCGCTGATCTTCCTTGATGGGGATCGATGGGCCATCGGAGAGACAAATGATTCACACCATTCCCGAGGAGCTGCTGTCACGTAAGGTGAAGGTAGCCCTCATTGGCGCCGGCGGGACCGGCAGCCGAGTGCTCGAGCAACTACTGTGTCTTCACCGCGCGATCGTTGCACGAGGGCACCCACATGGCCTCTCTGTCACCGTCTTTGACGATGACGAAGTGTCTGAAGCCAACATTGGCCGCCAAGCCTTCTACCCCTCAGACATCGGCCTGAAGAAGGCGAGAGTCCTCGTCAACCGCGTCAACATGGCCCTCGGTGGCAGCGCCATCTGGGAAGCCCGCTGCGAAAGGGTGCAGCAGACGACATCACTGTGCGACTTTCACCTGGTCATCGGTTGCGTGGACAATCGGGCCGCTCGAAAATCCATTTTTCGTGCGATTTGCAGTGGCCTCTGGTCGCGTTCTGTCTATTGGCTCGATTTCGGAAATCGTGCCAACGATGGACAGGCCATCCTGGGCGAGGTCAGGCCCAAGGGCAAACGCTTCACAGAACCTGCCCTGCCGCATGTCGGCGAACTCTTTCCGGATCTTCTCGATCCTTCGAAGGAGGAGGGGGATGACACACCATCGTGCTCTCTTGCCGAGGCACTGGATAAGCAATCTCTGTACGTTAACCAGGCCGTCAGCGTGCAGGGGATGAACATCATCTGGAACCTGATGTCGAAAGGTTCCATCGATGTGCACGGCGTCTTCATCAATCTCGATGATTCGATGGTGATGCCTCTGCGCGTGGATCCTGAGCAGTGGGCCCGTTTCAATGCGGGTCCCCTGGCCAAGAAGAAGCGCGTTCGCAACCCATCGTGAGAACCCACAAAAAAGCCCGGAAGAGAAATCTTCCGGGCTTTTTGCTTTGTGGTCGTCAGCGCAACTGCTGTGCGTGCTGCTGCCTGATCACGAAATGGCTAACGGCCCCGCGGTGAGGGAAATCCGACACTCGCAGCAATGTCGAATAGTCGCCGCAACTGGTCGCAGGGCAGTGTGCTGTTCGCCTGCCACATGGCCTTGATCTTGAGTTCGTAGGAACTGCGGGCGTACTCGTAGGCTGAAGCTGCTGCTGGCCCCAGCTGCTGCGCCTCGTACAGAATCCGGTTGCTGGCCGATGCGGCTGCCCGCGAACCGGATTCCTGGCCCTCGCAAATCTGATAGCTGATCACCGATGACGCCGCGCCTGCGGTGAGGAGGTCGAAATGGGGTGTCCAGTCCTGCGCAAGTGCGGCGGATTGGAGCCAGCAAGCCAGCATCGCTGTCGTGAGGTGTTTTCGCATGGGCTCAGCGTAGCGTGGCGATTTGCTGCTCCAGGGGCTCGAATCGGTCTAAATCAGCATGGTTTCACCGGTTTCGCTCAGGACTAGCGCGTCAAAAATGTAACGTGTTCACCAAGCGGTCATTCCCAATGAGCCCTGATTCACGTTGGAACTCCCGCCTTGTCAGGCCAGCTCTTCGAGATGGGATCGTGCTGACAGCTTTTGTCGGCTTGCTATCCGCCATCCATTCGGTCCTCAACGGCAACACGAGTGGTCTGCTGGCCGAATGCCTTGTGTTGCTGGTGGCCGTGGCGGCGTGGTTATCCAGTCGCCTTGCCGGCGAGCTGTCGGCCGCCAGGGTGCTGGTCTGGGGGCTTTCTGTCATTGTCGCGGGCGTGGCCATTGCCCATCACCCGGTTCAGCAAGGCGCACACCTTCTGGCGCTGCCGCTGTTGGTTCTCATGGCCGGGTTGTTTCTGGGCGAACGCGCGATGCTGATCGTCGCCACCGTTGCCGGTGTCGGCCTTGCGGTCGGCGCGTATTTCGGAGAAGTCGGGAACCTGATGTACCTGGAGGGCATTCTCGTACTGGTGACGCTGCTCACCCTTCAGTTACGCCGTAACTACCAAACGATGGGTCAGGAGATCTCGGTCAGCGAAGAACGGGCAGAACGATGGGAGCGAGACGCGAGCGTGGATATCACCACTGGGCTGCCCAACCGCAGGGCGCTGATCACGCACCTTGACGCTTTGATGCTCAAGGCCGCACCTGACGAGTACGCACTTCTGCTGGTGAATCTCGACCGCTTCCACACTGTCAACCATGCTCTTGGTCACGAAGTTGGCGATTCGGTCCTGCTGCACTACGCATGCACTCTCCGAGACATTCGCCCGACGACGTTATTGGTGGCAAGACTCACAGGCGACGAGTTCGCCATTGTTTCCCGATCGCCAGAGCCGCCGTATCGAGATGACGATGTGCTGCATCTGGGGCATGCAGTGCTGGATGTAATGCAACAGAATCCGTTCAGCGACGCTGATGGCCCCGTTGTTCTGACTGCATCGATCGGGGCTATCGTATTTCCCAGCGGTGGAGACGTGTCGCGTATCGAAGTGCTCCGCCGTGGAGCTATCGCACTCAATCGCGCCAAACAGGCTGGCGGCAACCGCGTGGAGCTTTTTCACGAAGAACATGGAGACCTGGCTCGCCAGCGGTTTGAGCTGGAGAGCGAGCTGCAGCAGGCCCTCGGTTTTCGGCAGTTGAGACTTTTCGTCCAGTCTCAGGTCAACCAGCAGGGCGCAGTGGTCGCCGCTGAGTGTCTATTGCGCTGGGAGCATCCGACGAGGGGGATCGTCATGCCCGGCGCGTTCCTGCCGCTCTCTGAGGAGTCCGACCTGATCGTTGCCCTCGGTCTTTGGGTGATGGAACAGGCCTGTGTGTTGCAGGTCCAGATGGAGATGCGTGGGCTGCAACAATCCCTGTCGATCAACATCAGCCCCCGCCAGTTCCTTAAACCGGACTTCGAGACGCACCTTGACGCCATCCTCGCGGATACAGGCGCCAATCCGTCGTGGCTGGTGCTCGAAATCACCGAGAGTCTCGTCATGCACGACTTGGAGCGCGTAATCGAAAAAATGCGCCGCATCCAGGGCAAGGGGCTGCGGTTCTCCATCGATGATTTCGGTACCGGATATTCATCCCTGTCGTACCTCAAGAAGCTGCCGGTATCCGAGATCAAGATAGCGATGCCTTTCGTGCAGGATGCCCCCCACAGGCGGGAAGATGCCGCGCTTGTACGGGCCATCGTGTCCGTCGCAGATCACATGGGACTGGATGTGGTCGCGGAAGGTGTCGAGACGAGTGAGCAGGTTGCTTTTCTGAACTCCGTGGGGTCCATGCGCTACCAGGGCTTTCTGTTCAGCCGCCCGGTTCTTGCCCACGAGTGGCTGCGTGAGATGCTCAAGCCTGATACCGTTCAGACGGGCAGTGGACACAAGGTCCGTGTCCGCTACCTTGGCACGCCGAATTAGTCTCTGTTTTGCTCTCTCAAACCAGGACGGGCGCTGCGCATTCTGTATCCCGCGACCGTGCCAATTACCGCCACTTCTGACACCACCTCATCTAAACTCGGCGCGTAACCACAAGGTTTCGCTGGCACGTCCAGCCTATCCACCCACCGGGGCTCATCACGCCCTGGGGCGTGATCCCTTTTTTACGGAGCACGCCAATGACCTACAAGGTCTTCTACATCCCCTCGTTTTGTCCTGAAGCTATTGACCTGTCCTATGACAATGGCAAGACGGGTATTCAATCGGGCGCCACCTTTGAGCAACTGCGCGAGCAGTACACCGGTCTGCAGATTGCCGATCGAGACGCTTTCGAAGCCCTCCGGGAAAGCAGCCTGCGCCTTCCGGTCTCTGAAATTGACGAAGCAACTTTCAATGATCAGTTGGAAGTTCTGCCTCCCGACGACCTGGTCATCGTGGGACAGCAAGTCAGCTTCAAATGCTCAGAGCGTTACAGCGGCCGAATAACCAGCATTTATGCAGGGCAGGGCCCCCGCTACTTCCATCTGCGTGATGTCTGCGACCTGCCTCATGCGGAAATCATGCGTCGCGTCGAGCAGTTCATGTCATCTACTGCCGCACAAGCGGAAAAGGAGGCCATGTGAGCCTGCGCAACTCAAACTGTAGCCATGTGGCCGAACCGGTCTATGCCCGAACCGTGGCCCGCTGGCTCTTCACCTCACTCCATCAACGCGGAACGCGTGTCCACTATGTTCGCGTCTATGGCGAGGATCCGTTGGGCCCGGCCGTCATGCTTTGGCCAGGCCCTGAGCATCTGCTGAACATCACGGTTCAGACAGAAAAAGCCTCGTCCGTCACCTGCATCATCACCGCCCAGAAACTCAGAACGGAACCGGCGCAACAGACACCGATCCTGTACCTGAATTTTCAGACCGACCAAGGTCTGTTTGCATCGGATTTCCAGCACCTTTTTGACGTGCTGCGATTCTTTGATGTAGGCACGTGCGTCACTTACCCATTGGTCGCCTGAGTCATCCCCACTCCACCCAGCCCCCGGTTCACTCCGGGGGCTTTTTTTTCGTTCTGGCGCTTGTATCGGCCCGCGAAAAAAAAAACCCGGCACTAGGCCGGGCGAGGGGAGGGAGCGATTTGATTATTGCTGACTGTCGGCAAAACTGTCGCGTCCATAGGAACTGACAGTGCTGCCGGATAGGTCCGTCGTGAGACCAGTGACGCTAAGCCAGCCGCTCTCACAGCGATGATGAGCAAGGGTGGAAAAATTCTTCAGCCCCTGATCCAGATCCTCGCTCGTGCCAATGCATCGCGAGGCATCTAGAAGTTGGTAGTTGGCCCCGCGGCCAACAAGCGCTACGAAGTTGCCGCGATCGTTCGGATCGCCAAACCCCTTGATGATCCCCTGGATGGCCATGGTCGTTAGCCCTGGTCTTCCGGAATGTGGATCGTGCCCAGCGCCGGCGGCGGTGCAACAAACTCTTCAATGAACCGGCCGATGTCGTCGAAGTAGACACCCGCATGTTCTGTTCCGCTTGCGTCAGCGCCATCCTCGGGACTGGTTTTGATCCAGTACAGATCTTCCTCGCAGTCGTAGCCAATGCTGAACCGGCCCTTGAGCATGTCCGTCTTCACTGCCACCGAAATCTTGTAATCGCCGGTGTTGTCATCCTCGACAATGAGCAGCGAATCCCGACGTGCACCGGCGTCCACCAGCGCTCCGAGCAAAGTGCGTTGCTGGTCCGGCATCGGCAGCGTGCAAAGCTGATGAGCAAGGGCGTTGTTCACCCTCGTCTTGAGCTGCACACCCAGACTTTGCTTGCGAATCCCGATCAGCATTGCGCCCGGCGCGTCCTGCTGATCTTTGAGCGATAGCTTTCCGAGTCCGATGCCGTCGAGATCACGCTCGTTGTAGGGCGTGGCCACCACGTTGACACCTTCGCGCAAGGTCGGGCATGGCATGAAGGCCGATCGGTCGGCGAAGCAATACTGCTTTCGTCCTTCCTTGACGCAGAAATGCTCTTCATCGACATGTACCACCGTGCCAATGCTTTCTTTCTCCGACATGGCCAGCCCCAGCACTGGGTGTACCCGCACCCCTGCGCCAAGGGTTCGGTAGTCGTACGTTCCAAGATTTTTGGGAAGACGGCCTTTGCCGCGGGCATTCGCATGGAGCCAGCTGCGCGCAGTGTCAGCCAGTTGATCGTTTTTCATAGACAGGTTCCAAATGAAATCGGGACCTGCCCCACCGGGAAGGATCCCGATGGGGTGAATTGAAATCAGCCTTCGAGGCTGATGAGGTGATGGGGCGCACGCGGAGTGCGCAAACTCAAGGCAGACGCCTTCAAGAGGCCTCCATCGTATCAAGCCCCTTTACTTTTTGCCCGTTTCCTGGCACATCGACAGCCCAAAAAAAAGCCCCGGCTGCTGCAGGCAGCGGCCGGGGCTTATGTGGGGCAGGACGCGGGCAGGGACCGCCACCGGTCTAGTGAACCGGCACGATGATGCCCAATGGGGCGGGCGGGCGCACCCTGCAGCCGACCATCTCAGCCACCGTCGCGGCATCGATGTCGAAGTAGCGCTCGAGCTGGCCGCTGGTGTGGGCCAGATCCAGGCACAGCCTTCGCGTGCTCGGATCGATGGCGACCTGGACGAGGCCGGTCATCTTGGGCGTGGCCACCGCCACCGCGATGCAGCGGTAGACCGTGTACAAGCCGGCCTTCAGAAAGCAGATCGAGTTTTCCACGGTGGCGCCTGCATCGACCAGGGCCGCCAGTACGCTGCGTGCGGCGGGCTCATGCATGGGGGTGCTGGCCAGCAACAGGCCGAGTGCTCGCAGCTCCGCGTCGTCACCGATCACGAGCCCGAAGTCGAGCGGCCGTTGGGGGTCCACCGCTGAGCCGTCGAGTCGGCGTGTGCGGTAGGGCGTGGCCTTGACGGTCATGCCCATGTCCAGCGTCACAGGTGAGCGGAAATGGGCGCGGTCTACGGCGCACAGGTTCTGGTCGGCTTCAATGATGACGACGGTGAAACTGTCCAGATGGACGATGCGCCCGCAAGCGTCGGCTGCGAAGCGGTGCATGGGGTCGGGCAGAGCGCGCCAGGACAGTTTTGTCGTGTCGGCCGGCGTGCCAGAGAGAGGATGGCTGCGCAGGTCAAGGTGCGCGGCCGCTGTGTTCACGGGGGCTTGCGAAAGCATGGGGCAGGTTCCTTTGAAAAGCGGGTGGTCAGAGACCGGGCTGCGGACCTGTCCCTCGAGCGGGACAAGCCCGCAAGGGTGGTGAGGAGGGCGTGCACAAGACACGCGAGGCGAAGCCGTGAAGGGCGACGAAACAAGCACATCGTAGCCACGTCAGTACCAGGATGCACGTCAACTGGCACATGGCAGCGGGGCACAGGACCAACCCTGCATCAATGTAATTTACATGACCCGCCTCGTTCGGATATGGACCCTCTCACCCCGTATGCCTTTCCTGACAAACCTTTCCCCCTCCTTTTCCCCTCCTTTCTCTCCCCTCAATCCCGCGGCGCGAATTCGGGCCAGCTGCGGCCTCCGCACAGGCACAAAGTCACCAAGGTGGGGGCTTGTGGAAATGGGGAGGTCATGTAAATTACATGGAGGAGGTTTTCCCATGTTCGATGTCGATGCTGATGTGCCGCTGGCCAGCGCTGCGCCTGTGCCCGATGGCGTGGGTATTCTGGATGCCTGGCTGGCCGTGCGCGCCACCGATGTCCGCGATCCGCTCTCGCTGGAGGCGGCAGGCCCCTACCGCGCCGTCTGGGGCAAGTGGCTGCGCTATCTGATGCCGCATACCGACGCGCAGGGTCAGCGGGTGGGGCTGACGCCCTGGCACGAAGCGACGCCGGCGCAGGTGATGGCGTTCCTGCATGGTCCCATCGACAGCACCAAGCCGGGCAGGGCGGTGAGTGAGGTCACGCGCCGGCGCTACTGGCGCCTGCTGGAGCGGATCTATGGCTATGCGCTCGTGCGCGGCTGGGTTCAGTCCAATCCGGCGACAAGCATGGAGCTGACCGAGCAGCCTCCCAGCGAGGACCACCATGGTGCCATCCTGTCGTCCCATCTGTGGCAGGCTGCCCAGTGCTGCTTTCCGCAAGGCGAGGGGCTGATTGAGACGCGCGACCGTGCCATTTTGCATTTGCTGTTTTCGTGCGCGCTGGCGCCCCAGGAGGTGATCAGCCTGACGCTGCAGGATGTGCGGCGTGATGCCCGCGGCAGGATCAACGCTTTGCAGCTCGATGGGCCGGGCGTGCACCAGCGGCGCAAGGTGGCGTTGCCGCCGGGCGCGGTGATGGCGCTGCAGGAGTGGATCGCACTGCGGGGGTTCCATGCGTCGTGGCGAGCGCTGCCCCAGCTTTTTGTGACCCGAAAGGGCGTGTCCATGGGAAACAAGGCGCTTTACGAGCTGGTGCAGCGCGTGCTCTACCAGGCGAGTGAGCAAGCCCGGCGACCCCCACCGGTGCGGATGGGGCCGCAGGTGGTGCGCAACACGGCGCTGGTGCGCTGGCTCAATGAGGGGGTGCCGCCCCATGAAGTTGTGCTGCAGGCGGGGCTCAAGAACCTCAAGGGGCTGTATCGGCTGCGCGAACACCTCAATCCCAATGTGAGACTGGCGATCAATGAGCGCATCGGAGGCGAGGATGAGTGAGCATGCTCCTGTAGAACCAGGCCAAGTGCTGCCTGCGACCGAACTAGTACGCGACCGTATCGCGCGCAGGTGGGAGGGCCTGAACGAACGCGTGCAGGCCAAGGTGCAATCCATCAGCGGGCTGGATCGCACCCCTGAGGTCCGCCTGATTCAGCAGGCTTCGTCCGCAGGCACGGTCACCAAGCGTTTGTCCTGGCTTCGCAAGGCGGCCGACCATGTTCACGCCGGCGCTGCCCATCTGGCCGCCTGCCGCAAGGGTTGCGCCCATTGCTGCCACATCGCGGTCACTATCTCGCGTGCCGAGGCGCAGGTGATCGCCCGGGAGACAGGGGCGAAGCTCAACCCCAAAGCCGGTGTGTTCTCGATGGCCGACTCGGAAGACTTCGGTGAAGCCTTCAAGCAGGCAACCAGCGGGGCCGTTGGCAAGCCCTGCACGTTCCTGACAGAGGGGAGCTGCAGCATTTACGCGCACCGCCCTCTGGAATGCCGCCTGCTGCTGAACCTCGATGACGACGACTTGTTGTGCCAGCTCGTCGAGGGCAGCGCCACCAACGTGCCCTATCTGGATGCCCGCCAGCACCACGTCGCTTCGGTGGCGATCCTTGGGCAGCACCAGGACTATGACGACATTCGCAACTGGTTTCCGCAGGGAAGGGCGAATGACACCCCCAGCACGCAACACAAAGCCGACTGAATGCTGTTTTGGACGGATGGTCTATGCCACTTTAGACGCATCCCAAAGGGCGTTGTGTGCGGCGTCCGCTGAAACACGGGCGGACCCGAATACTCCTGCCAAACCAGGTCGCAACACGGATGACGCACCGACGCGCCGCATCAACAGAACCAAAGGACCACCAGCACATGCCCATCACCAAGCGCCCCTGCTCCAATTGCCCTTTCCTCTGTGATGATGCCGCGATTGCGCTGGAACCCGGACGGATTGAAGGCATCGTGTCCGATCTGCTGCGCGATGACCAACAAACGTTCGTATGTCACAAGACGCTGGACACCGGCGAGCGCATGACGTGCGCGGGGGCTGTGGGCCTCATGTCCAAGCTGGGGCGCCTTCCTGTGATTGCCCGTCTCGGGTTGGTCTACGGCGTCATCACGCCCCGGGACATCGAGGTCAGTGCCGCCATGGTGATCGACCCGGATGACATGGCCCTGGGCGATTTGCAGACAGGAAAGACCGCAGGCGACCGCTGCGGGCGGTGAGGCTGTATTTGCCGCCAGAGTGCAGGGCTCATGTGCCAGTGCGCTTGCAGTCCACTACCGGCTCACGGATAATGAAAGCTCGTTCGCTCTCGTAGCGTTCTCGGACTTGTTCCGACCCATCATCGGCTTTCCTCACGGATCGCCACACCATCTCAGGCCGCTTCCTTGAAGCTGCCGCACCATCCCGGACTTGTGCTTGCACAGGTCGAGCCACGATCGGTCTGCACGCATGTGCAGACCCTGTCACCATTTCAGGACCATTGGTTCTGAGCGTCATCTTTGCGCAGTGCTTCGGCACTGTGCGCTCGCGTTGCGCCTTCTAACCAACCCCTGTGGTCTGGACTCTCCAACTGCCGGAGACGCAACTGCGCTACTGGACTGATGCTGTTCCTGGCGGCAGCGGACGTGGCTCCCCTCGATGTTTTTGCCCACAGAGGCATCGAGGGGCGCCATGCCCGTTACCTGAAAGGAGAGTCCGATGTCCACACACGCTGCAGCCATCCCCCAGCTCACGCCCACGGCACTCAACGTCGCAGGCGTCCCGCTGAAAGATGCCGTCTGGCTTCACGCCGAATCGCGCCTCACGCTGGTCCAGAAACTGGCCACCGAGCGCGGCGCGGCGATCCTGAAGCACGTGCGCTCTTACCTGAGCCCGTAGAGCAGACCAGCAACACGTACTGGCACACCGGTTCACCCGGTGTGCCAGGCCCGTGTCCTTCTAACGACCTTCCCCCACCCCTATCTGCCCTTGAGGCGTTTTGCACATGGCCCGCTCCGCGTAGCCATCTGCAAGGCGCTTGCCTGCCCCATGCCTGCACTTCGCTTGCATGCGTGATGCCGCTTGCATCCCCCCCTTGCCGCAGTCGGCCCCGCTGCCACTCGCAGGGGGCCATGCGACACGGAGACACATTGCTGTGTTCCAGATCGACGAACCCAGCCCTGGCCCTCTCGCCCACGCCTACGAGCGCGGAATGAGCGACGAGATGCAAGGGCAATACACCCCCCCCGGCCACTTCACTGGCGAAGAAATCGATGAATGGCGCCGCGGCATGCGCTGCGCTGCTTTCTACGATATGGCCCGGGATCACCACCCCCACCTCAAGGAGCTTCCACTGTGACCCGATCCTTCCGAAACCTACTGCTGGCCGCTGCCGCCCTGTTGGTACTGCCGGCGCAAGCCACCTCATTCGACGCTGTGCTGGCGCAAGTCAGCCAGGTCCTGACCCAGGCTACCGGAACCGCCAGCGCCACCAGCGCGGGCGCACCGAAAGAGTCCGACATCGAGATTGCGTTTTCTCCCAATCAGGGGGCGCTCGACCTCGTCATCAAGAACATCGCCAGCGCCCGAAGCACGCTGGATGTGATGGCCTACAGCTTCACGTCTGCGGAGGTAACCCGCGCCCTGCTGCAGGCCGTCAAACGCGGTGTGAACGTGCGACTGATCATCGATCAGGAGCAGAACTTCAAACCGGGCAACGGCTATGCCAAAACGATGTCGGCCATGTCGGCTCTGGGCACTGCCGGTGCGCAGATCCGCGTGATCTCGCGATACCCGTCGTTCCATCACAAGGTGGCGATCAGCGACGGCAAACATGTGCAAACGGGTAGCTTCAACTACTCGCATGCAGCGGCGACACGCAATGCAGAAAACGTGATCGTGCTGTGGAACGCTCCGCAGGCAGCCCGCATATACAGCAGGCAGTTCGAGAACCACTGGAACGAGGCCGATCCTTTCCAGGGCAGGCCACAGCGCTGAGAGCACACCACGGCGCCTGAGCGCCTGACCGAATCAACCCCAGGGGATGCCATGCCCTGAGGGGCAGGGCGCCCCTCAACCATGAGGCCCCAAATGACCCATACCAAAGCACTTCGCGTTGTCCTTGATGTTGAGTTCGAACTCGACGGCGAGACCATCGAAGACATGCAGTCGCTCCTGGAGCGCCACCTGCAGCACGCCATCGGCAACGGCCTGCTCACCGGCTCCACCGGCGCGCAGGTCGAGGAATTCACCCTGACCGTCACACCATCGAGCGAAAAGCCCGATGAAGACGAGATCGCGGACTTCATGCTCCGGCGTATCGAAAATGGCGATCTGCCGGTTGAAGACATCCCGTCGCGCCTCGCGCGTTACGGCATCATGGACAGCGTCGCATTCAGGACGGAAATGCAAGAGCGCATGGCGCTTGCTGAAGCCGAAGCCGGTGCCGATGCCGATGCCGATGCCGGCAACACCGGGGGAGCGCAAGAATGAGCACATCCAGCGCCGACCAGACGACGGACACGGCCGCGGGCCTTCACGCCTCACGGGTGCCACCGGGCATGCTGCGCCTTGTCCACCTGAAGGAGCCGGGCAAGCTGCAATACGGAGATCTGCTGGAAACGCAGCGCCATGGAACCTGTAGCGTCGCGGCGATCCACAGTACCGACACCATCGACATCAAGGATGCGAAGGGCACAACGTTCCGTCTGTCAGGGCTTGGCCTGAAGGCGACGATGGTTCGCTCCGAGCCCACCGCCGCACTGTCACCGCACTGACCCGCACCCCAGCTGGGGCTGCGTCCACCCAACACCCGCCAGCTTCACCGCTGGCGGGTTTTTTTTGGTCCGCCGTGATTGAGCCGCGGGCGTGCCAGCCGGCACCACGGAGACCATGAGCTTGAATAGAATCAACACGCTGACGCCTCTTCAGGCCTCTTGCTGCCCTGTGCAGCCCCCGGCCATTCGGCCTACACATCAACCCTCGGGATCTCCATCCCGCAGGGACGAGGTCCCTTCACCGGAGTGCCTCGTATGCCCCCCACACCAAACCCTGACCCACAGGCCGTGCAACTGCAGGAAGCCGTGCATCTGGTACGCCAGCTCGTATCGGTTTTGCATCCAGGCGCTGTCGGACTGATCGGCGCTCATCACGGCGAGCCCGCCTGCGAGCGCGCGTGCCACGCAGTCACCGCAGCCAAGGCTTTCCTGTATGCGCATGACCGTGGCCAGCCTGAGCAGCACCACAAGACCGTGATGCCCAGCGCAAACCCCAATGTCAACCTGATGGTTCCAGTACCTGATGGCGCCGACACCGACACCGATGCTTTCCCAGGTTCGCTCACTCAACAGGGCCATGCCTGCAGTTCACAAGGTCTGTTTCGTCTCTGACGAAGGCCATCCACCACCGCCTCAGAACGCAGCGCGCTCTGAATCACTTCCCCCCACCATACTGGCCGCTGAAGCGGCCCGTTCTACTGGAGACGCCATGGCCAACATCATCAGCCATGAAAACGGAGAAATCCGCCTTCAAAAACTCACGCCAGTCATCAAGGCCCTTTTTGGTGACTACTACTTGACCGAACTGTCCACGCGCGGTCACTACTCCATCACCTGCAGCGCACAGCCGCAATGGAGCGATGTGGGCGAACGCCTGGGGCGCCTCGTCGAGTCGCTGTCGCTGCCACCCAACGACTGTGCTGACGACACCGAGCTTCAGAACCATCTGTACGCGCTTGTCACCCATTTTGGACAGGATTCGAACGATCAGCTGGATGCGCTCATCAGCCATATCGATGACGATGCGAACCCGGCAATGGACGAACTGTTCGCCCTGGCCCAGGCCTTCAATGACGGGCACGGGCTTTTGAGTGTGCGGGTGCAGACCGGCTTCTATTGCGATCGAGATCTGCTGAACCATCACGGCGGAAACGCGTCCCACATCAGCAAGGTCTTTGAAAGCCACGGATCGACCCACGACTGGCTGGCCCAGGCCCACGCGATCTGTTCAGCGCTCGAGCACAACCAGATCCACGAAGCGGCAGAGGTCATTCACCTCTCGGTCCAACGCCTACTGGCCGACATTCAATGCGCCAACCAGCGTACGGCGGTTCAAGCTGAACTGCTCAAGCTCATGCAGGTGACTGCATGAACACCGCTCCATACGTATGGAACATCGATGGGCCTGTTACCCGTCGCGCATGGGTGACAAGTGCTGAGCGCGTCGAATACGGCTGGCATGTCACCGTGCACGCCGACTGGCGTCCGGAAAAGGGCAGGGTAGTTCTCACGCAAGCATGCTTTGGCATCTCGTTTGAGTTCGATCGTCAGCAACCTGGTGAAGCTCAGGCCTTGGACAACGCCATGCAGCAGGCACTCGGTTTTGCAGCGCGAAACCAACTGCGCCGCATGGCCCTGTCTGGATACCACGCGTGGGTTGGCCGTGAACTGATCGGATTCACTGGAGCACTCAAACCCGCTGGCTGGATCACTGGCGAGCCGGCTTCGGTGCTGTACTCACTGATCATGTCACTGGACTTCCGTGCGGTCGAGAACCTGCTCGACCGGCTGGGCGAGGGCTTCGCCCCACGCGACTACACCGACGACATGAAAAACGTGCTCGACACCCACGAGAGCCTGCCGGTGTCGGTGCATTGGGCCAGGTCAGTGATGACGCGGTCGCTCATAGGAGCCAGCGACACACACACCATCGCAGCGACCCTGAACCAACCGGGCCTGCATCAGCCACCGCCTCCCTGATTTTCAGGCGGCATTCACACGCACTCAAAGGCTCCGGACCGCAAGGTTCGGGGCCTTTTTTCATGGGGCTGGAGCCTGATCCACGCCGGTGTGGACTCAGAGCCACCGTGTGCCAGCGCAGACCACAGGAAGCCGGGGCCATCCTAGAATCATGACGTTCGTGCCACGCGCACAAACGCTGCATTTGCAGCCCCGACCTTTACGGTCAACACTTTCAATCCCATCGGGAGCCTTAGCTCCCGTGGGGGGCATGGCTTCCGCAATCTGGAACCCATCATGCCCCCTTCATCCCCAGGTGGCGGGCCCGAAGACCTGCACAGCTACGACCGCATCATTGTTGCGTTCTCCGCTGGCAAGGACTCGCTTGCCTGCTTCCTCACGCTGCTCGAACGCGGCGTGGATCCTGAAAAGATCGAATTGCATCACCACCTTGTCGATGGCCGAGAAGGCGTCTTCATGGATTGGCCTGTCACAGAAGCCTACAGCGAAGCTGTGGCGCGCACGTTTGGTGTGCGCCATTCCTGCAGCTGGAAAGTCGGAGGCTTTCGCCGAGAAATGTTCCGCGAGGACGCGCCCACGGCACCCATCATGGTGCCCGACGCAGATTCAAACGTCTGCCATGGCGGTGACGGTCCTTTGGGCACGCGTCAGAAGTTTCCGCAGCTCGCATCCACTCTTCAGACCCGCTGGTGCAGCGCCTACCTCAAGGTCGACGTATTCGCACGCTGGCTGAACAACGACCCACGGTTTCTGGAGAGCCGGACCCTCGTCATCACCGGCGAGCGGGCTGAGGAGTCTGCAAACCGAGCGCGGTACCAGACCTTTTTTCCGCATCCGTGTGATCGCCGGGACAGTCCAAAGCTGCAGCGTCACATCGACCACTGGCGCCCCGTGCACAGCTGGTCCGAGAAAGACGTCTGGGCCATCATCGAACGCTGGCAGGTGCTAGCGCATCCCTGCTACTACATCGGTGGCTGGAGCCGCGCTTCATGTCGTTTTTGCATCTTCTCTGGCAAGCACCACTGGGCATCGCTGCGGCAAATCGCACCTGTCGAGTTCGCAGAGATCGCAAAGTGCGAGCGCGAGTTTGGCGTGACGATCCATCGCAGCAAGAGCATCGCCCAACTGGCTGACGAAGGCACCCCCTTCGAGATGGACCCCTATTGGGTATCCATCGCCAATGCCACAACCTTCAACCTCCCCATCATCCGCAACCAATGGGTGCTGCCAGCAGGCGCATTCAAGGAAGGGATGTGCGGTCCTACCTGAAATCCATGAGCGAACACTTCATGACCTTTCATCAGGGCGGACAGCGGCACCAGGCAGAGATCAGTTTCGTTCCCGACGCCAACCATTGCCGCATCCGCCTTTTCAGCAGCGAGCATTCGAGCCCCATGCTCATCACCAAGGTGGCCACCCCACGTGAAGTCCACACCTTCTTCACCCGCCGCGGAGTGAGGGTGCCGGACAGCCTGATGGACGAGCTCGAGCGCGAGCATTTCACCCACCAGATTGTGGGCACTTGCGCGTCCACCCGACAGCAGGTGTTTCATCACCGCTGATGTGCCAGAAGACGTGCCTTGCGCCATGGCGCTTCCTATAATGGAGGTGCTTATGGCCTTGGCCGTATTCGCAGCTTGATGCTGCCCCATCACCCAGCCTTGCGCTGAACCCCTGGCACCTTGCGTGCCGCGCACCGTGTGAAGCTGTCCAGGTTCAACCTGCAGCACACCCGATTCCCCGGCGAACGCTTTCCTCATGGAATGCGGGCGCCACATTCGATTGCCTGATTCGCAGGTGATCGCTTTTCCCATCGACCAGTCCGCAAGGACCAGGCCGCTTTACCACCGGCCTGACCCTCACGGGGATGGCCACATTGCGCGTGCGCGCAGGAGTTCATCATGGTCCAGCATCAATTTGAGTCGTTCTCCCCCCGTCACGGTGACGTGATCGTGGTCGTCGATTTCAACGAAAACAAGCGCAACCTCAAGCTGCAGCTCATCTCCAAGTCCACGGACGAAGAAGTGCTGTCTGAAACGTTGCGCACGGCGCGCGGTGTGGAGAGCTATCTCCACAGTCGCAACATCATCGTTCCTCCGGATGTCATCGACGCTCTGGAAGAAGACGTGGAAGAAGCCTCCATGTTCGGCGTTAGCCGCCGTGTGGTTTTCCACGAAGAGTGCACCCTGCACTGACATCGGATTTCCGCAAGGTCATCCCTGCCACCATAAAGAACCGCCCTTTCGAGGGCGGTTTTTTTTTGCCTGTTCGAAGACAATCAATGGCCGCTGGGTGGAGTGCTGTCCTGACTCCCGGGCAACACGATCGGCATCGAAACAATGAACATTCGCTTCGTACTCTTGGCCTTTATCCCCCTCGTAGCTTCGCCAGTGTGGGCGATCAACAAATGCATCGGATCGGACGGGAAGGCCGTCTTTCAGGATGCCCCTTGCGTTGGCAAAGGTGAGCAGCTGGACGTCCGACCAGCCAGTGGCCGCGCTCCGACAACGCCAGCGACCACGCCTGCTGGACAACCAGGTGCGGCAGTGCCTGCAG
>LNFM01000393.1_pt1 | contig 109632 bp, 105 predicted proteins | sample 596031 | NCBI WGS metagenome assembly LNFM01 (sample SAMN04254537, study PRJNA301005) | activated carbon metagenome | isolation source: dual media filters at the Ann Arbor, Michigan drinking water treatment plant | place: USA: Ann Arbor
ACACTGAACACTGAACACTGAACACTGAACACTGAACACTGAACACTGAACACTGAACACTGAACACTGAACACTGAACACTGAACCCTACTCCTTCTTAGGCAAAGGCGCACCAACAGCAACAGAACAAACATGTCCTTCTTGACCGTGTGGTGGATTCATTCCTGGAGCCGTTTCTACTGGAGCAGCGATAGTTGCTGGTATGTTATTATTTGTAGTTGTAATTGTAGCACCATTTTGAGTAACTGTACCAGGTGTTGAACCAGCCGAAGTAATAGTTGCCGATTGAGTAGAAGCTGTTGTAGTTTTTGCTGGAGCCGAATTCAATGGAGCACCAACAGCAACATCACAACGATGTCCTGGTTGACCATGCGCCGGATTCATTCCTTTTCCAACTTTTACTGGTTGAGCCGTTGTTGGCGCTACCATGCCATTTGGTGTAGTCATCATAGGCGCACCAGACTGTGCAGCAGCAGTTGATGGTGTTGTAGGCTCAGCAGTTGGACCTTTAAAATCATCCGAAAAGGCAGAGGTTTCTGGATTAGTTGAAACTACATTGGTTTCTTCTTCCTGCTTACAAGAAACAAATCCTAAAACCACTAAAACTATACATGATATTATCTTCTTCATAACAATTCTTTTTTTGATAACATCAAATATACAAGTTTTATAAAACAAAACAACAAACTGGCTGTCATTTTAAAAAATTCTAATCGTTACTCCAACTAAAAAATCACTACATTTATACCTCCTAAAATAATACTATGTCTGTCGCCAAATACACGCTGCTGCTTTTGTCATTACTTGTACTTACCTCAAGTTGCAACCAATCGCAGTCTAAGGAAAATAAGCCAACAAAAGCCAAAGTAGATACTGTCAAAGTAGCCAAAGTCATCACTTTAGATACCGTCGATTATCAAAAAAGAATGGTAGCACTAAGCAATGGCGACACCACAGGAAAATGGCCTGTAAAAACTGTACATCCTTTGCCTGGAGCACTTTTGCCTTACAAACGCATCATCGCTTTTTACGGAAACCTCTATTCTAAACGAATGGGAATATTAGGCGAACTTCCTAAAACAGAAATGCTCAACAAACTAAAAGAAGAAGTAGCACTTTGGAAAGCAGCCGATTCTACTGTAGAAACCGTTCCTGCATTGCATTATATTGCTGTTACCGCTCAAGGCAAAAATGGTAGCGGTAGCAACTACCGACTAAGAATGCCGTTCAAACAAATTGATACCGTGATGGCTTGGGCAAAAGAAATTGACGCCTTAGTTTTTCTAGACGTTCAAGTGGGACACAGCACCGTAAAAGAAGAAATTGCAACACTAACCGATTATTTAAAACTTCCCAACGTTCACTTAGGTATTGATCCTGAATTTTCTATGAAAGGTGGCGAAGTTCCTGGTGCCAAAATTGGAACCATGTCGGCAACCGATATCAATGATGCTATAGATTTTCTTACTACTTTGGTTACAGAAAACAACCTACCACCAAAAGTGTTGGTAGTACACCGTTTTACTAAAAAAATGATTACCGACTACGACCAAATAAAACCAACCGCGCAAGTGCAAGTAGTAATAGACATGGACGGTTTTGGCAGCAAAGAACTAAAAAAAGCCACTTGGATGCGAACCATCTACCCAGAACCAGTTCAATTCACGGGCTTCAAACTCTTCTACAAAAACGACAACGAAGGCAACGCAACAATGTACACACCACAAGAGTTACTTCAATTCACACCAAAACCGATTTATATACAATATCAATAAACCAATAATCCCAATAAATCAATACATTTAGCCTCAACCTACGTCACTTCGAGTGATTTTATATTTTAAAAACGCCAGTTTTTGAAATGTAAAATTTTATCGAGAACCTATGAAAGCCATAAACCAAAAGTCCCAATAAATCTAAGTAATTAACCTCAACCTCCGTCACTTCGAGTGATTTTGTGCAATGCAATGGAACAAAATTGTATCGAGAACCTATGAAAAACTGAATCATTGCTACCAAGTTCTCGATACATTTTTTACAAAATAGCTAGTCGCAATTTTCTAAAAAACACTCGAAGTGACGAAAGCATAAAATAGAACGTTCTGTTGAACCAAGAACTCATGAAAACAAACTTTTCAAAACTTTTTCTTTGCTAAATTTGGAAGAGCATCATAATCGTCATTTATCAAAGCCTCTTTTTTAGCCCTTGACCATTTCTTAATTTGTTTTTCTTTTTCAAAAGCTAAATTTATATCTGTAAATTCAGCATAAAAAACCAACTCCAAAGGTCGTCTAGTCGCAGGATAACAATCGGGATAAAATGCAGTATTATGCTGAAACATTCTTTGTTCAAGTTTACTCGTAACTCCTGTATAATAGGAACCATCTGAGCATTTTAATATATAAACGTAAGATTGTTGCATTGAACAAATATAAAAAAATTGCTTCTAAGTTCTCGATACATTTTTTACAAAATAGCTAGTCGCAATTTTCTAAAAAACACTCGAAGTGACGATAGCTCAAAAATAAAAATAATACAAACCAAGAAACTTCTATAACCCAACGCACAAATCCCATAAAAACTAATGCACTCTACCGTCACTTCGAGTGATTTTGTATTTTAAAAACGCCAGTTTTTAGAATGTAAAATTGTATCGAGAACCTATGAAAATAAAACACCTCCAAAATAAACAAATTGTAAACTCCCAAACCCAAACCAACCTATTCATAACCTTTACTAAAGATTCCAACCTCATCTTTTGACAATTCATTATTTTTAGATTAATACTACTTTAACACGTTCGATAGAGTTTTGTAGCACAATTAAAACTACATAACTATGTCAAAAAATTACATTACTAAAACCCTATTTGTTCTAGTACTTTTTGCTTCTTCCTTTTCATGGGGACAAACATTATTGCACTATTGGAACTTCAACAACAACGCCTCAGTAGCAACTATTACAACACCTTCTCAAACACTTGGTGGTGCTACTTTAAATGCAATTCCTGGTGGAATTAGCACTATCGATTTTGCTGGCGGAACTGGTCAGAATTTTAGCGTTCTTAATTTGAATGCTCAAAACAGTGATGTTTCTGGAACACACTTACGTTTTAACGACCCAATTGGTGGTGCCTTAGAATTTGCGTTGCCAACATCTGGTTATGAAAACATTATCGTAAAATTTGCTACACGTCGCTCGAACTCTGGTGCCGGAACCCAAACTTGGTTCTACTCTATTGACGGTTCAACTTACACTTCATTTACAACTGTAATTCCTAATAACGGCGATCCTGCATTAGCAACTTTAGATTTTACTGCAACTACTGGTGTTAACAATAATCCGAATTTTAAATTAAAAGTTGAATTCTCTCAAGGAAGTGGCGGAACTGTTGGAAACAACCGATTCGATAATTTCACAGTGCAAGGAACAACTACTGGCGGTGGCGATACTGTTGCTCCAATTGCTACAATAACTCCTGCCAATGCAACAACTAATGTAGCAGTTACTATTAATCCAACTATCGCTTTTAATGAAGCTATTCGATTGATTGATAATTCGGCAATTACTAATACCAATGTTGATGCTTTGGTAGAATTACGTTTGAACAACGCTTCAGGAACTCTTGTGCCATTTGACGCAACCATTTCTGGAAATACCATCACAATAATTCCAAATGCTACTTTGGCTATCAGTCAAGTTTATTATGTGGCTTTACTTCCAAATGTTGTTGAAGATGCAAGCAACAATGCTATTACTACAACAACATCAGCAAGTTTTACAACTGGAAATCCTTCAGCGAGTTTAGCTTCCAATTTTGTTACTGTTAATGAAGCTGTTGGTACACTTTCATTTACTATCAATTTGACAAATCCTGCAACGAGTTCGGTTAATTTAGTTGTAAAAACAGCTCCTTTTAGCACAGCAAATGCAAGCGATTTTACGCTTACTACTCAAACATTAAACTTCACTTCTTCAAGTGCTTTGACACAAACCATCACCATTCCTATTATTGATGATGCAACTGTTGAACAACAAGCAGAATATTTTGTTTTAAGCCTTGAAAATCCTGTGGGTTTATCGATTACTGGAACTTCAACAGCTACGATTTATATTATCGATAACGACAATGTGGCTCCAATTCCGAGCAATCAAATCGAACTAAATTACATCGGTAGTTTTGATCCTTCTGGAACCAACACAAGTACTTGCGAAATTGTGGTTCACGACCCAGCTTCACAACGTCTATTTACTACAAGTGCTGTAGCAGGATTTCTAGATATTATTAATTTCTCTAATCCTACAACGCCAACCGTTATCAATTCGGTGAACATGAATCCTTATGGTGGAGTTACTTCTGTAGCGGTTAAAAACGGAATTGTAGCTGTTGCTTCTCCAAACACAGATGAAACGTTAAACGGTTCGGTAGTATTTTTTGATACCAACGGAACCTTCCTAAATCAAGTTACCGTTGGTGCTTTACCAGATATGATTACGTTTTCACCAGACGGAACTAAAGTAATGACCGCAAACGAAGGACAACCTAATACTGACTATTCTATCGACCCAGAAGGTTCGGTAAGTGTGATTAATATTGCTGGTGGAATTGCATCTTTAACTCAAGCTAACGTAACTACATTATTGTTCACTGCCTACAATTCGCAAGAAACTACTCTTATCGCTTCTGGTGTTCGTAAATTGAAAGCTACAAGCACCATGTCTCAAGATTTTGAACCAGAATACATTACTATAAGTGCCGATTCTCAAAAAGCTTGGGTAACACTTCAAGAAAATAATGCTATTGCCGAAATCAATTTGGCAACAACTACCATTTCAGATATTTGGGCATTGGGAACCAAAGACGTTAGCCAACCAGGAAACGGAATGGATATTTCAGACAATAACGGACAAGTATTGATTGCCAACTGGCCAATTCAAGCGTTTTATATTCCTGATGCTGTGGCAAATTACAACGTTGCCGGAACTAACTACATCGTTACTGCCAATGAAGGTGACGAAAAAGAATACACCGGTTTTACCGAAAGAACTACCGTTGGAGCTTCAACTTACACTTTGGATGCAACCAATTTTCCAAATGCTAGTGTTTTGAAACAATCTTACAATATGGGACGTTTTAGAGTAACCAACTTAAACGGAAATACCGATGCCGATGCCGAATTTGAAACCATCAACGCCGTTGGAACTCGTTCGTTTTCTATCTTCAATACCACAACAAAACAAATTGTTTATGATAGTGGCGATGCTTTCGAAAGATACACAGCTGCAAATTACACAACGATTTTCAATGCCGACCACGAGAGCAATACTCCTAAAGGAAGAAGTCGTGCCAAAGGACCAGAGCCAGAAGGTGTGACTGTAGCTCAAATAGGAACTGAAACTTTTGCTTTCATTTCGTTAGAGCGTGTTGGTGGTGTTATGGTATACAACATTACCAACCCAAACAATGCCGTATTTGTAGATTACAAAAACAGCCGAAGCACCTCAGCATTCGTAGGCGACCACGGACCAGAAGGAATCACTTATGTTAGCGCTGCGAATAGCCCAACAGGAACGCCTTATGTTTTAGTAGCCAACGAAATTAGTGGCACCATTACCATCTTTGAAGTAGATACGAATACCTTAGCCAACAACGAGTTTGCTAACACCACAAAAACATTTACTCTTTTCCCAAACCCATCTAATGCAGATGGCATAGTATACTTTAACCGCGCAGCCGACATCGAACTGTATGACCTTTCTGGAAAATTATTGTTCTCTCAAAAAGACGCTCAAACCCTAAACACCAAAACCTTGTCTACCGGAATTTACCTAGTAAAAACCAGCGAAGGCATCGTTAAAAAACTAATCATAAAGTAAGTAGTAGTTTTTTTTATATGTAAAGACCTCTGACGAAAGTTAGAGGTTTTTTTTGTTGTAATTAACCTATTGACATTTTAGCAGATTCTTTCCACAAATAATTGGGCATTGGTTCATTAAGTTCCCATTTAATACTCATTGGTTTTGATCCTTCTGTTTCTCTAAAATTAGCTTCACCTATAAAAACATAACCAAGAGTATTTCCGTTTTCATCATTTGCTTTTTCTCGAACAAAGAGTAATATTTTTTTATTCAATTCTCCATGATTTATATATGATAATCCTTTACTTGTTTCGGGTCCATAAGCATTATGCGATTGCCAGTGAAATAATGTTTCACTTATAGCATAATCATCATACATTGTGGTTGGTGAGAAATTTTCCTCTGATTTAATTAAATTTATAAAAAGTATTTCTGTATTTAACTTTTTATTTTCGGCAGCTCCTTCTCTATTTGAAGATTTTTTATCAAATGTACTTAGTCCAAAAGCGACTAAGATTTGATCTCTTGTATAGCGTGCATGTAACTTTAATGGTTGTCCGTATGGAAGTTTAATGTCAATTTCTTTAAATCCAATTTTATCGATTAATATTTCTAAAACTTCAATAATTTCATTTACAAGGATTTTATTCTTTCCTATTTGAATTATACTTTTTTCTAAAGAATCAAAACCTCCTGGATTTTGCCAAACATCATAATGCAACATCAATAACATTGTTTTTTCATTCTCATTAAAATCGTTGATTTTTATACTAAAACCTTGTTTTGCAATTTTTAAAATGAAATTGAAATAACTTGTAGAATTTGTGGACAACCACTTTTTACCAATGGCTGAATAAATTTGCTTTTCATTAGTTGGTTCAAAATCATCAATAACTCCTGCTTTTTGGCATAATCTTGACCAACTATCTTTTTTATAAATTGTTTCAATTGATATGTGATTTAAATTAATAAAATTCTCTAAAGTTAATGGCAATGTTGTTTGATGTTGAAAATTTCTAATCTTTGCTATCAATTGATTTACATTTAAAGAAGTTGCTCTTTTTATGTTTTCAAGAATAGTTTCCTTAGCTTTCTTTTCTAAAATAATTGAACATCCCAAAGGTAAATGAGGAAAATCATCTTCAATTTCTTTTTGAACAGATGTAGTTGTTTTTCCAATTAAAGCTCTAAACTTACTTTCAAAATCGTATTCAGGTCTTGAATTTCCAACAAAATCTAAAACTGTTAAACAATCTTTTCCTTCTGCTAAACGCAATCCACGACCTAATTGTTGAAGAAAAACTGTTAAACTTTCCGTTGGTCTTAGAAACAAAACTGTATCAATTTCTGGAATATCTACGCCTTCATTAAAAATGTCAACTACAAACAAATAATTGAATTCTTTTTTCTTGAATTGAGCTCTAATTCTTTCTCTTTCATTTGAATTTTTACTAGTCAAACATTCTGCTTTTATTCCCGCTAAATTGAACTTTTCTGTCATAAAAAGAGCATGCTCTTGTGTAACACAAAATCCAATAGCTCTAACATCATTTAGGTCGTTTGTGTATTTTTCAAGATTTGAAATTATTTGTCCAACTCTCACATCGTTTTTTGTGTATAAACTTGTCAACTCACTGGCAACATACTTTCCTTTTTCCCATTTAACATTAGTTAAATCAATACTATCTGTAATTCCAAAATATTGGAACGGACTTAATAATTTCTTATTTAAAGCTTCAGGAAGTCTAATTTCAGCAGCAATACGATTGCAGAAATCTTCTAAAATATCTTCTCCATCCATTCTTTCAGGAGTAGCTGTCAATCCTAAAAGGACTTTAGGTTTAAAATAATTTAAAAATGGTCTATAACTAGATGCTGGTCCATGATGTGCTTCATCTAAAATTATAAAATCGAAATAATCAGGCGAAAGTTTTAAATCTTTTAATCTATTATTTAAAGTTTGTACAGAAACGAAAAGATATTCATTAGAATTGGGTTCAATTCCATCAACCCATAAATCCCCAAAATTATTGTCTTTTAAAATTCCTTGAAAAGTTGCTTTTGCTTGTTGTAAAATTTCTTTTCTATGAGCCACAAAAAGTAACTTTGATGATTGATTATTATTTCTAAAATTTTTATAATCAAAAGCAGAAATAACTGTTTTTCCTGTTCCTGTTGCAGCAACTAAAAGATTTCTATATCTATTATGAACTGATCTTTCAACTTCTAATTTTTCAAGGATTTCACTCTGATAATGAAACGGTTTTAAATCAAAATAAGATGTTGTAAAAGTGTATTCTTTAGAAAATTTTCCTTGTTTTAAAGCTTCAACTAACTTTACAGAATGAATATTTTTATCATATAATTCAAACTCAGAATTTTGCCAATAAGCTTCAAAAGTTTTCTTGAATTTATCTATAATATGGCCAACTTCTTTGGTTGTTATTTTTAGATTCCATTCTAATCCATCTGTTAATGCAGAACGAGAAAAATTTGAAGAACCAATATATCCAGTGTGAAAACCTGTTTTTCTTTGAAACAAATAAGCTTTTGCATGTAACCTTTCATTTCCTGTATTATAAGAAACTTTAACTTCTGTATTTTTTAATGAAGATAAAAATTCAACCGCTTTTGCATCTGTTGCACCAATATATGTGGTTGTAATTACTCTTAATTTTCCGCCTCGCTCCGTAAATTCTATTAACTCACGTTCAAGAATTCTAATTCCTTTCCATTTTATAAAAGAAACTAACAAATCGATTTCATCAGATGATAAAATTTCTTTTCGCAACTCACTTTCTAAAGTTGTTCCTGAATTTCCGCCAGTAAAAAGTTCGCTATGGATTAATCTTGTATAAGGTGTAATTTCTTTTAAGTGTAAATCTAAATCTGTAAAATGGCTGTCAACTTTAGTGAAAACTGCTTTCAAAATTTTACCTTCAGTTTCAATTAAATCATCTTCAAACTCTTCTTTTTTCAATTCTTCTTTTAAAAAAAGAATAATTTTATTGGCAATCGCAATTTGAGTTTCAAGAATATCTTCGCCTTTAATTAAGTTAAAAGCTTGTTTTATGGTTTTACCAATATGTTGAGATAATAATTGAGCCGCTTCGGCTTTGTCAATTGAAGTTTTCTTAACTTGAAAAGTATCTTTATCTAATTCGTTTAATTTATAGTTAATTAGTTTCGTGACTAATTCTTCATATAATCCTTGGTTCATAGTTCAAGTTTTAAAAATTCTTCAACAATTGGCAGATCTGCTTCGGCCCAATCTAAATTTAACAATTCTGATTTATCAAGCAGTTTATAATCCTTATGTTCGGACAAAATAATTTCTCCTGAAACATAATTTGAGATAAAAGGAATCAAATTTATTTTAAAAACTCCATAATCGTAAATGCTATTCGATAAACTTTTTAAAACTTCAATTTCAATATTTATCTCTTCTTTGATTTCTCTTTTTATACAATCAATTTCACTTTCATTTTCTTCTAACTTTCCACCTGGGAATTCCCATTTCAATGGTAATTTCATTTTTTCACTTCGTTGAGTTACTAAAATTTTTTTATCAAAAAAGATAATTGCACATGTTACATTAATCATGTTTATAAAATTTTTATAAACTTAATTATAATTTTTCTATTTTTATGTAAACAATTATCATGACTTTCGTCCAAAAAATAAAAAACCTAGAATCTTATTTAAATTTACCTGAGCAAAGCTATGCAGACTCTTTCAAGCAAGATATAATTATATATTTTGAAGAGGATTTTACTGAAAATAATAAAGAGTTGGAATTTCTAAACAACCTCAATACAAAAGAAGAAATAGTAAATTTTGTTGACAAATTAACATCAAGATTTGTAATGAAATTTGATTCAGAAATAGAAACTGAGAACGATTTTATTTATGATTATTTAATCAATGGCTAACCTCTCTTCAACCAACCAGTCACACTAAACCTTCTTTCATTGGTAACTAAAACTTCGTGTTGTAGTTCGTCGCTTTTAAAGAAAACGGTTTTGCCTTGCATCGGTGCAATGGTTTGGTTTTTGGGTTTTTGGTGTATAAAGAGTTCGCCACCATCTTGGGTTTTCCAATGAGGGTTTAGGTAACTCACCATCGAGAATTGGCGTTTGTTGTCGTCTTCAAATTGGTCTAAATGCGCTCGGTAAAAACTCCCAATTTCATACAGCGAGTAATGAAACTCATAGCTTTTTATGTTGGTAAAACAACTTTCATTTAAGTACACAATAAAGGCTTCTATCTTTTCTAGAAACTCCGTTTCGTGGCGGTTGTTGTGGGCTTTGTCCAGCCAATAAATCTTGTCGTTTCTTATCAAATCATTAAAAACTATTTTTCCGTCGTTGCCAACACCAGCCGTAATCATTTGTTGGTCGTCACTCAAAGCAAGCAAATTGGCTTTCAAATGATAACACAAATCATCACTCAAAAAGTGGTCGGCAATTCCCACTTTATCTGCAATATAACTCGCAATCAAGGTTTCAAAATTCGCATCCATACTACATTCCCCACACTTGATTAGACAAGATGCCGAAAGGTAGTGCTATAAAAACCAGTAAAGTCTTTATTTAACGTTTAGTACAAGAATTAACTCCTGTTTTAATAGTAAGTAATTTGGTTTCTGTCATTTCTATTAAACTAAAGAATAATCGTTTTCAGTTCACATCGAATATTATTCTGTCAATTTAGTTATATTTGCGTCTATGGAAGAAAAGAATTTGTATATAATTGCCGGTTGCAACGGTGCTGGAAAAACAACAGCCTCTTTTACTATTCTTCCTGAAATTCTAGATTGCAAGGAATTTGTTAATGCTGATGAAATTGCAAAAGGACTCTCACCATTTCAGCCAGAAAAAGTTTCTTTTGAGGCAGGTAGAATAATGCTTAACAGAATTGAAGATTTGTTGTCTCAAAATGAAAATTTTGCGTTTGAAACAACACTAGCAACAAGGAGTTATAAAAACAAAGTTCTTGAAGCAAAAAAAAGAGGTTACAATGTTACACTACTATTTTTTTGGCTTAAGAATCCAGAACTAGCTAAAGAAAGAGTGAAAATAAGAGTTCTTGAAGGTGGTCACAACATCCCTGAGGATGTAATCGAAAGAAGATATTATAAAGGAATTAAAAACCTTTTTGAAATTTATCTTTCAATTGTTGATCAAGCGTTACTTTTTGATAACTCTGAAGGAAAACATGATTTAATTGCGGAAATGTCGGCAAGTGAAGAATTAAATATTCTAAATGAGAATAAGTTTAACGAATTAAAAAATTACTTATGTCACCAGAATCCAAAATAGAAAAAAGAAATAAAATCTTGAAAGGTTTAGAAAAAGCCTACGAAAAAATGATTGCATTCAAAAAAGAACACAAAAGTGAACTTGTAATTATTCAAGATAATAAAATAGTTAAAATCAAACTATAATTAGATATTTTAAACTTCATTAATGTATGACGAGGGTATAGTTTATGTATTCCTAGGTTATGCTAGAAGTATGGATGAAGTATTCAAGAGGTTACTTACAAGTTTCAAATTTACTCCAACAATTTAGTATAACTCCATTTTAAAAATCCGTCCCAATCCGTGTTGCAAAGCATCCGTAAAATCTGCGTTCTATATAAGTGAAGCGCATCCTATGTTCAATCAAAAACCATAAAAATTATAAATTCATTCTAAAACCCAACACTCAAAACTAATACCTTAGTGTATGCGTAGTGTATGGCGAGTGTATCATTAATGTATGCCGAGTGTATGCTAGAAGTATGGATGAAGTATAGAAGAGGTATAGCAAAGGTATGGTTGTGGTACCCTTGATAAACTATCGAACAACTCAAAAATTAGCGCATTATCAAAATTACCCAATATAATTTTAATAATTTTAATAAAATAGCGTTATAACACATTATTTGATAAAAATAAAATCACAACCCTATTTTTTTATTCATTTTATTCTTAAAATCTAATTATTTTATAATTTTACCCTATTATTTTTAGGGTATGTTGTAAAAATAAATAAAAATGGGTTTAGAAAAACGTTGGATATCGGCTTTTGTAATTATTACTGTAGTAGCAGTAACAGGTTTGTTTTGGCAACACCAACCGCCAACTACCAATTTCAACGATGCCAACACCATTAACTTTGCCGATGTAGCTTGGTTGCTAACAGCATCGTGCTTGGTTTTACTAATGACACCTGGATTATCTTTTTTCTATGGCGGAATGGTAGGTAAGAAAAACGTTATTTCTACCATGCTCAAAAGTTTCATCTGCCTTGGAGTCGTAAGTTTGTTATGGGTAACCGTAGGATTCAGTCTCTCCTTCGGAAGTCCAATAGGAATCAACCTCAACGGAACGTATTATGGTATTATAGGCAATCCACTAGATTTTGCCTTCTTCGATCAAGTAGAACTTTTGCCTCACAAAGCTTTAGGTTCTAGTATTCCTTTCATATTGTTTGCCCTTTTTCAAATGAAATTTGCTGTGATTACGCCTGCAATCATAACCGGCGCTTTAGCCGAGCGTATTCGCTTTATCTCTTTCCTCTTGTTTATTTGTTTGTTTACAGTTTGTATTTACGCACCGTTATGCCACATGATTTGGCATCCTCACGGCCTATTAGGTAGTTATTTCGGTGTAAAGGATTTCGCAGGAGGTACAGTGGTGCACATGAGCGCAGGTTTCGCAGCATTAGCAGGAGTCATTGTTTTGGGCAAAAGAAAAAACAGCGAACACATTCCAACCAACATTCCTTTCGTTCTTCTAGGAACCGGATTGCTATGGTTTGGCTGGTTTGGTTTCAATGCAGGTTCGGCACTTGCAGCCAACGCTACAGCAGCCATGGCATTTGCAACAACCACAATCGCCTCAGCATCAGCCATGATGACGTGGGTATTTTTTGATAGACTAAACGGAAGAAAAGTTTCCGCACTCGGAGCTTGTATCGGAGCAGTAGTTGGTTTAGTAGTAATCACACCATCAGCAGGTTTTATAACCATTCCACAAAGCATCTTCTTCGGATTCATAGGCGCCATAGTTTCCAACAAAATGGTCTATTGGAAAAAGCTAAAGCAAATAGACGACACACTAGACGTATTCGCCTGTCACGGCGTAGGCGGAATTATGGGCATGATTCTAACAGCCATCTTCGCTCAAGGAGAAAACGCCAGTCTACTTCACGGTGGTTGGAGTGTTTTTGGTCACCACATGATGGCCTTGGTTTTAGTTTCAGCCTTCACTTTTGGTGGTGCCTATTTACTTTTCAAACTAACTAACCTCATCATCCCAATCCGCGTCACAGAAGAATCTGAAGACTTAGGTTTGGACTTGTCTCAACATGGTGAGAAGTTCTAACTCAAAATTAAAAGATCGCAACACAGATTAAAGAAATTTTTAAAATTATTATAATTTCTTTAATCTGTGTTCCAAAAAAATAAGTGTATTTGATAAAATTTTTCCTATTTTTATCAAAACAAATCCCATGAAAAAACTACTCTTCACACTAGCACTCATAACACAATTGTCCTTTGCCCAAGACAAGCAAGTAATAAACACCATGTTAGACAATTGGCACAAAGCAGCAGCAGACGTTCAGTTTGACAACTACTTCAGCTACCTCACTGATGATGCCATCTATATAGGAACCGATGCTACAGAAAACTGGAATAAAAAACAATTTCAAGCTTTTGCAAAACCTTATTTTGACAAAGGACGCGCATGGAGTTTCACTGCTTTAGAAAGAAACATCTACTTCTCAAAAGACGGAAAAACAGCTTGGTTTGACGAACTGTTAAACACCCAAATGAAAATCTGTAGAGGTTCTGGTGTGTTAGTAAAAGTAAAAAACACTTGGAAAATAAAGCACTATGTTTTATCCATGACGGTTCCAAACGACAACTCTGATGAAGTTACAAAAATAAAGGCGCCAATAGAAGATGCGCTGATTGAAAAACTAAAAACTAAAGTTCCTTAATTGGAACTTTTTTTATGCCCAATAAAACCAAACCTTTTTTATTCTCGTACATGACTCTATAAACAAATCAAGAACGTCATGAAAATTAACAAGAAAGTAAAAATCGCTCTACTCAGTCTTCTGGGAATCGGACTATTATTTTTTGCAATATTAGTCTATCACATAGCTAATGCTAGACCTATTGAAAATGCAACCATCCAAATCAGCCGAATCGATTTTGACAAACCATTTGATTCTATCGGAACAGTTGAAATAAGAGAAAAACTACACGCTATTAAAGGAGTAAAAAGTGACATTATTGTTAAAAACAATGTAGTGGTCTACTTTCACGATAACACCATAGCCAACTCAGAAAAAGTATATAACGAATTAATGAGTAAAGGAAATTATAAAGCAGAACGTTTTGTTTTACCAGCCAATCTTGCCAACAAGCAAGTGTGTCCAGTAATCAAGAAAGATGGCTTGAGTTATAAGTTTACCAAACTAGTACAATCAATTTTTTAATTAATCTTTAAATATAAATGCTATGACTAAATTTTCAAAACTTGCACTTTGTGCATTGGTAATTGGAGCATCAGTGTTCACATCTTGTAGTGATGATGATGAAACACAAGCAGCTCCAGAAAAACCATCAATCTATGCTAGATTAGGTGGAACAACAATGGTAGCCGATCCAGATAATCCTGGACAAATGATTGAGCAAGGTCGTTTGAGCTACAGAAAAGTAGTAAATTCAACAGTTGGACTAATCGTTGCTGATGTTCAAAGTGGTGCTTCTGGTAACTTAGGCGCACATTTTTCTCCAGTACTAACAGAAGTTGGCGCAGGAAACACAACTAATTTAGCCATTCTAGTAGACAACTTAACCGATTTCTTCTCGTTCAATACAGGAGGAACAAATGCAGTAAATACTTACTCAGGTCTTGACATGGTTAATGCTCATAATCCAGCAACTAATCCAAGAATGGGTGTAAAATCTACTAATGCAAACTACGACAAATTTGTTGGATATGTAGGAGCTGCTGCCGTTGCTAACGGTGTGCCGGCTAACTCAGAATTATTCGCTGATGTTGTTGTTGTATTAGAATCTCTAAGAGCTCCGATTGTTCAACAATAGGATTTTTTTGTTTAGAGTGGGCGCTACCTTGTTCTTGGGGTAGCGCTTTTTTTTTATGTCTATTATTTTTGTTTCTTTAAGTTTTCCAACATTTCAACCGTCATGTTTTCTATGTTGAAATCGTTACTCCAACCCCAATCTTCTCTTGCAGAAGTGTCATCAATAGAAGCAGGCCAACTATCAGCAATCTTCTGACGAAAATCAGGATTATAATCTATGGTAAAATTCGGATAGTGTTTTTTAATTTCTTCAGCAATCTGTTTTGGAGTAAAACTCATCGCCGATAAATTATAAGAAGAACGTATTTTAATCTTTTCAGCATCGGCTTGCATAATGCTAACGGTTGCTTTAATAGCATCATCCATATACATCATAGGCAAAGCAGTATCTTCTGAAAGAAACGAAGTGAACGAACCTTTTTCAATGGCTTTGTGGTAAATATCTACCGCATAATCTGTTGTTCCACCACCTGGTTCAGTTGTCCAACTTATTAATCCTGGATAACGAATACTTCTTACATCAACGCCATATTGATGGTGGTAATATTCACACCAACGCTCACCAGTTTGTTTAGAAATTCCGTAAACTGTTGTTGGTTCCATGATGGTATATTGTGGCGTATTGTCTCTTGGAGTTGTTGGTCCGAAAACCGCAATACTTGAAGGCCAAAATATCTTTTTTATTTTTCCAGCTTTCGCCAAATTCAATACATGAAATAGTGAGTTCATATTCAAATCCCAAGCAAAAGCAGGATTCTTCTCAGCAGTAGCAGAAAGTAAAGCCGCCATTAAATAAACATCGGTAATCTGATATTGTTCAATTAAATGCTCAATCTGATTGTAATCTAAAGCATTAACCACTTCAAAAATGCCATTGTTGACAATATCATTATTCAATTTTCGAATATCGGAAGCAATCACGTTGTCGTTTCCGTAAATACTTCTTAATTTGGTGGTTAACTCGGTACCTATTTGTCCACAAGCACCAATTATTAATATTTTAGTAGTCATAGTTTGTTTGTTTGTACTACAAAGATAACGTTTTCGTGAGAATCATGAATAACATTTTATTTGAAAAACAATTAGTGAACATTTATAAAACCTTTCACAAAATCTCTAAAACAAAACTCCTACTTTTGTACTTTTGTAATCAAACCCATTATTCTTCTAATGAAGTTATCATCGATATATCTAGTTTTCTTTATGTTAGTATTGGCATCGTGTCAAAACGATAACACTACACTAATTATTGAACAACAGAAAGAAGCTAAGAAAAAAGAAGTTATTTTCAACAACATCAACCGTGGATGGGTTTTTAATATTGCACCTGTAGAACCTATAACACAAAGCCGCATCAACAGTTGGATGGAATGGCGTAACTTTCTAACAGAAATCAATCAAAAACCAAAGAGTACCATTGGCGCTTTTCAGAAAAAATCGAAAGCGCTTTCTTTAAAAGTAATGGACTTAAACAACAATATTCCATTAGAATTCAATAAGCCACAAGTCAAAGCCAGAATCGCAGTTGTAACAACCAAAATAAAATCGTTGGATTTATTCATTCACCTAAACCAAATTCCAGACGCAAAAGTTGTAAAACTTGTTGGCGAAATTAATATGGAAGTAGAATACCTTCAATTACAGATGGAAGAAATTGTAAAAAGAAGTCTTATACCAAGAGAAGATGGCGAACCAGATATTTTGAGTATGAAAGACTCAACAAGAGCTGTTCCATCGACAAACATTGATCCCGATTTAGAATAATTTTGAGTAAAAATAACGTCATTTCTGTCTATCAAAAGTCGGCAAAAGTCCAACTTTTATCTAATGCTTTAGAGCAACGTGATTCCAAAATAAACGCGAAAGGTTTATTGGGTTCGGCGTTGTCTTTTGTAATTCAATCTACTTTTGAAAAAGCAGAACTACCTTTTCTTTTGTTATTTAGTGATAAAGAAGAAGCGGCTTATTACCTCAACGATTTAGAGCAACTCATCAACGATCAAGATGTGTTATTCTATCCTGGTTCGTACCGTCGTCCTTATCAAATAGACGAAACCGACAACGCCAATATTCTACTTAGAGCCGAAGTTTTAAATAGAATCAATTCGCGTAAAAAACCAGCTATAATTGTTTCCTACGCTGAAGCGATTTTTGAAAAAGTAGTTACCAAAAAAGACCTCGACAAAAACACCTTAAAAATTTCAGTTAATGATAAAATCGCCATTGATTTCATCAACGAAGTACTTTTTGAATACAATTTCAAAAGAGTAGATTTTGTAACAGAACCAGGAGAATTCTCTGTTCGTGGTGGAATTGTAGATGTTTTTTCTTTTTCAAATGATAATCCATATAGAATAGAATTTTTTGGAAACGAAGTAGATTCCATCAGAAGTTTTGATGTTGAAACACAATTGTCTATTGAAAAACTGAAGAAAATCTCCATCATTCCCAATGTAGAAAACAAATTCTTCGAAGAAAATAGAGAAAGTTTCTTAGATTATATCGACCAAAAAACAGTGCTTTTCATTCAGAATACCGATTTACTTTGCCATCAATTAGACAAACTTTTTGCGAAAGCAACAGAAGTATTTGCCAAATTAGACGCCACTATAAAACATCTTGAACCTAAGGATTTATTCCTTAATCAAGAGCAATTTTTAAAGAAAGCTTTGAATTTTTCTGTAGTAGAATTGAGCAATGCGCCAACTTATAAAATTGATAAAACGATTGAATTCCATATTCAACCGCAACCTTCCTTCAATAAGCAATTTGATTTATTGATGAATAATTTGGCAGAAAATCACTTCAACGGAATTAAGAATTATTTGTTTTGTTCCAATGAAAATCAAGCCAATCGTTTTCATGATATTTTTGAAGACATTGATGGAGAAAATACCAATAATCAAATTCCAAATTCCAATACTGAAGAAAATTCATCAACCTACAACCCAAAACCTACAACCCAAGACCTTTTAAAGCAATACAAAACCATTGTTTTTCCATTGTTTCAAGGATTTATTGATGAAGAAAACCAAATAGCATGTTACACCGACCATCAAATATTTGAACGTTACCACAAATTCAATATTAAAAATGGTTATTCTAAAAAGCAAACCATCACTCTAAAAGAGCTGACTTCCTTGACCGTAGGCGATTATGTAACGCACATCGATCACGGAATTGGAAAGTTTGGAGGATTGCAAAAAATACAGGTTGAAGGTAAAACACAAGAAGCTATAAAATTGGTTTACGCCGATAATGACATAGTTTATGTAAGCATTCATTCGCTGCATAAAATTTCTAAATACAACGGAAAAGACGGCGCACCACCAAAGATTTACAAACTAGGAAGTGGTGCTTGGAAAGCTTTAAAACAAAAGACAAAAGCACGAGTAAAACATATTGCTTTCAACTTAATTCAGCTTTATGCAAAGCGAAGATTAGAAAAAGGATTTGCTTGCGCACCAGATAGTTATTTACAAAAAGAGTTGGAAAGTTCGTTCATTTATGAAGATACACCCGACCAAATTACAGCAACTCAAGACGTAAAAGCCGATATGGAAACCGATAGACCAATGGATAGATTAGTCTGTGGTGACGTTGGTTTTGGTAAAACCGAAGTGGCTATTCGTGCCGCTTTTAAAGCCGTTGATAATGGAAAACAAGTGGCAGTTTTGGTTCCAACCACAATTTTGGCTTACCAACATTATCGTACTTTTTCAGAACGATTGAAAGACATGCCAGTTTCTGTAAATTATTTAAATCGTTTTAGAACCGCCAAAGAAAGAACCGAAACCATTAAAAATCTGGGTGAAGGAAGAGTTGACATCATCATTGGAACCCATCAATTGGTAAACAAAGATGTAAAATTCAAAGATTTAGGATTGCTGATTATTGATGAAGAACAGAAGTTTGGTGTAAACGTAAAAGACAAACTAAAAACGATTTCAGCAAATGTGGATACGCTTACTTTGACGGCGACTCCTATTCCGAGAACGTTGCAATTTTCTTTAATGGCTGCTCGAGATTTATCTGTAATTACAACGCCTCCACCCAATAGATATCCTATTGAAACCCATGTGGTTCGTTTTCATGAGGAGTTAATTCGTGATGCTATTTCGTATGAAATTCAAAGAAACGGTCAAGTGTTCTTTATCAACAACAGAATTGAAAACATCAAAGAAGTTGCCGGAATGATTCAGCGATTAGTTCCAGATGCAAGAGTTGGAATTGGTCACGGACAATTAGACGGTAAAAAATTGGAAGAATTGATGTTGGCATTCATGAATGGCGAATTTGATGTTTTAGTAGCCACAACAATTATTGAAAGTGGTTTGGATGTACCTAATGCGAATACAATTTTCATTAATAATGCGAATAATTTTGGTTTGTCCGATTTGCATCAAATGCGAGGTCGTGTGGGAAGAAGTAATAAAAAAGCGTTTTGTTATTTCATCACGCCTCCTTATTCTGCCATGACCGATGATGCAAGAAAACGTATTCATGCTTTAGAACAATTTTCTGAATTAGGAAGTGGATTTAACATTGCCATGAAAGATTTAGAAATTCGTGGTGCTGGAGATTTATTGGGCGGTGAACAAAGTGGTTTCATCAACGACATCGGATTTGACACCTATCAAAAAATCATGAACGAAGCCATTGAAGAGTTGAAAGAAAACGAATTCAAGGATTTTTATCCAACAGAAAACGACATCGAAACCAAAGAATACGTAAAAGATTTACAAATCGACACCGATTTTGAATTGCTATTTCCAGACGAATATATCAATAACATTACCGAACGTTTGAACTTATACAACGAATTGAGTTTGATTAAAAACGAAGAAAACTTACAAGTATTCGAACAGAAATTAATCGACCGATTTGGAGCTTTACCTAAAGAAGCTAATGCCTTACTAAATAGCATCAGAATAAAGTGGAAAGCAACTGCTATCGGAATCGAAAAATTGGTAATGAAACAAGGAAAAATGGTAGGCTATTTTGTAGGCGACCAACAAAGTGATTTCTACCAATCGAATCGTTTTATGAAAATGGTTCAGTTTGTTCAAATGAACAGCAGCCTATGCAAAATGAAAGAAAAAGAGACCAAAAATGGACTGCGTTTATTGTTGACTTTTGAAAATGTAAAAAGCATTAACAAAGCTTTGGAATTGATGAACAGAATATAAAAAAAGCCATCTAGACTAGATGGCTTTTTATTTATTCTAAAGATATTGTTATCTTCTTAGTACTTTGAAATTAGCTTCTTTATCACCATCAAACTTCAATTTAAAGAAATAAGTTCCTTGAGCAAAAGCTGAAATATCAACATTGGTAGTAGTTTCATTCAAGTTTTTATCTAGCAATAATTGTCCTGTAACATTATAAACTTGGATTTGATTGATAGCTGTTTTTGAATTGATTGTAACCTTCCCATTAGATGGATTTGGATAATAATTAAAATCAATATAATTGTTGCTATTTGTATTTAAATTTGGTGAACAAGATATTGTTGCAATAAATCCTGTATCAATTACACCTTGATCAGAATAAAACCTAACGGTTAATGAACCATCTGTTGCAGAAGAAACAAACGGACCAGGAATAGTTGTTCCTGTAGAACCACCTGGATTCAATAATGGTGCAGCTGTTGAATTTCCATCATAAACATATAAATAATCATAATCTACCTCAAGTGAAAATGCTGAGAATGTCAGTACTATATTGTTATTAGCAACATCTGGAATTATAGTTCTTATTACGGTTTCCATATTGGTATAATTACCTGTTGGACCGCCAGAATCTGTAAATTGTATTCCACTACAGAAGTTTGCCGCAGTTACAAAAATTAATCGTCTTCCTCCAATTTCAAGACCAGCTGTGCAACTTGGGCTTATTTCTGCTACATAGTATGAATTAGGGTTTAAACCATTTACTACATAATTATTTGTGGTTACAGTAATCCAACTACCTGGAGTTGCTCCAAAAGGATACACTCTAACTTTCCAGGCTGTAAAAGTTCCAGAATCAATCCAACTTATTGTTGCTGTATCCATTCCAATATTATTAATAGAAACAGATGAAATAGTGTTGATACAAGTGTTTATACAATCTGTACTTAAACAAGGACCATTATTTATAGCGTTTAAAATAGCATTTCGAGGTTGTAACCCAAATCCGTTACTAAAATTTACTCCAACACCACTTATCAAATGGCAATAGCTCATTACAGTTCCTTTTACTGTTGTTGATGGAATTGGTGCTTGCGGACAATTGCCTTCACTAAAACCTGCTTGCTGACCGCAACCGTCGATAGCTGTATTATTTCCATTCCATGCGCAAGCATGAGTATGTCTAGAACCTAATAAGTGACCAAACTCATGACTAATTACTTGAATGGTCCAAGAGTAAGTTGGAATATTCTCAACAGTAATAGTATCTATATCTGAATAACTAAAATTATTTTGAGAACATAACCCATTTATGCCAACTGCAACTCCTCCCAAACCACCTGGATCATTTCCTAATAATTGTCCTAAATCTCCATCAAAAACTGGCCGAACTTCATTAAACTTATACAAATAATCCACTGAAGATGTACCTATTCCTTCATAAGGATCTTGAGTTGTCCAAATAAACATTGATTTCAATGATATTGTAATGTCATCTGCATTATACAACGATTGAACATTATTAAAAACCGAAGTCATCCAATTAGTAGTTGTTGCAGTATCACTACCATTTAACTGAAATAAATTGTAATCAATTTCAAAATACATGGTAACACATTTTAAACTATTTACTTCTCTATTTGCAATTGTTGGTTCATCGTTATGAAGTGATTCATCATCTTTATAGGAACATTCAAAACCACTTCCAAACTGCATTTTGGAATCGGAATAAACGATATAGTCATTAACATTATTAATTTTGTCTAGTTTTCCAATTACTAAATTATTTAATTCAATATTGGATGCAACTCCATTAAGTTCATTGGGAAAGAAATTGAAAGATGCAACAGAATTGTAATCACCTTTGACGATTCCACGGTAGTGAACTCCTTTTTCATAAGCTATATTTTTTGCTTTATCGGTATCAACATGAAAACCTTCTGCAAATAAATTTACTTTGTATAAATCTAATTTTACAATTGACCCATTGTAAGGAAAAGACAATTCTATAAACTCATATTTATTAGCGACGATATCGTTAACAACAGTAGTTTTAATTGTTGCTAATGTGGCATCCGTGACAACTTTATTTATGTTTTCATCTGGTTTATTTTGTGAGGCTGTTAAAACCGTAAAAGGTCTAAAAACAACTCTAGTTGCTTCTAATTCTTGAATCTTTTTTGCAACTTCATTCTGTGCAAACAAGAAAACAAAACTAAACAATGAGGCAATTGTAAAGATTTTTTTCATAGTATTTGTGGTAAAGTCATATGGTAAAGTTAATAAAAATGTAATTAGTATCTAATTACGACAAAATAAATATGTGTTTTTTATAAATTGTTTAATCTTAGAAGTAAAAAAAAGCGTCTTCCAAATGTTCTATTTTCAACTCATTGTCTTCTTTATAAACCGAAATAATATCAAATCGAACTTCCAAATCTAAATCATTGGAAATCAAATACTCATTTACGGCTTTGACCAAAAGTTGGATTTTTTTAGGCTTCACAAAATCTTGAGGCAAACCAAATTCTAGAGACGAGCGTGTTTTAACCTCAACAATGGCAAGGGTGTTTTCTTTTTGAGCAATGATGTCGATTTCGGCTTTTTGGAACGTCCAATTAGTTTCAAGAATATCGTAGCCATTCTGTTGCAGAAAGTCTACAGCTAATTCTTCTCCTAGTTTTCCTAAATCGTTGTGTTCTGCCATTTTTCAGATTGTTGGATTTTTTAGACTATTGGATTGTTAAATTTCTTTGAATGCTTTTTCTAAAAATCTAATAATCCAAAAATCTAACCATCTATTCAAAAACCACTTTACTCTCTATATCGTTCACTTCCATTGTAACTTGCTTTCCAAAAATCAGAGCACGATTATCTGCCATGTGACCGGCAGGAAAATTATAAATTACCGGAATATTGTAATTTTTAGTAACATCTTGAATAATTTCTAAGGCATTTTTACCCCAAGGAATTTCGTTGTCTTTCATTTTGGTCATTCCTCCAACAATGATTCCTTTCAAACTTTCTAAACAACCATTGCGTTTTAAATTCATCATCATTCTATCGATATGATATAAATATTCATCTAAATCTTCAATAAAAAGAATTTTATCAGAACAATCTATAGCCGATGGCGAACCAAATAAACTGTATAAAATAGATAGATTTCCTCCAACTAATTCACCTTTGGCTGTTCCGTATTTATTCATAAATTCACATGGGACAGTATATTCAATAGGTTCACCAAACAAAGCTTTTCTTAAAGTCTCTTTTGCTTCTTCACTAGCTTTAGAACTTACAGGCATAATTCCGTGAATTGATGCATAACCCATAGTATTCAAATGACTGTGTAAAACGGTAACATCACTAAAGCCAACTATCCATTTTGGAGATTGCTTAAATTTTGTGAAATCTAATAAATCGATCATTCTCACAGTTCCATAACCACCACGAACGCACCAAATTGCTTTGATGTTAGGATTATCTAGTTGTGCCTGAAAATCGGCTGCACGTTGTTCATCTGATCCTGCTAATTGATTATTGTCTAAACCAATTGTAGAACCAACAACCACTTCTAAACCCCAATTTTTCAACCATGAAATGGCTGGTTTTAGATTGTCTTCAATGTTTTTACGAGCTGTTGCTACAATTGCAACGGTATCGCCTTTTTTTAAATTAGGTGGAAATATCATCTTTTTTTGAGCTTGAATATTTGAAACAAATAAAATTGTAACGATTAAAATACTAATTACTTTCTTCATTAAAGTTTAAAATCTTTAGGCAAATCTAATAATTTTTGTGCCAACCTAAACCAAATGTTATTCCTAATCCTACAAAAGAGGTTTTTGAAACATTACCATAAAACTTAAAACCAATACTATTTGCAAAACTTGTAGGTTTTCCAACAGGAATTAGTTCATAAATACGATAGCGCTCTTTTTTGGAGTTGAACCATTTAATATTCAATTCAAATGGAAATCCAATACTTTGAGTGTTATTGTATTTCAAAACACCATTCGTATCATCAATCAAAAATTCTCTATCAACATAAGCAATTCCTGCTGAAAAACTATATGATGTATTTTCATCAACGAAACGTCTTCCATACATTATTGCTTGCTCTCTTAAAATCTCAACTTCAACTAAAACTGGAATAAAAAAAAAGGAACCTTCTTTTCTATTTTCTGATAATTCAAGATAGCGATAAGAAAATAAATTATTCTTTCTTTGATAGTTTAAAGTTCCGCCACTTGTAACTCCTTTAGAACTTCCATTAGAATATCCAATTATTATTTCTGCATAAACTATTGGATTAGTTTTCTCTTCTTGAGCAAAACAATTCATCCCAATAAAAAGCACAAATCCTAAAATTAAAGCTTTCTTTTTCATAAGTTTTTTACCAAAAATAGAAAAATTACACACATTATAGTATACTAATTAACAAGTACACAAAAGTCTCTACTTGTCTCTGCTAAAAAATACTTATTTTTGCAAGATATATACCGAATTTTATTATGTTAGAAAATCCAAAAAGATATACCATAACGGCAGCATTGCCTTATACCAACGGACCAATTCACATCGGACATTTAGCCGGAGTTTATGTTCCAAGTGATATTTATGCACGTTATTTAAGATTACAAAGAAAAGATGTCGCGTTTATTTGTGGAAGCGATGAACACGGCGTTGCTATTTCGATGAAAGCCAAAAAAGAAGGCATTACTCCGCAACAAGTTATCGATAAATACGACGGAATTATTCGTAAATCGTTTCTTGATTTTGGAATTTCGTTTGATAATTATTCACGAACTTCTTCTAAAATTCATCACGATACTGCTTCAGATTTTTTTAGAAAATTATACGATAATGGTGACTTTATTGAAGAAGTTACCGAGCAATTATATGATGCCAAAGCCGACCAGTTTCTTGCAGACCGTTTTGTAATTGGAACTTGTCCAAAATGTGGCAACGAAGAAGCTTATGGTGATCAATGCGAAAAATGTGGTTCGACACTAAATGCAACGGATTTAATCAATCCAAAATCGACAATTACCGGCGAAACTCCAATTTTGAAATCTACTAAACATTGGTTTTTACCTCTAGATAGATATGATGATTTCTTGAAAGAATGGATTTTAGTTGGTCATGCAAAAGATTGGAAAACCAATGTGCTTGGTCAAGTAAAATCATGGTTAGACGACGGATTAAAACCTCGTGCAGTAACACGTGATTTAGATTGGGGAATTGACGTTCCAGTTGAAGGTGCGGAAGGGAAAAAATTATATGTTTGGTTTGATGCACCAATTGGTTACATCTCGTCTACCAAAGAATGGGCAGCTCGTGAAGGAAAAGATTGGGAACCTTATTGGAAAGATGCCGATACTAAATTAGTTCACTTTATTGGGAAAGACAATATTGTTTTCCATTGCATTATTTTTCCTGCGATGTTGAAAGCCGAAGGAAGTTTCATTTTGCCAGATAACGTTCCTGCAAATGAGTTTTTGAATTTGGAAGGCAACAAACTTTCTACTTCTAAAAACTGGGCAGTTTGGTTGCACGAATATCTATTAGATTTTCCAGATAAACAAGATTCTTTGCGTTATGCCTTAACATCAAATGCTCCAGAAACTAAAGACAATGACTTTACTTGGAAAGATTTTCAGGCAAGAAATAATAACGAATTGGCTTCTATTCTAGGAAATTTCATTAATCGTGTAGTTGTTTTAACTAACAAATATTATGATGGAATTGTTCCAACGCCAAATGATTTTACAGAAGTTGACGAACAAACTTTAACAGAATTAAAAGCGTATCCTGCGGTAATTTCTTCGTCAATTGAAAGATTCCGATTTAGAGAAGCACAAGGCGAATTGATGAACGTAGCTCGTTTAGGAAATAAGTATTTAGCCGACGAAGAACCATGGAAAATGGTAAAAGAAAATCCAGAAAGAGTAAAAACTCAAATGTATGTGGCATTACAAATTGCAGCTGCCTTGAGAGTTTTATCAGAACCTTTCTTGCCATTTACAGCATGCAAATTATCAGGAATTCTAAAAACCGATTTGAATTTGAGTTGGAAAGATGTTTCTGAAAGAACCGATTTACTTCCAGCTGGTCATCAGATTGGACAAGCTGAAATCTTATTTGCTCAAATAGAAGATACCGAAATTCAAAAACAAATAGACAAACTAGAAGCTACGAAAGTTGCCAATAAAGCCGAAAATAAAATGATTGAACCACAAAAAGAAACTTCAACATTTGAAGATTTTTCAAAATTAGATTTGCGTGTTGGAACTATTTTAGAAGCTGAAAAAATGCCAAAAGCAAACAAACTTTTAGTTTTAAAAGTTGACACAGGAATTGATGTAAGAACCATAGTTTCGGGAATTGCAGAACATTTTTCACCAGAAGAAGTAGTTGGAAAACGTGTAACAGTTTTAGTAAACTTAGCTCCAAGAGCATTGCGTGGAGTAGAAAGTCAAGGAATGATTTTGATGACCAACAACGCAGAAGGAAAACTGGTTTTTGTAAATCCAGACACTTCGACATCGCTCAGTGCAAGCGCTGATGGAGTTGAGAATGGTGCGTTAATTTCGTAAATAACTATTCATGAACCCAAAAATAATCGCATTCGATGCCGACGATACTCTTTGGCACAACGAACCTTATTTCGATGAAGCTCAAGCAAAATTCTGTGAACTTTTTGCTGATTATGCTTCCAATCAAGAGATTTTACAATTGATTTTAAGTTATCAAGTAAAAAATCTGCCACTTTATGGTTTTGGAATCAAGGCGTTTGTTTTGTCAATGATAGAATCAGCATTAGAATTGACCAATCATAAAATTTCAGGAAACGGAATTGAAAAAATCATCAAAATCGGAAAAGATTTACTTCAAAAACCAGTTGAACTTTTACCCGAAGTAGAAGATGTTTTGCAACAATTAAAAGGAAAATACAAACTTGTTGTAGCAACTAAAGGCGATTTGAAAGACCAACACAGAAAATTACACGATTCGGGAATTGGACATTATTTTCATCATATTGAAGTAATGAGCGACAAAAAAGAATTGGATTACGAAAAAATGTTAGGACGTTTAGACACAAAACCCGAAGATTTCATCATGATTGGAAACTCCTTAAAATCAGATGTTTTGCCTGTTTTAAACATTGGAGGACATGGCTATCATATTGCTTATCACACCACTTGGGAATATGAAAAAATTGATTTCGAAATAGAACACGACAATTTCAAATCACTAGAAAAAATCTCAGACGTTTTACCAATTCTTTTAAAATAATCGGGCATATATTTTTAAAATCTGTAATCTGTGGCTATTAATAAATGAAACAAAAACTGAACTTAGAAACTTGGAATCGTAAAGAACATTTTCTGTTTTTCAAACAAATGGAAGAACCTTTTTTTGGTGTTACAATTACAATTGATTGCACCAAAGCTTATGATAAAGCAAAAGAACTTGGTATTTCGTTTTTTACTTATTATTTGCATAAAACACTGACAGCGGTTAATCAATGTGAACCTTTTCGTTACAGAATAATTGACAATGAAGTTTATATTTTTGATAGAATTGATGTTTCTTCAACTATCTTAAGAGAAGACAAAACGTTTGGATTTTCACAAATAGAATATTCTGAAAATTTAAACCAATTTACAGAAAATACTAAAATTGAAATCGCAAGAATTGAAACTACAACCGGACTTTTCACTAGAGAATATTCCGAAAATCTAATTCATTTTTCGGCTTTACCTTGGATAAATTTCACTTCCTTTTCTCATGCGAGAAGTTTCACTTGGCCCGACAGTTGTCCGAAAATATCTTTTGGGAAAATGATAGACGAAAATGGTAAGAAAACAATGTCAATGTCCATTCACGTGCATCACGGATTGATGGATGGATATCATGTTGGAGCATTTATTGAAGTCATTCAAAATGAATTAAATTGCTGATGTTTCCAATTGCGTTTCATCCCATATTCAAACATCCTTTACCACAAGGTCATCGTTTTCCGATGGAAAAATATGATCTTCTACCTCAACAACTTTTACACGAAGCAACCGGCTCACCTGAAGATTTTTTTGAACCTGAAATTTGTGATCTAGAGCACGTTTTAAAAGTTCATACCTTTGATTATGTAAATGATTTATTAAACCTAACTCTAGACCAAAGAGTTGCAAGAAAAATAGGATTTCCACTTTCTAAAGAATTAATTGAAAGAGAATTAAGAATTGCTAACGGAACTATTATCGGTTGTGAAAAAGCATTTGAAAAAAAAGTTGCATTTAACATTGCCGGAGGAACTCATCACGCTTTTAGCAATCGTGGCGAGGCTTTTTGTTTGCTAAACGATCAAGCGATTGCTGCACAATACCTTCTAACAAATAAATTAGCTAAAAAAATATTAATCATAGATTTGGATGTCCATCAAGGAAATGGAACAGCAGAAATTTTTTCAAAAAACGACTCAGTATTCACATTTTCAGCGCATGGCAAGACAAATTATCCATTTAAAAAAGAACTATCAGACCTTGATATAGCTTTTGAAGATGGAACCAATGATACTATGTACTTAGAAGTAATTGAAAAAACAATTCCTGAATTGATTGAAAAAGTAAAACCCAACTTTATATTTTATCTATCAGGTGTTGATATTCTTGCAACTGATAAATTAGGAAAATTAAGTTGTACTCTAAATGGCTGCAAAAGAAGAGACGAAATTGTATTTAGTAATTGCGAAAAATATCAAATACCTGTACAAGTAAGTATGGGTGGAGGTTATTCGCCTGAAGTCAAAACAATAATTGATGCACACGCCAATACCTATCGCGTTGCTAATACTATTTTCTAAAAAAAGTAAGTCCAATTAGCACCATCACTTACAACAATAACAGTTTTAAGTAATGCATTTGGAGGCATATTAAGCGGAGAAGCTGTCAGTGTACTTGAATCTTTCGAGAAAAAATTACCTCCAAAAGTATATATCTGAGCGGTAACAGAGTTTGAAATGTTTCTAAGTATGTATATTCTTCCGGGAACATTAACAGCATTTGGTAAAATAAATTCTTGATTACCCGATGTAGGTGTCAATGAAATATAAACTCCATCATTAATTGGTGTAGCACTTCCTGATGGCCCTCCATTAAACACAGCAGAACCAGCAACATTAGAATTGATAATTCCTATTTCTTTAATGGTCAAATTTCCATTAATATCCAATGTACTCATTGGAGTTGATGTATTAATTCCAACTTGAGAAAATCCGCTTTGAAAAAAGCAGCCAAACACCATTAAAAAAAGGATTTGTTTAAAGTGGAACATCTTTTAAAGTTAATTGTTTATTGTATTCTAAATAAAGATATTAAAAAAATCAATAGTTGTTAATTTAATCTTTCCCGAAAACGTTTTCGTGTTAAAAACTTCTTTGTTTTCGTAGCATTGCTTCTACATAAATAAAAAAAAGCGACAGAATTTTACTTCCGTCGCTTTGTTTAAAGTTCAATTAATTTTTCTTAAAAAGCATTCAATACCGATAAGATATCATCTCCATAATTTAAGGTTCTCGATTCTCCAAAACCTTTTACTGTTTTAAGCTCGTCTAAATTTTGTGGTTTCGATTTTACAATAGAAATCAAATGTGAATTATGACAAATTCTAAAAGACGACCAACCTAATTTTTGAGCTAAATCATTTCGCCATTGTTTCAAGGCAGTGAAGATTTCGTTCTCTTGTTCATTAAGTTCTATAACTTCTGTAGGTTTTGAATCACTTTTTTTCAATTCATAGAAAACTACTGCTGACCAAAAATCTGTTGTTCCTGTGGTTACAAAATTGGTGGAAGTAAGCTTTACCTCTACCGAATCTAGAAACGTATTCATGCGTGTTTGATCATTCTGGCAATTTTCTTTATCTAAACGAATATTAAATACTTTGATGTTCATCGTGACACTTTTTTACGTTAGACTATTTACCTAAAAGCAATAACTCGTTGGCAACAATTTCGGTGATATAACGCTTGTTTCCTTCTTTGTCGTCATAACTTCTGTGCGTTAGTTTTCCTTCGATAGCGATTTCTTTACCTTTGATAACATATTTCTCAATAATGTCAGCTACTTTTCCCCAAGCGGTAATTCTATGCCATTCGGTATTCTCAACTTTTTCACCTTTATTGTTAGTGTAACTCTCATTAGTAGCAATAGTAATATTAGCTACTTTCTTTCCTCCATCAAACGTTTTGATTTCTGGTTCTTGTCCTACGTGTCCGATTAATTGTACTTTGTTTTTAATTGCATTCATGGCGTGTAAATTTTTAAAAGTTTTTGTTATTTGAAAATTATTTTGGATTTGAAATTGTAAATTATTTGCTCATTAAAACAAGCTCGTTTACCATTACTTCTGTGATGTAGCGCTTGTTTCCGTCTTTATCGTCATAACTTCTGTGGGTAAGCTTTCCTTCAATGGCGATTTCTTTTCCTTTAGTGACATACTTTTCGATAATGTCGGCTGTTTTTCCCCAAGCGCTTACTCTGTGCCATTCGGTGTTTTCAACTTTATCACCGTTTTCTTTGTAATAAACTTCATTAGTAGCGATGGTAAGATTGGCTACTTTTTTTCCTCCTTCAAATGTTTTGATTTCTGGTTCTTGACCTACATGTCCGATTAATTGTACTTTGTTTCTCATGGCGTGTAAAAATTTAAATTGTTATTATTTATGTTATTTGTTGTCTTATTTGAAATTGCTATTGAAATTGATTTTTGCAATTGTTGTTTCATTTCGACGATGCAAAGTTGTGGCGGCTTGCAAACTTTATTCGGTTGATTACCATTTAAAATCGGTTGTAAATATTTGTAAACGTTTGTAAACGGAAAATTTTTATTATATTTGACTGATTTTTAAAGAATTGACAATTCATATTATATCAAATGAAAAAAGTATATTTTATTTTATTTATTAATCTTTTTATAGGGAATTCAATTTTATTATCTCAAAATCTTACACAAATTGTGAAGAAAATAAGTGATATAAATGAATTGCAATACAATGAAAAACAATCCGGAGAAATATATGAAAATTGGGCAAACTTTGAAAAATTAAAAAAAATAGCAAATACAGATAAGTTTATTGAATTAATCGAAAATAAAAATCCTGTAGTTAAAGCATATGCTTCATTTGGATTAGTTGATAATAACTATTCTAATATTCCATCAATTTATAGAAAATTTATAGAAAATGACTCAATTGTAGAAACTGCCGATGGAAGTTGTACAGCAGTTTCTGAAAGAATTTCTCATGAACTATATTTTTACTATTTAAGAAAATTAAAGGAAGAAGAAATATGCTGTGACAAAGTTATGTTTCAATTGGATAGCTTGACTTTATACAATAAAAATTTAGAGAATTTTAATCAATATGATGGAAATGGATTTATTCTTCGTAAAATATTAACTAATCGTGTCTTTCCTAACTCATATAACAAAAGAATTGCTTTCTTAGCCTTTGAAAAAAATAATGATTATGCTATTGATTATTTATCAAATTGGCACAAAGCTGAATTCAAAAAAGAATTAATTGAAGTATTCCTCAAAAAATTTAAAAAACTGGATTATGAATCAAATGAATTTTTTGATTTTTTCGAAATTACAGAACAATTGCCAAAGTTTTCTAATAAAGATATAAATAATGAAATTGTTGAAATATTAAAAAAGAATGAAAATTGGGTTAAAGACAAAAGACAATTTATAAATTTATTTAATAAATATGGTATTTATGATTTTGGATTTTAAAAACATTTAAAACTATGAGTAAAAACTGTTTAGAATGTAACGAAAAAATTGTTGGTCGTGAGGACAAAAAGTTCTGTAGCGATGGTTGTCGAAATGCGTACAACAACAAAATTAACAAAGACAGCAACAATTATATGCGCAATGTAAACAACAAATTGCGTAAAAATTACCGCATCTTAAGTGAAGCTAACACGGAAGGAAAATCAAAAATTACAAAGACCAAATTATTGAGCAAAGGATTTGACTTTGATTATTTTACCAATATTTTGAACACTAATACAGGAAACACGTATTACTTTGTGTACGATCAAGGCTATCGTTTCTTGGAAAATGATTTTTATATGTTGGTGAAGAAAGAATATTAAAAGTTTCGGGTTAAAAAAAGATATTAAAAACAAGTTCAGTATAAATGAAAAAAAACTACTCTTCTCTATATATAATGTTGGTGCTTGTGGCGCTATTGTTTGGCATTTTTTATTTTATGATGCCTCAAAGTTATGACACAACCGAAGCACCACTTTCGGAATTTTCGACCAAACGTGCTTTGGTGAAAGTGAAAGAGATGACTACAAAACCTCATTACGTAGGTTCACAAAATCACGAAGTTGTTGCTCAATATTTGCTCAAAGAATTACAAAATTTAGGTTTGCAAACGTCGCTTCAAGAAGGTTTTACGATGACCGAAAAAGGTACTTTGGTAAAATCTAAAAATGTATTGGCAAGAATAAAAGGCACTTCTAATACAAAGGCATTGTTGTTACTTTCTCATTATGATTCGGCACCACATTCTTATTCTCATGGTGCAAGTGACGATGCTTCTGGTGTGGCAACAATTCTTGAAAGCGTTCGTGCTTTTTTACATACTAAAACAAAACATAAAAACGACATTATCATCCTGTTTTCTGATGCGGAAGAATTGGGATTGAATGGCGCAGCACTTTTTGTAACGCAACACAAATGGGCAAAAGAAGTAGGTTTGGTATTAAATTTTGAAGCTCGTGGCAGTGGCGGACCAAGTTATATGCTGATGGAAACCAACGAAGGAAATGCCAAAATGGTAGATGGTTTTTCTGATGGAAAATTGCACTATCCGGTTTCGAATTCGTTGATGTATAGCATTTATAAAATGTTGCCCAATGATACTGATTTAACTGTTTTTAGAGAAAGTGGTCAAATTCAAGGATTTAATTTTGCCTTTATTGACGACCATTTTGATTATCATACTTCACAAGATAAATACGAACATTTAGATCCAAAAACCTTGGCGCATCAAGGAACGTATTTGGTTCCGTTGCTGAATCATTTCTCTAATACTGATTTGACGAACTTAAATTCCACAAACGATAAAGTTTATTTTTCAATTCCGTTTTCGTTTGTGAGTTATCCTTTTGAATGGATTTTGCCGATGTTGATTATTGCTTTCGGACTATTTCTGATATTCATTTTTATAGGATTAGGAAAACAACTTTTACGTTTAGACGAGATAATTAAAGGATTTGTTCCGTTAATGAAATCATTAGTAATTGGAAGTGGATTTACTTTTTTAGGATGGAAAGCTTTACTTGCCATTTATCCACAATACAACGATATTCTCCACGGATTTACTTACAATGGTCACGATTACATTTACGGATTTGTGTGTTTGACGTTAGCGATTTGCTTTTTATTTTACGGAAAAACGGCTAAAAAATATTTGGAAATGAATCAGATGATTGCTCCATTATTTATTTGGTTACTATTAAATATTGGAATCTTCTTAAAACTTCAAGGCGCAGGATTTTTAATAATTCCGGTAATTTCTAGCACATTTATGTTGGGTTATTATGTAGTTACTCAAAAAACAAATTCGGTTTTGAATCTGATTTTGTCTCTTCCAACTTTGGTGATTTTGACGCCGTTTATTCAAATGTTTCCTATTGGTTTGGGATTGAAAATATTGGTAGGAAGTTCGGTTTTAACGGTTTTGAGTTTTGTTTTATTGCTTCCAATTTTTGGTTCGTTCACACAAAAGAAACTTTGGGCAACTTTATTCTTTTTATTAGCCATTGGTTTGTTTATAAAAGCACATCAATCGAGTGGTTATGTTTATGGAAAAGCGAAACCTAACAGTTTGGTTTATGTTTTAAATGCAGATTCCAATAAAGCAAATTGGGCAACTTACGACACCAATTTAGATGAATGGACTAAAGGTTATTTGGGCGAAAATCCGAAAGATGCCAAATCATTAAACACCAATAAATTGTATAGCAAATATGGTTCAGAATTTACTTTTATGAGTGATGCACCGCTGAAAAATATTGCAAAACCAACTATTGAATTCTTGAAAGATTCTGTAATTGGAACGAAACGTTATTTGAAAATTAAGCTATCGCCAAATAGAAAAGTAAACCGATATGATGTTTTCTCCAATACAAAAATCAACAATCTGAGAGCCAATGGAGTAAAATCGATTGACTTAGAAAGTAAAATTTCGGGTAAAATAAGCAATAAGATTTTGAGTTATTATGTGGTTGATAATTTACCTTTGGAATTAGAATTTTCGATTTCAAATAGTGACAAATTGGATATGAATTTTGTAGAAAGTTCTTTTGATTTGATGACCAATCCAATATTTAGTATGGCGAAAAGACGTGATTGGATGATTCCGACGCCATTTGTTTTAACGGATGCTGTTGTTGTGAAAGGAAAAGTGAAAGCGAGTCCAATTTTAGAAGACAACCCGAAACCTTTGCCTAAACGTGTTTATCAAAACATTGCAGTTGATAGTTTGAAACAATCCGCCACAGAATAACGATTTTATAAAATAATTCAGCAAATTGAGATGCTGAAACAAGTTCAGCATACATGAAACAAATTAGTATTTTAGGTTGTGGTTGGCTAGGATTACCATTAGCAAAATCGTTGATTGAAAAAGGGTTTTCAGTGAACGGTTCTACAACTTCTGTAGAGAAAATTGCTGTTTTAGAAAACGTTGGAATTTCAGCTTTTCAGATTAGTTTATTTGAAGATAAAATTGAAGGAAATCTTGATTTATTTTTATCAAATTCAAATGTTCTAATTATAGATATTCCTCCAAAATTGAGAGGAAACTCCTCAGAAAATTTCGTTGCTAAAATCCAAAATATAATTCCATTCATAGAAAAATCATCGGTTGAAAAAGTGCTTTTTGTGAGTTCGACTTCGGTTTATTCAGATGACAATTCGATAATTACAGAAGAGACAATTCCAAATCCTGATTCTGAAAGCGGAAAGCAATTGCTCGAAGCGGAACAACTTTTGCAAAGCAATAGCAATTTTCAAACAACAATTGTACGTTTTGGTGGATTAATTGGTGAGGAAAGACATCCAATTAAATTTTTAGCTGGAAGAAAAAACATCGAAAATCCGGAAGGTCCAATAAACCTAATTCATCAAGTAGATTGTATAGGAATTATTGAAGCGATTTATGAAACCAATTCTTGGCAAGAAACTTATAATGCTGTAACACCTTATCATCCAATTCGAAAAGAATATTACACTCATAAAGCAATCGAACTTAATTTGCCTTTGCCAGAATTTGATGAAAGTAAAATTTCTATTGGGAAAACGATTTTGAGTAAAAAAGTTATCGAAACTTTAAACTATAATTACTCATTTCCAGAACTTTAAGTTTATATTTGTATAACATTTTTATAAAAAGAACAGACTAAATAATATCATCAATAAACTAAACATCATGAAAACCAAACAATTATTATTACTCATTACGGTTGTTTTTACGCTATTTTCATTTGCTCAAGAAAAGAAAAATCTTGTTATTCCAAACGAGAATTTAATTACAGAAAATATTCCGGAAATTTCAAAAGATTTAGCAACACAAGTTAAAAAATATTCAGAGTCTCGCGGTGCTTCTTTGGTTGCAATTCATCCTACACTAGAAGAAATTATTATCACTACACGTTTTGGTGCAACCAACCAATTACACAAAGTTTCGCAACCAATGGGAAGCAGAAAACAGTTTACCTTTTTTGATGAACCTATGGGAAATGGGCAATATGAACCAACAAAAGGTGAGTATTTAATTTACTCTAAAGATGTTGGAGGAAACGAATTTGGTCAACTTTTTAAATTGGATTTAAAAACACTTCAATCTACGATGCTTACAGATGGCGGAAGATCACAAAATGGTGGTGCAATCTGGAAAAAAGATGGTTCTGGTTTTTATTTTTCTTCAACCAAACGAAATGGTGGAGATAGAGATATTTATTTTATGAATCCCAATGATGCTAAAAACACTAAGCTAATTTTAGAAGTAAAAGGTGGTGGTTGGGGAATTAATGATATTTCAGAGGATGGAAAATCGTTACTAATTAGCGAATATATTTCAGCTAACGAGTCTTTCATTTGGATGTTAGATACACAAACTGGCAAATTGTCGGAAGTAACCAATAGAAAAGACAAAAATATTGTTCAAAGTGGTGCTAGTTTCTCGGTAAATAAAAATGAAATTTGGTTTGTTACCGATAGAGAAAATGAATTTCAACGATTGGCAACAATGAATTTAGAAACCAAAAAAATCACATATCATACTTCTTCAATTCCATGGGATGTTGATGATTATACCTTATCGGAAGACAAAACAAAAATAGCATTTATCACAAACGAAGGTGGTTTAAATAAAATGTATATAATGGATGGGGCAACCAAAAAATATAACGAAGTAAATGTTCCAATTGGATTAATTAGTGGAATTAGTTTCACAAAAAATGGGAAGTCTTTATTTTTTACTCAATCTACAGCCGATTCGTCATCTGATGTGTATCAATTAAATTTGAATGATAAAAAAATTATTCGTTGGACAGAAAGTGAATTGGGAGAAATGCAAAAAGAAGACATGTCGAAACCAAAATTCATTGAATGGAAAAGTTTTGATAAAATGACCATTTCAGGTTTTTATTATCCTGCTGCTGCAAAATTTACTGGTAAACGTCCAGTTTTAATTAGTATTCATGGCGGACCAGAAGGACAATCAACTGCTTCATTTTTGGGGTCAAATAATTATTACACCAACGAAATGGGAATTGCAATCATTTACCCAAATGTACGTGGGTCATCAGGTTTTGGCAAAACATATATTGCCAAAGACAATGGTTTTTTAAGAGAAGATTCTGTAAAAGACATTGGCGCTTTACTCGATTGGATTGCATTACAACCCGATTTAGATAAAGACAGAATAATGATAATGGGCGGAAGTTATGGAGGTTATATGACTTTAGCTACTGCATTTCATTATGCTGACAGAATAAAATGTTCGGTAGATGTTGTAGGAATATCTAATTTCAATACATTTCTAAAAAATACCGAAGAATACCGAAGAGATTTAAGAAGAGTTGAATATGGCGATGAAAGAATTCCGGAAATGGCTGCTTTTTTAGAAAAAATATCACCTTTAAATAATACCGAAAAAATAAAAAAACCAATGTTTATTATACAAGGCACAAACGATCCAAGAGTTCCTGTTACAGAAGCAACACAAATGCGCGATAAACTAAAAGCACAAGGGAACACGGTTTGGTACCTTGAAGCAAAAGACGAGGGTCATGGTTTTAGAAAAAAACCCAACGTTGATTTTCAGCGATTGGCGGTGATAAAATTTATGGAAACCTATTTAATTAATTAATTGTATGTCATACAATGATATAATTGGTTCAATTGGAGTTTTAATTATCTTGATTGCTTATTTCTTAAATAATTTCTCGATTATAAAACAAAATGGAAATTTATATTTTTTTCTAAATATAATAGGTGCAAGTATAGCTTGTTACACATCATACTTAATAAATTATATTCCGTTTGTAATTCTTGAAGGAACTTGGGCTTTGGTTAGTGTGCTTGGGTTGTTTCGAAATAAAAAAAAACCTCAAGAAAATAAATCTTGAGGTTTTTTTATACAAAAATATTTTACCAAATCTTCACTCGATTTTCTGGCTTAACAAATAATTTGTCTGTTTCTTTTATGTCGAATGCTTTATAAAATTCATCAACATTTACTAAAGGAACGTAAGCACGATATTGTCCTGGTGAATGTGGATCTGTTTTTACTTGATTTTTGATTGCTTCATCACGCATTTTACTTCTCCAAATGGTTGCCCAAGAAATAAACAAACGTTGTTCTGGTGTATAGCCATCGATTAATCCCGGGTTTCCATTTTGTTTTAAATGTATTTGTAATCCGTCATAAGCGGCGTTGATTCCACCCAAGTCTCCAATATTTTCTCCAAGTGTGAATTTACCATCAACAAATGTTCCTGGCAATGGTTCTAATGCGCTGTATTGAGCAGCCAATGCTCCACCAAGTCCTGTAAATTGTTTCAAATCATCTTCTGTCCACCAATTAATAAGATTTCCATCAGCATTATATCTTGAACCTGAATCATCAAATCCGTGTGAGATTTCGTGTCCAATTACGGCTCCAATTCCTCCATAATTTACAGCTTCGTCAGCTTTGTAATCATAAAAAGGTGGTTGCAAAATCGCTGCTGGAAACACAATTTCATTATATGATGGATTGTAATAAGCGTTTACTGTTTGTGGTGACATTCCCCAACGAGTTTTGTCTACTGGTTTTTGCAAATCATCGATATTATTTTGAAAACCCCATTTAGATAAACTTTTCATGTTATCATAGTAGTTTCCGCCTTCTTCAATACTCTTAATTTCTAATTTAGAATAATCTTTCCATTTGTCTGGATAACCAATTTTTACAACTGATTTTCTTAATTTTTCAATGGCTCCTTTTCTTGTTGCAGGTGTCATCCATGGTAAATTATTGATTCTGTTTTCAAAAGCTAAAAAGATATTATCTATCATTTTTCTTGCTTTTTCTTTAGCTTCCGCTGGAAATTTTTGTTCTACATACAATTTTCCTAATGCCTCACCAACAGTTCCGTTTACAACTTGCAAAGCTCTTTCTTCTCTTGGACGTTGTGCTTTTGCTCCTTGTAATGTTTTGCTATAAAAATCCCAATTTGCTTTTTCTAAATCGGTAGTTAAAACATCTGAAGATTTATTAAGTAATGACCAACGTAAATAGGCTTTCCACTCGTCAATTTTATTTTCTTTAAAAATAGTTTCAAGAGCCGTCATGTATTTTGGTTGCGATACAATAACTGAATCCAATTTTGAAATTCCAACACCTTTAATGTAACTATCCCAATTTACTGATGGCGTTAATTTTTGCAAATCTGCAACCGACATTGGATTGTAAGTCTTTCTTCTATCTCTTCGTTCTACTCTGTCTAAACGTGGAGTTGCCATTGCAATTTCTATAGCTAGGACTTTTTTAGCATTTGCTAAAGCAACTTCTGGTTTTTCACCAATAAATTGAAGCATTCTTGCAACGTGAGCAACATATTTTTCGCGTTTTTCTTTAGAATCAGCATCTTCAGAAACATAGTAATCTCTGTCTGGTAAACCCAAACTTCCTAGTCCGATATTTACAACATTTCTGTTACTGTTTTTTGCATCTGGACCAACTCCAATTCCATAAAAACCTAAACCGCCTTGAGGTTGCATTTCAATAATTAACTTATTCAAATCTGCTATTGATTTTACAGCATCAATTTTAGCTAAAATTGGTTTTATTGGTTTTATTCCAAGTTTATTTCTTGAAATAGTATCCATATATGTTTTGTAAACATTAACTGCTTTTGCTTGATCTGATTTTGGATCTAATTTTTTAGAAGCTGCATCTTTTAAAATTGCTAAAGCATCTTTATCAGTATTCTGACGCAATTCATCAAAGCTTCCCCAACGTGTTCTATCGGCAGGAATTTCAGTTTTGTCAAACCATGAACCATTTACATATCTGAAAAAATCGTCTCCAGGTTTTACTGACTTATCCATTAAATCTAGATTGATTCCTGGATTTTTTTGTTGTGCATTAATTTGATTTAGAGCAAACAAACTTGCTACAACAAAACCATATTTAATTTTATTTTTCATATTTAATTTGATTGTTTCCACAAATCTATTCATTTTTTCATTAATCAAATGTTAAAAATCACTTAATCGCAATTATATAAGCTAACTATATTTGATGTAAACAAAAGTTGTTTCGTAATTTCGCAAAAAAAATAAGTATGCTTTCTAAATTAAAACAATATAGAATTTTTATTGGCTTTTTTGTGATATTTTCAATCATTACAATTAGTGCTTTTTACACTGTTTTAAAACCGAAACCTAAACTTCCTATATTCAATCCAAGTGATGTAAATCCAGAATTAGTTGATTCTACGATACAATATGTAGCCATAGATCACGAAATTGCTGATTTTAAATTTACCAATCAAAACGGTAAAGTTGTTACCCAAAAAGATTATGAAGGAAAAATTTATGTTGCTGATTTTTTCTTTACCACTTGCCCAACTATTTGTCCTAAAATGACTAGTAATATGGTTTGGCTACAAAATCAAATTAAAAATAATCCTAAAGTGATGCTCTTGTCACATTCGGTTACCCCAGATATTGATAGTGTTCCAGTTTTAAAAAAATATGCTTTAGAAAAAGGTGTGATTGATAGCAAATGGAACTTAGTTACTGGAGATAAAAAAGACATCTATTACATTGCAAGAAAATCGTATTTGGCTGTAAAAACTGGAAAACCAGAGGAAATTTATGATATGGTTCACACAGAAAATTTTGTTTTAGTAGATTCAAAAAGAAGAGTGCGCGGATTTTATGACGGAACCAATCTTGATGGACCAACTGAGCCAGGAATTAAAAATGTAAAACAACTTTTGGAAGACATCACAATCCTTTGTGATGAAGAAAAGTAGTTAAATCTCAAACTTAACTCATAAATTATATTGTAAACAAGGTTAAATAAAATCTTAAACTTGACAATAATCATGTTTTTTACATTTCAAATTCTTACTTTTGTATTTTAATTCAATCTAAATAAAGCTTTGGAAACCACAATTGCTCATCTTAAAATTGGTCAAAAAGGAATCATATCCGATTTTAATATCGATGAAATTCCATTGAAACTCCTAGAAATGGGCTGTCTTCCTGGCAATACTGTTGAGTTAATTCAAATTGCGCCTTTTGGTTGTCCTCTATATTTTAATGTCAATGATTCTCATGTGGCTATTAGATTGGAAACTGCAAAAGAAATTAATGTGGTCATTGAATCTAAAAATTAATGGCACAAGAAAATATTAAAGTAGCGCTAATTGGTAATCCAAACACTGGTAAAACATCTGTTTTTAATCAGCTTACTGGTTTGCACCAACAAGTTGGAAACTACCCTGGAATCACTGTTGAAAAGAAAATCGGAACTTGTAAACTTTCCGACAATGTAAAAGCTACTATTTTAGATTTACCTGGAACTTATAGTTTAAATGCTAGTTCAATTGACGAGAATGTTGTCATTGAATTATTAATGAACAAGAAAGACGAAAATTTTCCAGATGTAGTTGTAGTAGTTACTGAGGTTGAAAATCTAAAAAGAAATTTACTTCTTTTTACTCAAATAAAAGATTTAGAAATTCCAACGATTTTGGTCATCAACATGAGTGACCGAATGAAATTAAAAGGAATTGAATTAGATATTCCTCATTTAGAACAAGAATTAAAAACTAAAATTGCTCTTGTAAGTTCAAGAAAAAATTTGGGTATTGATAAAATCAAAGATTTAATTCTTAATTATAAATCACTTTCAACTGAGCCTTGCTTAAATGCCTCAAGTATTGATGTTGAATATTTTGACAAATTAAGAAAAGCATTCCCAAATCAGTTAGTTTACAAACTTTGGTTGGTCATCACGCAAGATGTAAATTTCTTGAATTTAGAGCGAAACGAAATGAAAAGTTCGTTTACAAAATCGCATGCCGATTTGAAACGACTGCAACAAAAAGAAACCATAAAACGCTATCAATTCATCAATGATACTTTAAAAATTGGTCAAACGATTGATAATTCAAAAGCATCAGATATTAGAACAAAATTAGATAGAGTTTTAACTCACAAAATATTTGGTTACATCATTTTCTTTGTTATTCTTTTCGGAATCTTTCAATCCATCTTTGATTGGTCAAGTATTCCAATGGATTTTATTGATAGTTCATTTGCCAATTTGGCTTCTTATGCAAAAACACATCTTCCTGCAGGTGAATTTACAGATTTAATAAGCGAAGGTATAATTCCAGGAATTGGCGGAATCTTAATATTTATTCCACAAATTGCCTTTCTATTTCTGTTTATATCTGTTTTAGAAGAAAGTGGTTACATGAGTCGTGTAGTTTTTTTAATGGATAAATTAATGCGTCGATATGGACTTTCTGGAAAAAGTGTTGTACCATTAATTTCAGGAACCGCTTGTGCAATTCCAGCAATCATGGGTGCAAGAAATATTGAAAATTGGAAAGAGAGATTAATCACAATTTTAGTTACACCGTTCATAACTTGTTCAGCAAGATTGCCTGTTTATGCTATTCTTATAGCTTTAATAATTCCTGAAGAACGCGTTTTAGGATTCATAAGTTTACAAGGTTTAACTTTAATGGTTTTGTATCTTTTAGGGTTTGTAGTAGCCATTTTTTCAGCCTATATTTTAAATAAAATTCTGAAAATAAGTTCCAAATCTTACTTTGTGGTTGAAATGCCGAGTTATAAAATTCCCTTATTTAAGAACGTAGCCATCAATGTTTTAGAAAAAACTAAAGCGTTCGTTTTTGGAGCTGGAAAAATCATCTTAGCCTTATCAATTATTTTATGGTTTTTGGGTTCGCATGGACCAGATAAAGATTTTAAAAATGCTCAAAAAATTGTAGAGCAAGAAGTTTATTCGAGTCCGACACCAATAAATCCATCTGTAATTCCTGATAGAGTTTCCGAATATAAATTGGAACATTCTTATATTGGATACATTGGTAAATCTATTGAGCCTGTAATAAAACCATTAGGATACAATTGGAAAATTGGGATTGCTGTGGTAAGTTCTTTTGCTGCACGTGAAGTATTTGTTGGAACGCTTGCTACAATATACAGTGTAGGAAGTCAAAGCGATGAAGAAGCCACTATAAAAAACAGAATGGAAGCCGAAATTAATCCTGATGGAACAAAAATTTTCAACTTTGCTACAGGAATTTCATTACTTCTTTTTTATGCTTTTGCAATGCAATGTGTTAGTACTTTAGCTATTGTAAAAAAAGAAACTAACTCTTGGAAATGGCCAATAATTCAATTGGTTTTCATGAGTGGATTTGCTTATGTAACTGCTTTAATTGCTTATCAATTTTTGAAGTAAAAAAAACAAATGTTAAAGTTTTTACGTAAATGACTGAAAACAAAACATAAAGAAATTCTCATTTTAATTTTATTATTTTTAATTTGTCTAAATAAGAATTAATTGATAGTTTTGCTGTGTAGAATTAATCTAAATAAAAATGAAAACCTATTTTTCTGTAATTATCTCATTATTCGCTATTACTATTCAAGCACAAGAAAATGATTTAGCGCTAAATGACACCATAAAAAGACTGCAACCAGTCATTATCACTATTAAACAACAAAGCCCAGAAAGAATGCCAGAAACTAAGGAAAATGTTCTTTTTTCTGGTAAAAAAAATGAAGTCCTAAAACTTTCTAATATCAATGGTAACTTTGCAACTAACAATGCAAGAGAAATTTTTTCAAGAGTTCCTGGAGTAACCGTTTGGGAAAACGAAGGTTCTGGAATACAAATAAATGTTGGCGTTAGAGGATTAAGTCCAAACAGAAGTTGGGAATTAAACACTAGACAAAATGGATATGATATTTCATCTGATGTCTTTGGATATCCAGAAGCTTATTACAATCCACCATTAGAAGCTGTTGAAACACTTGAATTAATTCGTGGTGGTTCTTCTTTACAATTCGGACCTCAATTTGGTGGAATGTTAAACTATGTTCTTAAAAGAGAAAACAAAAAGAAATTTTCTTTTGAAACCCAAAACACAGTTGGAAGCTATGGATTAATGAGTAGTTATAATGCTATTGGTGGAAAATTCAAGAAGTTTTCATACTATATATACAATCATTCTAGAAGTGGTGACGGATGGAGAGAAAACTCTGAATACACAGTTAGAAACACACACGCTTTTATTGAATACCGATTTAATGAAAAAACAAAACTGTCGGCAGAATATACCAATATGGATTATAAAATGCAACAAGCCGGAGGTTTAACTGACGAACAGTTTAACACAAATTCTCAACAATCATTAAGAGAACGCAACTGGTTTGGAACTCCATGGAATTTGTTTTCAATCAATTTTGACACTAAAGTCAATGATAAATTTTCATCTAATACAAAATTATTCGGATTAATTGGAGAGCGAAATAGTGTTGGATTTAATGCAACGCCAAATACTATTGACGCAATAAGTACAACTACAAATAATTATTCGAATAGAAGAGTTGATAGAGATTATTACAAAAATTTTGGTGTTGAAAACAGAAATATTTTTAAATACAAACTAGGTAAAATCAATAATAATCTTGCATTCGGAGCGCGAATTTACAAAGCAAATACACAACGATTACAAGAAGGAAAAGGAACTACAGGTTCAGATTTTGATTTGTCTGTTGAAGGACGATATGCACGAGATATAGATTTTACTACAGAAAATGTAGCTGTATTTGCAGAAAATCAATTCAAAGTAACCGAAAAGCTTAGTATTACACCAGGAGTTCGATATGAATACATTAAAAATACTGGTGAAGGTAGATTTGGTGTTAGCGGCGGAAATGATATTGCTTTTCCAAATAAAACCATCTCGAGAAGCAAGCCATTATTCGGATTGGGAATTGAACATAAGTTTGTTTCAACCAATTTGTATGCAAATATTACACAAGCCTACAGACCTGTTTTGTTCTCAGATTTAACTCCACCTGCAGTAACCGATGTAATCGATACAAATTTAAAAGATGCCAGCGGATTCAATGCTGATTTAGGTTTTAGAGGTACTTATAGAAAATTCTTAAACTTTGATGTGAGTTTGTTTTACTTAAGTTACAACAACAGAATTGGTGGCGTTAGACAATTCATCAATAATGATCCAACTCAAGGAACTTTTATATATAGAACAAATTTAGGTGAAACAGTTAATAAAGGAATTGAAGGATTTGCTAATATAAATGTTACAAAACTATTTGAAATAGATAAGCCCTACGGTAATCTTGATATTTTTGCAACAGTGAGTTTTATCGACAGTCGCTATACTGATTTTGTTGTATCTACCGCATCAGGGACCGCTCCAAATGTTACCATCAAAGAAACCAATTTAAATGGAAACAGAGTAGAAAATGCACCAAGATATATTCATAACTTTGGGGTTTCTTGGAGTAACAATAATATATCTGCAACAGCACAATATAAAATGTCTGGAAGAATTTTTACTGATGCAAACAATACAACAACAGCATCAGCTAATGGATTGACTGGATTGTTAGATAAATATAATGTTTTAGATTTATCTGCAGAATATAAATTTTTAGAAAATTATAATATTCGTGGCGGAATTAATAATCTATTTAATGAAAATTATGCTACAAGAAGAGCTGGTGGTTATCCTGGTCCTGGTATTTTACCTGGCGAAGGCAGAACCTTTTACCTATCAATTGGCGCTAAACTTTAATAATAAATAAAATGATACAAACGGTTTTAGTATATATAGCACTTGCAATAGCGGTATTTTTTATACTAAAACCGTTATTTTCTAAAAAGAAAAAAAACAACTGTGGTGATGATAATTGTGGTTGCAACTAATCCTGGAAAACAACCTCAATAAATTTATTTTTTTCCTTAACAACAACTCCTTCTTTTGGATAAGGTATAAGTCGAACGTGTTTTATTTTCTTGGAATAATAATTTTCAAACCATTTAATATTTTCTTCACGGTTTTTTGAATTCAAAACAATGGTTTTTTCTTCTAATAATTGTTTGTTATTATAAAGCGCTACAACAACCGAAACTTCTCCTGCCCAAACACAAGTCACACCTTCTGGACAGCGAGAATCATTCAAAACTTTAATCAACTTTAAATGATAACCTTTTTTCGGAATACATTTTTTAGTTGTTATTTTATTAGATTGCTGCGAAAAACCAGCAATACTAAAAGACAATAAGAGAAAGAAAACAATTTTTTTCATCATGTAGATTCATTTTATCCAAGTGCAACATCCAAAGTCATCATCACAATAAATCCGCCAATTAATCCTAAAGTAGCAATATCTGTATTCTTATCCTGTTGCGTTTCTGGAATTACTTCTTCAACCACTACAAATATCATTGCACCAGCAGCAAAAGCTAAAGCATAAGGTAAAAGTGGAGTAAAAAAAGTCACAGCAACAGCACCTAAAACTCCTGCTATAGGCTCTACAATTGCAGAGGATTGACCATACATGAAACTTTTCCAACGGCTCATACCCATTCTACGCAATGGCATTGAAACCGCAATTCCTTCTGGGAAATTTTGAATACCAATTCCAATGGCAAGTGTTACAGCTCCAGCAATTGAAGCTTCTGGAATTCCAGCTGCAACTCCACCAAATAAAACTCCAACGGCTAAACCTTCAGGAATGTTGTGCAAAGTAATTGCTAAAACTAACAAGGTAGTTCGTTGCCAAGGTGATTTTACACCTTCAGTTTCTTGAAAATTAATGTGTAAATGTGGAAGTAGTTTATCTAATCCAAAAATAAAAAGTGCACCTAGTCCAAATCCAACTGCAGCAGGAATTACTTTGACAAAACCTTCGCCTTTACTCATTTCAATGGCTGGCGCAAGTAAACTCCAAAAACTTGCTGCTATCATAACGCCACCTGTAAAACCAAGCATTCCATCAAGAACTACTCGATTCATATTCTTAAAAAAGAATACGAATGAGGCTCCAAATGCTGTTAAAAACCAAGTAAATAATGTGGCATACAAAGCTGCTAAAATCGGGTCAATACTCTCGAAATAATCTAAAATTGTTTGAAACATATTATTTTACATATAAATTATTAGCAATTTTATTTGATATCGTTAATTGTCTTGAATCAATCTGAACTAGTAAAGTATCATCAAAACTTTCTTTCTCTTTAACAGTGATTTTTGAACCTAATGCAATTTTTTGCTTATCTAAATACTGTAAAAATTCTGATGAAGAATCTTTAACTCCAACACACTGGTATTCTTTGTTTAATTCAGTTTCTGATAATAATAACTTGTTTATTTTTTTAATCTCTCCATCAGCATTCGGAATTGGATCTCCATGTGGGTCAAACGATGGAAAATCTAAAAATGCATCTAATTTATTTATCAAATTTTCCGATTTTATATGTTCTAATTCTTCTGCGATTTCGTGTACCTCATCCCATGAAAAATTTAATTTATCTACTAAAAAAACTTCCCACAAACGATGCTTTCTAACAATCATTTTGGCAGAATAAAAGCCTTTATCAGTCAAAGTAACACCTTGGTATTTTTGATAGGAAACCAACTCTTTTTCAGATAATTTCTTCAACATATCTGTTACCGATGATGCTTTGGTATCTAGCATTCCTGCAATAGCATTAGTATTAACTCCTTTTGGAGAAACTAATGATAAATGATAAATTACTTTAATATAGTTTTCTTCAGAAATTGTCATTGTGAAAATTTAATTAAGACAAATATAGAATTATATTTTTGATTTACTAAATATTATTTTTAGTTTTGCCTAAATTTTTAGTTTTGCAAATGAAAAAATATATAACAGCTTTATTGCTTTTACCATTTCTAGTCCTTTCACAGAAAAATGACACAATAACTAAAGAGGTTCCAAATCAACTTGATGAAGTTGTTATTTCTGGTACTTTAAAAGCGGTAAAACGATTAGAAAATCCAGTTCCTGTTGAAGTCATCACGACTACATTTTTAAAACAAAATCCAACGAGTAATGTTTTAGACGCTTTACAAAACGTAAACGGTCTACGACCACAAAACAATTGCAATGTATGTGGCACTGGCGACATCCGAATCAATGGCCTAGATGGTCCATACACAATGGTAACTATAGACGGAATGCCAATAGTAAGTGCGCTTGGAACGGTGTATGGATTATCTGGAATTCCCAATTCCATGATTGAAAGAATTGAAGTAGTTAAAGGCGCAGCATCCACACTATATGGCAGTGAAGCTGTTGGTGGCTTAATCAACATTATAACAAAAAAAGCGAGAACTGTTCCTCTTTTTACTGCTGATGTATTTTCAACTTCATGGCTCGAAAACAATGTTGACATGGGTTACAAGGCAACTATTGGAAAAAAAGTAGATGTGCTTTTTGGTGTCAATTATTTCTCTTATAAGAACCCTATAGACAACAACAATGATAATTTCACAGACATTGCCCTACAAGACCGAGTTTCCTTTTTTAGTAAATGGACTATCAATCGAAAATCTGGAAAAGAATTTAACATCGTTTCGCGTTATTTGTATGAAGATCGTTGGGGTGGCGAAATGCAATGGAATAAGAGTTTTCGTGGCGGCAACCAAGTGTACGGTGAAAGTATTTACACTTCTCGTTATGAACTTTTAGGCAAGTATCAGCTGCCAATAGCGGAAAAGATGTACCTACAGTTTTCATTAATTAGTCATGATCAAAATTCGGTTTACGGTAATTCGGTTTATCTTGCCAATCAAAAAATTGGATTTGGACAATTCCTTTGGGATAAAAACATAAAAAATCACTCACTCCTTTTTGGAAGTGCTTTCCGATATCAATATTATAACGATAATACACCAGCAACTACTAATTCTGACCATTCAAAAATTTATAGTCTTTTTGTGCAAGATGATATAAAATTTTCTGAAAAAACTGGGCTTCTTTTAGGTTCGCGTTACGATTATAACTCGGCTCATGGTTCCATTTTTACACCAAGAGTCGCTCTTAAATGGAAACCAACCAATGATGATATTTTACGATTAAATTTTGGAACGGGTTTCAGGGTTGTTAATTTATTTACGGAAGACCATCAAGCACTTTCAGGTGCAAGGGAAGTGGTTTTAGTTGACAATTTAGAACCAGAAACATCCTATAACGTCAACTTAAATTATTTAAAAAAATATAAATTAGAGAATTTAGGAGTTCTAAATTTAGAAATGTCATCGTGGTACACTTATTTTACTAATCGGATATTTGCTAATTATGACCTCAACCCTAATCAAATTGTTTATGACAACTTGAATGGTTTTTCGAAAATTTTTGGAATTAGTGCAAATGCAGATTGGATTACGCCATTTGGTCTAAAAGCAACTGTTGGAGCCAGCTATTTTGATCCATTGACGCAACAAGATGGTGTTAGTTTTGTTCCGTTGTTTACCGAAAAATATTCCTTTAATTGGGCAATTAATTATGAGATTCCAAAATGGCATCTTTCCTTTGATTACACAGGAAATCTTACTGGTCCGATGCGATTACCATTGCTAAGCGAGCTTGATCCAAGACGTGAATATTCGCAAGCATTTAGTATTCAAAACATACAATTTACCTATAAAAAATTTCATAATTTAGAAATCTATTCGGGTATTAAAAACCTTTTTAATTGGACACCCAATCGCGGAAATCCTTTTTTAATTGCGAGAGCCAATGATCCATTTGACCAAAATGTACAATTTAATAGTAATGGAAATGCAATTCCAACACCAGATAATCCTTATGGTTTAACATTTGATCCAACTTATGCTTATGGACCAAATCAAGGAATTCGCTTTTTTCTGGGCTTGCGATATCATATTGATTAACATTTGTTTTGGATAAAAGTAATTTAATATTTTTTACTTTTGAGGCATGCAACACTATCACTACATTTTCACTGGGTCAGGATTATCGGCTTTAATGACGGTTTATGAAATGATTTTGTCAGGTAAATTTAAAGATAAAACCATTTTATTATTGGATGAAAATCCAAAAAAGTCTAATGATAGAACTTGGTGTTTTTGGGATAATTCTACTCAATTTGATGAAATTGTATCCAAAAAATGGAATGTGGCACTTTTTGCAGATAAAAACTTCCGACGAAATTTAGATTTGAATCCGTATCAATATAAAATGGTTCGTGGATTGGATTTTTACAATTTGGTTTTCGATTTAATTTCTAAACAAGAAAATATTCATTTTGTAAATCAAAAAGTAATCGATTTTGAAGAATTAGGAAATCATTGTATCGTAAAAACGGATGGTAAAAACTATACTTGTAATAAAATTTTCAATTCTATTTATAATCCAAATCTTGTAAAAAGTCAAACGAAATATCCCTTATTACAACAGCATTTTATTGGCTGGTTTGTAAAATCTAAAGAAGCAGTTTTCAATCCTGATGTGGCAACTTTCATGGATTTTTCTGTCGAACAAAGAGGAAATACAAGATTTATGTATGTTCTTCCAACGTCTTCAACCGAAGCTTTATTAGAATATACTTTGTTTTCTAAAGACTTACTTTCTAAAGAAGAATACGAAAACGAAATTCAAAAGTACATTCAAAAGTTAGGAATTTCTGAGTACGAAATCATCGAAAAAGAGCAAGGAAATATTCCTATGACGAGTTATAAATTTTGGAAACACAACACCAAAAACATACTACATATTGGTTCTGTTGGCGGATGGACAAAAGCAAGTACAGGCTATACTTTTAAAAACACAACAAAAAAATCTAAAGCACTAATTAACTTCCTTACCTCGGAAACTGATTTTACAAAATTCCACAAAATGGATAAATTTTGGATTTATGATTTGCTATTTATTGATGTTTTGTTTAAAAATAATGAGCTAGGTTCAAAAGTGTTTTCATCGCTTTTCAAAAAAGGAAATCCCACACTAATTTTCAAATTCTTAGACGAAGAAACTACGTTTTGGGAAGATTTGCAGGTAATTTGGAAATGCCCAAAAGGACTTTTCATTAGGGCATTATTTAAAAGGATTTTATAGTTTAAATTCTCTATCAAACGATAACAAATCTTTATGATTAGAATCATTCTAAAAATTAGAATTCTATTTATCTTTGCAGAAGATTTTAAAAATCATAATTCAAAATTCGTTAATCTTAAATCATAAATAATTATGTATCCAGAAGAAATGGTAAAACCAATGCGAGCAGAACTTTCTGAAGCAGGTTTTCAAGATTTATACAGCGCAGAAGAAGTAAAAAATGCAATTAAAACGGAAGGAACAACACTTGTAGTTGTAAATTCGGTTTGTGGTTGCGCTGCTAGAAATGCTCGTCCAGGAGCAAAAATGAGTTTGGACGGAGCAAAAAAACCAGATCATTTAGTAACAGTATTTGCAGGAGTTGACAAAGAAGCTGTTGATGCTGCAAGAGAAGAAATGTTTCCGTTTCCTCCATCGTCACCAAGTATGGCTTTGTTCAAAAATGGTGAATTAGTGCACATGTTAGAACGTCACCACATCGAAGGTCGTCCTGCAGAAATGATTGCAGAAAACTTAAAAGACGCTTACGCAGAATTCTGCTAGTCGAACAAAAGAATCATTTTAATTTAAACCATTAAGAAATTTAAGGGAATTAAGCGAAAAACTTAATAAAACTTAATTTCTTAATGGTTTATTTTTTTAAATTTGCATCCGAATTCTTCCATTTAGAATTCAAAATATATTTCTCACTTAAACGTTTATAGCATGCAACTGTATAACACCTTAAGCGCAGAAGAAAGAGCTCAATTAATTGATGAAGCCGGAAAACAACGTCTTACATTATCTTTCTATGCGTATGCCAAAATTGAAGATCCCAAAAAATTTCGCGACGATTTATTTATTCAATGGAACCAACTCGATGCTCTTGGTCGAACTTATGTAGCCAAAGAAGGAATCAATGCTCAAATGAGTGTTCCAGCAGAAAACTTTGAAGCTTTTAGAGAAACTTTAGAAGCTTATGAATTTATGCGAGGCATTCGTTTGAATGTTGCAGTAGAGCACGATGATCATTCTTTTTTGAAATTAACAGTAAAAGTTCGAGACAAAATTGTAGCAGACGGATTAAATGATGAAACGTTTGATGTAACCAATATCGGAGTGCATTTGAAAGCAAAGGAATTCAATCAAATATTAGAAGATCCAAACACCATTGTAGTAGATTTTAGAAATCATTACGAAAGTGAAATTGGTCATTTTAAAGGCGCGATAACTCCAGATGTTGAAACTTTTAGAGAAAGTTTACCTATTATTAATGAACAATTAAAAGATTTTAAAGAAGATAAAAATTTGGTGATGTATTGCACCGGAGGAATTCGTTGCGAAAAAGCATCAGCCTATTTTAAACACCAAGGCTTTAAAAATGTGTTCCAATTAGAAGGCGGAATTATCAATTATGCCAAACAAATCAAAGAAGAAAATCTAGAAAGTAAATTCATTGGAAAAAACTTCGTTTTCGACCATAGACTCGGCGAGAGAATTACAGACGATATCGTTTCGCAATGCCACCAATGTGGAAAACCTTGCGATAATCACACTAACTGTCTAAACGATGGTTGCCATTTATTATTCATTCAATGCGATGATTGTAAGACTGCAATGGAAAACTGTTGTTCTACCGAATGTCTAGAAATTACGCATTTACCATTGGCCGAACAAGTTAAACTTCGTAGAGGGAAACAAGTGGGCAATAAAGTCTTCCGAAAAGGAAAATCGGAGAATTTGAAATTCAAACATTCAAGTGAACTATCAGATATACCTTTAGCAAAAACTCAAGAAACAAAAGATATTCGTCAGAAAATAAAAGTGAAAAAAGTTATACTTGGTAAAGCTGAACATTATTATGTAAAAGCACAAGTAGGTCTTTTCATTATTGAAAATAACGAATTAAACCTTGGAGATAAAATTTTAATTTCGGGACCTACAACAGGAAATCAAGAATTAGTTTTAGATAAAATGTTAGTTAACGGAAGTGAAAATTCTACTGCAAAAATTGGTGATAAAGTAACCTTCGAAGTACCTTTTAGAGTAAGATTATCCGATAAATTATTTAAGATTTTAGAGTAACTATTTTAAAAATCAACTATTTAAAATCCTAAATTTCAACAGTTTTTTCAAACTTGGAATTTGGGATTTTTTTATTGGAATTTATTTTTTAAAAATACTATCTTTACCAATTAATCGTTTTATGAACTTAAATTGCTTTCTAGCAATACTACATATATAATTATGGCATGTACAAGTTGTTCAACTTCTGATGGCGGTGCGCCTAAGGGTTGTAAAAATAATGGGACTTGCGGCACCGATAGCTGCAATAAATTAACCGTTTTTGATTGGTTGGGAAATATGAATTTGCCAACAGGAGAAGCACCATTTGATTGTGTTGAAGTGCGCTTTAAAAATGGACGTAAAGAATTTTATAGAAATACCGAAAAACTTACCTTAAGTATCGGTGATATCGTTGCAACTGAAGCTTCGCCTGGTCATGATATAGGAATTGTTACTCTTACTGGCGAATTGGTAAAAGTACAAATGAAGAAAAAAGGTGTTGACCATAAAAGTGCTGATATCGCAAAAGTATACAGAAAAGCTTCTCAAAAAGATATCGATATTTGGAGTGAAGCTCGTGATAAAGAAGAACCTATGAAAGTAAAAGCACGTGAAATTGCTATTGCTTTAAAATTGGAAATGAAGATTTCTGATATCGAATTTCAAGGTGATGGTTCAAAAGCTATTTTCTATTACACTTCAAATGATCGAGTAGATTTTCGTCAATTGATTAAGGAGTTTGCACAAGTATTCAAAACGCGTATTGAAATGAAACAAGTTGGTTTTCGTCAAGAAGCATCGCGTCTTGGTGGAATTGGTTCTTGTGGTAGAGAGTTGTGTTGTTCAACATGGTTAACCGATTTTAGAAGTGTAAATACATCGGCAGCTCGATACCAACAATTATCATTAAATCCTCAAAAATTAGCAGGCCAATGTGGTAAATTAAAATGTTGTTTGAATTATGAATTGGATACTTATCTTGATGCATTAAAAGATTTTCCAGATTTTGAAACCAAATTATACACTGAAAAAGGTGATGCTATTTGCCAAAAACAGGATATTTTTAAGGGATTGATGTGGTTTGCTTACACTGATAATTTTGCCAATTGGCATGTTTTAAAAATAGATCAAGTTAAAGAAATAGTAGCTCAAAATAAAGAGAAAAAACGTGTTTCTTCATTAGAAGATTTTGCAATTGAAATTGTTGTTGAACAAGAAGCTAACTTCAACAATGCAATGGGACAAGAAAGTTTAACTCGATTTGACCAACCAAAAAAGAGCAAGAATAAAAATAAAAACAGAAATAAAAATAAAGCTCAAAATCCAAACGCAAATCAAGGAGAAAAAACCGCTTCAAACCCTAATTCAAAACCAAATCAAGGTCAAAATCCGAACGAGCGAAAAAGAAATGACGAAAGAAATCAAAAACCACAAAATAAAAGACCTATAATCATTAAAAAGAATGAAGATAAAAAATAGCATACTGTTTATTTTAGTAGCGCTTTTAGTTATTTCGTGCGATAAAAAACGTGTTTTCGACGAGTATAAATCAGTTGGAAATTCTTGGCATAAAGACAGCGTTGTGACTTTCAAGTTACCTCAATTTGATAGTTCAAAAAAATACAACTTGTTTGTAAATGTTAGAGATAATAATGATTATCCGTTCAACAATTTGTTTTTAATTGTAGCATTAGAACAGCCTAATAAGAAAACATTGGTTGATACATTAGAATATCAGATGGCGAATCCGGATGGAACACTTATGGGAGAAGGATTTTCCGATGTTAAAGAAAGTAAACTTTTTTATAAAGAAAAAGAAGAATTCAAGTTAAAAGGAGAATATAAAGTTCACATCAAGCAAGCGGTAAGACAAACCGGAAAAGTAGCTGGAGTTGAAAACTTAAAAGGAATTACCGAAATAGGTTTTAGAGTAGAATCTTTAGACTAGAAATTATGGCACAAAAAACTAATACTCAAAATAAAGGTCAAGTAAAAGACATAAAATATTATTCAAAAAAGTTTTGGAAATTATTTTTTTACACTCTTGGCGGACTTTTTCTTTTCTTTCTATTTGCTTCCTGGGGTCTTTTTGGAAAGATGCCTTCATTTGAAGATTTAGAAAATCCAGATTCTAATTTAGCTACCGAAATCATTTCTTCTGACGGAGTTACTTTAGGTAAATTTTATAACGAAAATAGAACTGCTATCAAGTACAAGGATTTACCAAAATCACTAGTAGATGCACTGGTTTCAACTGAAGACGAACGTTTCTATGAACACTCTGGAATTGATGCAAGAAGGACTTTTGGTGCTGCATTAAAACTAGGAAAAGATGGTGGTGCGAGTACTATTACTCAACAATTAGCAAAAAATTTATTCCATGGTGAAGGTTCTAAATTTCTTCCTTTTAGAATCGTACAAAAAGCTAAAGAATGGATTATTGCAATTCGTTTGGAAAGACAATATACCAAACAAGAAATTATTGCTTTATACTTAAATCAAGTTGATTTTGTTAACGGAGCTGTTGGAATACGTTCAGCTGCAAAAGTTTATTTTAGTAAAGAACCTCGTGATTTAACTGTCGAAGAAAGTGCTCTATTGGTTGGTATGTTAACAAATCCGTCAAGATTCAACCCAAATCGTTTTCCAGAAAGAGCTCTTAAAAGAAGAAATATTGTACTTGGTCAATTGGTTCGAAATAAACATTTAGAAGAATCTGCAAAGAAAATTTTAGAGAAAAAACCAATAAAATTAAATTTTCATCCTGAAAGTCATCTCGACGGAACAGCTACTTATTTTAGAGAATATCTTCGTGATTATATGAAGAATTGGGTTAAAGAAAATAAGAAACCAGATGGAGAAGAATACGATATCTATGGTGACGGATTGAAAATTTACACTACTATTGATTCAAAAATTCAAGAACATGCTGAAGAAGCTGTATTGGCTCATATGAAGAATCTACAAGAAGAATTTTGGATTCAACAAAAAGGAAATAAAAATGCTCCATTTATAAATATTACTGATGCTGAAACAGATAAAATCATCAAACAAGCAATGAAAAATTCTGAAAGATGGAGAATTTTAAAAGCTGATGAAAAAACAGATGAAGAAATCATTGCCTCATTCAGTAAAAAAACCAAAATGACTGTATTTACCTGGAAAGGTGAAAGAGATACTATTATGACTCCACTGGATTCTATTAGATATTACAAACACTTCTTGCAAGCTGGATTAATGTCAATGGAGCCTCAAACTGGCCAGGTAAAAGCTTGGGTTGGAGGAATAAATTATAAATATTTTCAGTACGATCACGTTGGACAAGGAGCGCGTCAAGTAGGTTCAACATTTAAACCTTTTGTTTACGCTACAGCTATTGAGCAACTAGGAATGTCTCCTTGCGATACTATAATTGATGGACCTTTTATGATAAGAAAAGGACGCCACCATGTAACCGAAGATTGGGAACCAAGAAATTCTGATCAAAAATACCGAGGAATGGTTACTTTAAAGAAAGCATTGGCAAATTCTATCAACACTATTTCGGCAAAATTAATTGATAAAACTGGACCAGAAGCTGTTGTAGAATTAACCAAAAAACTTGGTGTTACAACAGAAATTCCAGTACAACCAGCAATTGCACTTGGTGCAGTAGATATTACGGTTCAAGATATGGTTGCTGCTTATAGTACATTCGCAAATCAAGGCGTTTATATAAAACCCCAATTTATTTCAAGAATTGAAGATAAAAATGGAGCTATCATTTACGAACCAGTTCCAGAGTCTCATGATGTTTTAAATAAAGATGTAGCTTTTGCAGTAATTAAACTTCTTGAAGGTGTTACTGAAGGCGGGTCTGGCGAAAGACTTAGAACTGAAGGTGGCGGAAGTGGTGATAATCGTTGGACTGGATATCCATATATGTTTAAAAATCCTATTGCAGGAAAAACTGGAACTACACAAAACCAATCTGATGGTTGGTTTATTGGAATGGTTCCAAACTTAGTAACTGGTGTTTGGGTTGGTTGTGAAGATCGTTCGGCTCGTTTCAAAAGCATCACTTATGGTCAAGGAGCTACAGCAGCTCTGCCTGTTTGGGGATATTTTATGGAAAAATGTTATGAAGATAAAGACCTCCAAATATCTACGGATGAATTTGAGCGACCGGATAATTTTGCCATAAAAGTAGATTGTTGGACAGCTCCAAAGCCTTCTGTAGCAACAGATTCAACAGATACAGAAGAACAAAACACTGACGAATTTGGTCTTTAAAATTTAGAAAATAAAATTCATAGTTAAAATTATGATTAATAAAAAAGTAAATTCAGTTCAAGACGCACTTCAAGGCATTGAAGATAATATGACTATTATGTTAGGCGGTTTTGGATTATGTGGTATTCCTGAAAACTCCATTGCAGAGTTGGTTAAAAAAGGAACAAAAAACCTAACTTGTATTTCCAATAATGCTGGTGTTGACGATTTCGGTTTGGGATTATTATTACAACAAAAGCAAATCAAAAAAATGATTTCGTCTTACGTTGGAGAAAATGCCGAGTTTGAACGCCAAATGCTTTCAGGTGAGTTAGAAGTTGAATTAATTCCTCAAGGAACTCTTGCGGAACGTTGTCGTGCAGCGCAGGCAGGAATTCCTGCATTCTTCACTCCTGCAGGTTATGGAACCGAAGTTGCTATTGGTAAAGAAGTTCGCGAATTCAACGGAAAAATGCACGTAATGGAACACGCTTTTAAAGCTGATTTTTCTATTGTAAAAGCATGGAAAGGTGATGAAGCAGGAAACTTAATATTCAAAGGAACAGCCCGAAATTTCAATCCATCAATGTGTGGCGCAGGAAAAATAACAATTGCAGAAGTAGAAGAATTACTTCCTGTAGGAAGCTTAAATCCTAACGAAATTCACATTCCAGGAATATTAATTCAAAGAATCTTCCAAGGTTCAACATTTGAAAAAAGAATTGAGCAACGTACCACTCGCAAAAGAGCATAATCATGGCATTAGATAAAAACGATATAGCAAAAAGAATAGCTAAAGAAGTAAAAGATGGCTATTATGTAAACTTAGGAATTGGTATTCCAACATTGGTTGCCAATTATGTTCGCACTGATATTTCTGTGGAATTTCAAAGTGAAAATGGAGTTCTCGGAATGGGACCATTTCCATTTGAAGGCGAAGAAGATGCCGATTTAATCAATGCAGGTAAACAAACCATCACTACTTTACCTGGAGCAAGTTTCTTCGACTCTGCTTTTAGTTTTGGAATGATTCGTGGTCAACACGTCGATTTAACCATTCTTGGTGCGATGGAAGTTTCAGAAAACGGAGACATTGCTAACTGGAAAATCCCAGGAAAAATGGTAAAAGGAATGGGTGGCGCAATGGATTTAGTTGCTTCAGCAGACAATATTATTGTTGCCATGATGCACGTTAATAAAGCTGGTGAAAGTAAAATTTTAAAACGTTGTACTTTGCCTTTAACTGGTGTTGGCTGTGTGAAAAAAGTAGTTACAGAGTTAGCCGTTTTAGAAATTACTCCTAACGGATTCAAATTATTAGAACGCGCGCCAGGAGTTTCTGTTGAACACATTATAGCTTCAACCGAAGCAACATTAATCATAGAAGGCGAAATTCCTGAGATGGTTATTGATTAGTTTTTTGTCATTCCGACAAAGGAGGAATCTCATCAAGTTAATCAGATTATGTGATTTCTCCTTTGTCGAAATGACAAACTATACTACTTCTTAGTAGCCAAATACTCCAATAAAACTTCATTGGCATTCCCAAAGGTTGGAAATTGTTCTACCAAACTCACTGCTCGCTTTTTATTCAATTTATACGTCAAATCAAATTCTGTAGTGAATAAAATTGCGCTTAAGAAAGGATTATTGATAAACTCTAATAATCTTGGAAAAGCATTTTCTATTGTATGGATTTCAATAATTTCTTCTTGCTGAAACTTAAATTTTAATTCCAATTTCAGAAGCGCATCATCCATTATTGGACGAACGTAAATATTCATCAATTCGGAATTTCCGATAGTTTTTGCCAAGGTTAATTTGGCAAAAGTTCCATCATCCAAACTTGATTTAACTTTGGTATAAAATTCCGAAAATGATTCTTTAAAAGGCATTTGATTGGTTTTAATAGCCACAGATTCACAGATTAATTATAGTAATCTGTGAATCTGTGGCTAATTATTTTTATAAGTTAGCAAAGAAATCATTTCCTTTATCATCAGTAATAATAAAAGCTGGGAAATCTTTTACTGTAATTTTTCTTACGGCTTCCATTCCGAGTTCTTCGAAATCTACAACCTCAACTTTAAGGATATTGTCTTGTGCTAAAATCGCAGCTGGTCCACCGATGGAACCTAAATAGAAACCTCCATAAGTTTTACAAGCATCCATAACTTCTTTGGTTCTATTTCCTTTGGCGAGCATAATCATACTTCCGCCAGCTTTTTGAAATTCTTCTACATAAACATCCATTCTTCCTGCTGTCGTTGGTCCGAAACTTCCTGATGGCATTCCGTCTGGAGTTTTTGCTGGACCTGCATAATATACTGGATGATTTTTGAAATATTCGGGCATTGGTTTTCCTGCGTCCAAAAGTTCTTTGATTTTGGCATGCGCAATATCTCTTGCAACGATTAAAGTTCCATTTAATTTCAAACGAGTTTTGATTGGATATTTAGATAATTCAGCTAAAATTTCTGCCATCGGACGATTCAAATCAACCTCAACTGCCGCTTCTAAATGCGGTGGAACTGTTGGTAAAAATTGCTGTGGATTTACTTCCAATTGTTCTAAGAAAACGCCATCTTTCGTAATCTTCCCTTTTATATTTCTATCTGCAGAGCATGAAACTCCTAATCCAACTGGACAAGAAGCAGCATGACGTGGCAAACGAATTACACGAACATCATGTGCAAAATATTTTCCTCCAAATTGAGCTCCAATTGCACTTTCTTGACAATATTGCAATACTTTTTGTTCCCATTCTAAATCGCGAAAAGCTTGACCAGCCATGTTTCCAGTAGTTGGAAGATGGTCAAAATATCCTGCAGATGCTTTTTTAACAGCAGCCAAATTTGCTTCTGCAGAAGTTCCTCCAATTACTAAAGCTAAATGATATGGCGGACAAGCAGAAGTTCCTAAATCTTTAATTTTTTCGCGAACAAATTCTTCCATTGATTTTTCGTTCAACAAAGATTTTGTTTTTTGATATAAGAATGTTTTATTCGCAGAACCACCACCTTTTGTTAAAAACAAAAACTCATACGAAGCTCCTTTTTTAGCATAAATATCAATTTGTGCAGGCAAATTCGAACCTGAATTTTTCTCTTCAAACATCGAAATCGGAACAATTTGTGAGTAACGAAGGTTCTTATTTTGAAACGTGTTGAAAATTCCTTTTGATAACCATTCGGCATCATCAACTCCTGTGTAAACATTTTCACCTTTTTTTGCCATGACAATTGCAGTTCCAGTATCTTGGCAAGACGGTAGTTGACCTTCAACAGCTACAGATGCATTTTGTAATAAATTGTAAGCGACAAATCGATCATTATCTGTTGCTTCAGGGTCGTTTAAAATATTATTTAGCTTTTGCAAATGTGCCGTCCTCAACATAAATGAGACGTCGTTCATGGCTTCTTGTGCCATTAATTCTAATGCTTTCGGGTCAATGGTAAGAATTTCTCTGTCGCCAAATTGCTCTACTTTTACGTAATCTGAAGTAAGTTTTTTGTATTGCGTATCGTCTTTTAATATCGGATACGGATCTTGATATATAAAGTCCATTATGAAATATTTTTGAAGTGTAAAGTTAAGGAAAGTTGGTGGATTGAAGAAAATTAAATTTTAGAATAAAGCACTAAAAAAATAAAGACAAGAAACATAAAACCTATCCACGAGTTATCCTTTTTTGAAACTTCGTCTATAGATTTTGCACCCAAATTAAATATCCACATAAATATGTTTCCTATAAAATGACAAACTAGATGAAAGAAATCGTGCATATTACTATTTTACAAAAAACCAACTAGCCACAAAAATGGCAGTAATCACACAAATTACATCTACTAAAAGCATTGTTCCTAGAGCATATCGAGTGTTTTTTATATTAACCGAACCAAAATAAACTGCAATAACATAGAATGTACTTTCGGCACTACATTGAAAAATACTACTCAATCTTCCTGTCATTGAATCAGCACCAAATGTATTCATAGAATCAATTAAAAAACCACGTGAACCTGCAGAGCTAAAAGGACGTAGCAATGCAACAGGTAAAGCGTCAGTAATTTCTTTGCTAACTCCCAAATTAGAGAAACCAAAAGCAATCCAGTTGCTGATAATTTCAAATAAACCACTATTTCTGAATAATGAAATGGCAACTAACATTCCTAAAACATAAGGAAAAATAGTAACTCCAGTTTTGACGCCATTATTTGCTCCAACCACAAATGCTTCATAAACGGTGGTATTTGCTTCTGTAAATTTCTTTTCTTTTACGAACGATAATATCAATGTGAAAACAATAATTACAACCAAAATCAAAGCAGAAAGATTGGAAGTAAAATAATTTTTACCAATTAAATCCAAATGATTTACATACATCAACAAACCAATAATTGCACCTATCATTCCCATTAATCCTGCAACTAAAGACGCGCTTTTGAAGTTGATTTTTTGTTTAATTCCGACAATTAAAAACGCAGCAATAGTTCCAATAAAAGAGGTTATTATACAAGGTAACATCACATCAGCAGGATTTGCAGCGCCAGCAGCAGCGCGATATCCAATAATTGAAGTTGCAATTAATGTAAGTCCAGAAGCATGTAAGCACATGAACATGATTTGTGCATCACTAGCTTTATCCTTTTCTGGATTTATTTCTTGTAAACTCTCCATAGCTTTTAATCCGAATGGTGTTGCGGCAGAATCTAATCCTAGGAAATTGGCAGCAAAATTTAAAGTCATATACGATATCGAAGGATGGTTTTTTGGAATACTTGGAAATACTTTTACAAAAACTGGACTTAATATTTTAGCCAATTTTTGTGATGCGCCAGAAATAATTAGAAGTTCCATCAATCCGCAAAAGAAAGCTAGATATGCCATTAAAGGTAAAATTAAATCTAACAAAGTGCTTTTGCAGGTTGGCAATAATCCATCTGATTTTTGTTTTCCACTATAAATTTTTACCACTTTATTCGAAAAAACATAAGTTGAGTCAATGTTCAATGTATCACGATTAATGACCATTGTTTTATCTGGAGCCTTTTCAATACTGTCTTTTATAAAAGCAGGTAAATCTTGAAGGTATTTTTCAGAAACTAATATTGGATCGTCTTTTTTTCCGTTTAAAACGAAATCAATTGTATAGTTATTTCCAGAGAATAAACTAAAAATCACAAAGACAATTGATGAAATAAAGATAACGAGCCAAAATCTACTTAATACCATATTTTTTTTTTGTAAATGTATATATTCTATACAAAAAATTTCTTTTTTTGATTTAAAAATAGTAAATAATTAAACAAAACTTAAATTTCATCTATTTTTTGTAAATATTTGGTAAATATTACAATAGATTATTATATTTGCTTACATATATTAATTACACCAAAAAAAATTAAAAATGAAAAGAGTATTACTCCTTGTTATTGTCCTTTTTTCTTCAATATGTACTTTGGCACAAACAACAGCTGAAGTTAGAGAAATTGTATCTAATTATGATTTGCAAAAAATTAAAGAAAAAGAAGAATACTATAGAAATAAACAGCGTAGTGATAAAAGTAGAGCTGAAGCAGTTGCTCGTATCAATAACTGGCCATTAATTATAGAAAATCCAGATGGAAGTAAATCAGAATTAATGAAACTTACCCCAGATGGTTATCCTATGTACTATCAAACTGACAACATTAATGCCGCAAGAACCACAAGGACTAATTTTTTACATACTGGTGGTGCAATGGGTCTAAACTTAAATGGTCAAGGAATGACTCTAAGAGTATGGGATGGAGGAACAGTTAGGGCTACACACAATGCTTTTGGTGGTAGAGTTACTGTTGTAGATAGCCCTACAGGTACACTAAGTGCACATGCCACTCACGTAACAGGAACTATGATTTCAAGTTTAGCTTCCATAAAAGGTATGGCGCCTCAAGCATTAGGAAGAACTTTTGATTGGACAGATGACGAAAGTGAAGCTTTGTCTGAAGTTCAACAAGGAATGCTAATTTCTAATCATTCGTATGGTGTTCCTGTTTCATCTACATTACCTGCCTGGATTATTGGCGCATATATTTCAGATTCATATGCTTGGGATGAAATAGCTTATTTATCTCCTTATTATCTTGCAGTATTATCTGCTGGAAATAATGGAACCACAAATAATTCAGACCCAATTTCTGGCGGATATGATAAACTTGTTGGAAATAAAACATGTAAAAATAATTTAGTTGTTGCTAACTGTCAAGATGTTACAATAAATACTGATGGAACTGTAAATGGAACAGTTAATATAAACACTGATAGCAGTCAAGGCCCTACAGATGATTTTAGAATAAAACCAGATATAACTGGTAATGGTACCAATGTAACTTCTGCTAATAGCACTGGTAATTCTGCTACTACAACTTTTTCAGGTACATCAATGTCTTCTCCAAATGTTGCAGGTTCACTTATGTTATTACAACAACATCATAATAATCTATACAACAGCTTCATGCGTTCAGCAACTCTAAAAGGAATTGCTTGTCATACTGCTGATGATGCAGGAGATGAAGGTCCTGACCCTATCTATGGTTGGGGTTTATTAAACATGAAAAAAGCTGCAGAGACAGTTTCCAACAATGGTTTAAGCTCATGGGTCTCAGAGCAAACATTAGGAAATGAAGGAGTTTTTACAATGCAAGTTAATTCAAATGGTTCAACACCATTGATAGCTTCTATAACTTGGACTGATTTACCAGGAAATATGAATATAAATGGAATTTCTAATGAAAATATAAAAGCTTTAATAAATGATTTAGATATTAGAATAACTAGAGACGGAACAACATATTTCCCATGGAGATTATCTCAATTATCATTTACAGCAGAACGAACTGGTGATAATAATGTTGATAATGTTGAGCAAGTAAAAATCGATTCGCCTCCAGCAGGAAATTACACAATTACAGTAACTCACAAAGGTACTTTAGTTAATAATTCACAAAAATATTCGTTAGTAATTACAGGAATAAATTCAACTTTTGCTTTAAATTCAACAAGTTCAGATTTAGAACTATGCGCTAATCAAAATGCAACTTATACATTTAATTATACTCAAAGTGGTTCAGGAACTACTACTTTCTCAGCAGTAGGATTACCAACTGGAGCAACAGCAAGTTTTTCTCCAAGTTCATTAAGTGCAAATGGAACTGTAACAATGACAATAACTGGTTTGTCAAATGTTATTCCTGGTGAATATTCAGTAGGAATAACAGGAACTCGTGGAACTGAAACTGAAACAAGAACAAAAATTTTGAAAATCTACAGTTCTTCATTTCAAAATGTGACTTTAAATACTCCTGCAAACTCTACTAATGGAACTTCAACCTCAATAAATTTAAGATGGGCAGCTATGCCAAACGCTGAAAATTACTCGGTTCAAGTTTCTACCTCCTCAAATTTTTCAACTATTACTGCAAGTTTGTTAACAACGAGTACTCAATTTTTTGTTAGTAATTTAGCTCAAGCAACAACATACTACTGGAGAGTTACACCTTCTAACAGATGTGGTACTGCTTTGGAATCTAGCTCTACAATTTTTTCATTTACTACAGGTTCATTAACTTGTGACCAAATGTTTGTAGCTACAGATTTTTCTGATGCAGCGATAGCTTCTGTTGCAAATTCTTCTGCAAGTGTACCAGTTACAATTACTGGAGGACACACAATTGGTAATTTAAAAGTTAATTTAAATATTACCCACACATATGTACAAGATATGACTATTACTCTTGAAGGTCCAAGTTCAATTGGAAGCCCAGTAATTAGACTTACTCAAGAGGCGTGTGGCGATCATGACAATATAGATTGTCAGTTTAATGATGATGGATTTGCACCTCAATGCTCTGGAGCACCATCTATTTCAGGATTAATTGCACCTGTTGATAGTTTAAGTGATTTAAATTCATTACCAGCAGATGGAGTATGGACACTTAAAGTAGATGATCCATATAATGGTGATGGTGGAAGTATAAATTTATTTAGTATCGAATTTTGTAGATTGACTCCAGCATTAAGTATTAATGAAAACACTCTACAAATTGTAGCTATTTATCCAAATCCAGCAAAAGATGATTTTATTGTTTATATTCCCGAAAATAATCTTGAAACAAAAATTTCAGTTATAGATTTACAAGGAAGACAGATTCAATCAGTACAATCAAATTCAATTTCAACAACAATAACTACTTCATCGTTACAAGATGGATTGTATCTAGTTATAATTGAAAACGAAAATGGTGTTACTACTAAAAAGATTACAATTAAAAAGTAATCATACTTTACTTTTTATAAAAAATGCCCCAATTAGTGTTTAACTTTTTGGGGCATTTTCATTTTTTAGATATCCTTTATTATATATGAATTATCTCATCTTCCACCAATAAATCTTCTTTTCTGAAACGAAGAAAAACTTGTGCTACAGCAATCACGTCTTTTTCGCAATAAGTCACAATTCTATCGATGTCTTTTTCTACATAAAAAACATGACCCACTTGGCTTCCGTCGATGTCTCCTTTTGGAGAAGGAATTCCGAGGATTTTGGTTAGTAATTTTAAAGAAGTAAAATGCTTATAATCACCAAATTTCCATAACTCTAAGGTATCTAAATGCTGGATTTCCCAAGGCTTTTTCCCAAATAAATTAAGCTTATTTGGAATGGAAACATTGTTGATAATCATTCGACGTGCAATAAATGGAAAATCAAATTCTTTGGCATTGTGCCCACAAAGAATATTTTGAGAACCATCGAAATGATTATTTAGTAGATTATTGAAGTCTAATAAAATTTTCTTTTCTTCTCCAAAAAAAGAGGTTACTCTAAAGTTTCGAATGTCACCTTTGGTTGTAAAATAACCAACAGAAATACAGACTATTTTTCCGAATTCGGCCCAAATTCCTGCTCTGTCATAAAATTCTTCGGCTGTGAATTCGTCTTTGCGTTGGTATTGAGTTTTTTGTTCCCAAAGTTGTTTCATTTCATCGTCAAGCGAGTTGAAATTTTCTTCTAATGGAACCGTTTCTATGTCAAGAAACAAAATGTTGTCTAAGCGGATTTTTTCAATCATAATAAGAATTTATATGGCGTTTATATTTATTAAATTACCCTGATTAACACGTAATTAGGTTGCGAATATAATTAAAATGACTTTAAATTTCCAAATTAAAATAAAAAAAACTCCTTAACTAAGTTAAAACAAACTTTGTTGATGGCTAGGTATTTCGTGTTCAAGAAGCCATTTTTTTCGCCATAATCCGCCAGCATAACCTGTGAGTGAACCATCAGTTCCAATAACACGATGACACGGAATTACAATCCAAAGTGGGTTTTTACCATTAGCTGATGCTACTGCTCGAATAGCTTTTACATCGCCTAATTTTTTAGATAAATCCATGTAGGACATTGTTTTTCCGTATGGAATATTGATTAACTCTTGCCACACTTTTTGTTGGAAATCAGTACCTTTTGGATTTAACTTGAAATCAAAATCTTTACGTTTTCCTTCAAAATATTCTTGAAGTTGTGAAACTGCTTCTTGGAGTTCTTTTGGAATTTTTGTGGAAAGTTCACCTTCTGATAAAACGGAAATTATAGAAATTCCATTTTCGTCACCTTGAATTTTAATAATTCCAAGTGGAGAATTTATAAAGGCAGTTTTCATTTTAAGGATATGAAATGCTTTTTAAATTAAGATTTTGAATTGCCTCTGAGTGACTATCTATAAGGAAATCACGACCACAAAAATCTTGTTGCCTGATGTTTAAAGCCATAATTTTGTGGCTCTCTATCCTACGAATATCTGAATACCAACTGTATTGTTTTGGAGAAATATTAATATTATTGATGTCTAAAATGTCTTTTTGAGCCATCTTACCTAACATTTCAATACTAATTACTTTTATTTTGTCATTACTATGATTGTCAAATAATGTTGAAGGTATAATATTAAACCTAGCACTAAAAGATGTAGGTTTATATTGGCTAAAACCATAGAAAGAAAACATGAATAAAATGAAAGCAAAATAGGATTTCATAGACTAATTGATATTTAGTAAAGCTACCAATTTTTCAAAATAAATCCAAATTTTTATTTTACTTGACTGTACATGTATTGTTCTAAAGATTCTAATTCTTCTTCGGAAAACGTTTTTGTTAAAGCAAAATTGGCTTTCATGACTTCGTATTGCGATGGATCGACAATTGGTTCACCTTCGCCTTTTAGAAATGTGACCATATTTGCATTTTTCTCTTTGTAGATTTTTGCAATATCGATTATGCTTGGTCCAACTAATTTAATATCGAGTTTATGGCAAGTTGCACAAGTTCCTTTTCCTTCAAAGATTTCTTTTCCTTTTTCGGCTAATGGAAATTCTGATACTTCAGGTTTGGTTGCTTCTACATTTTCTTTTCCGTCTGAAACTGGGTTGCCAAATTTATCTGTTTTTTTGTCTCCACCACAACTTATCAAAATTAATGCTATTGCTAAAGTTAGTGATTTTAAAATTGTTTTCATTTTCCTTTTATTTAATATAATCAAAGGTACATCTGATTGTTTAAGTTAAATATGATTTTTATCAGAGAATAAAAATTCAATACAAATGCTATTTAGCCCTGATGCAAGGGAAAAGCCTCGCCTTTTTGCGAGCTTTGGAAAGGCAGCAGGAATATGGTTTGCTAATAAATCCCGAGCCATTCGCTCCTATCTATTCAAAATAATTGCTGCTTCTTTGGCAAAATAAGTTGAAATTAAACTTGCTCCGGCGCGTTTGATACACATTAATTGTTCCATCATGATTTTGTCGTGATCTAGCCAACCTCTTTCTGAAGCGGCTTTAATCATGGCATATTCGCCAGAAACGTGAAATACTGTGACTGGAACATTCACGGCATTTTTAACTTCGCGAACGATATCAAGATAGGCAATTCCTGGTTTTACCATTACCATATCGGCGCCTTCTTCAACATCCATAAGTGCTTCTTTTATGGCTTCGATGCGGTTGGCATAATCCATTTGGTAGGTTTTTTTGTCTTTTGGTACTTCGACAGGCTCAGCATCCAAAGTAGTGTCTTTTGGCGCAGAATCTAAAGCGTCACGAAATGGTCCGTAAAATGCTGATGCGTATTTTGCAGAATAACTCATAATTCCCACATTTGAAAAACCTGCGGCATCTAAACCTTGACGTAAACGCAAAACACGTCCGTCCATCATGTCGCTTGGCGCAACGAAATCGGCTCCTGCTTGTGCGTGAGAAACTGCCATTTTTACTAGCGCATCGTTGGTTGCATCGTTTGCAATATCACCGTTTTCGATAATTCCGTCGTGACCGTAAATTGAGTAAGGATCGAGAGCAACATCTGGCATCACAATCATTTCTGGACAAGCCGTTTTGATGGCTTTGATAGCTCTTTGCATTAATCCGTTTGGATTCCAAGCTTCTTTTCCGGTGTTGTCTTTTAAACTTTCGTCCACTTTTACGTAGATGTTTACAGCTCGAATTCCTATTGCGAAAAGTTCTTTTACTTCTTCAACAGTCAAATCGATTGAACGACGAAAAATTCCTGGCATTGATGGAATTTCAACTTTATAATTTTCGCCTTCTGCAATGAACATTGGAAACATAAAATCGCTTGGACTTAATGTTGTTTCGCGAACTAAAGAACGAATGCTTTCGTTAATGCGTAATCTTCTGCCTCTTTGTAATGGGAACATGATATGTTGTTTAAAATTGTTTAAAAGTTTAAGGTTTAAAGTTGTTTCACTTTGCGCTTAAACCCAATCTATTGGTTTTTCTAATACTTTAATTAATTTTTCTTCTTCGCTTCCAGCTACTGGATGATGATCATAATGCCATTGCACATGTGGTGGTAATGACATTAAAATAGATTCAATTCTACCGTTGGTTTTTAATCCAAATAACGTGCCTTTGTCGTGAACTAAATTGAATTCTACATAACGACCACGTCGGATTTCTTGCCAAGTTCTTTGTTCTGGCGTATATGCTAAATTCTTTCTTTTTTCTACAATTGGAACATAAGCTTCTAGAAAACTGTTTCCGACTTCGGTTACAAAATTGTACCAATCTTCCATTTTCATTTCTTCAGTTTCTTTGCAATAATCGAAGAATAATCCGCCTAGTCCGCGAGCTTCGTTTCTATGAGCGTTCCAAAAATAAGCATCGCATTGTTTTTTATATTTTGGATAAAATTCTGGATTGTGTTTGTCGCAAGCTATTTTGCAAGTTTGATGAAAATGAATGGCATCTTCTTCAAATAAATAATATGGTGTTAAATCTTGTCCGCCACCAAACCAAGAATTGATTACATTTCCGTTATTATCGTACATTTCAAAATAACGCCAATTGGCATGAACGGTTGGAACCATCGGACTTTTTGGATGAATTACTAAACTCAATCCGCAAGCGAAGAAATCGGCTTCACCAACGTTGAATAATTTCTGCATAGAATCAGGTAATTTTCCGTGAACTGCTGAAATATTTACACCGCCTTTTTCAAAAACATTTCCGTTTTCAATAACTCTTGTTCGTCCGCCGCCACCTTCTGGTCGTTCCCAAATGTCTTCACGGAATTTGGCAACACCATCAACTTCTTCTAGTTTGGAAGTGATTTGATCTTGTAGGTTTTGGATGTATGTTAGGAATTTATTTTTCATTTTTTTAAGCTTAAAGCTAATAGCGTTCTGCCGCTTCACGACAGTTGTGCGTAGTTCTTGTTATTTTTTCTTACAATATATCTTACTGTCTTTAAGTTTAAACCCAACGCTTGAATATAAATTTATTGCAGGCAATCTATGGTCTTCAGTAAAAAGAAGTATTTCAGAAAGTTCTTTTTCTTCACCTACTTCAACTAATAAGTTTATCAATTTTCTTCCTATACCTTTTCCACGTGAAGCTGAGTCTACAACTACATCTTCAATCCAACCCTTGTTTCCAGAAATAACTTTGTAAGTACACATTAATGCAATTCCAATTATTTTATTATTATCCTCGCAATATGCAACTGTAATTTGATTTTTTTCATTCAATATTTCTTCAAGATCCAACTGAATTTTGTTTGGACTTAATTGACGAAATAATTCAGAAACTTGCTCTTTAATGTCTATGTTTAAATCATTTCTTTTTAAAATAGCAGCATTCATTTCTTTTTAATTTTTTTAAAAAATACAATTTTATTGAGTTATAATTTTATTTCAAATTAAAGTTATAATTTTCTAGGAACACGATAGAATTACTCAAAACTATCTGCTGGCAACTATTTTTTATACTCCTTAACCGCTTCAATAAAAGCTTTAGCGTGATCTACAGGAATGTTAGGTAAAATTCCGTGACCTAAGTTTACTATATAATTGTCTTTTCCGAATTCGTCTATCATTTCGTGCACCATTTTCTTGATGGTTGGAATTGGTGACAATAATCTAGATGGATCAAAATTTCCTTGTAATGTGATTTTTCCACCTGTTAAATAACGTGCGTTTCTTGCAGAACAAGTCCAATCTACACCAAGTGCTGATGCTTTAGATTGTGCCATTTCATTCAATGCAAACCAACATCCTTTTCCGAAAACAATAACTTTAGTGTCTTCAGCCAAAGCTTCAACGATTTGGTTGATGTATTTCCAAGAAAATTCTTGATAATCTACTGGTGATAACATTCCGCCCCAAGAATCGAAAATTTGAACTGCGTTTACTCCTGATTTTACTTTTTCTTTTAAATATAAAATCGTTGTATCGGTGATTTTTTGCAATAATGTATGAGCTGCAACTGGATTTGAAAAGCAAAAACCTTTTGCCGTATCAAAACTTTTTGAGCCTTTTCCTTCTACGCAATAGCAAAAAATTGTCCAAGGCGAACCTGCAAAACCAATAAGTGGCACCTCATCGTTCAACATTTCTTTGGTCAATTTGATTGCATCAAAAACGTAACCTAAAGTTTCATTTACATCTGGAACAATTACTTGATTTACTTGTTCCATTGTGCGAATTGGATTTGGAATAATTGGTCCCAAATTGTCTTTCAATTCAACGTGAATTCCCATTGCTCTTGGCACTACCAAGATATCTGAAAATAAAATGGCTGCATCTGGTTTTACAATTCTTATAGGTTGAACTGTAATTTCTGCTGCTAATTCTGGAGTTTCACAACGAGTGAAAAAATCGTATTTGTCACGTAATGCTCTGAATTCTGGTAAATATCTTCCTGCTTGACGCATCATCCAAACTGGTGGACGTTCTACAATTTCATTGTTTAAAGCTCTTAAAAATAGGTCGTTTTTAATCATTAGTTTAAAAGTTTATGAGTTTAAAAGTTTAAAAGTTGTTGCCTTTGAAACTTAAACTAATTTTTATAATATTCTATAACTTCATTAATCACATTTTCTACCGTTGGTTTGTCTGCAATTATGATGTTTTTAATTTTCTTGTTTTCTAATGCTTCTGCTGTGGTTTCTCCTATGCAAAAGCACATTTCTTCTTTTATAGTATTCAATTTGAAATAACTTTCAACTGCTGATGGACTGAAAAATAGTATTCCATCTAACTTTTCTTTAATTTTTTTTGATGTGATGTTGGTTTCATAAACTTCAATTTCGTTAAGTGCTATTCCGTTTTCTTTCAAGGTGTTTGGTAAAACATCTCGACGTAAATTTCCACTGAAAAAAGTGTAACTTTCTTTTCCATAAATTAACGAGATGATTTCTGCCAAATCTGCTGCATAACCTGTGTAGGCAACCACATTAAATCCGTTTTCTGTTAATAAATCTTTGGTTTTCATTCCAACAGAAAAAACATTTTTGCTTTTCAATTCATCACATTTTGGATGTTGTAAAACACTTTGAACTGCGTTTTGGCTGGTAAAAATTAGATTGTCATTTACTTTTGAAAGTTCAAAATTCTTGATTTTAGTTTCGATAAAATTTTCTTCTATCAGATGAATATTGGCGTCGAGTAAATCTTGCTTTTGATTTGGCAAAAGCTTTTTGGTAGATAATATGTTGATTTGTTTTGTCATTGTTTATTTTAAACCATTAAGGTAGTAAGAAAAATTAAGAGCAAAACTTAATGAAACTTAATACCTTAATGGTTAATTTTATTTTTTCAATTGTTTCTTTATTTCTGCCATTAATTCTGTTCCGCCATTGTTTAAAATTTCTTGTGCTGCATTGAAACCTAATTTTTTCCATTCTGAAATATCAACTACTTTTTCGATTTCTAGTTTTTGCTTTCCGTCGATGGATAATAAAACTCCTTTGAAATTTATAATATCTTCCTTTTCATTATATGTTGCAATCGCTCCAATTGGCGCTGTACATCCTCCTTCTAATGTTTTTAGAAATTGTCTTTCTATATAGGTGCAAATTTCGGTTTCGATGTGATTTAGTTGTGAAAGCGCGTCTAAAGTAAATTCATCTTCAGCCATTGCAACTACAACCATCGCTCCTTGTGCTGGCGCTGGGATCATCCAATCTAGATTGATGTAATTCTGTGGTTTTAAGTTGATTCTTTCTAAACCTGCGGCTGCAAAAACGGCTCCGTTCCAATCGTTTTCATTTAGTTTTTGCATTCTGGTATTAACATTTCCGCGTAAATCTACAACGTTGTGGTTTGGATATTTGTTCCACCACATTGCCTGACGACGCAAACTTCCTGTGGCGATTGTTCCGTTAGATTCTAAAAAATCTAAGTTTCCTTTGTGAACTAAAATGTCTAAAATATTGGCTCTTTCTAAAACGGCTGCTTGCACAATTCCGATTGGCAAAGCTGTTGGAACATCTTTCATTGAATGCACTGCAATATCAACTTGACCGTTAATCATTGCAATGTCTAATGTTTTGGTGAAAATTCCGGTGATTCCGAGTTCGTAAAGTGGTTTATCGAGAATGATATCACCTTGCGATTTTACGGCAATAATTTCGGTTTTATAACCTAAATCGTTGAGTTGTTTTTGAACGGTGTGTGCTTGCCAAAGTGCTAATTCACTGTCGCGAGTTCCTATACGTATTGTTTTTTCAGACATTTTATTCTTTTTTGAACCATTAAGGAATTAAGGTTCATTAAGGTTTATTATTGTGAAATTTTATTTTATAAAAATGATTTCTCTTGTTCTAGCTGAAAGACTTTTTCAATCCATTCAATTCCTTCTTCCATTGATTCACCATCTTTTAAATGGTTTACAAAATGATTCGTGATTTTTTGAATGATTCTATTGCTGATTAATTCGGCTTGTTCTTCATCAAAATTAGCTAATTTTTTACGTTGAAAATTCAGCTCACCGTCTTTGATAGAATTTAATTTTTCTTTTAGAGCATGAATAGTCGGCGCAAACTTTCTGTTTTTGGTCCAAGCTATAAATTCTTCTTTGATTTCCTCTATAATTGCTTCGGCTTGAGGAATATGTAGTTTTCTGTTTTCCAAAGTTTCATCCGTCATTTGAGACAAATGATCCATGTGAATTAAAGTAACGCCTTCAATATCTTTTACATTTTCGTTTACATTCTTCGGAATAGATAAATCTAAAATCAACAAAGGTTTTTTAAGATTTAAAATGGCTTTATCAACTGTAGGATTTTGAGCACCTGTTGCAACTACAACTACATCTGCTTTTTGTAGTTCCAATTGTAAATCGGCGTAATCTTTTACAACAACATCTAATTTTTGAGCTAATTTTTCTGCTTTATCTTTTGTACGATTTATTAAAGTAATTTGCTCGTGTTTAGTATGTTTTACAAGGTTTTCGCAGGTATTTCGTCCGATTTTCCCTGTTCCGAAAAGTAAAATATTTTTATTGGCAATGTCTTCTACATTTTTGAAAATGTATTGCACCGATGCAAAAGAAACAGAAGTTGCACCCGAAGAAATTTCGGTTTGTGTTTTAATTTTTTTACTCGCTTGAATAACCGAATTAACCAATCTCTCTAGAAATGAATTAACCATTCCGTTAGATTTACTTTCGTTAAAAGCGGTTTTTAGTTGACTAATAATTTCAAAATCACCAAGAATTTGGCTGTCTAAACCTGTTCCAACGCGAAACATGTGATTGATAGCTTCTTGATTTTTATAGATATAGGCAACTTCTTGAAATTCTTCTACAGAACCTTGACTATTAGCACATAAAAGTTTGATTAATTGATATGGATGTTGTGCAAAACCATAAATTTCAGTTCGATTGCAGGTAGAAGTAACGATTAAAGAATCTATTCCTTCGGCTTCGGCCTGTATAAGTAAAGTTGCTTTGGCTTGAGCATCTAAACTGAATTTTCCTCTTATTGCTGCATCGGCTTTTTTATAGCTTAAGCCTAATGCATAAAAAGTGGCGTGTTTCGACATATTAAAATTTTCCATATTTGTACTTTACCTAAAAGTTCAACAAAAATATTACTATACTATTTATAAAAGTAACGCTCAAAGTACTTTTTGTGTCGCTGTGCGATTTTTTAAACCTTATTTGACTTTTTAGCGTTATTTGTTATAAATTTGCAATGAAATCAAGTCTTTCAGAACTACTTATGTAGATTAATTCTAAATAAGCAAATAACATGATTGCAAAATCATATACGAAAAAATATCGCTATGGGTTCACAAGAAGAAATAAAAATTGAAAATGATTTTACCTTAATTCGTTTTCAAAATGATGGAAATGAGAATTTTCACGTGAAAAGACATGTTAATCAAGGCCTTATTCAATTTCATTTTGGCATCAAAGGAAAAGCAAAATTTGTCTTTAATGATGGTAATTATGCTTTAGATTTGAGAGAAGAAAAAGCGCTTTTGTTTTACAATCCGCAAAAAGAATTGCCTTTGAATTTAGAAATCGCTCCAAATTCTTGGGTAATTTCAGTGATTATTTCAATTCAGAAATTTCATGGTTTGTTTTCTACTGAAGCCGAACATATTCCTTTTTTGAGTGAAGAAAATAAGGATAAAAAATATTATAAAGAAACTGATATTAGTCCATCGATGGCGATTGTTTTGAGTCAGTTGTTTCATTATAATTTGAATCCGTCAATTAAAAATCTTTACTATAAAGGTAAAGGATACGAATTATTGAGTTTGTATTTCAATCGTTCGGAAGATCCAAATGCAGAGCAATGTCCGTTTTTGATAGATGAAGAAAATGTTTTAAAAATCAAAAAAGCTAAAGAAATCATCATCCAAAATATGGCAGAACCACCAGGTTTAGAAGAATTAGCAGAACAAGTTGGATTGAGTTTAAAAAGACTAAAAATGGGATTCAAACAAATTTACGGCGATACGGTTTACGGATTTCTATTTGATTACAAAATGGATTACGCTCGACAATTATTAGATTCTGGTTCTTATAATGTAAACGAAGTTGGATTGAAAATTGGTTACAGCACCGGAAGTCATTTTATTGCTGCGTTCAAGAAAAAATTTGCGACAACGCCGAAAAAATATTTGATGTCAATAAATCCAAATACATAATGAGAAAAGTCATATTGTTATTTGCGTTTATTTTTTTTTTTACTTCTTGCAAAAAAGATCCGTTTTTTTCGAATTTTGATACAATTGAATATTATCATTTGAAAAGTGACTCTTTATTGAAAATTATTCCAAATGATTCTATAAATGAAAAAATAAATAGCAAATATGATAAATCGACAATAGATTATGATGTTTTTTTTAAAAGAAAAGAAAATTTTGAAAAGAAAAATTTTTCAAATGAAGACATTGAAGGTTTTAAGTCATTATTTATTGAAAAGGTTTTTTCTAAGAATAAACTCAATAAATGTTTTCCGTTATACAGAGAGGTTTTGATTTTAAAAAACAGCAAAGAAGTTATTGGAATTGTTGGTATTTGTTTTGACTGTAAAATGTATTATATCAAATATAATAATCAAGAAAACAAAAAAATTCAGGTTAATGGAAGTATTGAAGGTTCTGAATTAGAGACTTTGCTTAAAAAATATCAAACCCAATAAATTTCGTATATCAAACAATCGATAAAAAAAACATAAACATAAAATCTTAAAAAAGTAGATTAGTTACTTTTACAAAAAAATTGCAACAATGAAAGGAGTATTATTAGTAAATTTAGGTTCACCAGAAAGTCCAACAGCTAAAGATGTTAAGCCGTATTTAGATGAATTTTTAATGGATAAATACGTGATTGACGTTCCGTTTTTATTACGTGCCTTATTAGTTAGAGGTATTATTTTACAAACACGTCCAAAAAAATCGGCTGAAGCTTATGCTAGAATTTGGACTGACGAAGGTTCTCCTTTGATTGTCCTTTCAAAAAAAATGCATCAAAAAGTTCAGAAATTAGTTGATGTACCTGTGGCTTTAGCAATGCGTTATGGAACTATAACTATTGAAAAAGGCTTGCAAGAATTAAAAGATAAAGGTGTGACAGAAGTTATGCTTTTAGCACTTTATCCTCAATATGCTATGGCGTCAACCACCACGATTTGGGCTTTAGCAGATGAGTTAGTGGCGTCAAAATTTCCTGAAATGAAGCTTACAAAAGTTCCAGCATTTTATAACAAACCCGATTATATTCAGGCATTAGCAAATTCAATTAAAAAACATTTGGAAGGATTTGATTATGACCATTTATTGTTTTCATATCACGGAATTCCGAAACATCATATTCGTAAAACCGATGTTACCAAATCGCATTGTAAAATGGATAGAACTTGTTGCAACACACCATCTCCAGCACATGAATTTTGTTACAGTCATCAATGTTATGAAACCACAAAACAAGTGGTAAAATTATTAGGAATTCCCGAAGGAAAATACAGCCAAACATTCCAATCAAGATTGGCTGGTGACAAATGGTTAACGCCCTACACTGATGTGGAAATTAACAAAATGCCAGAACAAGGAATCAAAAAATTAGCTGTTGTAACTCCAGCTTTCGTAGCGGATTGTTTAGAAACTTTGGAAGAGATTGCAATGGAAGCTAACGAACAATTTTTACACCATGGTGGCGAAGAATTTATGGCAATTCCATGTATGAATGATGAAGACGAATGGTGTGGCGTTGTGGCAAATTGGATTGAGGATTTTAAGAAAAAATAGAAATCTTATGAAAATTTACTTTTTAATTCTTTTAAGTTTTATTCTTTTTTCTTGTTCTAAGAAAACAGATTCTAATAGTAAGACACTAGAAAGTAAAACTTTGGATTCAACAGTAAAAAAGAGTGCTGAACACAAAACATCAGCTAGTGATAGTTATCAAGCAGGATTTCATTTAACACATAATATTGAAGTCGATTCTATTGATGGAAAACCGGTGAAATTTTATATTGAAAACAAAAATTGTGACTCCTTGGCAATTGCATTTTATTATGGGAAATACCGACCAACGGACGACAATTTAACCGAAAATCTTTTGGCTTTATCCTCTACAAATGATAAAAATCTGAGACCTTTTTATCGATGGATATTAGATAAAACAATTGAGATATCTGATGGTGCTTTAGCCGAATATCCGGGCATTCCTGCAAGAAAATATGCAGAAAAATTTCCCGAAGAATTATTTAATTTTTTAGATTCCGACACCAGTAAAACTAGATATTCAAACTGGACCGATATTATTTCTTATAGTGGATTCTATGAAAATGATGATTATAATAAACCTAAACTAATTAGAACAAAAATAGAGGCTGAAATGATAAAAAACAGCTCTACAAAACTGCAAAACAGAATTGCAAAATTTACATCAGATTGTTTTCCTGATGTTAACAAAATTGACCAATAATGGAACTCTACAACTACATAAAATCACTTCATTTAATATTTGTAATCACTTGGTTTGCAGGATTATTTTATATTGTTCGGTTGTTTGTTTATCAAATTGAAGCCAATGAAAAAACATCGCCAGAAAAAGAAATTTTATTAAATCAATACAAAATAATGACCTATCGCCTTTGGTATATTATTACTTGGCCAAGTGCGGTTTTGGCAACATTATTTGCGGTTTGGTTACTGTTTTTGATGCCGGCTTGGTTGCAAATGCCATGGATGCACGTGAAACTCGGATTTGTTTTGGCGTTGTTTTTGTACCATCTAAAATGTCATCAAATTTATAAGCAATTGCAAAACGACAAATTCAACTATTCTTCTAATTTTATGCGCCTTTGGAATGAAGGTGCCACAATTATTTTATTTGCTGTAGTTTTTTTAGTAATTTTAAAAAATGCTTTCAATTGGATTTATGGCGTAATCGGAATCTTTTTATTTTCGATTTTAATTATGCTTGGGTTCAAATTTTATAAAAGAATAAGAGAAAAGAAGTAATTAGTAATTAGTGAAGAGTAAATAGCTATTCACTAATCACTATTCACTAATCACTATAAAATGAAAAACTTCAAATTTTCAATGCTATCACTTCGTATTAGGATTTTCCTATCGATGATTGTATTGATTTTGATAGCTTCGATTCTAATGGCTTCGATTTCGGTGATTCAGTTTAAAAATGAAGCTCGAAATTACCATCAAGAACGTTTGGAACGTAAAGAAGATGCCGTAAAAGAACACATCAATTATATTTTATCTAACACCACTTATCCGTTAACAGAAAAAAATCTGCAGTTAATTTTTAAAGATAAAATCCACGAACTTTCAGATATTCACAATGTGGAAATCAATATTTACAGTTTGAACGGAAATCTTTTAAAATCATCTAAAGCTTCGTTTTCTGTTGATAGTATTTCACCTCCTATTCCAAAATACATTATCAAATTGGTTCAATCTTCTATCGAGAAAAGATATGTTGATATTAAAAGTGTGGATGGAATTAAAAATCGTTCTTCCTACACTCAAATTAAAGACGACAAATTCAAACCACTCGGAATTCTGAATTTACCTTATGTAGACGACGATAGTTTTTATGAAAATGAAATTCAAGAATTCTTAATCCGATTGAGTCAGGTTTATTTTTTCATGTTGATTATTGCTTTTGCTTTGGCTTACTTTTTAGCTTCTTACATCACACAATCATTGAAAACCATTTCCGATAAAATCAACGAAACTAGTTTGAATCAAAAGAACGAAAAAATTGTAATTGAAGCCAACAGTCGCGAGATTAATTCGTTGATAAAAGCCTATAATGCAATGGTTGACAAATTGGAAGAAAGTGCCACAATGTTAGCACAAAGCGAACGTGAACAAGCTTGGCGCGAAATGGCAAAACAAGTCGCTCATGAGATTAAAAACCCGCTTACGCCAATGCGATTGACGGTTCAAAGTTTTGAAAGAAAATTCAATCCAGAAGATCCTGATTTGAAACAAAAACTAAACGATTATACCAAAACATTGATTCAGCAAATTGATACAATGACTTCGGTTGCATCGGCTTTTTCAAATTTTGCTTCGATGCCAGCACAACAAAATGAAACCTTAAATGTGGTTGAAGTGGTAGAATTTTCATTAGACATTTTCAATGAAGAATACATCACATTTGAAAGCAAAGAAGAAGAAATTATCACAATAATGGATAGAACGCAGTTGATTAGAATTATAACTAATTTGGTCAAAAATGCTATTCAAGCCATTCCTGAAGAACAAACAGAAAAATCAATTTTAGTTGCCGTAAAACGAGAAGAAAACAACGTAAATATTACAGTAAAAGACAACGGAATTGGAATTGAATTAGAATACATTGAGCATATCTTCGAACCAAAATTCACCACAAAAACTAGTGGAATGGGATTAGGTTTAGGAATTATCAAAAACATTATAGAAAATTACAAAGGAACTATTACATTTGAAACTGAATTCGGAAAAGGAACAACATTTAAGGTTTCGCTTCCAATAATTGAAAAATAAAATCATGAACTTCGAAAACCTACTTATTACTTCCGAAAACGGAATTGGTCAAATTACCATTAATCGTCCATCAAAATTAAATGCTTTGAATGTGGCAACCATTCAAGAATTACACAACGCTTTTGAAACATTAGATGCCGATGCTGCTACCAAAGTTATTATTGTAACCGGTGAAGGTGAAAAAGCATTTGTTGCTGGTGCTGATATTTCTGAATTTGCTAATTTTTCTGTAGAAGAAGGAGCACAATTAGCACAACAAGGACAAGAATTATTATTTGATTTTGTAGAAAATTTAAAAACACCAGTTATTGCAGCTGTAAACGGATTTGCTCTTGGTGGAGGATTAGAATTGGCAATGGCATGTCATTTTAGAGTAGCGTCAGACAATGCTAAAATGGGTTTGCCTGAAGTTTCACTAGGAGTAATTCCAGGTTATGGCGGAACACAGAGATTACCTCAACTAGTAGGAAAAGGTCGCGCTATGGAATTAGTAATGACCGCTGGAATGATTGATGCAGAAACTGCAAAAACCTATGGATTAGTAAACCACGTTGTTCCTCAAGCAGAATTAATAGAATTCGCAAAAGGAATTGCTTCAAAAATTATGCGTAATTCTCCTGTCGCCATTGGATATGCTATAAAAGCAATAAATGCCAATTTCAAAGACGGCGTTGATGGTTATAAAACTGAAATAAAAAACTTTGGAAAATGCTTCGGAACAGAAGATTTTAAAGAAGGAACTACTGCATTTTTAGAAAAAAGAAAAGCTGAATTTAAAGGAAAATAATTATAAGTCGCAGTTTTCAGTTTTCAGTCGCAGTGAATGCCAACTGAAAACTGCGACTGAATACTATTTCTCACCATCCCATTCTGCATAAAATTGAGACAAGAAAAGTTCCATAAATTTATGTCTTTCTTGAGCTAATTGTTTTCCGGTTTTGGTGTTCATTTTATCTTTTAGCAACAACAATTTTTCATAAAAATGATTGATTGTTGGTGCTTCACTTTTTTTATATTCCTCTTTGCTCATATTGAGTTTAGGAGCAATTTCAGGATTATACAATTGTCTATTTTTGAATCCACCATAATTGAATGTTCTTGCAATTCCGATGGCTCCGATAGCATCTAATCTATCAGCATCTTGAACAATTTCTAATTCAATTGAATTAAATTTCTTTTCAAAATTTCCTCCTTTGAAAGAGATATTTTCGATAATATTTACAACATGAACAATGATTTCTTCAGAAACTTTTTGAGATTCTAAAAAAGCTCTGGCAACTTTTGGTCCAATGGTTTCGTCTCCATCATTGAATTTACTATCAGCAATATCATGAAGAAGTGCTCCAAGTTTTACAATTTGAATATCACAAACTTCATCTTGAGCAATTAACAAAGCATTTTTGTAAACTCTTTCAATATGAAACCAATCGTGACCAGCTTCAGCATTTTCTAGTTTTTGCCTTACAAATAAAATCGTGTTATCTATTATACTCATTTTACATTTTATAAAAAATTCCAAACTCTAAATAAAATTGGAATTTGGAATTTTAATATTGCTATTTTTTGAAAGTTTACTTTATCAAAGCAGGTTGCACCCATTTAAAAATATAATTTTCTTCAGGCAAAACTAATCTTTCAGAAATTTTGGCCATTCTTGCAGGTAATTTCATCAAATAATCTCTTGCTTTTTCGGCCTCATCAGTTAATCCAGAGATTTTGTCTATTTGCCATTTTTCAATTAATTTTTGCATAATATCAACATAATCATTGGATGTATAAACACCCAATTTTTGTGCAGAATCTGAAAACTGATTGAAAGCTGTACTTATAGATTGTCCTGATTCTCTTAAGAAATGAGCAGGCATTGTGATTTTTTGTTTCATCATGTATTGAAAAGCCAACATCATTTCGGAAGGATCAACTTTAAAAATTTGATTAACAAATTCAGAATATGCATGATGGTGACGCATTTCATCGCCAGCAATTAATTTGCAAGCTTTTGATAATTTTTTATCGCCATAATCTTTAGCAATTTGCGAAACTCTGTTGTGAGAAACATAAGTAGCTAATTCTTGAAAACTAGTGTAAACAAAGTTTTTATAAGGATCTTTTCCAGTGCCAATATCAAAACCATCATTTATTAAATGTTGTGTTGTGATTTCAACTTCACGCATGTTTACTCTTCCCGATAGATAAAGATATTTGTTTAATAAATCTCCATGTCTATTTTCTTCACCAGTCCATTGACGCACCCATTTTGACCAACCATTTCTTCCTTCATTATCAACTCCTTCTACTTCCATTAACCACGATTCGTAGGTTGGAAGTGCTTCTTCGGTAATAGTGTCTCCTACCATTGCTACCCAGAAATCGTAAGGTAAATCTTTAGCAATTTCTTGTAATTCCTTTACTTCTTCAAAGAAATTTTCGCTTTGAGAATCAGGAATTAAATCTGAAGGTTGCCATATTTTTTCAACTGGAATTAAAAATTGATCAACAAAGTCATCAACCTTGTTTTCTAGAAATTGCATCACTTCCAGACGCATGTTTTTTATTGACATTTTATTTATGTTGTAGACTTTAGATTTGAGACAAAATAAAATCTGATTATTATTTTAACGATTGAACAATTGCTTTTTCTGTTTTTTGCATTAATTCTTCAAATGAAAAATCTTTTACAGCCATTGGTTCATGAATGATAAACTCTAAACGATTTCCTAAACCCATTGGAAAAGCACCAAATTTAACCATTTTCCACGAATTATTTATAGAAATTGGCACAACATAGGCAGAAGGTGCATATTTACATAATATTTTTAACCCACTTTGTGCGAATTCTTTTGGTTTTCCGTCTTTACTTCTAGTTCCTTCCGGAAAAATTACTGCAGATCGTTTGTGTGTTTCAATATATTCTGATAAACCTTTAATGGTTGGAATAGCTTGTTTTGGATCTTTTCTATCAATCAAAACCGAACCTCCATGACGCAAATTGTAAGAAACACTCGGAATTCCTTTTCCTAGTTCTTTTTTACTTACAAATTTGGCGTGAAATTTTCTTAAATACCAAATCATTCCGATGATATCATACATACTTTGGTGATTTGCCACAAAAATTATAGGAACACCTTTAGGAATTTTATTGATGTTTCTAAATTGAAACCAAGTTCCCAATAGATTGGTACATTTTACAAGAAAAAAATTAAGATAATCTACACTTTTTTTGTGTGCTTGATAACCAAACACATTGAAACATATCCATTGAATTGGATGAAAAATCACCAAACACAATCCAAAACACAAATAATAAATTACCGAAATTGGATAAGAAAAAAGCTTTTCCATAGTTGAAAAAAATTGTTGGCTAAAGTAATAAATATATTTTGGATGGAATTGTTTAAAACTCATTTATATAAACTTCATTTACATTCTTTTTTTAATTATTTTTACAACTTTAAAAGCCAAAAATATAGAAAAGATGAGTTCAGAAAAAGATGCAAAATTAAAAGCGTTACAACTTACGCTTGACAAATTAGACAAAACCTACGGAAAAGGAACCGTAATGAAAATGGGCGATAAAGCCGTTGAAGAAGTAGAAACTATTTCTTCTGGATCGTTAGGTTTAGATTTAGCTTTAGGTGTAAACGGTTACCCAAAAGGAAGAATTATAGAAATATATGGTCCAGAATCTTCAGGTAAAACTACTTTAACCCTTCATGCTATTGCAGAAGCTCAAAAAGCAGGTGGAATTGCAGCATTTATTGATGCAGAACACGCTTTTGATAGAAATTATGCTGAAAAATTGGGTGTTGATATTGAAAATTTAATTATTTCGCAACCAGATAATGGTGAACAAGCATTAGAAATTGCTGAAAATCTTATCCGTTCAGGAGCAATTGATATTGTGGTTATTGACTCGGTTGCTGCTTTAACTCCAAAAAGTGAAATTGAAGGAGAAATGGGTGATTCTAAAATGGGATTACACGCTCGTTTAATGTCGCAAGCTTTGAGAAAATTGACAGGAACAATTAGTAAAACACATTGTACTGTTTTCTTCATCAATCAGTTGAGAGAAAAAATCGGCGTGATGTTTGGAAATCCTGAAACTACAACAGGAGGAAATGCATTGAAATTTTATGCTTCTGTTCGTTTAGACATTCGTCGTTCATCACAAATTAAAGATGGTGAAAATGTGATCGGAAACCGAACTAAAGTAAAAGTGGTTAAAAATAAAGTTGCGCCACCATTTAAAACAGCCGAATTCGACATTATGTATGGAGAAGGCGTTTCTAAAACTGGTGAAATACTTGATTTAGCTGTAGAATTTGAAGTAATCAAAAAAGCTGGTTCATGGTTTAGCTATGGTGAAACCAAATTAGGACAAGGTCGAGATGCAGTAAAAGCATTAATAAAAGACAATCCAGAATTGGCTGACGAATTAGAACTGAAAATCAAAGCATTGATTAAAGAAAATAACGCTTAAAAATAAATTATCCGCTTCGGCGGATTTTTTTTTATATTTATACGCAACCTTTTTGTGCTTTTTGTATCTATACTTTAGTGAGAAAAAATTTGTTTGAAACTGCTAACTTTATTATTTAATTTTTAAATTAATATTAATATAAAACAATGACATTAAATAGTTTACATTTTGTTTATATAAAATAATTTTCAGTTAGATAAACTTATGAAATGAAAATATCATTTAACACCAGTTAAAAATAAAACAATTGTGAGATAAACACCAACGATTAAAAAGGTGAAACCTTATTTGACAGCTTAAAAATAAATTTTACATATATTTAAAAACAACCTAAAATAAAAAACTACAGATGAAAAAAATATTATTACTAATAGTTATTTCTTTTAGCATCTTCTCTTGCGAGGTAAATGAAGATCAATCCTACACTTATGAAATAAACCCAGTACATCAAGTAATTATGCCTACTGAGTTTGCAAAAGACAGTACTACAAACATTACCGTTATTTACAAAAGACCCTCAACATGCCATTTGTTTAATAAATTTTATTATGAATCATTTGATTTTAATAGAACAATTGCTATTGAAAGCTTAATTGTAAGACAAGATAATTGTACAATAGATAATCAAACAGACATAGAATTGAACTTACCTTTTCAACCAAAGTCATTAGGAACGTATCATTTTAAATTCTGGAATGGAAAAGATGTTCAAGGCGTTAATCAATTTATAGAATACGATGTAGTTGTAGACCACTAAAATAATGCTCTTGAGTTTAGAAAAATTAATACATGATTGCAAAAAAAACGATATCAAAGCACAAGAACAATTATACAGGCAATTTGCTCCAAAAATGTTCTCAGTATGCTTAAAATATTCACGCAATTATGCAGAAGCTCAAGATAATTTACAAGATGGTTTTTTATTAGTTTTTGAAAAAATTAATTCTTTTGAATTTAAAGGTTCATTTGATGGTTGGATAAAAAGAGTGATGGTAAATCAAGCTCTTCAACAATATAGAAATAAAAGTTTTTTAAGCCCGATAGACGAAGATATTGCCGAAGAAGTTGAAATTGAAATAGAAGATGGTGTATCCATGGATTTTTTAATGAAAATTATTCAAGAATTACCAGATAGATATCGATTGGTTTTTAATCTTAGTGTTTTTGAAAATTATTCACATCAAGAAATTTCCGATTCATTAGGTATATCTGTAGGAACATCTAAATCGAATTTATCAAGAGCAAAATTGATATTGAAAGAAAAAATTGAAAATAATACCGGCAGTGTAAAAATGCCTTCAATAAAATGAGTGAAAGAAAAAATATAAACAATCTCTTTCAAGAAAAATTTGAAAATCATGAGGTTACTCCAGAAGAATTTATCTGGGAAAACATTGAACTCAAATTAAAAGAAAAGAAAAAAAGAAGAGTAATTCCGTTTTGGTGGAAACTATCGGGTATTGCTGCTGCTTTAGTAATTGGTTTTTTTACTTACAACAGTTTGAACACAACTAATGACAATGAAAATTCGGTTGTAAATCAGGACAAAAATGATAAAGAAAATTCAAAAGATTCTGTAAATAAAAATACAAATCCAGTTGTTATAAACGGAAGTAAAACCATAAATTCTGATAATTCAAAAACCATTTCATCTGATAACAACGTAAATAATGTAGTTGTTGTAAAAGAAACGAATTCGCAATCTGAAAAGAATAATAAAACAAATTCTAAAATAAATAAAATTGACGTTAAGTCAAATAATGGTACTCAGGTTGCTAATTCTGAAATCAATAAAAAACCATTGGTTGAAACTGATAAAATTAAATCAAATTCAGATAGTCAACTTGTAAACAATGGTTCTAAAAAAGATAAGAATAGAAAAACATCGTTGAAAATGAGCAACATTAATTCTAATAATGAAATTGCTTTTGAAAAAAATAACGATTTAAAAGAAAAAAATAAAACTAATAATTCGTCAAGTAACGAAGTTCTAGTTCAACAAGAAACCAAAGAAAAAGAAAAAAATAATAGTGTTATTGATAAAGTTGTAAATCCATCAAAAGAGAATAATTCTATTGTAAAGAATACAACATCAGATAGAAAAACTTCTGTTTTAACACCAAAAACAGATGAACCTATAATTAAAAAAATTGACTCAGCATCAATTGCTAGTGCTGAGCCAAATGCGTTGGAAGAGTTGCTAATTGAAAAAGAAAAGCAAACAGTTACTGAACAAAAAATAAATAGGTGGCAAGTTACGTCTAATGTTGCGCCTATTTATTTCAGTTCAACTTCAAATGGTTCACCACTTGACAGTAAATTAGTAAACAATGATAAAGTCTATTCGGCTGAGAATATTAGTTATGGCATTGGTGTAAATTATGCAGTTAATAAAAAAATAAAAATAAGAACTGGAGTTAATATTTTAAATGTTGACTACGATACTAATGGAATTTTGTATTATCAAAATCCAACCGTAAGCAGCAGATTGAGTGGTCTAAATCCCAATGTACCTGGATCACTTTTAGTTATTGAAAGTCTGAGTAATGTAAACACTTTATATAATAGATCTTTTCAAAAATTTGAAGGCAGTTTAAATCAAAAATTAGGTTACATAGAGATGCCTCTGGAAGTTACCTACAAAATTTTAGATAAGAATTTCGGAATTGATTTAATTGGAGGAATGAGTACATTAGTTCTTAATAGAAATGAGATTTATCTTCAATCATCAGAATTGAATTTGAAAATCGGTGAAGCAAACAATTTGAACAATGTTCACTTTAGTGGTAATTTAGGATTAGGATTAAAATATGGTTTCTTTAAACGTCTTGAGGCGCGCATCGAACCAGTATTTAAATATCAAATAAATACATTTAATAACGATGCAGGAAATTTCAAACCATTTGTGTTTGGTGTTTACTCAGGAATAAATTATACTTTTTAATACATGTTAGGTTAAAATTAGTTAAGTGGTGTTATTGCTTTCGAGTAATAACGGAAAAGAGCGCTTTAGTTAGGCGCTCTTTTTTATTTAACGTCGATATAAAACCGAAAATAACTATTTTTTTACACGAATTACACGGATTTACACAAATTGAAAATGAAAAATTGCACCAATAGCATCTGATTTATCAAACATTTATTCGTGGTAATTTATTTTTAAAGGTAGTAATTCGTGTAAATTAGTGCAATTCGTGTCTTTATTTATTATTGTTTTGTCGAGATTATATTATTTACTATAATCTTCCAATTGTTTCAAAATAATGGAATGTATTTCTTCTTTTATAACTTTTTTATCTTCTAATGTTTTTCCTTTTGTATCAAAAAACCTATGCACTTTTGCTCGCATTATTCCTGGACTTCCACTTAAAAAAGTATAAGACATTCTAGTTTTATTATCAGCAAAGGTCATTGGAACAATTGGAATTTGATGTTCTATTGCTAATTTAAAAGCACCATCTTTAAATTCATCTAACATTACAGCTTCATCAGGAACACCGCCTTCAGGAAAAATACAAATACTTAAACCTTGATTTAATCGTTTCTGAGCTCTTGCAAAAACTTCCATTCTACTCTTTTGGCTACTTCTATCTACTAAAATACAAGTACGTTTGTAAAAAAATCCAAAAAGTGGAATTTTAGACAATTCTTTTTTTCCCACAAAAACAAAAGGATTTTGAGCAATAGAAAGCATCAACATTATATCGGTCATTGAAGTGTGATTGGCTACTAACATATAACTTTTGCCTTTTTCTAACTCTTGCTCTCTCTCAATTTTAGTATAAAAACCCATCCCTAAAAGAATGCCTTTAGCCCAAATTCTTGCCATCACAAAAAAATAAGGATACCATTCTTCTTTCAAAATTGAAAGTAACAGAAAAGGTAACATTATTAGGATAAGCGCGCCCATTAAAATATAAAACCAAACGCGCCAAAGGACCCAAAAAATTATTTTTAGCAATCTCATAGCGTCAAAAATAAGTAATAGTATGCAAATTATACTACAAAGGTTTAACTTTGCATCAAATAAATTTTGATACTGAAATCAATTCAGCAATTATGGCAAAAATACTTACAGGCGTACAAAGCACAGGCACACCACATTTAGGCAATTTACTTGGAGCTATCATTCCGGCAATTGAGTTATCTAATAATCCTGATAACCAATCGTTTTTGTTTATAGCCGATTTACATTCCATTACTCAAATTAAAGATGGTGAAACGCTAAGAAAAAACACTTATAGTACTGCTGCTGCATGGCTTGCTTGTGGTTTAGACATCAATAAAGTAACTTTTTACCGTCAAAGCGATGTGCCTCAGACGGCAGAATTGTCATGGTATTTGAGTTGTTTCTTTCCTTTTCAAAGATTGACATTAGCACATTCATTTAAAGATAAAGCCGATAGACTGGAAGACGTAAATGCAGGATTGTTTACTTATCCAATGTTGATGGCTGCTGATATTTTATTGTATGATGCTAACTTTGTTCCTGTTGGGAAAGACCAAATGCAACATATTGAAATTACTCGTGATGTAGCTTCGAGATTCAATCATCAAATGGGTGAAACTTTTGTTATTCCTGAAGGAAAAGTGCAAGAGGAAACAATGTACATTCCTGGAACTGACGGAAATAAAATGAGTAAATCTCGTGGAAATATTATAGATATTTTTCTTGATGACAAAGCTTTGCGCAAACAAGTTATGTCAATTGAAAGTGATAGCACGCCACTTGAAGAACCAAAAAACCCAGATACTTGCAAAATTTTTGCTCTTTACAAATTACTAGCTAATGAGGAACAAATTGCAACCATGAGACAAAATTATTTTGGTGGAAATTATGGTTATGGTCACGCCAAACAAGCTTTGTTTGAGTTGATCTGCGAGAAATTTAAAACCCAAAGAGAAAAATATAATTACTACATCAACCATCTTGAAGAAGTTGATGCTTTGTTGCAAAAAGGTGCTCAAAAAGCTCATTTAATTGCCAATGAAGTTTTAGGAAGAGTTAGAGTCAAACTAGGATTTGAATAACCTAAACCACTTCAAACAATTTTCCCGGCAAAGGTCTAACAACTCCTTTTAGTTCCATATTCAATAAAATAGATGCGGTTTTAAAAACTTGAAAATCACAATCGAGAGCAATTACATCAAGTAGTTGCTTTCCGTTTTTTATAAGATAATCGTAGAGTTTTTGTTCGTCGCTTTCTAAAGTGATGAAAAGCTGTTTTTGAATTACTTTTTCTTCTTTAGGTTGTAATTCCCAATTTAGAATGTAAAGAATATCGGCTGCAGATGTTAGCAAATGTGCGCGTTGGGTTTTAATCAAATTATTGCAACCTTGACTAAATTTATCAGAAATTCTTCCCGGAACGGCAAAGACATCTCTATTGTAATCATTGGCTAAATTGGCTGTAATTAGCGAGCCACCTTTTTCTGCACTTTCTATTACAATTGTAGCTTCGCTCATTCCAGCGACTATTCGATTTCGTTTTACAAAATTTTCCTTTTCAGGATTTGATGTGCTCCAAAACTCGGTTAAAAAACCTCCGTTTTCTTCCATTTTAGCAACATACTTTTTATGCACTTTTGGATAAACTTGATTTAAACCATGGGCAATCACACCAATAGTTTGCAAATTATTATCCATAGCCGCTTTGTGAGCAACGATGTCAACACCATAAGCAAATCCGCTAACGATGATTGGATTTAATGGTGCTAAATCTTCAATTAATTTTTTACAAAATTCGGTACCATACGAAGTAACTTCACGAGTGCCAACAATACTGATTATCTTCTGATTGTTCAAATCTATTTTCCCAGAAGAAAACATTAAAAGCGGACTATCAATACAATGTTTGAGTCGATTAGGATATTCTTTATCTTGATAATAAATCAAATTAATGTTGTTGTCTTTAATAAAACGAAGCTCTTCTTCGGCTTGTTTAAAAACCGATTTATCTTTCAAACTTTTAATTAAAGTTTTACCAATTCCGTCAATTGAAGTTAGTTTAGAGGCTTTGGTTTTGAAGATTGATTCGGCATTTTCGCAATGAGAGAGCAATTTTTTGGCAACAATATCGCCAACGCCATCTACTTTTAGTAATGCCAATAAGTGCAGTAATTCTGTGTCGTTCATTATATTAAATCTGTATGGTGTGTATAAATATGACTCCAAAAGTAAGAACAATAAAAATTGTTAACAAAGTTTGTTGATAAAATTTTGCATTCCACATTAAATAATTAAATTTGTCATTATGAAGATGGATCAATACATATCACAATTATTATATCGTTACCAGTGTGTAACTGTTCCGGGATTTGGTGCTTTTTTGACCGAAATCCAATCGGCGCAATTGCATCAAGATTCGCATTCGTTTTATCCACCAAAGAAATTGATTTCTTTCAATGCTTATTTGAAAAATAATGATGGTTTACTTGCTAATCATATCGCTCATGCTGAAAAAATGAGTTATGAAGTAGCTGTTACTATAATTGAAAATCAAGTGGCTACATGGAAATCTAAGTTGAATGATTTTGGTGCTATTACTATTAAAAATATTGGGGACCTTACTTTAAATGCTGAACGAAATTTAGTTTTTGTACCTTCAGATCAAGTTAATTATTTGACTTCTTCTTTCGGATTAACGACATATGTTTCGCCTGCTGTAAAACGTGAAGTTTACAAAGAAGAAATTGAAGTTCTTGAGGAAAAAGCTCCGATTGCTTTTACTCCAGAAAAAAGAAGTTCGGGTAATTTCTTAAAATATGCAGCCATTTTTGTTCTTGGTGCTGGATTACTTGGTGCTGGTGGTTTCTTTGGAAATCAATATTATCAAAATCAAGTTCAATTAGAAACATTAGCAGTTCAAACAAAAGTTCAAAAGCAAGTAGAACAAAAAATTCAAACAGCTACTTTTATCATTAGCAATCCACTTCCTGCTGTAACGCTTACCGTTTCTGAAGGAAAAATGCCTTACCATGTTGTAGCTGGTGCTTTTCAAATGGAGAAAAATGCTGAGAAAATGTATGATTTACTTCTAAAATTGGGTTATCCTGCAAGAAGAATTCCTCAAAATAAACACGGATTATTTCCTGTAGTTTACAAGAGTTTTTCTTCCTACACAGAAGCTCAGAATGAAATGCAAAGAATAAAAAAATCGCATAATCCAGAAGCTTGGTTATTAATTCAAGAATTATAGAAAAGTCCCGATTTGTTCGGGATTTTTTGTTTTTTGTTCCATTATTAAAATACTATAATTACTACCTTTGCAAAAAAAACTATGACTCCTAAACATCCTATAGATTCTTTAACAACGTTAACCGACTTAGTGTTGCCAAGTGAAACCAATCCATTAAATAATCTTTTTGGTGGTGAATTATTAGCCAGAATGGACAGAGCGGCAAGTATTGCAGCAAGAAGACATTCTAGACGAATTGTAGTAACTGCATCTGTCAATCACGTAGCTTTCAACCGTTCTATTCCTTTGGGAAGTGTGGTTACTATTGAAGCAAAAGTTTCAAGAGCTTTTACATCATCTATGGAAATCTTTCTAGACGTTTGGATTGAAGATAGAGAATCTGGAAATAAAACTAAAGCCAATGAAGCCATCTACACTTTTGTGGCCGTAGACGAAACAGGAAACCCAGTTGCCGTTCCACCATTAGAACCGCAAACTGAGGAAGAAAAATCAAGATTTGATGCTGCTTTAAGAAGAAAGCAATTAAGCTTAGTTTTAGCAGGAAAAATGAATCCACATGATGCTACTGAATTGAAAGCATTGTTTTTGTAAATAAAAAAGTCCGCTAATTGCGGACTTTTCTTTTTATCTACTTATCCATTGCGATGGATTGGTATAAGTTGTATTTTGAGAAATCATAAACTTCAGCACTGTTTTACCCTCGGCATTGGTTCGTACTTTTCCTAACACTTGTTTGGTCGATACTTTATCACCGGCACTTACATTTACACTTCCTAGATTTTGATAGATAGTAAAGTAATCTCCGTGTTGCACACAAACAGCTTTGTTTAAAGGCGATATTACAATTACTTTAGTTACTTCTCCACTAAATACAGCTCTTGCATTAGAACCAGATTCTGTGGTTATTTCAAGACCACTGTTGTGAATGATTAATGATTTATAAACTGGATGTGGTTGATCACCATATCCTAAAGTAATAGTCCCTTTTTCTACTGGCCAAGGCAATCTTCCTTTGTTAGCTTTAAAATTATTCGAAACCAATTGCCCTTCTGGTGTTAAAACAATTTTAGTTGATGTTTCAATTTTCTTTGTTTCGGCAGCAGTTGTTGTTTTTGGATTGGCTTTTGCTTTTGCGGCAGCTGCTTTTTTATTAGCTTCGGCAATCGCATCACGAATCAGCTTTTGAATTTGAGCATCAATTTTTCTATATTCTTGTTGCTTTTTCTTAATCTCAGCGGTAATTTGCTTTTTATTTTTCTTTAAGCTATTGGCGATTTTTTCTTGTTCCTGCTTTTCTTTTTCTAAATCTTGACGTTGTTTTTCTTGCTCAGCAAGAAGTTTTTCCTTCTCCGTTTTTTGTCCGCTTAGTTTTAGATTATAATCCGCAAGCTTATCTGTTTTATCCTTGATTTCAATACCTTGCATTTTTCTATAGCTAGAATATTGTTTCATGTATTGCAATCTTTTGTAGGCTTGCAAGAAATTTTCTGAAGATAACATAAACATTGCACGACTCTGCTGCGAACGACTTTTGTAAGACTTCAAAATCATTTCAGCATAATCATCTTTAAGTACCACCAATTCTCTATTCAACTTATTTATTTGAAGTTGATTAATGTACATATCGTTACTCAACAACTTCGTTTGCTTAGCTGTTGTGTTGATTAGTTTCTCTTTCAATCCGATTTTCTCTTTTTGAATTTGAAGTAATTTTACCACCGATTTTTCTTTACCTCTAACTTCTTGAAGCATGCGTTCTTTTTCACGAATTTCTTCTTGAATTTTAGCTTTTTTCTGTTCAAGTTCTTCCTGACTTTGTTGGCTCCAAGCAAATGAAGTAAGTAAAACTAAAAATAATGTGACTAATTTTTTTTGCATAACCATTATATCTTATCAATGTAAATTCTATCATATCCTTCAGGAACGCTATAAGGAAACGATAAATCTTCGTTGAATGTAACCGTTTTATATTCTATATCAATTTTTGTATTCCCTTTCTTTTGTCGAGCATCAATTGCCAAAGATAAAGGTAAAATCATTTCGTTGTGTTTTTTATAATCTGGATAAGCTATTTGCAACGTTCTATCTTGAAAAGGTTGATTGATTTCTTGTCTTTTTATTAAAAAATTTTCGCTTTCAAAATAAAAAGATTTGTTGGTGTTCTCCTCAGGCTTTGATTCTAATTTATACAGTTTTTCCATGATTGAAACTGCATATTTTTCTTTATGCAAATCATCCAATGCTTTTCCAAGAAACATATTTTCTACTTTGTTGTAATCTAAATCGGTTCCAAGCCATTGGCTTAATCCTTCATAATTGCCTTCAAAATATTTGTTTCCAATCTTTTCATAATACTGAACTGATGTTGGTGTAATTAAAGCTTTAGCCATAGTTATTCCTAAAACCCTAATACTTACTAATATCTTTTCGTTTTTCTTTATTCTTATTTCTGCTGAAACATTTTGAGTGTTTTTCTCATCTTCATATCTCGCACCAGCTTTAATATATAATGTAGAAAAATCTGTTTTATTGTTGTAATGATTCTCTATTATTTTATCTGCAGATAAGGTACTACTTGCACTACCTTCTGCCAAAACAGCTTTAGGTTTACAAGATGCTAGAAAAATAACAACGAAAAGGACAAGGTATTTTTTCATAGATAATCCAACTGAATGGCGTGTTTACTATTTTCTTTTTTGTTTTTCAATTAATTGGTTGGCTTTAGAAAAATATAAATCTTTCTTCTTCATATCTCCCAATCCATTAGACGCTTCACCCAATTGAAGGTTGAAATTGATTTCTAAAACAGTATCGTCTATTATAAAATCTATTCCTGATTCTAAAACATCTTTTGCTTTTTTATAATTTTTTAATTGATTGTTTGCCAATCCATTATAATAATACAACTGAGGTTGTGTTGGAAACAATTGCAATTGCTCTTCAGATATTTTTGCTAATTTATCAAACTGCAAATTCTCTGTATAAGCTTGCATTAAAAGTAGAATGGTTTCCATATCATCTGTTGCATTTTTTAGATGCATTTCATAATACTTTATTGCTTTGGTCCAATCTTTTTTAGATTGATAAAATTTAGCTATTTCCTTAGCAACTTTTACTTCTTTATCGTTATCAAAATAACCAATTGCTTTGTCTAAATCTTTATCGTATTGTGGATTATTCTTTGAAAAAATTAAAAACTCATTCAAAATACGATGCTTAATTTTCTTATCTATTTTATCACTTGCTAAAACAGTATTCATTGATTTTACTGCTTTATCTCCGTCATTGTTATTGATATGAAACTTAAATAAACTTACTTGAGCCCAATCGGATGATGGAATTTCTTTTTCTAATTGCTTGGCGATTTCTAACGCTTTTTCCTCTTGATTGCTTTGAGAATACATGTAAATTAGAGCAATATAGTTAGCTTCATCTTTAGGATTCTTTTTTATTTTATCGATAAGATTGGCTTTTTCAGAACCTTGGTATTTAGCATCGCGTAAGATATCAGCTTTATATAATTCACGTTTTTCAGATTTTCCAACCGTTTCATTCAACTCGTTTATCAAATCTAATGCTTTGTCAAATTGCTGTGTATTCATATACAATGAGACCAAGTCTTCTCTATAATCGGGTTTGAATTCAACTAATTTTTGAACAATAACAATTGCCTGATTATAATCTCTTGTGTCGTAACAAACGTCATACATTCCAACCCAAGCCCAACGGTTTTTGGGGTCAATTTTGGTCACTTTTTCAAAATTATCGTAAGCATCTTTATACTTTTTTTGAGAAAGATAATTTTTACCTAATTCAAAAAATACAATTGGATTTTCTGGTTGAATATTTTTACACTTTTCTAGTGCTTCAATAGCTTTGTCATAGTTTTCGATGCCTTTTTGTTTCAGAGATTCATAGTAGTAATTTTCAAATTCATCAGAAACAGTAGCAACGTCTTCTGGTTCGGTTTGAGCCAAAAGAACATTTGGAATGAAAAACATTCCGAAAAGAAAACTATATAAAACTATTTTTTTTATCAACTTTTTATTCTAAAACGGAATAATCTCCAATACTAATACTTGTAAAATTACCATCAAAACTAACGTGATTTCCTATCATCGCATTATCAAGATTAGCATTTTTAATATGAGCATGAGTTTGAACCAAACTGTTTTTAATGGCGCTATCAATTACATGACATCCTTTTCCTATAGATACATTTGGACCAACTGTAGCATTAATTAAAACCACATCTTCACCAATATAACATGGTGGAATTATGGTTGAATTCTCTTGTTTAACATCGTAATCAACTAAATGAATTCCGTCGTTATGAAGAAAATTTAACATTCTGTTGTTGGTGTCAACCGTTACATCTTTATTTCCGCAATCCATCCATTCGTCTACTTTACCAGGAACAAATACCATGCCTTTTGCCATCATTTGTTTGATTCCATCATTAATTTGATATTCACCACCATGTCTGATGTTATTATCAAGTACTGATTGCAACTCGTTTTTTAAAACGGCAACATCTTTAAAATAGTATATTCCAATCACTGCTAAATCAGAAACAAACTCCTTTGGTTTTTCAACTAATTCAATTATTTCTCCATTGGAATTCAAATTTACAACTCCAAAAGCTTCAGGTTGATCTACTTGTTTTACCCAAATTACACTATCAGCATTTTGATCTAAATCAAAGTCGGCACGAATTAAAGTATCAGCATAAGCGATTACTGCTGGACCACTCAAAGAATCTTTAGCACACATTATAGCATGACCTGTTCCAAGAGCTTCATTTTGATAATAAATTGTTCCTTTTGCGCCAAGTTTTTCGGCGATTGCAATTAATTCTTCTTCTACTTTTTTACCGAAACTTTCGTGAATTACAAAAGCAACTTCTTCAATCGGTTGATTCAAAACTCCTGCAATATCTTCTACCAAACGGTGAACGATAGGTTTTCCAGCTATAGGAATTAATGGTTTTGGAATCGTTAATGTGTGCGGACGTAATCTTGAACCACGACCTGCCATTGGTACTATTATTTTCATTTTTTAGTATTAAGATTTATGTATTAAGTATTAAGACTTAACTGTATACTTTAAATATTTACTTTTAAAACTGCTCACTATTTAATTCCTGTACTCCCAAAACCGCCTTCTCCACGAGACGTTTCTGATAATTCTTGAACTTCAATCCATTCGGCTCTTTCGTGTTTGGCTATAATTAGTTGTGCAATTCTTTCTCCGTTTTCGATTACAAAATCTTCATTGGATAAATTTACTAAAATAACTCCGATTTCACCTCGATAATCAGCATCGACTGTTCCAGGAGAATTTAAAACAGTAACTCCTTTTTTGGCAGCTAATCCGCTTCTTGGTCTTACTTGTGCTTCGTAACCTATTGGTAATTCAATAAAAAGTCCTGTTTTTACAATAGTTCTTTCTAAAGATTTTAGTGAAATTGGTTCTGAAATATTAGCACGTAGATCCATTCCTGCAGAGGCAATGGTTTCGTAATTAGGTAGTTCGTGTTGTGATTTATTTATAATTTTAATCGTCATGATTTATTATTTTCGTTTGATGATTTTTAAAAGTGTTTCCTTTTCGTTTCTATAAATGAAATATAAAAATAGCGAAAGTAAAACGATTTTCACAAGATAATTTTCTCTCAAATAAGGAATATAAAAAGCAATAGCTGAAAAGGCAATGGATAAGCCCAAATATTTCAAAATTGTATTAATTTCATATGGAATTGGATACTTCTTTTGCCCCATTTTATAGGATATTATCATCATAGTTCCATAAGCTGCCAATGTTGCAATTGCTGATCCATAATAACTGAATTCTTTGATTAATAAATAATTCAATGACAAAGTTACTATTGCTCCAATTATGGATATGTAAGCGCCGATTTTTGTTTTATCAATTAACTTATACCAAACCGATAAATTAGTATAAATACCAAGAAAGAAATTCGCTAAAACTATTAATGGAACCACTTTTATTGCATCCCAATATTCTTCACTTGGTACTAATAGCAGTTTTAATAAATCAATAAAAATGATAACAAAAAGCGTGATAAACGACCCGAAAATAACAAAATACTTTGTAATCGTTGCATAAGTTTGAGGTGCGTTTTCATTGCTGGCATGACTGAAGAAAAAAGGTTCGATTCCAAGTGTGTAACCTGTTCTAAATAAAACCATGAACATTCCAATTTTATAACAGGCAGAATAAGCTCCAATATCAGCTTTTGGAACATTCATCCAATCTAAAAGAATTTTATCAAAATGTTCGTTGATGGCAAAAGCTATTCCAGCAATCAAAATTGGATACCCATATTGCATCATTTGTTTCCAAAGATTGAAATCGAATTTCCAATTTATCTTGAAATAATCTGGAGAAAGCACAATAAAAGTTAACAAACTTGCAATTAAATTAGAAATGAAAATGTAACCTACTTGAAAGTTTTCAAAGTAAATAGTATTAAAAAAACCCTCAGGATTTGACTCTGCAATTTCAGGTAAAAAAATTAAAAAGAACAAGTTTAAAAGCATCATTAAAGACACATTAGCAATTTTAATAATTCCATATTGCATTGGTCTTTTAGTTGCTCTCAATCTCGAAAAAGGTATGATTACAAGTGCATCGAGAACTAATATCCAAATAGTGTATGTTATGTATTCGACTTTTATTTCAGCCAAATGTGATAATGTGTTTCTAAAAATCAAGGCAAGAAACAAAAATGAAATTGACGACCAAAAAATAGAAACGGTAGCAGTTGAAATAACGCTTTTCTTGTTTTCTTCTTTATTATAAAATCGGAAGAATGCGGTTTCCATTCCGTAAGATAAGATTACATTAAAAAAAACCAACCAAGCAAAGACAATAGAGACATCGGCAAACTCTTGTTTTGGCAATCTATCAACGTATAATGGATTAAGCATAAAACTTATCATTCGTGGCAAAACAGTTGCCAAACCATAGATTAGTGTTTGCTTGAAAAGATTTTTATATAAACTCAATGTGATTTTATTTAATGTGAAACAAAAATAGTTATTAAATTGATGTAATAAAAAAAGAGTCAACAAATGTTGACTCTTTATAAATATTTATTTTGATTATTCTTTAATAATTCGTGTTGATTGATAATTATTACCTTGTTGTATTACAACATTATAAAGACCCGATTGATAATTTTTACCAAGCTCTAGATTTTCTAGTTCTTGAAATGATACATTTATAATCTCAATTGTTTTACCTAACACGTCATATACTTTAAGAATAACATTGTCAGATGTAAGGTTTTTTAAACTTATTTTAAAACTGTTTTTAAATGGATTAGGATAAACTACTATCTCATTTTTAACAAACTCTTCATTACCAAGTGCACAATTACTATCAAATGTAATCACAAAAGTATCAACACCACAATTATCTAGAAAATTTTGTAACGCACTCATCTCATTGCTATCTGCGCAAATGTAGTTTAGATTTGGGCAACCTGTCCAGCATTGATTATATAACGTTTGAGGACCAAAAAGTTGTGTAGTACCATTATTTATTTTAATGGTTCTCAAGTTGGAATTGTTTTGGCAATCTAGTTCATTAAACAACGGATTATTGCTAAAATTTAAATCGCTAACTAGGTTGTTACTACAAAAAACTTTTTCTAATAATGGATTATTTGCAAAATTTAAGGAAGAGATTTGATTGTTTCGGCAACTTAAATTAGTTAAATTAGGTAAATTGCTTACATCTAATGATGTAAGTTGGTTTTGATTTATATTCAAACCTGTCAGTTGAGTGAGTTGTGATACATTGATATTTGTTAAATTATTATTAGTACAAACTAATAAATGCAAATTAATATTTTGTGATACATCAAGATTTGTTAAATTATTTTGACCACACCATAACTGCTCTAAATTTATAAGTTGAGACAAATCAAGGTTAGTCACATTATTATTGAAACAGCCTAAATACGTTAAATTAGAAAAAAATTCAATACCAGTTAAATCATAAATCCCTGGTGTATTAATAAATAATGTACAAACCAATAATGCTTCACTTTCTTCAATTTCTCCATTATTATTAATATCTATTTTGTAATTGTTATAATTTACACAATCAAAAGCTGTATTAATACTAGTTGATGAGTTAACAAGTAAGGATTTAAAGGTAGGATCTGGAATGTTTATTATTTGGCTAATTCCAAGATTGTAACTAAAACAAACTATGAATAAAAAAAACTTTTTCATTTTTATCATTTTAAAAATACAAAAGGCACAAAAGATATGCTCTTGCATAATGTTAAATCAGTTTACTATTGCTTTTTTAAAATAAAATTTACTTCTGTTATAAAAATAACAAAAAAAGAGCCAACTACTGTTGACTCTTTATGAATTTATTTGAATTAAAATTATCCTTTCAATGCTTCTGCTCCACCAACGATTTCTAAAATTTCGTTAGTAATTGCAGCTTGACGTGCTTTATTGTATGTTAATTTCAATTGGTTTCTTAATTCTGTTGCGTTATCCGTTGCTTTATGCATTGCTGTCATACGAGCTCCATGTTCTGATGCAAAAGAATCACGAATTGCTTTATACAATTGAGTTCTTAAAGATTTTGGAATTAATGTTAAAACAATTTCTTCTTTAGAAGGTTCAAAAATATAATCTCCTGTTGAAACCGGTTTGTCAGATTTAACTGGTGCTAATGGCAAAAATTGTTCGGTTTGAACTATTTGGGTTGCAGCATTTTTAAACTGATTGTAAACAATTTCGATTTTATCATACTCACCAGAAGTAAACTTTTGAGTTAATTCTTCAGCAATTTGAGCAACATTTTCGAATGTTAAGTTATCAAAAATAGAATTTTGACTTGCTAAAATAGTATTTGTTTTAGCTAGTACATCACCACCTTTTTTACCAATAGCAAAAATATCTACTTGTTTTCCTTGATAAGATTCGGCAATTGATTTTACTTGTTTGATAACATTGGTATTGAAAGCACCACACAAACCTCTATTAGAAGTTACGGCAACAATTAATACTTTTTTCACTTCACGTTGCGATGTAAAGCTTCCGCCTACTTCACCATCAAGTGTTGCACTTAAACTTTGTAATAATTCCGTTAACTTCTCTGCATATGGACGCATTGCTGTAATTGCATCTTGTGCTTTTTTCAACTTTGCAGCAGAAACCATTTTCATCGCCGATGTAATCTGCATCGTTGACTGAACGGAAGTAATTCTATTACGGATTTCTTTTAAGTTTGCCATTTTTTTCTAGTAATTAGTAATAAGTAAATAGTAATTAGCTTTTTACTAATCACTATTCACTTTTCACTTATAATTAATTATATTTCGCTGAAATTTCTTTAGCTGCTTTTTCTAAAACGTCTGTAATGTTATCATCTAACTTACCAGCTTTAAGAGCATTAAGCGTATCTCTGTGTTTGTTATTTAAGTATTCGATGTAATCTTTTTCAAATTCTTTAACTTTATTCACAGGAACATTTCTTAATAAGTTTTTAGATCCAGCATAAATAATAGCTACTTGGTCTTCAACAGTATAAGGATCGTTAACCGATTGTTTTAAAATCTCAACATTTCTTCTACCTTTTTCAATTACGTTTAGAGTAACAGCATCCAAATCAGAACCAAATTTAGCGAAAGCTTCTAATTCACGGAATTGAGCTTGGTCTAATTTTAATGTTCCAGCAACTTTTTTCATTGATTTAATCTGTGCGTTACCTCCAACACGAGATACCGAAATACCTACGTTAATTGCAGGACGAACTCCAGAGTTAAACAAATCTCCATCAAGGAAAATTTGTCCGTCTGTAATCGAAATTACGTTTGTTGGGATATATGCAGAAACGTCTCCAGCTTGAGTTTCGATAATTGGTAAAGCAGTTAACGAACCACCACCTTTTACGATACCTCTCAAGTTGTCTGGTAAATCGTTCATGTTTTTTGCGATATCATCATCGGCAATTACTTTACAAGCTCTTTCTAATAAACGAGAGTGTAAGTAAAAAACGTCTCCAGGATAAGCCTCACGACCTGGTGGTCTTCTTAATAAAAGAGACACCTCACGGTATGCAACTGCTTGTTTTGATAAATCATCATAGATAATCAAAGCAGGACGACCTGAATCACGGAAATATTCACCAATTGCAGCACCTGCCATTGGAGCGTATACTTGCATTGGAGCTGGATCTGAAGCATTTGCAGCAACAATAACTGTGTAAGCCATTGCACCTTTTTCTTCTAATGTTTTTGCAATACCCGCCACAGTTGAAGCTTTTTGTCCAATTGCAACATAGATACAAAATACTGGTTGACCAGCATCATAAAATTCTTTTTGATTTAAGATAGTATCGATACAAACAGTTGTTTTACCTGTTTGACGGTCACCAATAACCAACTCACGTTGTCCTCTACCAACTGGAATCATTGCGTCGATTGACTTGATACCTGTTTGTAACGGTTCTGTTACTGGTTGACGAAAGATAACTCCAGGAGCTTTTCTTTCTAATGGCATTTCATATAGTTCTCCACCGATTGGTCCTTTACCATCGATTGGATTACCTAATGTGTCAACCACACGACCTACGATTTGCTCACCTACTTTTAAAGAAGCAATACGTTGCGTACGTTTTACTGTAGAACCTTCTCTAATTCCTGTAGATGGTCCTAAAAGTACAACTCCTACGTTGTCTTCTTCTAAGTTCAATACGATAGCTTCCAATCCGTTTTCGAATTGTACTAACTCTCCATATTGAGCATTTGATAAACCGTAAACACGAGCGATACCATCACCCACTTGAAGTACAGTTCCTACTTCTTCTAACGATGCACCTGATTCAAAACCAGATAATTGTTTTTTTAATATTGCTGAAATTTCAGCAGGTTTAATTTCTGCCATAATATTTATGATTATCTACCTATGTTTATATTAACGCCTGATCTTCTTGGCTCTTCCTTTATAATTATTGTGTTAGTTGAATTTCCTTTTAATCTATCTTCAACTTTTTCATCATATTTTAAAATAAAATTTTCTAATTTTTCATCATTTAAAACACAATCAACTAAAGCATTAGACTTTATTAATTTTTCAATCAACGCTTTTTTTGTAAAAATATAATTTTGAGATGTAAATTCTCTACGAGATTCAATGAAAATTACTTTGGTATATAAAGATGCTTGAGAACCATCTGGTCTCATATACTTTAATATCATTATATCGTCACCATTTAGGTTTTGATAAGTAACAGTATTTGCATCAGAATCGTATTTCATGCATTCTTTTCCGTCTACAGAAATAATTCCTTTCTTAAAATCAATATCTTGACTAAATCCTAAAAAAGAAAAACCTGATAAAAATATGATTAGTATATGCTTCATCTTAGTTTGCAAATTCACGTTTCAATTCACTTAATTTACCTGCTACAGAAGCATTATACTGCTGGTCGCCAACTCTTAGAATAAATCCACCAATAATTGAAGGATCTACTATATTTTCAATTGTAATTTTATTTTTTGAAAATTCTGCAATTTTAGCCAATACTTTAGTTTCTAATTCAGCAGTAATTGGGAAAGCTGTTGTTACTTTGGCAACTTCAACTCCATTACTTACATCATACAACTTAGTGTATTGAACGGCTATTGATTCAAGAATTTCATATCTTTTGTTTTCAAACAACAAGTTGAACAAACTTTGAGTTTCTGCTTGAACATTTGAAAATATTTCAGATATAGCTGATTTTTTTACATCCATTTTGATAACTGGACTTGATAAAAAATCTTTTAACTCTGTACTTTCTGCAACAGCTGTAACGATAGATTTCATATCATTATTTACTGCTTCAGCTTTTCCTGAAGTTTGAGCAATATCTAAAATTGCTTTTGCGTATCTAATCGCTGCTCTAGACATAATGATTAGTTTAATTTAGCATCACCTAACATTTTCTCAACTAATTTAGTTTGAGATTCTTTGTTAGATAATTCGTCTCTTAATACTTTTTCAGCAATTTCTAATGACAAAGAAGAAACTTGATTTTTCAATTCTGTCATCGCTGCATTTTTTTCACTTTCGATAGCTGCTTTAGCTTGAGAAATCATTTTTTCTCCAGCTGCTTGAGCTTCAGATTTAGCATCGTTAATCATTTTTTCTTTGATTTCACGAGCTTCTTTCATCAACAAGTCTCTTTCAGCTCTTGCATCAGCTAATAATTTTTCATTATCTGATTTAAGATTTTGCATTTCTTTTTTTGCATTTTCAGCAGAAAGTAATGCGTTTTTGATTCCTTCTTCTCTTTCGTTTACAGCATCAAGAATTGGTTTCCAAGCAAATTTTTTAAGTACTAAAATTAACCCTACAAAGATTAATGCTGACCAAAAAAATAAACCTAGCGAAAATTGTTCTATTAATTTTTCCATATATATAAAATATTTTTAAAACATTTAATTTAAACAAAAGCTACAACCAACCGTTATAGCTTTTGTTAATTTTTTGAATTAAACTGCAAATAAAGCAGCGAATCCAATACCTTCAATAAGGGCAGCTGCAATAAGCATAGCTGTTTGAATTTTTCCAGTAGCTTCTGGTTGACGAGCAATAGCGTCCATTGCAGAACCACCGATTCTACCGATACCCATTCCAACTCCAATAACTACTAATCCAGCTCCAATGATTTTAGGAATTTCCATAAAAATATGTATTAAAAATTAAACATTCAAATTTGATATTAGATATTAAATATTAGATTTTTGATATATTAAAAACCTATATCTGTTTATCTATTTTAATGATGAGCTTCTTCTTCGTGATGATGCTCTTCAACTGCAGAACCAAAATATAAAGCAGTTAACATTGTAAATATATAAGCTTGCAACAATGCAACAAGCACTTCAATTAATGAAATTGCAAAAGAAAGTCCAAAAGATAAAGTACTACCGAACCAACTTTTAAACAAAAACATCAATCCTATTAAACTTCCTAATACAATATGACCAGCAACAATATTAGCATACAAACGTATCATAAGTGAAAAAGGCTTAATGATTGTACCTAATAATTCAATTGGTGCTAAAATTAATTTCATTGGAACTGGCACACCCGGCATCCAAAAAATATGACCCCAATAGTTTTTATTAGCTGTTAATGTAGTAATGATATATGTGATAATTGCTAAACAAGCCGTTATTGCTATGTTACCAGTAACATTGATACCTAACGGTGACAATCCAAAAATATTTAAAAACCAAATAAAGAAAAACACAGTTAATAAATGACTCATGTATTTTTTATAATGCTTTTCGCCAATGTTTGGAATAGCAATTTCATCTCTTACATAAATAATTATTGGCTCAAAGAAACGACCAATTCCTTTAGCTACACCATTATTTTTTGCATAAGAATTAGCCAAACTTCTAAATAACAAAAATATCAATACAGAAACCAACAACATAACAAAAACATTTTTTGTTATTGATAAATCTAGAGGTTTTACATTTGTAGGATGATGATTTTCATTATTTAATTGTATTTCACCTTCAGCTGAATCAACTCTGTATATTTTTTCGTGATGTAACTTATAAAATTTACCTTTACTTTCAGCTGCTTTTTCTCCATGGTGAAACTGTGAAGAAGAAAATAAATGTAAACCTTCATCCCATAAAATTACTGGAAGAGGAAAACCGATATGATGTTCTTCTTTATTGTCATCAACATAAGAAAATAAATGAAAATCATGAGTATCAAGTAAGTGATGCTGAATATACTCTTTTCTATCTTCGGCTTCTTTTTCTTTTATATTTAAAACCTTAGATTCTGTTTTAACTTCTGCTTTTGCATGAACAGAATCAGTTGCAGTATTTGCAGAACTAAATAAGGGAAGACAAGCGACTAAAACGGCTACTATAAATTGGAGTGGTTTGTTTGAAAACACCATATCTGATAATTATCTTTAATTTATTTTCTGAAATTTGGTGCAAAAGTACAATTTAAATTAATATTAAAAAGTATTACTTTTATTTTTTTTGATGAAATTATCGATTTTTGAACTATTTATTGTTTATTGTTCAATATTCTTATGGTAACAACAGTTTCTATTATTAAAAACAGAATGAAAATAATAAAGAAATTGATTTTTTCTGATCCTGCATAAATACTTTGAGAATTGAGAATAGGTCGCAAAAAAAAGTAGGCAATTGCCATTTTTAGACTCGTTAAGAACATAAAAGAAAAACCTACATTATTTATATTCTTTTGATTGATCTTAATCAAGACAAATAAAATGATTACAGTGAAAATAAAAAAGAAAGCATAGAGAAGTTCAATAGAGTAAACGAAACTCGATTCAAATTTTTCTGGTGCAAATAAAATAAAGGCAAATTTGTGAATAGCAAATAAGACAAGTGCAACAAAAAAAGAGATAAAAATAGATTTGTATGGATTGGATTTCATTATTGAGAGGAATTGATGTCTTTTAATTGTCTGTTCAAATTGTAAAAAGCTATTGCTACACCTATTAATGTTAGGATTTTTACAAACAATCCATGTTGATTAATATATTTTTGATCAAGCCAATTACCTAAGAGTGAAAACAAATAAATAATTGCTCCCATTTGAACAGGTATATTTATCAAAGCCAACCACTTGTTACGCTGTTTTTTCTTCGACTGGTTGTCCATTTTGTGGAAGATTTTTTACATGAGGTTTCATAACACATGTGGCACTAAACTCTGCTCCTGGTTCAACGGCTAATTTTCCACAAACTACTTCTCCATGAATTATTGCTTTAGATTTCAAGTTCAAAATTTCTGAAACTTGAATTTTTCCGTCAAATTTACCTTCAATATCACAATTTTTACAAATAATATCACCTTTGACACTTCCGGCTGGACCGATGACTAATTTACCTTTAGACTCAAAATTACCAATTAAATGTCCGTCTAAACGAAAATCTGCAGGAGAAGAAATATCACCTTTAATTGTGGTTCCTTCAACTATTCTATTAGTTTTTCCTAAAAGGTCTGTGTATGATTTTGGTTTTTTATCAAACATAACTTTATGGTTTTTTAGGTAATTCAGGTGTTGGAGGCATCATTCCTTTTGGTGGAACATCATCAGTTTCCATTGGATTAACTCCTTTTGGTACTTGATTTGATCTGCCTTTTTCTGGTGGAGCTTGTTGATTGAGTTTGTTTAAAACATCTTCTTTCGTTAGCTCTGGTTTCTTTTTTGCATCTTCTTTAGGTTGGTCTAATTCAAGTGTTCTCTGAACAGGAATTATATCTTTATTCAACCAATCACCTGCTGTATATTCATCAATGTTCTTTTTAACCTGAACTACTTTATAATTCTCACTCGATATAACAATAGCTGGTTCTGCAATTTTGTATTCTTTAAACTCTTTTAAAACCTGAGCAATTCCTTTTGCGTTATCTAAAGATTTGATTCCGTGAATAACAATGAAATTCTTGTCAATGGTATAAATATCTGTTGATATTGATAGTTTTTCTATCGTTCTTTCTTCAGCAAATTTATTTAACTTTTCTAACAATGCTTTAGTATTTTTGTCTTCCAAGTTATCTGCTTTATACAAGATATTCCAAGATAATGGAAACTCCGAATTAAAAGAAAGAGATTCTAAGTAAGGCATTTTTTTAGCCAAAAACACTTCAGTAGATTTTCCTTCCTCACTATTAGGATATGTTAACGCTAAATAATTAAGTGCTTTTTTAAATTCACTCAATCCTTTAAGTTTTCCTAAAAGATTGGCTTTTAGCAATTCAAATTTTGAAACCATTTCCTCACCTGTAAACTGCTCTACTGCAAGTTCGGTTTTTGGAAATACTTCTCTATACAAACCTTTTTCATAATCTTTATAAAGTAAATCATAAGCAACTTCTGGTGTAGAACTTAATTGGCCTGAATTAGCAGAATTATTTATGATTTGTGCATAACGAGAATCCGGATATTGAGCCGTAATTTTAGCTTTCATGGCTTGCGCTTTACTTGGATCTATAATTTCATAAATCTTGTATAAATTATACATTGAAGGAAGCACTAATCGTTCTTCTGGATTGTTTAGAAGTAGTTTTTCAAGTTTTTCAGCAGCTCTTTTATACTCTTTAAATTTCTCTTTGTAGATAACACCTAATTGATAGTATGCAAAATTTCTTTCTTTGGCTATACTATCCAAATCTTTATTTGAAGAAGGAATTTGTTTCAAATAGAAATCAGTAGTGTAACGTTCATCTACTTCTTCTTTTTTATCACCATTGTCGGCAACTTCGTTATTGTCATCAGGATTTTTATCTTCTTTGATAATGTCTTTTGACCATCTCCAATTTTCTACATGAGGTCTATTTCCCCATTTTTTCTTAAACTCTACTTTACCCAAAGCGATAGTTGATGGATTGTAAAAGTAAAATGTGCTTGAATTACTTGAAATTGATGGTGTTGGTGCAATCGCTTTAGGAGGAGCTTGCTTAGAAGTAATATTATCTGGTTGGGCTAATTCTTTAGCGCCGTTTTTACCTAAAACATCACCATCAGATGAGTTTAAGGCAGCTAACTCTTTAATTTTTGCTTCTTTCTCAGCTAATTCTTGCTTTCTTTTTTCTTCTTTTTTAAGTTCATCAATAAACTGTTTGTAATAGTTCTCCTTTTCAGAAGATGACATTGATGCCACTTTCAAAATACTATCATTACGTTGCGCAATTCCTTCAAATTTAATTACATCTTCTAGATTCTCTCTCTTTTTTGTAATCAATTTAAACTCACGTGTTCTTGAATTTAAAACAGTTAAGGTGCTATCAAAATATTTTCCTGCTGTTACATATTTAGCTTTGTTGAAATAAATTTCTGCTAAATTTCTATAATTAGAAGCTATCAAATATTCATCTTGAGATCTAGATTTTAATGATTTATTATAATATTTTTTGGCAACTTCAGGCTTTTTTGATTTATCATAAAATAAGGCCATTTGATGATTAAGAACATCTAAATGAGGACGATTCTCTCTGTCTTTCAATAAATCTTTATATTTTTTTATAAAGGATAAAGTGTCTCCTTTTTCAAAATCAAATTGTTGCGCTTGACGAGCATGTGCTTGAATTACATATTGTCTTGCTGCTTTTCTCTTCATATCAATTACATCTTGATATTTAGCAAATGCACTGTCTTTATGACCCATTTGTTCATATACTTGTCCTAAAATGAACTGATATCTTGCTTTTTCTTCGTTAGATTTTGTAAATTCTGTAGCCAATTTTAATTTTGCAACAGCACTATCTTGCTCTTTTAAGTTTAAGAAAGCCTGAGCTAAAGTTGCATTTGCATCAGCAAAAATTTGATCTTTAAATTTTATTTCTTTTAGAAGTTTTCTAAGATTTGTAACCGCTAACGCGTCATTATCCATGCGCATGTTAGTTTTTTCTCTCCAAATTTTCACTTCATAAATCTTGTCGCTATTTGGATATTTGTACAAAACATAATTGAATGCTTCTAATGCAGGAACAAATCTTTGGTCGTAGTAACGTGCTTTTCCTAACATTAAATGTGCTTCGTCCATTTGCGGATTTTTTTCACCGCCATCAATATTCATAGAGTGTTTTTGAATGGCTTTTGTTGCTTTGGTTTCGGCTCTTTCAAAATTGGCGTTTTTGGCTTGACCAGGAAGCATTTGATCTTGAGTAATTTGCATTCGCTCTACTGGAAGTATTTCCCAAAAGTTATCTTTATATTGTGATTTTAAGTCGGCAATACCTTTATCTAAAGCAATACCACCATTATAAAGTATATTATATTCTGTACTTAAAGCATGTGAATTTCTAGCAAGAAAAGTGTTCTTCTTTGTTGAACAAGCCACAA